>Ga0193743_1000004_pt1 | contig 151327 bp, 125 predicted proteins | sample L2c2metaG_FD_143038 | JGI IMG/M metagenome (GOLD analysis project Ga0193743, IMG submission 143038) | Soil microbial communities from a riparian zone of the East river system, Colorado, United States - L2c2 | ecosystem: Environmental > Terrestrial > Soil > Riparian zone | place: USA: East... | reverse complement strand
CATCGCTCCAAACTCCGGGGTCATCGGGACGTCTTCCAGGTCGATGCCGGCAACGCGGTCTAGCTGCCAGCGATAGTGACCGGGCGCGGGCTGGCTGGTGGCGACGCCGGTATCATTCCGCGCCGCGACGGAGTAGTGCCAGTCCGGCGGGAGGATGAGCTCGAAGACGGAGTGCAGGGTGGGGATGCTGTCCTGAAAGTCCCAGGAGTACTCCTGCACATACGGCCGCGTGGTGCGCTCGTACTCGTATGCGACGACAGCACCGGGGTCAGCCGCGGGCGCTCGCGCGACCTTCAGGTGGTCATCCTGGTACAGGATGCCGTAGTTTTCGTTGCCCACCTCGAAGATTTCCTTATCGGAGAGGGCATAGGGATGGCCGTCTGAGGCGATGCCCCAAACGTGGAGGGAGTGCAGCTTGCGATCTCGGTCGATGGGCACGACGAGGGTGGCGAATCCGCGGCCCTGTGGGCGAAGAATCTTGATGACGCGACGCTTCAGGAGGGTGGACTTACCGTCCGGCTGGACGGTAAGGGTTTCCTCGTCATCGAGCACGACTGCCATGGTGGTTTTGGGGTAATCGGGTGTAGAGGCATGCGCTGCGGTGAGCACCCAGTCCGGCGGCTGGGGCGTTCCAGCAAGCGCGGGGAGCGTCGAGGCGATAGCGAACGCCGCAGCCAGGAGCCAGAAAGCACGATTTCTCTCGTTGGGCATCACTGGCCGGCATGCGTCGCTGCAGCGACGTGCAGGACGGCCTGTGCGCGGTCCTTATTGCTGACGTCGTCGAGGAAGCCCTTGAGCTTGTCGTACTCCGAGGCGGTATAGAGGACGTTCGCCATGATGTAGTTGCGGGTATAGCGGATGGTCTGGCCGTCAGCTTTGGCACGGGAAAGGTAGACCGCATTTTGCGGCAGATCGACCCGGGCATCGCCGGGGACGCTCTCTACCTGAAATTCGGCAGGAAGGTGGAGGGTGACCTCGTCCTTCTCCATGTACGGGTAATGGAGATCGATAGGCTCCTCGCGATGCGAGCTGGCAAAGGGATCGTGGCTGCCGGCAGAGAAGATGGAGAGCGGCAGGAAGATGCGCTTGCCGGTGGCGGTGCCGAGCGATCCGCTGACGTTCATGCGGACCATGAGATTGGTGCCCTCGGAATCGAGGCCGAGGAAGTGGTCTGTCTTGAGAATGACACCAGGAGGCAGGTCGGGCTCGAGCTCATCATCGAAATCCTTCTTGAGCGCGACCTGGTCACCTTCCAGTGCTTTCTCCCGCCAGTGCAGGGCGCGCTCACCGGTGCAGATGATGGTGGCTGAGCCGGTGATCGTGCCGTCGGGCGCAAGCGTGAGGTCGGCAATGCGTTGGACGATGGTGTCCTTGTAGCCGATGCTGGGTGAGTTGGCGAGGACGACGTGACCATCCTGTTCGCGGAGACCGCCGGCGATCGAATGCGTCCAGTGCAGTGTTCCGTAGGTTGTGTAGCGCTCACCGGGATCGAAGGCGCGTTCCTTGCCGTCGACGGTGACCAGCACGATCAGATCGTCGAGCTGGTTAGGATCGAGATAGTTCATCTGAAAGAGATCGCGGTCGCGGTTGACGACGACCATGGCATCCGCGTGAAAGCCGGCGGCGCGGGCAAGAGCGAGAAAGAGCATGGCGAGATCGTCGGGGGAACCGCGTTTGAGGGCGAGGACATCGGTCGCAGATTTAACCTGTTTGACACCCTCAACGCGATTTTCGTCCTTCGAGTGCTCTCGGGTGAAACGGGTGTTCTCCAGCTTCATTACGGCATCGTAGAGCTTGTTCAGCTTCTGATCTGCTGTGCCGCCTCCTGAGGTTAGCTCCTGCGCGGCCTGGGTAATAGCCGGCGAGGGAGCAGCGAACTTGTCGATATTCTTTGCCCACTTCTTGCCGTAGGAGTTCCAGAACTCCTGCGCGCTGCGCAGGCCGGTGTAATAGAAGCGCACGCGGTAGGCGAAGGCCTGCATGGGTGGCTCGAATTGTTCCTTCGGGATGCCAGGGACGTTTTTGATATCCAGGTCGTAGACGCGGCGTGTTTCCACTACCTTGTCACCGTTGGGCAGGATCTGGCTGTACGCGAGCTGGCTGGTGACATTGCCGTTGTCTGTGTGGGAGATAACCTCTCTTTCTGTGGGCACGAAGTGGTAGTGAGCCTTGCGAACGTAGATCGGCTGCTGGATGGTCCAACTGGGAGAGATGACCGAATTGTCGTCATACCGCAACTTGTAGCGGTATTCGAGGATGCTGCCGGTTTCCACGTCCGGCAGAGAGAAGACCTTGGCGCGATATTTCATCGTGGCGGTCTTGAAGAGCAATTTCTCGTATGGTTTCCCGGTAAAGGGGATCACTGTGCCATCGCTGTGAATGGTGCGCCCCTGGATATCTGTGATGCCGTCGTAATTGCTGCTGCCGATGATCTCGACATCGCCGTATTTCTTGCCTTCGTCGCGCAGGATCTTGATCCGGACGTAGACGCTCTCAAAGTGGAGTTTGTCGTCGGTGGTCTCTTCCCGGTAGAGGTAGATGGCGTCGGCGTTGGGAGCGGCCGGCTCGGAGGTCATCTTCAGCTCTTCCGGAGTAGGCTGCTGCCAGTCGGCGGCGAAGGCGGTGGATGACGTGATGGACAGGGGCAGGAAAAGGAGGGAAGCAAACAGGGACCGGCGTCGCACAGGGACCTCGAACATGGCAGAACCAGGTAACAGAGTGAGCAGGAATCGGAGAGAAATAGGATTTGCTGGCGACGTTATACCTTTCGCGGTTCGGCGTCGACAATGACTATTTAGATCCAGATGAGTCATGTTTCCGGAGCCATTCCTGATTTGGCACGCCCTGACTGACAGCGACAAGGGACGGATCTTCCGTCTAAAGTGTCCGTATAGAGGAGCGAGTCAGCATGAAAAGGTCGGGAACTCTTACGTTCGGGTTGTTCGTGATCGTGGTGCTGGCGGCGATCTTCTGGCTGATGCACGGGCGCGGTCAGACGCAGTGGGGGCTGGTGGCGGTGCTGGTGGGCATCCTGGCGCTGCGGGTCGTCCTGTTCGTTATCAACCTGCGTCAGCAGCGGCACAACGCCGAGCGGGGCAGGGGTCCAGTGAAAATCGAGACGCGGCTGGGGCTGGATAATGATGGCGACGGCGGGGAGCCACCGACGGAGCCGCCTGCCTCGTCGCCTGGCGCATCCCGGCCATGACCTACAAGCAGGGGTGCAAGTATGCCGCACTGCTGGGAGTCCCCTGCCTGCTCTTCGATGTGATCGCGCGTCTTCCGCCTCTTTACCACGTGCAGGGCGTGCACCGGGTGGCCAGGGTGATCCTGTTTCCTGGCTGGCAGGTGATGCACTGGCTCAGCGGCGGCCTGATCTCCCGCACCTTTGAATACAAGCTGCTGATGCCGCTGGTGATCATTGGGATCAACGTGCTGGCTTGGGGCGCGGTGGTGTGGTCGGTGGGGAATGTCATCGAATCCAGCCGACGCCCAATCTGAACTGACAACTGCTTACCGGCGTTTGCCTTTTGGCTGACGGCGAAGCTTGCCGCGCGGCTTTGCACCCTTCGCGGGCCGTGAGGGATGGGCGGCCTCGGGCTTCGCGGCGGCTTTGGCTTTCTGCTTGTTCTTGCCGGTGCGTTGCGACTGCATCTGTGGCTCATCCAGGATGGAGAACTGCAGGCGGCGTTCGACTTCGTCGACGCGGTCGAGGATAACGCGCAGGCGGTCGCCAATGGAGAAGCGGCGTCCGCTGTGATTGCCGATGATCTGCCGGGTGTTCTCGCGATAGGTGTAGATGTCGTCGAGCATGCTGTTGAGTGGGACCAGCCCTTCGATGAAGAGGTCGGTGAGCTCGACGAAGAGGCCGTACTTGGTGGCGTTCATGATCATGGCATCGAAGTCTTCGCCGATGCGGTGCTGCATGAACTTGACCTTCTTCCACTCCATCAGCTCGCGTTCGGCTTCAGCGGCGCGGCGCTCGTTGTCGCTGCATTCTTTGGCGATGGCGTTGAGGTCGTCTTCGGAGAGAGGTGCTGCATCGGGGGTGGACTGCGCGAACTGCAGCTCCTTCGCTTCGCTCAGGATGACAATGTTTGCTGCGCCGGCATCGAGGAGCGCTTTGGAGATGCGATGCACGATCAGATCGGGATAGCGGCGGATGGGCGAGGTGAAGTGGGTGTAGTGCGCGGTGGCGAGGGCGAAGTGGCCTTCGTTCTTCTCCGAGTAGCGGGCCTGCTTGAGCGAGCGCAGCATGAGATGGGCAAGGATGCGTTCCTCTGGTTTGCCGGCAATTTTCTGTGCCAGGCGCTGATACATTTGTGGCGTGACCGGTATGTCCTGGGGAATCTCGTGTTCGCGCGGCGATGAGCGTTGGCTGTTGCGGTTGCGCGCGTTGTGGGCGCGGAACTCACGGCGCTCGCTCTTGAATCGCACGGTCTTCACTGGCAGTGCACCGAGTCCGAGCGAGTAGCCGAAGTGCGCGGCGGTCTCTTCGAAGTCGATGACGCGCTTGGCGTCCGGCTTCTCGTGGATGCGATAGATGGAGGGGACGCCGAGGCGCTGGTGCCAGTCGGCGACGCATTCGTTGGCGGAGAGCATGAACTCTTCGATCAGGCGATTGGCCCAGGTGCGGTCCGAGCGCAGGATGCCCTGCATCTCCCCTTCGTCGTTGAAATCGATGATGGGCTCGGGGAGATCGAAATCGATGGAGCCGCGCTGCTCGCGCTTGCGATTGAGGATCTTGGCGAGAGTGAGCATGCGCTCGAATTCAGGCACCAGCGGGGCGAATTCGGCGCGGGTCGCTTCGTCGCCGGAGAGGATGGCGTGGACCTGGGTGTAGGTCATGCGGCGCGCGGAGCGGATGACGCCTTCGCACACTTCGTAGCTGAGGATGGCGCCGTTGCGGTCGAGCTGCATGATGCAGGAGAGGACGAGACGATCTTCGGAGGGGCGGAGGCTGCAGATGTCCGAGGAGAGCTCCTGCGGCAGCATGGGGACTGCGCGATCGGGAAAGTAGACGGAGGTGCCGCGGAGGCGTGCTTCGAGGTCGAGCGGGGCGCCGGGCGTTACGTATTGCGCGACGTCGGCGATATGGACCTGCAATTCGTAACCGTGCGCGGTTTCCTTGACCAGGACGGCGTCGTCAAAGTCCTTTGCTGTCTCGCCATCGATGGTGACGATGGGGAGATCGCGGAAGTCGCGACGCCGGGCGATCTCCTGCTGGTCGAGGTGCGCGACCTGCTTCGCATTCTCGAGCACCGCATCTGGAAAGAGATGCGGGATGTGGTGCTTGCGGATCATGATCTCGACATCGACGCCGAAGTCGTCAGGGTCGCCAAGGATTTCGAGCACGCGGCCGCGCGCCTGTCGATGGAGCGTGGGCCAGTCGGTGATCTCGACATCGACAACGAGACCTTCGAGGTCGTCGGAAGTGGGGTGCGCTGCTTCGGCGTGATGGGCGTCATCGCCCAGGACACGGTGCGGAGTGTCTTCGGACTCAAGCAGCGGCACCTCGTCGCCGAAGGGAATGAGGATGGGCTGGGTCATGCGCTCGTCGAATGGATAGACAAAGTTGCCCTGGGCATGTTCGTGTGTGGCGTAGCGGAAGCGGCCGACGACGGTGGGGTTGCGGCGATGGGCGATCTGCACGATGCGGCCGGCACGTTTGCCGGCATTGGGACCCTGGGTGCGGGGCGGAAGGAGTTCAACGAGGACCAGGTCGCCCTGCATGGCGCCGCTGAGCTCGGCGGGCGGGATAAAAATGTCGTCAACTTTATCGCCGCCCATGCCGATATTGTTTGTGGGCCGGACGAAGCCGAATCCGTCGCGGTGCAGGTCAAGCCGGCCGGCAATGAGGTTGGTACGCGCTGCTGCAGCCTGGGGGAGGCTCCAGTGGTCGCGATCGGCCTTGACGAGCGATCCGCTTGCGGTGAGACGAGCTAGTTGCTCCAGCAGCAGGCGGCGCTCACGGCCGCCGCCGAGGCCCAGTTCGCGGACCAGTTGTTTGTAGCCCGCACGACCGCCGGAGGAGCGGCCGATGCGTGCGAGCAGATCGCGATCCGAGGGCATGATGATTGTGATGGTATCCCGCGAGGCGCCGCGAGCCTGTGCAAGCGGCTGTGGGGATACCACTTAGGTGCAAGTTTGGGGGAAAAGATTGTTGACGAGGGATGCAATTTTAAGGGAGAGGTGAGTAATATGCAGACAACGGACAGGTTTGATGCGGGTGCGACGCGTATGGCGCGGCCAGCCCGGTCACTCTCTGTACCTGCTGAAGGATGACCGGTGCAGAGGGCGGGCGAGTGATTCCCGCGGAGCCGTCGGCAGGCAAAAGCATATTTCGCAGTATCTGAAAGGAAACACCCAAGCAATGTGGAAACCGAATCAGCCCGGCAGTACTCCTCAATCCCCCAACAACGAGCCGAACCGTCCGGCGACCCCTGCTTCCGGCGGGTTCGAGCCAGCTGGTTCACGCCCCGCAGCACCCGGAGCCCAGGCGGCTGCTGCCGAACAGGCCACTATCGGCAAGAGCCTGGTCGTCAAGGGCGAAGTCACCGGTTCTGAGTCGCTGTACATCGACGGCAAGGTCGAAGGCGCGATCAACCTACCGGGCAATCGCGTGACCGTCGGCCGCAATGGCCAGGTGGCGGCGAACATCTCTGCCCGCGAGGTTGTGGTGCTGGGCAAGGTACGCGGCAACATCAACGCGAGCGACCGAGTGGACATTCGCAGCGAAGGCTCGCTGACCGGCGACGTGATCGCGCAGCGAATCTCGATCGAAGATGGCGCCTTCTTCAAGGGCGGCATCGACATCCGCAAGCCAGGCAGCCCGGACAACAAGCCGAGCGAGGCGTCGAAGCCGGTCTCGGTCTAAACCTCGTACAACGGCGCGAAGCGATTCGAAACATGAAAGGCCCTGGAGGGTGCAGTCTCCACACTCCGGGGCTTTTGTGCGTCTGAAGAGTGCTTACAGCCAATGCAGGCAGTTTGGCAGTGGGTGCGCTGCAAAGTCGATATGGATAACCCGCCGATGCCCAGGGAACTTCGACTGGGATGATGCGTGGAGTAGCAACGGCCGCATCAATAGGGCTCCGCCCATTGACACAGTGCACAAACGCTCTCCACTCTGCTCGCGGACGGACTCAATATCCGATTCAGCAATCCGGCCCAGCCGGTGCGAGCCAGGAACGACGCGCAGTGCTCCATTCTGTTCGCCGCAATCGTCAAGGTGAATCCTCACTGAGAGCATCGATTCAAGCACGCCGACGGGCGGCTGCGTGTGTAGCACACCAGCCTTGATTGACCATGATCCAAAGCCTTCTGTCTCGATCTTCTCTCGCACTGCAATGGTGACATCTTGGTGAAAGGGCACCTTCCAGTTGGCGTCAGGGATCTTGTCGAAGAGTATTCCTCGCACGGGAAAGCAGTTCTCGCCGAGCATAGGCACGACGAGGTCTCGAACTATCGCTGTCTCAGCGAGAGCCCGAATGTCTGGCGAAGCGTTGAGAAGGTTTCGGAGAGCATACGTGGCACCGCGCCCGCTAGGGGCGAGAGGATCGGTCACCCGTGCGAGGGCATGCTGCAGTGCGGCGACTTCTGTAGACGTCAGAACATTCGGAACGTCTGCAAAGCCATCCAGCAAGATGGCCTCACGTATCTCTTCCAGTGAAGATGGTGCGGCGGGGCTCACCCTGGACCTCACAACACAATTTTAGTGCCGCTGATGCCGATGACCTCAGCGACGTTTGAAGCGGCGGAGCAGGCTGCCAGGGACGGGGACCTTCATCATGACGGTGAATGCGACGTAGAGCGCTCCGTAGGGGATAAGGACCGCAACGGCGCTGAGGATGGCGGCGCGCGATCCGTGGCCGTGAATGGGCAGGTAACGATGGAGGAAGAAGCACAGTACGGCGGCCACGATGGCGGCGAGCCAGAGGCGGAGGACGCGGCGGGCGGGATAGTCGACGACGCCGATGCGCTGATGCATGGAGCGGCGGAGCAGTGAGTACTCGAGCCATGCGGCGATGCCCGCGGAGAGGGTGAGGCCGGCGACGCCCCAGCGCGGATCGATGCCGAGCAGGTGGGGCAGGGGCTTGGAGCAGAAGTAGCCGAGCCCGAGGGTGAGCGCGACGCGGATGACCGCGAAGTTGAGCGGGGTGCGGGTGTTGCGCAGCGCATAAAAGGCCGATGAGTAGAGGCGGCCGGAGGTGCCGGCGAGCAGGCCGACGCCAGAGCCGGCGAGTGCGCTCCAGACATAGGTGACATCGCGCGCGCCGAAGTGGCCGGTGCGGTAGATGGCGGCGACCACCACATCGCCGAGCACGACGAAGGCGACGGCGGAGGGGACGACGAACCAGGCAATCTGCTGCAGGCCAGCGGCGAGGCGCGCACGGAGCTTGGCGGCGATCTGCTCCGGAGTGCCGAGGGCGGCGGACATGGCGGGCAGCTCCGCGGCGGAGACGGCCATGCCGAAGAGCGAGACGGGAAGCTGGTTGATGATCTGCGCGTAGCTAAGTGCGGCGACCGCTCCTGTGGGTAGCGGGCTGGCGAGCATCTGGTCGACGAAGGCGCTCAACTGCACGACGCCGCGACTGATGAAGACGGGGAAGAAGTTGTGGACGATGGTGCGCACGTGCTCGGAGCGGAAGGTGGCCTTCCACTGCAGCGGGCTGAGCAGACGCAGAACTGACGGGATCTGGACGAGGAACTGCAGCGCGGAGCCGATGACGGAGCCGATGGCCAGCGCGATGGCGAGGCGCGGCTCGGCTACTGTGGCGGCGGTGATGCCGTGGGCGAAGAGGCTGCGGCCCTGCCAGACGAGCGTCGCGATCATGGCAACGTTCCACACCACTGGTGCGGTGTAGGAGAGCAGAAAGCGGCGGTGACTGTTGAGGATGCCGAGGCACCAGGCCGAGAGCACCAGCAGGGCCGCGCCGGGGAAGAGGATGCGAACAAGCTGGATGGTGAGCAGACGCGTATCGCCCTTAAAGCCGTAGGCGATGATGCCGACCAGCGCCGGGGCAAAAAGCACGCCCAGCAACACGAGCAATGACGCGACCAGTACGAGGATGGCGAAGATCGCGGCGGCGGTCCGGGTGGCCTCCTCGTGCCGCTCTTCTGCGTTCAGCCGCGCGTACACGGGGATGAAGGACGCCGAGAGAACGCCTTCGCCGAAGAGGTTCTGCAGCATGTTGGGGATGCGAAAGGCGGCCTTGAATGCGTCCGCCGCCATGGAGTTGCCGAAGTAGTGGGCGAAGATGCGCTCGCGGATGAGGCCGATGATCTTGGAGAGCAAGATGCCGGTGGCGACGGCGAGCGCGGCGGCGCGGCCATGGGGCTGCTTTGTTTTGGGCAGATCGGGCAAGTCGGCTGGTATCTCGTTCGGGGGTGGGGGCGCGGTGTCGGGCATGCGTGCTGGCTCTAGCTTATCGGTCGGCTTCTGCCAGTGGGAGTGTGCAGGTGGGCGCGTGCGGCAACGGTGCGGCGGGGAAGTGCTTCTACGGTGCTATGAGTCACGACGGGAACAGGCTGACGCGTTTCTTTGCCGGCGGTGAGGACGATCAGGGCCGGACGTTTGACGAGATCCTGGGCTGGGAAGATGCGCGGCTGGAGATGGTGCACGACTACATCCAGTGGATCTTTCCGCTGCCGGAGCGGAGCGGTGCAAACCCGTGGGCGCCTGTGCTGGATGCTGAGACGATTGCGGAAATTCGCGGCAGCGCAGAGATGCAGGAGCGGCTGCGCGCGGGGTTTCTGCGAATGCTGGTGTTTTATGGATTTGCGCTGAAGGGCGGCGCGGTGTCGGGAGGACCGCGGTTTGCGGCGGCATCGCGGAACTGGCTGCATGCGGGGAACCATAATCATCTGCGGCTGACCCGGATGATGCGCTCCCTGCGCGTGCTGGGGCTGGAGCGCGAAGCGCGGACGCTGTGGGAGGCGCTCCGCTCGCTCTATGAGAGCGAAAGCGCAGCGGGACGGCGGACGATCACGGCGGAGACGTTTGCCTTCTGGCGGCAGGCGGCTACGGCTCCGCTTGGCCCTTAAAGACGGTCACGCTTCGAACATGTCGTTGATCTCTTTGTAGGGGACGAGGTTGTTGGCGAAGGTGAAGGTGCCGTGCTGCTGCATCTCCTGGGCGGCGCGGAGGAATGCGGTGAGCGCCACACGGGAGAGCGAACTGCCGACACTGATGCGCTTCACGCCCATGGCTGACAGGGAAGCGAGGTCGAGCTGGACACCGGAGAGGCCCATCACTACGTTGACCGGGCGATCGACCGAGCTGAGGACAGCGGCGATGTCTTCTTTGGATTTGAGTCCGGGCGCGTAGAGCACATCCGCGCCGGCCTCTTGAAAGGCCTGAAGGCGGCGGATGGTGTCCGCGAGGTCGGGGTTGCCGGCGATGAAGTTCTCCGCGCGGGCGGCTTCCACGGCGGCGCGGACGCGCTCGACGGCATGTTCAAAGGCGTAGATGGTGGCTTCGGGGCGCGGTGAGACGTCTTCGATAGAGCCGCCAGCGAGGCCCGTTGCGGCAGCGAGCCGGATGGTCTCGGCGCACATCTCCGGGGAGTCGCCGAAGCCGTTCTCGAGGTCGGCGCTGACGGGCAGATCCGTGGCGGCGACAATCTCGGCGACGTGTTTGAGCATGGCGTCCCGGCCCACGGCGCCATCCTGCATGCCGGCGGAGAAGGCATAGCCGGCCGAGGTGGTGGCCAGTGCCTCAAAGCCCATGCGGGCCAGCAGGCGTGCGGTGCCGGCGTCCCATGGGTTCGGGATGATGAATGCGCGGTCACGCTGATGCAGAGCGCGGAAGCGGGAACCTTTCTCCATCTGGGTCGACACGGTTGCAGTGCTCCTGCTTCCAGTGTCTCGGGCCGGCTGCCTTCCGCGCAACTCGCAACGTGCCGTACAGCGGAACGGCCGCAGCATACCGGTCATCGACCTCAGCGGGGGCGCCGACACGTGAGTGAAAGTGGCGGAAGTGTTGCGCGGGAAACTCTTCTGACGATTTATGCGGCTGATTGGGTTTATAACCATGTGTCGGCACGGTATCGATACAGGGGAGGGTTGGATGGGGCTAAGCGTCGCGAGATGGGCTTTATTTTTGGGTTTCGCAGTGGCGGGGGTCGCAGGGATGGCGCAGTCGCAGCAACAGGAGCAGCCTTCGTCTTCGCACCTGGGACAGGTAGCGAAGCGACATGGCGGCGAAGAGGCGAATTCGGCCAACGGCACCAGTACCAACAATGTCCTGACGGTACAGCGCACGCCTTCGCCGGGGGCCGGCCAGGTACGCGGCGGCAACGGGGTGAATTTACCCGATTCGCCGGATACGGCGAAGCATCCTGTGACCGACACGCTGCACGGCAACACGATTGCCGATGATTACCGCTGGCTCGAGCAGCAGAAGGATCCGGCGACTCGGTCGTGGATCGATGAGCAGAACGCCTACACCGACAGCTATCTGCAGCAGGTGACGATCCGGCCGCAGATCAAGGCCGAGCTGACGAAGCTCGAGAGGGTGGAGACCTACTCGACCCCGATGAAGCGGGGCAACGCGTACTTCTTCAAAAAGCGGCTGGCGGAGGAGAACCAGGGTTCCATCTATCTGCGAAACGGGGTGAGCGGCGCGGATGAGCGGCTGGTGGATGCAAGCAAGCTGAGCGCGGATCAGAATGCGTCGGTCGGCATCCTGGATGTGACGAACGATGGATTGTTGCTCGCGTACGGAATCCGCCAGGGCGGGGCGGATGAGCAGGAGGTGCACCTGATCAATGTGGCGACGCGGAAGGAACTGCCCGATCGGCTTTCGAGCCAGCGCTACTTCAGCATGCAGATCAGCCCGGACAAGAGGGGGCTGTATTATGCGGTGTTTCACCATTCGGGCACGCTGGTGTATTGGCACGCGTTTGGGACAGATCAGGCTGCGGACAAGATGATCTTCGGTAAGGAATACAAGGGCCAGCCGCTGGGCGAACTGGACTTGATCGGCGTGAGCACTTCGGATAACGGGCACTGGCTGATTCTCACCATCGATCGCGGTGTCCCTGCGACCCGGCAGGACATTCTGATCAAGGATCTGCGGCAGGCTGATGGCCCGGACGCCCAGTTTATTCCTTTGACTTATGGGATCGACAACCGGTTCAGCCTGATTGACACCGGAACGGATACATTTCTGGTGGAGACGGATATGGGGGCGCCAAAACGCCGCATCCTGCGCGCGGATCCGAAGATGCAACCACAGCAGTGGGAGACGGTGGTGCCCGAAGCGCAGGATGTGATCGAGGCATCGACGGTGTTGGGCGGAAAGCTCTTCATCGAGCGGCTAGTGGATGTGAAGAACGAGATCTCGATTTACACGATCGATGGCAAGGCGGAAGGATTGTTGAAGCTGCCGGGCATCGGGAGCGCAACGGTGCCATATGGTCGGCCGTTGGCGAAGGAGGGATTTTATAATTTCGAGTCGTTCAACGTGCCGCCGTCCATCTTTCGTTACGAGGTAGGGGGCTCCGAGGCGGATGCAGGAACGACCAGCATCTTCGCGCAGCCGAAGGTGCCATTCCATCCCGATCGCTATGAGGTGCGGCAGGTTTTCTTCCATTCGAAGGATGGCACGCGTGTGCCGATGTTCATAGCGGGCAAGAAAGGGCTGCCGCAGAATGGCAAGACCCCGCTGTTGATGACCGGTTACGGCGGCTTCCTCGTCAGCATGACACCGGGGTGGAATCCGATGTACGCATGGTGGCTGGAGCAGGGAGGATGGTTTGCCATGCCGAACCTGCGCGGCGGCGGCGAATACGGCGAGGACTGGCACAAGGCCGGCATGTTCGAGAAGAAGCAGAACGTCTTTGACGACTTCTTTGCTGCGACGCATTATCTGATCGACCAGAAGTACACAAGCGCGGCGAATCTGGCGATATGGGGGCGCTCGAACGGCGGCTTGTTGATGGGCACGGCGATGACGCAGCATCCGGAGCTTTACGGCGCGATCGTGTGCGGCTATCCGCTACTGGATATGCTGCGCTATCAGAACTTTGAATTCGGCCGGTTGTGGACGACAGAGTATGGTTCGGCGGACAACGCGGCGGATTACAAATACATCCGCGCGTACTCGCCGTATCAGAACGTGAAGCCGGCAACGAAGTATCCGGCGATCATGTTCTTCTCCGGCGACAATGACACGCGCGTCGATCCGCTGCACGCGCGCAAGATGACGGCAGAGATGCAGGCGGCGACCAGCGGTGACCGGCCGATTCTGCTGCATTACAGCCTGAAGGGCGGCCACAGCTCGGGCGTTTCCGTGACTCAGCAGATTCAGGATGAAACGGATATCCTGTCGTTTTTGTGGAACGAAGTGGACACGAGATAGCGAGACAACACCAGACAACTGGAGTGGTCTGCCTTATCTGCGGTCGTCTGTAGTTGTCTCTCGAAGTGTTTCCAGCAGACGGGCCGCGCTGTGCTCGATGTCGAAGTGCTGCTGGAAACAATGGCGTGCGTTTCGTTGCATGGCTCTGCGCTCTGCCTCCGGAAGTTGCTGCCAGCGTGTGAGCAGGCCAATAGTTCCCGCGAGTGTGTCCGGCGCGGTAAGTCCGGCATGCGACGCCTCGATCTCACGCCAGATGTTGACCTCGCGTGAGATGAGGACGGGCACGCCGCAGGCGAGAGACTCTGCGACGGCGATGCCGAAGTTCTCCTGGTGGGAGGGAAGAGCGAAGACCTCCGCGGCGGCAAGTGCGCTCCACTTCATGGTGTCGCGCAGCATGCCGGTCCAGACGATGCGGTCAGCGATGCCCACCGTTTGGGCGCGAGCAACGAGTGTTTTCTGCCAGTCGATGGCATCCGGCCCAGCGAAGACCAGCCGCCAATCGGGATCGTGCGCCATCGCGGCGGCATACGCTTCCAGCAGCAGATCGCAACCCTTTTTGGGGTGCAAACGGCCCATGAAGAGCAGGATGCGCCTGCCCTCAAGCTCAGGATGGAGATCGAGGAAGGCGGTCGCGTCGGCGCCTGGCGGCGATGTTGTGCCCAGGCCAGTGACTACGGGATGTGCGCGATAGAGTGCGAAGGATTTCGGCGCGAGGCGTTTCTCTTCCTCACAGGTAAACAGAACGGCGCGCGCGTCGCGCAGCACGCGGTACTCTGCCCAGGGCCAGTAGAGCCACTTTTTCGCGTGCTTGAGCGGAAATTTGTGCTTAAACCACGGGTCGAGCATCCCATGGGGAAAGACATAGTAGGGCGTAGCGGTGCCGCGAAGGGCGCGCCATGCGCCGAAGCTGTGGAATTGCCAGAGACCGTTGATGATGACCGCGTCGTAGCGGGCATGGTTCTGGCGCAACCAGGGCACGAAGGCGGGGGAAAAGGAATAGGTGTTGCGCGCGGGACCGAGTGCGTGCACGCGCAAGGGGAAGCTGCGAACTTCGGCGTCCGTGGGATCATCAAGGGATACGACTTCCACGGAGTGGCCATCGCGCTGGTGTACGGCAGAGAGACTCCGCACGGCTTCCGCAGGGCCACCCCCGGCGGCCCGGATGGAAGCGATGACGTGAAGGAGTTTCATGGCAGGAGGGAAATGTCGCAGGACCGGGGAGAATCGCTGCACGGATTGTACCTGTCGGGGCATGGTGCTGATCTGACCAGTGTGGCTGGTCGCGTCATCAATCCGAAATACCCCAATGGCATCATGAGAGATGGAGCCAGGTCCACCTCCGGCTGCGTATGATGCAGCGGGACTCTGAACGCGGCCAGTTGGAACGAGATGATCGATGAGGAGAATGGCAAGTCATGGAACCGGTTTCTGATGCTCTGGTGTTCTTTGGCGCGACAGGAGATCTGGCATATAAGCAGATTTTTCCCTCGCTGCAGCGGCTGGCGAAGCGCGACAAACTGAGAGGCCCCGTGGTCGGGGTCGCGAAGTCCGGATGGACACTGGATGACCTGAAAAAACGTTGCCGCGATAGCGTGGAGCAGCACGGCGGTCTGGACCCCGAAGGCTTCGACAAATTGATCAAGCTGTTGCGCTATGTGGACGGAGATTACGCCGACATTGCGACCTTCCAGGAGGTGCGCAAACAATGCGGTGGCGCCAAGCATCCGATCCACTACCTGGCAATTCCGCCGAGCCTCTTCGGCAAGGTGCTGGAGCAGCTGAAGCAATCCGGATGTGCGGACGGCGCGCGCGTCGTCATCGAAAAGCCGTTTGGCCATGACCTGGATTCGGCTGTGGCGCTGAACCGGATCGTGCACGAGGTGTTCGACGAAAAGGATGTCTTCCGCATCGATCACTATCTGGGCAAGAACGCGGTGCAGAACCTGATCTTCTTCCGCTTCAGCAATTCTTTCATCGAGCCGATCTGGAACCGACAGTATGTGGAGAGCGTTCAGATCACGATGGCGGAGAGCTTTGGGATTCAGGGGCGCGGCGCGTTTTACGACGAGACGGGCGCGATCCGCGATGTGCTGCAAAACCACCTGATGCAATTGCTAAGCAATGTTGCGATGGAGCCGCCGATTGGCGCCGGGGCCGAAGCACTGCGTGACGAGCGCACCAAGGTGCTGAAGGGCGTGCAATGCATGGAGCCGAGCACGGTGGTGCGCGGTCAGTTCGACGGATATCTGCAAGAGCCGGGTGTGAAGCCGAACTCACAGGTGGAGACATATGTGGCGCTAAAGATCTGCATCAACAGCTGGCGCTGGAAAGACGTGCCGTTCTACATCCGGACGGGCAAGTCGCTGCCAGTGACTGCGACGGAAGTGGTGGCGCGGCTGCGGCGGCCGCCGGATATCTTCTCCAGAGATCCCTTGCCGCCGAACTATGTGCGGTTTCGGGTGAGCCCGGATATGTCGATTGGGATCGGCGCGAATGTTCGGCAACCGGGCGAAGTGCCGCGTGGGCTGCCGGTGGAGATGCTGGCAACGCAACATGCCAAGCCTGAAGACATACTGCCGTATGAGGAACTGCTAGCGGATGCGATCGTGGGTAATCAGGCACGGTTTGCACGCGCGGACTACGTGGAAGACGCCTGGCGCATCCTTGACCCGCTGCTAAAGAACATGCCGCCAGTGCACACCTATAAACCTGGCACCTGGGGGCCGGTGGAGGCAGAAAAACTGGCCGAAGCCGATGGCGGCTGGCTGAATCCTTCGGCATGAAGCGATAGCAGGACGCTCATACGGCGCGGCCGGCGGCCGCGCCGGACGCCCAGGCCCACTGGAAATTGTAACCGCCAAGGTGTCCTGTCACATCCACCGCTTCTCCGATACAGTAAAGCCCGCGCACGCGACGGCTCTCCATGGTTTGGGCAGATAGTTCAGCGGTGGAGATGCCGCCGGCGGTGACCTCGGCCTTGGCGTATCCTTCGGTGCCTGCGGGTGTGACCTGCCAGCGATGCAGGTGCTCCTCGGCCTCAAGGAGCGCCGCGTTGCTCCATCCGGAGGGCGCGTGGAGGGCGGCCCACCGGTCCGCAAGGCGCTGCGGAAGGAAGACACGCAGCGCGGTGCGGAGGGCGGTGGCATCGCGGCCACCTGGCTGTGCGCGCAGCGGAGCGGTGCAGTCCTGTTCCGGAGCGAGGTCGATGGTGACGGATCCGCTGGGCTTCCAGTAGGAAGAGATCTGCAGGATGGCGGGCCCGCTGAGCCCGCGATGGGTGAAGAGCATCTTCTCGCGAAAGCGAGTCTTTCCCTCGCTGGCGATGACCTCGGTGGATAGGCCGGTGAGGTCCGCATAGCGCGCGCTGTCTTCCGGTTGCCAGGTGAAAGGAACGAGCGCGGGGCGGCAGGGCTCGATGGCTAGACCGAATTGTGCGGCGATGCGGTACGCCAAGTCGGTAGCGCCCATCTTTGGAATCGAGAGACCGCCGGTTGCGACGATCAGAGCGCGGGCGCGGTAGTTTGCCGTCGTGGCGTGAACGACGAATCCTTCACTCTGACGGATCTCGGTAATGTGCTGATTGAGGACGATGCGGACGCCTGCGGAGTGGCACTCCGCTTCGAGCATGGAGACGATGTCGCGTGCGGAGCGGTCGCAGAAGAGCTGGCCCAGAGTCTTCTCATGGAAGGGGATGCGATGCCGCTCGACCAGTGCGATGAAGTCGCGCGGCGAGTAGCGGGCGAGTGCAGAGCGGGCGAAGTGCGGGTTGGCGGAGAGGAATCGGTCGGCTGTGCAGTGGAGGTTGGTGAAGTTGCAGCGACCGCCGCCGGAGATGAGGATCTTTTTGCCAACGCGATCGGCATGATCGAGAACGAGGACGCGGCGGCCACGCTGGCCGGCGGTGATGGCAGCCATGAGACCCGCTGCCCCGGCGCCGAGGATGAGGACGTCACATGCTTCGTCGTGGCTGGATAGATTCACGCTATGCGTTCAGGGTGAAGCGGTACATCCAGTCACCGCCGCACCACTGCGGATAGTTGGTGCCCCATGCGTTGTTGTAGAGGCTGACGTGTATGCCATCCTGCATGGTGGGCGGTTCGAGCGAGAAATCGAGTGGTGACCGAGCGCCCAGGGCCACGACCGGCGCATCGAGTGTGGCCAGTTCGAACGCGCCGCGCGCATCGCGGTAGCGGAGCCGCTCCGACACGGCGTGCATACTGCGACTGCCGCCGCGGACAACATCTGACGGGCGCAGGGGCTGGCCCACTTTTTCGAGCTGCCATCCCTGGGGATCAGTGGTGATCGGGTTGAAGGTGAGCCACATGGCCTCTGGAAGACGATTCTGCTGCTTACCGAGAGAGGTGAATCGTATCTGCAGTTGCGGCGTATTTTTAGGCATCACGATTTCGAGATACAACGACGCGGGCCACGCGACGAGACTGGCGGCTACACTGGCGGAATCTTCGATGGCGAGCTCCGCCAGCAGGCGATGCTTCTGCGCGTCCTCGCCGAGCCAGCATTGACGCAATCTGGGGTGCCACTCCCGGCTGGTAGCGCCGAAGCGGGCGATGTTTGGCTTGCCGAAGTCCTGTGGTCCCCACCAGGTTTTGACGGTGAGATACGCGGCAATAAAGGCGTCGTAGGCCTCGGGCCCCAGCGTCTGATAGGTGAAGAGCGCCAGAGGATTTTTTGGCGAGGCCCATGCGCGCTGGGTTGCCTTGCTGACAAGTGCGATGATGGCTCCGGTGCGCGGATCGAGTGCGATGCGGAAGTGCGCCGTCTCGAGAATGCGCGACGCCGGATGTGGGCGCATGCCGACAGGGCTGGGCGCGGCGACGCGCAGCGTTTCCAACTGCTGCTCCATGGCGGCCCGCATGGGCGGGGGTAGGCGGCCGATGCCATCGCCGAGGTCGTCGCGCTTCTCTTTCCAGCTTGCCTCCATGGTGCGATAGCCAGGTTGTCTGAGAACTGCGTTCAAATCGGCAGGCTTGTAGTGATCGTGGTCGAGATAGCTCTTGGTGTCGGTACCCCAGGTGTGTTCCACCAATAGAGCCATGCGGCGCAGCAGTGCTCGGTCCACATCTCCGCCTACCTCGAGTTTCTTCTGCGCGATCCACTCTTGACGTATACGCGCGGCTTCGCGATAGCGCGCGACCTTCGGCGGATCACTGGGGATGCCATAGATCCAGGTGTCGCCGATCTCGTCTGTGACCACAGGAAGCTTGTCGCGCGCGGGAGCGAGCGCGGCGGCAACATCGCTGAGCGTTGCAGCAGTCACCGTGGCGCCGGGAAATTGTTTGCGTAAGCGGCTGTAAATCTCCTGAATTTCCTGCTGAGAGTGCGGGCCGCCGTTGTCGTTGCGCATCTCCATGGAGAAGGCAACATCTGTGCCAGGGAGTACGACGGTTCCACCGTAGTCGTGGTGGTGATAGATCATCGACAGCGTGCTGCCATCCGGGCCCTTCCAAAGGAAGACGTCGGGCACTTCGGGCGGCGTGCTTGCTCCGTTGACGCCGATATCCAGCATGGTGATGCCAGCGGCGGCCAGTGGCGCGATGATGCCGCGTGTGTGGCCGGGGACGTCGCTCATCTTTGCCCCGATGGTTTTATGGCCGAAGCGCGCATCGAGCGAGCGCGAGAAGCCGAGGGCGCCTTCGATCATCGATCGATCGAGCATTTCTGTCTGCCAACTGAAGGGGAGCGCATGCCAACTGATGTCGCCCGCGGCGATGGCCTGCTCCATGGTGCGCCGTTGCTCCGCTGTAGCCTGCTCTAGATACTCGTAGAGCAGCCATGAGCCGGTCGTCCAGGTGTAGCGGTCGCCACCGGCGCGGCGAAGCGCGCCCCCCGTCTCGATGGCCTGGGGATAGTAGACGTCGAAGTATTTTTTCATGACGTTGGCTTGCGTGTCGGTAAAGCCAACGTCAAGATGGCACTTGAAAGCGACGAGCACGCGGCGCACGTGGGTGTTTGGTGTATCAACCGGGTAGAGCGGCGTGCCGAGAGCGCGTTTTGCGGCCGTGGCACCTGCGGTGAGAGCTGCAAACTTCAGGAGACCGCGTCGCTGCATGGTGATTGCGTGCCAGCCTGTGCGATAGATTGCGGAACGCGCCAGTGTAGCGTATTCGCCTGTGCCAGCCCAATTCGGTCGCGGGCCGATGGCGCCCTCGCTTCGAATACCGCTGGCCACAGATCCGCTACACTGAATCCGGGTGCGGCGGTAGTCCTTGCAGGGCCTATAGCTCAACGGTTAGAGCAGGGGACTCATAATCCCTTGGTTGGGGGTTCGAATCCCTCTGGGCCCACCAGCGTCGCCGGTTCTGCGGAACGAGTCGTGATGGTGACGTGCGGCGACTGTCATCGATAACTATAGTGGGTGGCTATAGCTTGATCTGCTTCAAGTACTCGCGCAGGCCCGGACCCAGGTCGCTGCGTTTGAGCGCGAAGTCGATCGTAGCCTGCAGCATGCCTGCCTTGTCGCCGGCGTCGTAGCGTTTGCCCTCGAAGGTGTAGCCGAAGACTTTCTCTGTGTCGAGCAGTCCCTTGATGCCGTCCGTCAGTTGCAACTCTCCACCGGCACCTTTGGGAATGCGTTCGAGCAGCTCGAAGATGTGCGGCGTAAGAATGTAGCGGCCGATGATGGCGTTCTTCGACGGCGCATTCTCTGGCTTTGGCTTTTCCACGAGAGCTTTGACAGCAAGCAGGCGCGGATTCCCCGCGACGGGCTCGCAGTCGAGCACGCCGTAGGAAGAGATCGCCGGACCTTCGACGACCTGCGTTGCGAGGACGCTGGACTGGACTTCGTTGAACACATCGGCCATCTGCTTCAGGCAGGGTGTGGCGGCGTCGATGATGTCGTCGGGAAGAATGACGGCGAATGGCTCATCGCCCACCATATCGCGCGTCTGCAGCACGGCATGTCCCAGCCCGAGCGGCTCCTTCTGACGCACGTAGGAGACGTGCACCATGGTCGACACCTTACGCGTCAATTCCAGCAACTCCGTCTTGCCGCGCTCCTCGAGGCTCCACTCCAGCTCGGGGCTCATGTCGAAATGATCCTCAATCGCGGATTTGCCCCGGCTGGTGATGATGATGATCTCGTCGACACCGGCGGCCAGCGCCTCTTCGACGCCGTACTGGATCAGCGGCTTGTCCACCAAGGCGAGCATCTCCTTGGGGATGGCCTTGGTTGCCGGCAAGAAACGTGTGCCAAAACCAGCAGCCGGAAAGACTGCCTTGTGAATTTTTTTGCTCATGAATTTTTGGGTGCCCTTCGAGGTTACGTAATACTCGCGCGAATCGCGTATGCGCTTCCCTAGGAACGATTATACGGACGCTGAAAAAGCAAGTTGGAGTTGCCCGAACGCGGCTCTGAAGATGACGGATTCCATCAATATTCACTAAAGGCTAAAGTGCAGGCGAATTCTCCCCGAGCATCGCACGGCGAACGATGGCAATGGGCGGAAAACCCTGGCGCAAGAAATCATCATGGAACTGCTGAAGAGAGAAGTTTTTGCCTTCCTTCTTCTCAACATCCGCCCGCAGCTTCAATATCTCCAGCTTTCCGAGTGTGTAGTAGAGATAGGTCGGATCTGAGGTGCCTCGCTTCGTCTCTACATCCGCGATTTCGCGCGATTGGTATCCTTGCTGGACGAAGAAGTCTCTGGCCTGATCCAGAGTCATTGTCCCGGTATGCATTTGAATGCCGACGATGAAGCGCGAGTCGCGGAGAAGCGCATCTTGTAGTTGTCCAAGGCGGATGAGCTTGGCCTCGCGCGCATCTTTGGCTCCGGCGCCGGGCTGGCCGTAGCCCTGGTCCAGCATCATCTGCTCGCAGTAATGTGCCCAGCCTTCGACGTCCGTGTTCGCGCCAAGCAGCTTGCGGACCTTTGAATGCACCTCGGGCAAGACGAGGAATTGAACATAGTGTCCCGGATAGGCTTCGTGCACGGACGTGCTCACGACGGTGCCGACGTTGAAGGCATGCATGTAGTTGCCCGTTCGCTCAGCGCTCCAGGACTTCTCCGGCAATGTCACATTGAAATATGCGGTGGTAGAGTGCGTCTCAAAGGGGCCAGGCGTATCCATAGAGGCCTGGGTCGTCGCGCGCATGAACGGCGGTGTCTCTTCCAGCGTGGGCCGCACGTCGGAAGGAATGGTCACGATGTGTTTTTCGCGGATGAATTGGATCAATCCGCTGAATGTGTCGCGGAAGCTCGCGAGCAACTGATCGGGGGCGGGGTGATCTTCACCAAGCATAAGCAGGACTTGCTGCGGGGTCTTGCCCGGATCGACCTCATGAGCAAGCGCCTTGAAAGCTGCCTGATTTTTACGCAGGTCGGCGTAGCCGATCTGGAGCAGCTGATCGACTGGCGTCGTCACCATCTCGTCGTAAAGCAGCTTTAGCGCGAATGTGTCTTTCCCAATGCGGAAGTCGCCGTTTGAGCGCGGCAGCAGATCGCTCTTCATCCACGCTTCGTAGCTGCCGAGTGCATTGATGACGGCGCCATTGCTTTGCTTGAACTCGGCGAGAAGTTTTTCGTCCTTGACTTCGGAAAATGCAGAGGGCACGTCGTTGCGGAAGAACTCGATGTCACCGGGAAGCTGTTCGAGCGCAATCTCGGTGTAAATCTTCGGGCAATTGCGCAGGTTCTGGCGCGCGGCCGAGAGTGCGGCAGGCATTTGGCGCTCGCGCGCGATCAGGGAACGCAGCCGATCCTCGGGCGGCGCGAATTTACGTTCCATCAGAGAAAAGGCGCTGCCGGTGATGCCGGTCGAGTAGTAGTCCGGGTTCTTCTCCCAGGGCTTGATCGTCTCCAGCGTCAGCAGCGTGCTGTGAATATTGTTGAGGACGAGCTGACGATCGGCGGCTGTCCACTCATCGAGGCCGCTCTTTGGAAATGCAGAGATGCGGTGCTCGAAACTGTACAGCGTAGCCGTCTGCTTCGCTATGGAGCCGCGATCATACTGCTCGAGCTGCGCATCGTATTGATGAAAGCCGGCGAGCGTTCCGTTTGTCGGCTGATACGGGAAATAGACGGTATCGAAATACTGGTCTGCTAGCTGGCTCCATGCAGTATTGCTGTTGGCTGCTGCATGGGAGGTGGGGCCGGAGAGAGAAACTCCAGTAGCGAGCAGGGCTGCACCAGCGAAATGGATCATGCGGGACTTCGTCAAAGTGGACTCCTGAGTGGAACGATCAAGCGGTGACCGGTTCAAGCGCTAGCTGTTCGAGCAGTGCGTGCACTTCCTGGAAAACTTCCGGCGGCTTGGTGCCGGCGAGCGGGAAGCGCAGCACCCCCTGCGGCGTGAACTGTGCGCCTTTCTTCGCGTTGCGCGCTACCAGTTTCATCAGGCGGCCCGGATCCACCTCGGCCTTCTCGCTGAAGCGGATGTGAAGCTGATCGCGTTTGCGGTCGATCTGTTGGACACCAAGCCGTTCGGATGTCAGGCGTAGGGACGCTGCATCGAGCAGATGCACCACGCTCTCCGGCAATGCGCCGTAGCGGTCTTCGAGCTCCGCGCGCACGTCGGCGAGTGTCGCCTCGTCCAGCGCGCCGGCAATCTTCTTGTAGACGCGCAACCGCTGATTCTCCTCCGGGATGTAGCTCTCGTCGATGCGCAGGCTGATGCCGAGGTTGAGTTGTGTCGTGATGTGGTCGCGCTTCTCCTCGCCCTTCAGCTTCGAAACCGCTTCTTCGAGCATGGAGGTGTACATCTCAAAGCCGACTGCTTCGATGTGGCCGCTCTGCTCGCCACCCAGCATGTTGCCGGCGCCGCGCAGTTCCAGGTCCAGTGCGGCGATCTTGAATCCCGCGCCGAGGTCCGAGAATTCCTTGAGCGCGGCGAGGCGGCGTCGCGCTACGTCGGTGAGCTCCTGCTCCGGAGGGATCAGCAGATACGCATACGCGCGCCGGTTGGAGCGGCCGACGCGTCCGCGCAGCTGATAGAGCTCGGAGAGCCCGTGACGGTCGGCGCGGTTCACGATGATGGTGTTCGCCAGCGGAATATCGATGCCGTTCTCGATGATGGTGGTGGCGACGAAGACATCGAACTCGTGATTCATGAAGGCAAGCAGGGTCTTCTCCAGCTCTGCTTCGCCCATTTGCCCATGACCGACGACGACCCGGCTTTGCGGCACGAGCTCCTGGATCTTTGCCGCGAGCTCGTAGATGGTTTCGACGCGGTTGTGGACGAAGTACACCTGGCCGCCGCGCTCCAGCTCCAGCTCGACCGCAGTGCGGATGAGCTTCTCATCGAATTTTGCCACGACTGTCTGGATAGCCATGCGGTCTTTGGGCGGCGTTTCGATGACGCTCATATCTCGTAATCCAACGAGTGACATATGCAGCGTGCGCGGGATGGGCGTGGCCGACATGGAGAGCACGTCGATCTGTTGACGAAGCTGCTTCAGCCGCTCTTTGTGCCTGACACCGAAGCGCTGTTCCTCGTCGACGACCAGCAGGCCGATATCCTGAAACTTCAGATCCTTCGAGAGCAGGCGATGGGTGCCGATCAGGATGTCGATCTGACCGGCCTCGAGTTTTTCGAGAATCAGCTTCTGCTCCTTCGGCGTACGGAAGCGGGAGATCATCTCGACGGTGATGGGAAATTGAGAAAAACGCCGGCGGAAGGTTTCGTAGTGCTGGAAGCTAAGCACGGTGGTGGGGGTCAGGATGGCCACCTGCTTCGAGTCCTGCACCGCCTTGAACGCGGCCCGCATCGCCACCTCGGTCTTGCCATAACCGACATCGCCGCACAGCAGGCGATCCATCGGCATGTTCGATTCCATGTCGCGCTTGATGTCAGCGATGGCTGATAGCTGATCGTCGGTCTCGTTGTAGTCGAAAGCGTCTTCAAATTCGCGCTGGAACTCGTTGTCCGCGGGGAAAGGATGGCCCTCGGCCGCGCGGCGCTGCGCGTAGAGCTTCAGCAGCTCGTCCGCCATGTCGGCCATGGCCTTTTTGACGCGCGCTTTGGTTTTGGCCCACTGCTGGCCGCCGAGCTTATTCAGTACCGGGGTGGGGCCGGCATCGGTGGAGCGGTACTTCTGGATCAGATCCAGTCGCGTGAGGGGCACATAGAGGCGTGCGGCGTCGGCGAACTCCAGCACCATGAACTCGACGTTCAGGCCATCCTGCTGGATCTCCTTGAGGCCGTGATAGCGGCCGATGCCGTGCTCGACGTGGACAACGTAGTCGCCGACGGTGAGATCGCGGAAGTCGGAGACGAAGGCGGCGGTCTTCGACTTAGAGCGTGCCGGCAGGGGGCGCGCGGCGACGTCGGCGTCGTCGGATAGGTCGTTCGCGCCGACGATGACGAGCTTCGCATCGGGAAAGCTGACGCCGTTGGCGATGGCGGTGCGGACGATGATGGGCGTGCGCAGGTCGCCGCCCAGATAGCTGGACTCGTCGTAGATGGTCTCCGAGCCCGTGTGCTGGGTGCGCGAGCCGAGGCGGTAAGCGAGGCCGTATTCGCGCAGCATGTTGGCGAGACGTTCCACTTCGCCCTGATTGGGCGCGGCGATGATGACGCGGTGCTCCTGTGCGCCGAGCGACTTGAGCTGCTCGATGAAGGCGGGGATCGATCCGTGGAAGCGCAGGGTGGGCCGGGAGGGGAAGCTGACCTCGGCGGGCGCGTTGACGTCTTCGTCCAGCACATCGACCGCGCCGAGCTGATCGAGTTCGAGGCCGGGCAGTTTGGCGATCCTGTCCTTGAGTTCCCAGGGATTCAGGTAAATGTCTGCCGCGGTGATGAGGCCGCCGATGCCGGCGCGCTCGTGGCGCTGTTCGACCTTGTTCCACCAGCGCTCGGCCTGGTTCTGCAGCATGGCCGGCTCTTCGACGAAAATTTGCGGCTGGCGGAAGAGATCGAAGAGTGTGCGATCGGCACCGGCTACGGGGGCGAAGAACTCCCAGCCGGGGAAGACGGTGACGCCGCCGGCGGCGACGGCGCGCGTGACCAGATCGGTGGCAGCGTCATCTCCCGAGGCTTCCATGCGCGAGCTGCTGAGGCGCGCGTGCACTGCGGCGAGCAGCTTCTCCGAGACCGGTGTTTCGGTGAGCGGCAGCAGCAGCGCTTCGTCCAGCGGCGTCGAGGAGCGCTGCGACTCCGGCTCGAATTTGCGGATGGATTCGATCTCGTCGCCGAAGAAATCGATACGCACGGGGCGGTCCATCTCTGGCGAGTAGACGTCGAGGATGCCACCCCGGCGAGTGAACTGGCCGGGCATCTCGACGATGTCCATCTGCGTGTAGCCGATGGCGCGCAGGTGGTCGAGAAGCATCTCGATATCCACCTCTTCGCCGCGGCGCAGTTGCTGGGCGAGTCCGGCGTAGTAGGGCCCGTCGAAGACGCGCATGCAGGCGGCTTCGACCGGTGCGACCACGATCGACGCGCGGTTGCTCGCGATCTTCCACAGGACCGAGGCGCGCTGCTCCTGCACATCGGGGTGCGGCGAGATGCCTTCGAAGGGCAGCACATCGTGCGCGGGCAGGCGCAGGATGCGCTTCGGCTCGACGGCACCGGTCAGGTCAGCGGCGGCGCGGAGCGTGAGCTCGAGCGATTCGGCAGCCTTGTTGTCCGCGACGAGAACGACGACGGGGGCCTGGGCTGCGTGCGCGAAGAGCGGAATGCAGAGGGCGCGGGCGGTCGCGGTGAGCCCGGAGACACGACGGCGCCCTCGCGCGAGGCTGAGATGCCGTCGCACACGCTCGAAACCATCGGTGTGCTCAATGCTCGCGAGGGCATCGCGAACAAAGGGAAGGACCATGCACTTTGATTATGGCCTATTTGCTTTCACGGTAACGGTACCCTACCCCCTCCCCCCTCCGGTCCGGGAGGCTGGGGTGTAAGTCTCACTGTGCCATGGGGTTAGGGCACGTCCCGAGGGCTAAAATCGTCATTCCATTGGGCTTATTTCTAAATTCGTCCAAACAAAGGAGTTACAAAGACGAAAGCCACGGGATGGTTTCCGTGGCTTTCGTATCAATTCAAATCAATTCGTTAAAGTTCAGGGACTAGCAATTTTGTTGGGGTGATTTGGCAGGTTTCTGCGTGCAAAGCGTTTTTGGTTCTCGATTTGGGAAACGGCGTAGAGGAGGCCCTTCGGTGCGACTGGACGGCTGGGAACTACACCACCCTACTTCGTAGGATGGGGCACCCAGTTTGCTGGTGGTGCATGCGAACTTCAGGTCCTTCGCTTAGCTCAGGATGACAGGGCTTCGTTCCATTCCTTTCGCTCCGCTGAGGAGTGGCGACGATCAAGAGAAGGGGAACTACCAGATGGTCCGCGGGTAGTGCTGCTGTATCTCCTGATCGGCAGAGATCAGCGGCGCGAGTCCGTTTGCCTTGGCATGCGCCACGATGATGCGGTCGAAGGGATCGCGCGTCCACTTTTCGCCGATAGTCATACTCGCGATGGAGGGAAAGTCGACATCGCAGACGCGCAGGCCTATCTCATGCTGCAGCTTCACGTAGATGTCCTGCGATGGCAGCTTGATCCGATGCACCTCGTAGAGGTATTCGAGTTCGACCAGCACTATTGGTGAGATCAGCAGGCTGGCCGTCTCGAGAATCTGCTGCGCGCGCGGAGTTATCCGGCTGAGAGCGCCCTGAGCGAGCCACACCACGATATTCGTGTCCAGATAGGCAATCACGAACGGCTCACAACGCGTCCCAGTCCCGGGTCCAGGCACGCTCCATCTCTTCCTGCAAAGAAGAGTCGTCCAGCCGCGTTGACTGAGGATCGACGACTTCGAGCGGGGTAAGGCGGCTCAGCCGACTGCCGGAGGGCCGGTCTGGAGCGATCCGGAAGCGGCGGCCCCGGTGCGCAACCCAGACCTCCTCGCCCTCTAAGGCCCGGTTGACCAGGGCGAAGAGATCTCGGCGGAACTGTGTGATGGAGACTTCCATGCCGCGACTATAACACGCTACGTACATCAAAGATGTACGTTATGTACATCAGGGCTGTTTGAGTTCGGTCGCGGTGAGCTCGAGTTCGGTTTTGCCGGTGTCGCTTACGTTGTCGGCGGTGAAGATGATGGTCGGTTTGTCGAGAGGAACGACGACCTGCGATCCCCATGTCGTACGGCGGACGAGCGGCAGACTGTTGCCCGCGGTGTCGGTCTTGAGGGCGCTGCTGGACTCTACGTCGACGCGAAGACCCAGTGCGTGATCCGTCAGACGTATGTCGTTCGTGTCGATATTTGTGCCGACGTCGATGTAGTTATTTGCCGCAGGAATACGGTCGCCGGTGCGGATACTTTGGAGGCGCTGCGATCCTCCGGTGGCGGCAACGATGATGGAGTAGATGCGGCTGTTCGTGATTTTCCCATCAGAGTTAGCCTGCATGAGCCGGAATGTGAGTTTGTAGTGGGCTGGCTCGGGTGCCGGAGGCTTTTCCTGCGCGAGAGCGAATATCGGCCAGAGCAGTGCGCAGATGGCAACTATCTTCAAATAAGCGGCTTGCATGAGTACTTCTCCTTGACTGAATCGATGACTATTTCTCGGATTCGATCGGCTCTAGTGGTGTGAGTTCTGCGATGTGAATAGGTGCGATCGAGAGTGGTTTGGTATCGAGCGGCGCGCGATCCTGCGTTGTACTGGTCAATACTTGCCGCGCCTGATCGGGATGTTCGGCTGCGAAGTTCACCAGGATGTTTTCTTCAGAGGTCAACGGGCTGGGGGACGGGAAAGAATCGCTGTGTGTGAGCGTGGGCCGTTCGCTCCGGCGCCTGCGCTGTGCGCTCAGGACCGCACGTGGATGGATGGCATCCCGCGCGACCGGTGTAGATGACTCAGGAGCGCTTGCGATCGATGGCCTGGCGGGGGGTTGGGGAAGAGGCGGGCGTGCGCCAGGATGCAGCAGCAAGGCGACCAGTAATGCCGCCGCACATGCAGCTACCAATCCCAGTAGCCACATGCGCCCCAGTGATGGGGCGGCGCCGGCTAGGCGGGCGACGATGCGGGTGCGGAGTGAGGGATCGGGCTCGGCATCCGCGTAGCGGGCCAGGGCACAATCGAGCAGTTCGTCGAGTTCGCGCTCGTCGTAATGGTCAACAGCGTGCTTATCGGGCATGGCGAGCCTCCTGTTGCGGGCCCAGTTTCTGTTTCAGCAGCATGCGTGCGCGCTGGATGCGGGTGCGTACGGTGCCCTCCGGGATGCCGAGCACGGTCGCGATCTGGGCAGAGGTCATCTCTTCCAGCGTGGAGAGTACGAGCGGCTGGCGGAGCTCTTCGGGGAGGGCGTCGATGAGGCGGTGGATGCGCGCGATACCGCTGCTGGAAACCATTGCTGCTTCCGGCGAGTGATCTGTCGCAGTGATGGTGTCCATTTCGATGCCGCCCTCCTCTCTCGCTGGCCTTCGTTGCCGGTCTCGCGCCATGCGCCACACCACACGCGCCAGGTAGGCGCGTTCGTCGTCAATACCCTGCCACGCGCGCTTTCTGTAGAGGCGCAGAAAGCATTCCTGTGCCACGTCGTCTGCGTCGCTGCGATTGCGCAGCAGGGCCCAGGCCACGCGGAATGCGAAGCGGAGGTTGCGCTCGACGAAGGACTGGAAGGCGGCTTCGTCCGGGCCTAACGCTTCTTCGGACACAGCCGCGCCCTCCCTCCAGTCGTGTGTGGTGGCCAGATCCATGCGCAATCAGCGTGGGTGCAAACTTGATTCACTGGCTAAGACGAAGTGAGTGGGCGTGGTGTTCGGAAAAATCGAATCTGACCCGGATTTATTCGATTGCGGCGCGGGTATATTGATCGTTGCGGTACCAAGGGGCTATTCGATATGGGGCTTTGCCGACGGCGAATCCTGATGTTTGCTTTTTCGGTTACGTGTTTGTTCGCGCTTGTTTCTTGCGCGAGTTTCGGGCAGCAGGTGGTGCAGCGAGGGGCGCTCGGCAAGCCGGCGCAGGTGCTGGATGATACCGGGCAGTGGTCGACTCCGTTGCTGGTCGCTGGCGATCATGATGTCGAGATTTATATCCCCGACGTGACGAGCACGGACTGGCTGCAGCGGAACTACGCGGATTACGAAGAGAAGGAACAGTACGTGATCGCCTTCCTCACGTTTTACCGGAATACGAAGGCGTGCCGAGCGAACCAGATCGGATGGGGGCACAGCGACGCGGCGCATCTGGACGCCTGCAATGACATCAGCTACAGGGTGCGGCAGGTGAATGTGGACGCGCATCTGAAGACAGTCACGCTGATCATGGCGGCGATGATCGGTGAGGATGGGCAGATTGTGCCGTCATCGATGGAGCGGCAGCCGATCTCGCGCAACTGGCGCGAGCTCGATGCGAATTCGCAGGAAGCGCTGGACAAGGCCACCGCGATGATTGCGGAACAGATGAAACGCTATGACCGCAAGGTGAACGGCATTCACTAGGGACTGCCGTCCAGGCGGACGCACTCACGTGCGCTTTTGTCCGGTTCGCTCCCTTTGGTCGCTCACGTCTCATGGAGTGACGTGCGGAAAAAATGAAGGATATGCAGCAGCCGCGGAGGCGTTATGACGACGCTGCAGCGCGGAACTGATTGGCGCGCTCGAACTCATCGCGCAATGCCGGGGTCCGCAATATTTCTCGCAGGTGGTTGAGCCGCTGCTCTAGCGCGAGCAGTGCCTGCTCGACATGTTCCGAGTTGCTGAGGGCCACGTCGCGCCACATCGAGTAGGGGCTGGAGCCGAGCCGCGTCATCTCGCGCATGGCGCGGCCGCCGATGGCACGGAGATCGGCATCCGCGCCGAACTCATCCTGGAAGAGAGCGCTGAGCGCGGTGGCGAGGAACTGGGGCAGATGACTCACCCAGGCGAGCAACTCGTCGTGGCGCGCGGCATCCATCTCGAGCGTGCGGCAGCCGAAGCCTTCGACGAGCGCGCGAAATTCGACTGCTGTTGCTGCCGCCTCCGGCGCGGGCGCGAAGGGATCGGTACGCGTGAACAGCCAGACCGCGCCACGAAAGAGCTCCGCGTCAGCATGCGCGGCGCCGCTTACCTCTTTGCCCGCCATGGGATGTCCGGGCAGAAAGCCCGCGCGGCCCGGCTGGTTGTAGTGCTGGGCAGCAGCTTCGGTGATCTGCTGCTTGGTGCTGCCTACATCGGTGACGAGCTGGTGTGGATGGAGGACATGAGCCAGGCGGTCCATCCATTCGAGGATGGCGAGCACCGGGCCGGCTAACAGGATGAGGTCGGCGTCATTCGCTGCATGCAACGGGTCGTTCGCCGCAGAGGTGAGTGCGCCACGCTGAAGCGCCGTCTGCAGGGTCGCCGCGTGCAGGTCCCAGCCGATGACCTCGCCCGCGAAACCGTGGGCCCGTAGGGCCAGCCCCGTGGAAGCGCCGAGAAGGCCCGTACCAACAATCAAAATGCGCTGGATCATCGCAGGCTTAGCTTACCGGAGTACTGGCCCAGGGTACTCACCTTGCGTGTGGTGGACGGGCAGGAAAGCGAAATGCCAATTTCGGAGTTAGACCGGGAATCTCCGGACGAAGATAGGCAAACAGAACGCAGCAGACCAATCCAAATCCCCACAATGGAAACCGCAGGGATATCAGCATGGCAAGCAGGAACATGGCTAAGGTGAAAAGCGATCGCGCGCGCGGGAGGAGATGGCTCGTGGCGCGGCCTGGGCGAGCACCTCGTGTTGGAATGCAAGATAAGCGATATTGACGAGCACAAAGATTGCGGCATAGACAAAACAGGAGTCGATGCCATTCGTGCCCGGGCTATCCATGCGGTCGAAAAGGGGACAAGAGACACCATGAAAAGGTGGGCGAAGTTCCACCAGATCAGCCGCGGGGTCGCCTGTCCGCGAGTCGAAGCAGATGGTGATGATTGACCCAGACGATTGCGATGAAGAGATAGCTCACCGCGTAGCTCAATGCCGTAGGCCATAGCGGTACGAGTGCGGCAAAGGTGGGCTCATCCGGGGGTTTCAGCTCCAGCACCATGATCGTGATGATGACCGCGAAGACTCCATCGGAAAAGGTTCCGAGCCGCTCTGTCTGTTGTTTTCTGTGCATCGGACCGCTATCGATTTCGCCAAACCGAGCGCGTCTGTTTTTAGCTGGCCTTCTTGCCGGTCTCATGCGCATTGCAATCCTCCGAGCGCTGCTACGGCCGATTTGCTGACCGAGGTGGAGTCATCACGGGTTCGCAAATGCGAGTCCTGCATCATGCAATTCTATGATGTCAGTAAGAAGAATTCGCGGCGATGGTGCAGTATGAATATCTGCGGTAACAGAGTGAAGGTTGCCGCCTACCAGCAGAGACGGCGCGCGGTTCTGTAGCACATTGATCGGCCGACAGCTAGCCGTGCGATCTAATCGCGCAATGCGACGGCCGGATCGACGCATGCGGCGCGGCGCGCGGGGATGGCGCAGGCGACGATGGCGACGATGCCGAGCAGCAGCGTGACGCCGAGAAGGATGAGTGGATCGCGAGAGCTGTCCTCCGCCCAGTGCGCGAGAATTTTGCTGAGCGCGAGGGCGAGGATGACGCCCGCCGCGATCCCGCATCCGAGGCTGACCGCGGCCGATTTGTAGACGATACCGAGCACGTGGCTACGTGGCGCACCAAGCGCCATGCGGATGCCGAACTCGCCCGTGCGCTGGGCCACGGTATAAGAGACGACGCTGTAGAGGCCGACGGCCGCCAGCGCCAGCCCTAATGCGGCAAATGCGCCAAAGAGCGAGGCGACGAGCCGCTCCTGCTGCCACTCCGGCTGATCGGTGATCCAGTGCTCCAGGTCGCGCACGTTGCGATTGAGCGGCTGCTCGGTGTCGATGGTGTCGATTTGCTTGCCGATGGTATGAAGCAGGGTGAGCGGAGGAACCTCGGAGCGGACGAGGACCGTGGTGGATACATCCATCGAGAGCGTGAACGGCAGATAGACCTCGGGAAGAATGGGATCTCGCATGCCGTTGTCGCGCTTGTCGGCAACGATGCCGATGATGTGGAACCATGAGCCGTCCGAGCCAGGCGCGTCGAGCACGAAGGGCGGCTGTTCCACCAGGTCGGGAATCCTGATCGAGTGGCCGATGGCGTCGCCCTTCGGGAAGTAATGGCGGGCGAGGGCCTGGTTCACCACAGCGAAATGAGCTGCGTCGCGATTCTCGGTCTCATCCCAGATGCGGCCCTGGGTGAGTGGCACGCGCATCAACTGAAAATAGGTATGACCGACAAAGCCGATGGCCGCCTTCTGGTCGTCGATCGCTCGCACGCCCTGGAACTCAATGTGCGTCACCCATCCGATTTGCGGTGGGGTGTCGGTTTCCGAGATGGCGGTCATGGTCACGCCGGGAACCTCCGCCACTTTTTTCCGCATCGTTTCGAAATAGTTGGAGCGTTTGGCCCAATTGTTGTAAGTGGCGGAACTGATAGGCATCTCCACCCCCATCACATTGTGCGGATCATACCCAAGCGGTGTATGCATCATGCGCAGGAAGCCCTGGATAGCCGCGCCGGCGCCAGCCAGCATCAGCAGCGTGAGCGCGATCTGGGTGGCAATCAACGTGTTGTTGGCGGCAAGCGCGCCGAGGCGTCCGGCGATTTTGCGGGTGCCCGCCTGCATGACGCCGCGCAGATCGGGCCTGGAGAGGCTGAGCGCCGGCCACAGCCCGAAGAGAACGCCGGTAACCAGCGCGAGCGCAACGCTGAAGGCCAGCACCGGCAGATTGATGTGGATTGCTGCTTCATGCGGAAAGGAATTCTTCGGGAGCATGGTCACGATGACGGCCACCACACGAAAGGCCAACAGTATGCCCAGTCCGGCGCCGGTGAGCGACAACACGAGCGATTCCGTCAGCAGCTGTTGCACGATGCGGCCACGCGATGCGCCGATCGCCGAGCGCATGGCGAACTCATGTTGGCGCGCGGTGCCGCGCGCCAATAGAAGGATGGAGACATTCCCGCAGCCGATGGCGAGCAGCAACGCGACCGCGCAGAACAGCAGGGCGAGAGTGCCGCCGAGCTTATGGATGAAGTCGTCATTCAAGCCAACGACGGTAAAAGTGAACTTGTTTTGGGGAAAATTGTTGGGCGTCTGCCTGGCGAACTGATCAATGATCGGCTGAAGCGCGGCAATCGACGCCGCATGGCTGATGCCCGGCTTCAGGCGAACGGCCACGCCATATGCATTCTCGTGACCTGCGGAGAAGTCGAGCGGCATATAGACGTCGGCGTCGTTCCAGGTAAAGCGCGACGGGGCGACGCCGATGATGATGTAGTTCCTGCGGGTGAGCTGCACGGTCTGCCCGACGACGCCGGGGTCTCCGTTGAAGTGGCGTTGCCAGAACTTGTAGGCGAGCACCACAACCGGCTGCATTGCGTCCGACGGAAGCAGGCCGCGGCCGATCACCGTCGGCACGCCGAGGAACTGAAAAGCATTCGATGTCAGGTAGCTGGCCGCCACCTCCTCCGGCAGGTCATGGCCGGTAAGGGTCAGGCTGACGCCGTTGCTCAGGAAGCTGTCCTCGACAACGGGCGACTTACGAAGCTCCTGCCACTGCGACGGAGTGATGCCGAAGCCGTCTTCCCGCCCAGATTTATCGCGCAGCCGCATGTGGACCATGCGGTCCGGCGCGCGGTTGGGGTAGGGATTCATGAGGACGGCATAGATGACGCTGAAGACGGCGGTGGTGGCCGCAATGCCCAGGGCGAGGGACAGAATGGCGGTGATGGAGAAGCCGGGACTGTCCTTGAGTTGACGCAGCGAGTAGCGCAAATCCTGAAGCAGGGATGTCATGCCGCTCTCCGAAAGAATGCGGGGATGCTCTCCTGTGGCACGTGCACATGAACGGCCAATTGCGCGACGTTGCAAGTCATTGACTCGAATGGCTTGCGTGACCAACGGCACTCTAATGAGCTGTCCGGTTGGAAAACGAGGCGTTCAAATGTGGACAGGTGTTCGGAGGCGCACGATCCCGCTGGCTTTCAGAGGCCTCTTGCGGATGAATCAGTGGCGCTAGTGGGTGGCCATGTAGCTGCCGAGCAGTCCGCGGAGGCGTACGGGGACCCAGCGGCCCCTGCGCTGCCAGCGGCGCGCGGCGGTGGCTGTTGCGAGCTTGATGGGATGGAGCGCGGAGCGCCGGCTGTCGATGGAGATGGTGCGCATGAGCACGGGATCGCAAAAACGCGCGAGGGGCCCTGAGGTGCCGTTGACGAAGTGGATGGAGGCGATGCCCTGCGCGATGAGGTGTTCGATGAGATAGCCGCGGAGAACCAGCGAGGGGCCGATGCCGTGCAGCGATTCATCGTTGAACTGCGAGAGCAGGTGCAGATGATTGCCGGCGCGCACGCCGGAGAGCACGGAGACGAGCCGGCCATCCGGAGCGGCGAGTCCGGCGAGGACCGGCGGTCCGAACTGGCTACCGAACTGGTTACGAAACTGGGCAAAGAAGCGATGGTCGCGCTGTTCGTGCTCGCGCGTTTCGGGTGAGTCGGCGTGCTGATTCAGCGAGTGGACGGCAGACTCGTAGGCCGCGAGCGAGAGCTCAGGGATGAAACGGTAGCCCTCTTCTTCCGCGCGGCGGCGGTAGTAGCGGAGGTTGCGGCGAGTGTGAGGTCCGAGGACGTTCAGGAAGCTTTCGTAGCTGGCCTCGAGATGCAGCCAGTCGCCCTGGGGGCGTATTTCGGATTTGCACCAGACCTGCAGGCCGGGCCGCCGCAAGTGGAGGACGGGGAGAATTTCATTGCCGGTGGAGCGCCACCACAGGCGGAGTGCGTGCACGCCGTTGGCGAGGAGATATTCGCAGGCGGTAGCGATGACTTCGGCTTCGCGCTCGGGTGCTGCGAGGACGAGGCCGCGGCCCATGCGGTCGCCGCCGAGAACCCAGCCTGTAGCCCGGCCGGCGAAGAGCATTTCTTCTGTGTAGACCACGCCGACGAGGTGTCCCTGCTCGTAGCAGACCACGACGCGCGGCCGGCGGGTATCGGAGACGCGCGGCAGGAAGTAGTCAGGCAGGCCGGTGGTGTCCTGCTGGTGCAGAGTGTCCGCCGCAAGGCGCCGGATGGCCGGCGCGAGGCGGTCGAGTTCGTCCTTGGATTCGACCAATGCGGATTGGAGGAGTGCGGGTTCCATAGGCGGCTTGGCTTTTCGTCTGAACATACGGTGGCAAGAACCTATACGTAGCGGCAAGTTATTACGAATATGGCCTATTACTATCGCACAGCCGCGATGAGTACGAAGCGGTACCCGCCGCAGACATCCTGAGGGAGAGGTGAGGGAGGCCGAGCCGTTTTGGGACAACTTGCGAGTGGGGGTCCGCTCCAGCAGTGCCTGGTGAGAGGACGATACACTTGTTTCGACAGGGAAGACCAGACGAAAACGGGCGCGATTTCAGAGGAGAACGACGGGAGATATGACAGCGACGGCCGCAGGGACAGCAGCTCTGGCGAAGTACGAACCGGTGATCGGGCTGGAGGTGCATGTGCAGCTTCTGACCACGACCAAGGCCTTCTGCGGATGCCTGACGCAGTTTGGAGCGGCGCCGAATACGCAGATCTGTCCGACGTGCCTGGGGCTGCCGGGCGCGCTGCCGGTGCTGAACAAGCGTGCGGTGGAGTTCGCCGTGCTGGCTTCGACGGCGCTGCACTGCGAGGTAAGGACGCGGTCGGTGTTTGCGCGGAAGAACTACTTCTACCCCGACTCGCCGAAGGGCTACCAGATTTCGCAGTACGACCAGCCGCTGGCGGAGCATGGGTGGATCGAGGTGCCGGCTGGAGATGGAAGCGGCACCAAGAAGATCGGCATCACGCGGCTGCACATGGAAGAGGATGCGGGGAAGAGTCTGCATGAAGGCTTTGCCGATTCCGCAACGCGTAGCTATGTCGACCTGAACCGCTGCGGCACGCCGCTGGTGGAGATTGTGAGCGAGCCGGATATCCGGACGCCCGACGAAGCTTATGAGTATTTGACGCGGCTGAAGGAGATTCTGCTCTACACCGGCGTGAGCGATTGCAGTATGGAAGAGGGGTCGCTGCGCTGCGATGCGAATGTGAGCGTGCGTCCGCGCGGGCAGGCAAGGTTCGGCACCAAGGCGGAAGTGAAGAACGTGAACAGCTTCCGTTTTATTCGCGCGGCGCTGGAGTACGAGATCGAGCGGCAGGTGGAGCTGATTGAGAGCGGCGGCCGCGTGGTGCAGGAGACGCGCTCGTGGAATGCGGCGGAGGGACGAACCTTCTCGCTGCGGTCGAAGGAAGAGGCGCACGACTACCGGTATTTTCCGGAGCCGGATCTGCCGCCACTGGTGGTGCCGGACGCGTGGAGGCAGGAGATTCTGAAGGCGATGCCGGAGCTGCCGGAGGCGCGGCGCGCGCGCATGGTGAAGGAGTACGAGCTCAGCGAGCAGGATGCGCAGACGCTGACGGCGACGCGCGAGTTTGCAGATACCTTTGAGGCCGCGGCAAAGCGGGCGAAGAATCCGCGGCGCGTGGCGAACCTGGTGCAGAGCGAGTTGATGGGGCGGTTGCGCGCGGCGGGGCTGGAGCTGGACAAGTCGCCGGTGACGATGGATGGCGTGGTGCTGGCGGCGGACCTTGCGGAAGAGGGCAAGCTTTCGAGCAAGCAGTGGAAGCAGATCTTCGATATTGCGTTTGAGAAGGGCGAGGACTTCGGCGTGGTCTACGAGCGCGAGAAGCCACAGCAAATCTCGGATACGGGGACGCTGGAAAAGATGATCGACGAAGTGATTGCGGCAAATCCGAAGCAGGTGGAGCAGTACCGTGGCGGCAAGAAGACGGTGGCGGCATTCTTTGTTGGCCAGGTAATGCGAGTTTCCAAGGGGCAGGCGAATCCGGCGCTTCTGAATGAACTGGTCACCAAAAAGTTGGACGCATGATGAATGTGCTTGATGGATTGAACGAGCGGTTCGGCTTGAAGGACGCGCTGCGGTTTGAAGAAGGCCCCGGCGGACTGACGCTTGCGAAGATCGCAACCGATACGGCAACGGCGAAGATTTATCTGCAGGGCGCGCATGTGGTGGCGTGGCAACCGGCGAGCGCGGAGCATCCGGTGCTGTTCATGAGTGCGAGGAGCCACTTTGCCGCGGGCAAGGCGATTCGCGGCGGCGTGCCGCTGGTGTTTCCGTGGTTTGCAGATCGCACCGGCGGCCTGCCGGGGCCGGCGCATGGCTTCGCGCGGACGATGGAGTGGGAGGTTGTGGCGACGGAGCGGCGGGCGGAGGGCGTGGCGCTCAGCTTCAAGCTGCTTCCCAACCAGACGACGCGCGATCTGGGCTTCGATCATTTTGTGCTGGTGTACGAAGTGGTTGTGGGGGCTACGCTGACGCTTCGGCTCGAAGTGGAGAATGTGGGCGACAGTCCACTGACCTTTGAAGAGGCGCTGCATGCGTATTTCGCGATCAGCTATGTGCACGCCGTTGAGGTCGACGGACTCGACGAGACCGATTATCTGGATCGCGCGCATCAGGCGGTGCGCAAGCATCAGGCTGCTGGGGCGATCCGCTTCGCGGGTGAGACCGATCAACTGCACCTAAATACGCGGGCTGCGATTACGATCTCCGATCCTGAGTGGAAGCGGCGCATCGTGATCGAGAAGCGTGGATCGGACAGCACGGTGGTGTGGAATCCGTGGATCGAGAAGGCGGCGCGGCTGGCGGACTTCGGCGATGACGAATGGCCGCAGATGGTGTGCGTGGAACCGGCGAATGCAACGGAGAACGCGGTGACGGTGGCGCCGGGCGCCAGACACACCATGGGGATGACGGTTCGGGTCAAGTGAAACCCGATTCTGCGGGATGATTGTGCGAATGAGCATCGGATTCGCATTACACTTTCTCCGCAAGAAGAAGATGGGAATATCCGATGCTCAATCGCCGCACTTTTCTTAAGACGGGGCTGACGACCGGCGCTGCGGCCATTCCGCTGGCATCTGCGCTGCACGCTCTCGATCCTGCTTCGATTGCTTCCGTACCTGATTCCGGAGCGAAGCTCATCGCGTTGCCCGCGCGCATGACGCCCGTTGACCCGGCCACCAGGCCGTGGCAAGAGAAAATTCGCCGCGTGGGCCAAAGCAACATGACGGAGCATGACCCCGCGGTGATGAATGTTGAGGAGTGGGCCGATTACTGGCACTCCACCAAGGCGGAGATTGTTTTTGTCAGTGTCACGGGCATCCTTGCGTTCTATCCGTCGAAGGTGAAGTTCCACCGCCACGGAAAATATCTCAATGGCCGCGACTTTTTCGGCGAGTGTGTGACCGCCGCCAAGAAGCGCGGCATGCGCGTGGTTGCACGGATGAGCCCGGACCTCAATTGGGGCGATGCGCTCGCGGCCCATCCTGAATGGGCGATGCGTCACCAGGACGGCTCCGTGCAATTCAATGACGAAGAGCCGCGCCTGTTTCAGACCTGCATGTTTTCTACGTACATGGACGAATACATCCCTGCGATCATGCGCGAGATCAACTCGCTCTACGACGTGGACTGCTTCTATACCAACGGATGGCCGCCGATCGGGAGCTTGCCGGAATGTCATTGCGCGATCTGCAGCAACCTGCCGGCCGCCGGCACTCCTGCATATTGGGCCGTGTTCAATGACCGTGTCTTCGAGCTGTGGCAACGGTACGATGCCATCGCCAAGGAGAAGAAAAGCGAGAGCTTCTTCTTCGCCAACCTTGGCGGGAACGTACGCTGCGGCCCAAATCTGGATCGTCTGGGCAAGATTGCCGCGTGGTTCCAGGCCGACAATCAGGGTCGCACTTACAACGACCCCGCGGTGTGGGGATGCTCGCTGCAAGGCCGCGTCTGTAATGCGGTCCTGGATGGGAAGTTTGCCGCCAACGTCACAGCCGGATATTCCACGGGTGTCGTCGGCTGGCGCAACGCCGCAAAGAATTCAACCGAGACGAAGATGTGGTTCAACGAGACGCTGGCCAGCGGCATGGCTCCGTACTATCACTTTGTCGGCTCGGAGGACGGTCTTGGAGAAGATCGTCGCTGGCAGAAGGTGGGCGAGGAGTATTTCCGCTGGACCGCGAAATACGACGCGCACCTTACGACTCGCCGCTCCATTGCCAACATTGGAGTGGTGATCGGGCAGAGCACCCAACTTCTTTATCCCGGGCCGGGCACCGTTCGCACGCGCAGCTACATGCGTGAGACAACGCAAGGCATCTACGATGCGCTGCTTCGAGGGCGATTCGCTTTCGACTTTGTGCATGAAGACCGCCTGGAGCCAGAACGCCTGAGCAAATATCGCGCACTGTTGTTGCCCAATGTCGCCATGCTCAGCGACCGCCAGTGCGGGCAGATCGGCGACTACGTACAGTCGGGCGGGTCGATCATGGCAACTTTCGAAACGGGTCTCTTTGACGAGAACCTGAGGCAACGTCCGGATTTTGGACTCGCCGATCTGCTGGGCATCCACAAGGCTGGCGATGCCATTGGCACGAATGGCAATGCATACTACAGCCGCATCGAAGAACCCGACCAGAGCCGCCAGCACCCGATTCTTGAGGGCTTCCATGACACCAACTGGCTTCCGGGTGCACAGAATCGCATCCCGCTAAAGCCGGTGCCGAATCCGTTACTCAGTGTCGTTCCCGGCTTCGTTCACTATCCGCCGGAGCTGGCCTATCCTCCTATCTCGCATACGGACGAGCCGGCGGTCGTTCTGCGCGAGTCCGGCGAAAGCCGCATGGTGTATTTTCCCGGCGATATCGAGCGCAGTTACTGGCTCAGCGGCCACGGCGACTTGCTACGGCTGCTGCACAATACCATTCGCTGGATCACGCATGATGAGCGCATCGTTGATGTGGATGGCGATGGCTTCCTCGAGATGTTCGCCTGGGAGACGAGTCCCGGCTACGCCGTGCATCTGCTCAACTACACCAACCCCAATGCACACCACGGCTGGATGCAGTCCACCTTCCCGCTGGGCCCGCAGGCCGTCACGATGAAGCTGCCGGCAGGCGTGAGGGCGAAGTCTGTCGAGTTGCTACAGGCCGGGCAGAGGGTGCCTTTTGCGCAGGAACAGCAGATGCTGCATTTCACTGTGCCACGGGTGGAAGACTACGAAGTGGCAGCGATCACCATCGCATAGTCGTCACGCATGGCGCGATGGCGAAGTTGTTACAAGCGGCTCGTGCGCTTACCTACTCGCTACAAACACGGCATAGTAGTTCCGACTTTGGTCCGACCCGATTCGAAACCGCCGGCTGTTTTCGATCGGCAAGATGGATGATTTCGGTGGCTGACCGGGCTGCGGTGCAGTAGGTTCTTCGCATGCAGAAATTCGCGATTGTTGTGACAGCACTCGTTTTGTTTTTAGTCTCTGCCGTAGCTGGCCAGATCAAGCAAACCAGCGTTCCGCTGGGAGACGCGATAGATAAGGCGCTCGCGAAGGGTTCTTTGCTGGGCGACGGTGCGCGTCCCTTTCATATTCATGTGTCTGTGTCGGAGCCGGAAAATCCGGCTTCGCCTTACCAGGGAACGATCGAAGAGTGGTGGGCTTCGCCTTCGCAATGGCGCCGCGAGGTGACTGCGAAAGACGGCATGCGGCAGGCCATTGTGGTCACGGATGGAAAGAAGACCGAGCGGGATGAAGGAGATTACTTTCCGCTGTGGCTGCGTAATTTCGTTAGCGCCACCTTTGATGTTGTTCCGGATGCTGCTGCCTGGAGAGCGAGTGGAGGTTCGATTCCGCAGATCGCCGGAAACAACTCCGGAGCATGCGCGCGTGCAAAGTTCAGCATCGGCAGCGGGGCTTCCGCTACCGATGCGTTTGCCGGGATCTGCTTTGATGGCACAGGGCGCCTCAAGTCGTATTTCGGTCCGCGCTACAGCATGGAGTTCTCGGACTATCGCAGCTTTGGCAATAAACAAATTGCCCGCAAGTTCGATGACGATCCCGAACCGGGAACACACCTGACAGGTGAAGTCACACGACTCGAGGAGTTGCCGAAGGACATTCCAGCTACTCTGTTTGTGTCTTTGCCGACAGACGATGATCGATTTCTATCTATGGCAGTGGGTTCGGGCCAGATGGAGCAGTTGACGGCCGGCAACAAATCCATTCAATGGCCGACTGTTCGCTCTGGTAAAACACAAGGACGTCTCGCTATCTATGTCTCCGTAGATAGCGCCGGCCATGTGCGTGAAACGTGGCCCCTGAACTCCGATAATGCGGGGCTGGAGGATCCGGTGCGGGAACAGGTACAGCATTGGACGACGAAACCGGCGATTGCGAACGGGAAGCCGGTGCAGGTGGATGGCGGTCTCGGGTTTACATTCAATACCAAAATCGGCGATCCGCTACCTGAGTTAAGCGATGCAGAGGTTCGCACTCTGGCGACGAAGATCGTCGAGCCGGTATGGGCTTCTGGTGCACATTCCGGAGATGTGGCGGAAGTCGATATCGGCGTAAACGAGGAGGGCAAGTTAACCGGCGAGGGGTACACCAAGGTGCCATCAAACTTACAGAGCCCTGTGACGGCGGCTATCAGCCAATGGACGTTTCGACCTCTGATCCGCAATGGCAAGCCTCAGTACTTTCACGGCATAGTGAAGTTTGTTGTGCCTTGATCGTTAGTGCGCGACACAACTCGGCCCGCCGATGGCGGGCCGCTGCTTTGGAGCGCGTTGCTCGGATTAGCCCATGTACATCACGTGCACGTAGGTGCCGAGCCGGGTGTTGTAGGCGAGATACCAGCCTGGATCGTCGGGGTCTTCGTAGATGACGATGTCATCGGAGTCCCAGAGCCAGCCGTTGGTGTAGGCGAGGTCATATGGAGCGACACTCCAATACCAGTTGTTGAACCAGAAGCGGTTGGGTCCGCCGCCAACGAGACGCCAGCGATGCGCGGGGCCGAAGCCGCCGTTCCAGTGGCCGTGCTCCCAGGGATGGTCCAGATGATAGTTCGGGTTGTTCGGGCCGTAGTCGTGGCCGACCCAACGCCTGCCGTCGACGTGGGGCACGTCGGGATGACCAGGGTGATCGGCGAAGTGACGATCTTCGTGCATCTGTGGAGTGCCGTGATAGGCAGTCGGTCCATGCATTGGCGGAGTATGCATGGGTGCGGCATGCATCCCACCGCCGGGAGGGCCTCCCGGATGTTGTGCGAGCGCGGGGAGTGCAAACAGCGAGATGATGGCAAGCCACGGTATTCGTCGATTCAAGAGGATGTCTCCAGCGAGAGGAAGTCTCCGGGGAAAGGCTCCGGCAATGCGCGGGTGAGTGTGGCATTTCGAGGGCGTGGATGGCAAACGCGATGGGTGATCACTCCGAAGGGGCGGTGCTGCCCATCGTCCCTTCGGAGTCCGAGGTCGGTTAGTGAGCGGCTGAAGCGACAACGACAGAAGCGATGAGGCCTGTGGCAACGGCGGCTAGAACATAGTTGCCATCCACCTCGCGCCACTCATAGCCACGAGGCGGAGCATTCAGGTGGTAGTGGCGATAGTCGACGCGTTCGCCACGGCTCCAGTCTTCGTGACGCATATGCTCGCCCTTCTTCCAATCGTCGTGGCGAACGTAGTGGTGGTTGTCGTGATCGTCGTGGTGGTCGTGATCCTGAGAGAAGGCGACTCCGCCGCTGAGGCTGAGGAAGACCGCCAGAGTCGAAAGCGCTATGGCCTTACGTGCTGGTTTCATGGTGAGTTTCGATTCCTGACAAATCGAGTTGAGTTGTTTCACTGACTAGTGAATTGTCGGGTGTGCTGTTTTTGTCATACGAGCATTACTTTTTAGTGCGAAACTTTTCTGGCTTTCAATCGTACGCAGAGCGTGAGCGCGCACCGCGACCGGACAGCTATACTTCACATCCACCCGCATCATGCGTCAGTCTCGGATACTTTGCGAACTGCTTCTGCTCATTCTCGCTACCGGTGTGCGCGCGAATGCACAGCGGCCGACTGTCGCGCCTTACAGCCTGAATGTATCCGTCGATGAGGTCAGCCTCTCTTTCCACGCAGAGGATGCGCATGGCCTTCCGGTAAACGATCTGAAGCTCGATGAGCTGAAGATTTTCGACAACGGGAAACCCCCGGGCAAGGTAGTGATCTTTCAGCCTCTGCGGGATTTTCCCATTCGAGCGGGCATTCTGATGGATACGAGCGAGTCGATGGAGGGATATCTTCCTCGCAATCGTGCGATCTCGATCGAATATGCACAACGGCTGTTGCGGCAACGGACCGACCAGGCCTTTGTGATGGATTTCGATTCGCAATCGAGAGTGACGGAGCCCTGGACAAGCAGCGTCGCTGCGCTGACTGCAGGCCTCCGTGGCTTTGCAGCGCAGGGACAAGGACGGATCCGCGGCACGGCCATCTTCGATGCCGTCTATCGCGCGTGCCTCAACCAGTTTGGGCGACTGGAACGCAAGGACACTGCAAATTTTGTGCTGCTTTTTTCCGATGGAGAAGACAATGCGAGCCAGGCCTCGCTGAAGGATGCGGTGGATATGTGCCAGCGCAGCAACACGGCCATCTATGTCTTCCGCGCGCAACCGCAGGACAGGTTTTCTCCCGGACCGAAAACGTTGGCGGAACTGGCGGCGAAGAGCGGCGGGCGCGTCTTCTACGATGACGACTCGGATGCCGGAATCTACAACGACCTGCGGACTATCGAAGCGGACCTGCGTGACCAGTACCGCCTTATCTATAGGCCCGCGGATTTGCGGCGCGATGGGTCGTTCCATCGCATCGAGTTAAAAGCCCCCGAGCGCGTGGAAAGCATTGTTGTTCGCGCAGGCTACTATGCGTCGTTGCATTGAATTGCATCCGTGCTGAGGCCCGGGAGTAGATTCCTTCGAATGTGACGGAGTGTCATCTGCCGGGTGCGGAGGAGAAAGACAAAGGGGTCAAGGCTTTCACCTCGACCCCTAGCCACGGCGCGGCGTCTCTTTACTTGTGCGTGACCTTTTCTTCCGCTTTCGGCGCGACGGAGACGCCGAGTTGCTCCATCAGAGTCATGACATTCCAATCTGCCCAGTGCTCGACGAGCTTGCCACCCTCGATGCGGGAGATGGAAGTGCCGGAGACAGTGCATGGGCGGTTGGTCGGCTGCATGCCGAGAAACGGCCCTTTGTGGGTGCCACGGACGGTCCAGTGCACTACCACTTCATTCCGCTCGCCGATCATATCTTCGATCGTGAAGCGGAGGTCGGGGAAGGCGGTGCGAGACGAGGCAATGTGCTCGGGGAGCCTGTCGACTCCGGGGAAGGCAGGATCGTGATAGCGGCAGTTATCTGCAATCACATCGCGCATCGCGGCCTTGTCTCCCTTGTTCCAGCACTCCTCGATGAACCTGCGTGCGATCTTCTTGTTGTTTTCCATGGCGGCCATCGTCTCTCCACCTCCTGCCGCAGCGGAAGCAAGTGGCGCCGCTTTGCCCGAGCTGGTTCCCTGCTGAATCGTCGAGTAGACGACATTGAGGTTCTGCACCCTGGGAGGGCCGTCCAGCATGGCGTTTACCGCCTGGACCACTTTGGGATATCCAGTGGCGTTGTAGGCGTCTGCATGCTCTTTGTTGTCCCAGAGGCTGGTTGCAGTTAACTCGATTTCGCCCGGCGGCGTGGAGGAGATGATCTCCTCTAGAAAACCGGGCTGCTTCTGCAGAATGGGTAGGACTTCCTTGTCGAAGGTACGGGTGAACTCGTTTAGCTTGCCTGGCTTCAGGCGTAACGAAACATTGCGAGCGAACATAAACTCCTCCAGTCGAATGACCTGGTGCTCCAATGATCAGGTGAAGTGGGTAGGTGAAAGCTCAGGGCGCATTGCCTGTTTCTGTAGTGGTTTGCTGAAGCGGCGCACAGTTCTTTCTGGTGGAAACGCCGCGTCAGTCTTTTCCCGACAGCCTGGACTACAGGCAATTCGCTCTACGTGCGCCGCCCATCAGCGATGGACGAACTGGGGATAATCAGAGCGCAGTCATTCGTTTCGCACACTAGTCCTTGGGGAAAGAATTTGTCAACCGGTTCTCTCACGGCTACGTTCGTGGTGAACGAAGAATGCGATGCCGGCGGTGCATTCGATGGGATCACAGTGCGGGCGGCAGAAGCCTGAGCGACGACGACTGCCGTAGTCAGGCCACGATCTTTACCGCTGAACGGAGAAGCCGGTCCCCGACGTTCTGTGCTGTGAATCGTACTTTAAATACCGCAAATCTCATCCGCGTTCTAAAATCAGCCACGGAGAGATACCGATGCGTAAGCTCACCACGATTGTTTTGCTCACTGCGGCGATGGCGGTACCGGCGCTGGCTGACAAGATCGAAGGCAATACCATTCTGAAGGACTGGCAGCCAGCCGGCGTGGCAGACAAGCATCAAAAGAAATCGAAGCACCAAGTGTACGATCTCACCTTTGATGCCAATGGAAATGAGTACACCTGCCGCACCGACGCGGACAAATCGGTCGACGTGACGAATTTCATTGTCGGAAGCAGCGTCAAGTACGAGATGGACGGCAAGAAGGTGAAGATCAAGACACAGCAGGACAAAAAGGTGGAATGCAAGATTGTGCGGGTGTCTTTAGTTTCCAGCCCGGCGGTTTCCACTCCGCAGCAGTAGCACGACGCGCCCTGCCTTGTGTCTGGAGGCGGGATCTCGTCCGCGTCTTTCAGTGGATCGCGAACGCATACGCAGAATGACAGCGATTGAGACGGGCGAGACGCGTTACAGCATGCCCTGCGGTGGTGCTGTTGAAGCGAAGTGCAGAAGGCGTTGGCGCCCTCGAGATATTCAGCCGATTCAAGGCCGTCAACGTCGATTTCAAGAACTCCGTGATGGTCCTGGAAGATCGCTGAGGCTGGTCCGCAAACCAGATTGACGACTTACTGCAGGTGACGCCTACGGCATGCCGGCGGTGCTGGCGCTGCTGGCGGGCTTGCTGGAGGCGAACTCCTGCATGGTTTCGCGCATGTATTTGTGCGGGTTCACAGGGGTGTCGTGGATGCGGACTTCATAGTGCAGATGCGGGCCAGTGGAGCGGCCTTCGGTGCCGACGTAGCCAATGATTTCACCGCGGTGAACGTCCTGCCCAGAGGTGACGGCGAATGCCGAGAGATGACCGTAGAGGGTGTGGATGCCGTGGCCGTGGTCGAGCATGACCTCCTGGCCATAACCGCTGGCGGGCCCGGCCATCAGAACCGTGCCGTCGGCTGGGGCGCGCACCGGCTCACCCATGGTGCCGGAGATATCGATGCCTTTGTGGAACGCGCCTTCGCCGTTGAAGGGATCCTGACGCTCCCCGAAGGAGCTGGTGATGGGTCCTTCTATGGGCCAAAGCGTGGGAAGGTCGGCGGAGCTGCCCCAGTCGGCGCTGTCGCCGAAGCCGAAGGCGGGCTCCAGGGCGCGGCGCATGTGTCCGGAGAGTGCGGAAGTGCGCAAGGTAGTGAGCTGATCGAGTGTGTGCAGATAGTCGCTGGATTCATCGGTGGCGCCGATGACGGGGGCAATGACCGGGTCGGCGCTGACTTTGCTGGTGTGGCCCTGGCGCAGTCCATAAAGCGCGGTGACTTCACTGGCGAGCGAGCCCAGCGAGGCTACCTGTACGTCCTTCTCACGGGCGACCTGCTGCATGTGCAGATAGTCATGCCGGAGAGCTTCTCTTTCGGAGCGGACCTGGTTGTAATGGGCTGTTTTCAACAGCATGCGTCCGTAGGAGCCAGCCATGCCGGTGATGGTGAACAGACCCACGACGGCGGCAGCGACGAAGACATATGCGTAATGGAGAGGAACCGGGACCTTGCGCAGTCGGCCGTCATCTTCGCGAGCCACAAAAATGATGTAGTAGCGCTTGCGCACCGGCAGCTCCTTCCGCGAGTTCAATGAGATTCGTTCCTGGCTCGCGGGTCTGGATTGCGAAAAAAGCGCGAAGGCCAAATGCGATTTGGGGGAACGCATTCACACCCTACCAAACTGGGAAAGATGGCTGCAAGCGGACCGAAGTTGTATAGGCGAACAATAGGCGACGTCACTTAGTTATGACAGAAGTATTACCAAGTCAGTTATATCCGGAATCGATTGCACAACGAATGAGGCAGAACCGTGACCTGCCAAGGGTAGGAGTTTGCCAGCCGACAGAACAATAATTATTGTTGTTAAGTAAGTTCTTTCGCAGAATTCGCAATGATTGCGACACCTGACCCAACAAAGGAAAAAGCCATGGCAACTGAAGCCAAATGCCCGTTTCCGGGCCACGCCTCCGCACCTGTTACCGAGAACCGCCACTGGTGGCCAAATACGCTGCGCGTTGACCTGCTGAACCAGCACTCGTCCAAGTCCGATCCGCTGTCGCCGACATTTAACTACCGCGAGGAGTTCAAGAAGCTCGACTACGAGGCGCTGAAGAGCGACCTGCGCAAGCTGATGACCGACTCGCAGGACTGGTGGCCAGCGGACTTTGGCCACTACGGCCCGCAATTCATCCGCATGTCCTGGCACTCCGCCGGGACCTATCGCTTGAGTGACGGCCGCGGGGGCGGCGGGCGCGGACAGCAGCGCTTCGCTCCGCTCAACAGCTGGCCAGACAATGTGAACATCGATAAATCGCGTCGCCTGCTATGGCCGATCAAGCAGAAGTATGGGCAGAAGATTTCCTGGGCCGATCTGCTAATCCTTACCGGCAATGTGGCACTGGAGACCATGGGCTTTCGCACCTTTGGCTTTGCGGGCGGGCGCGAAGATACCTGGGAGCCCGACCTGGACGTGAGCTGGGGTACCGAGACCGCCTGGCTGGCCCACCGGCCTCTCGAAAAATTCGAACAGCATCTTGGCGCCACCGAGATGGGATTGATCTACGTCAACCCGGAAGGCCCAGACAAGAACGGTGATCCTATCTCCGCCGCCAAATTCATCCGTGAAACCTTCGCCCGCATGGCGATGAACGACGAGGAGACAGTCGCGCTGATCGCTGGCGGCCATACCTTCGGCAAGACCCACGGCGCCGCGCCCGAGTCGCACAAGGGGTCGGAGCCGGAAGCCGCCGAGATGGAATCGCAAGGTCTGGGCTGGGTCAGCAACTACGGCACCGGCAGCGGCAAGGACACCGTCGGCAGCGGCCTGGAAGTCACCTGGACACAGACGCCGAAACAGTGGAGCAATTTCTTCTTCGAAAACCTCTTCAAGTTCGAGTGGGTGCAGACCAAGAGCCCTGCCGGCGCCATCCAGTGGGAGGCGAAGGACGCAGAGGCCGTCATTCCTGACGCGCACGATCCGTCAAAGAAGCACAAGCCCACGATGCTGACCACCGATCTGTCGCTGCGCCTCGACCCAATTTACGAGAAGATATCGCGTCGTTTTCTCGAGCACCCGCAGGCCTTCGCCGATGCCTTTGCCCGCGCGTGGTTCAAGCTGACCCATCGCGATATGGGCCCGCGCTCGCGCTATCTGGGTCCGGAAGTGCCGAAGGAAGAACTGATCTGGCAGGACCCTGTGCCCGCGGTCGATCATCCGCTGATCAACAACGAGGACGTTGCCGCGCTCAAGGCCAAGGTTCTGGCCTCGGGCCTGACGGTCTCCGAACTTGTCGGCACCGCGTGGGCCTCGGCCTCGACTTTCCGTGGCGGCGACAAGCGAGGCGGCGCGAATGGCGCCCGCATCCGTCTCGCTCCGGCGAAAGATTGGGATGTCAACCAGCCCGTGCAATTGGCCAAGGTGCTGAAGGTCCTGGAAGGCATCCAGTCCGAGTTCAACAAGAGCGCGAGTGGCGGCAAGAAAGTCTCACTGGCCGACCTGATCGTGCTGGCCGGCAACGCCGGTGTGGAGCAGGCGGCGAAGGCCGCTGGCCACGCGGTGACCGTGCCGTTCACGCCAGGCCGCACGGACGCCTCGCAAGAGCAGACTGAAGTTGCCGCCTACAATGCCCTCGAGCCGCTTGCCGACGGCTTCCGCAACTACCGGAAGGCTGGAGTTACGGTGCCCGCGGAGGTTGGCCTGATCGACAAGGCGCAACTGCTGACGCTGACCGCGCCTGAGATGACGGTGCTGCTCGGAGGTCTGCGCGCGATCAACATCAATGGCGATGGGTGCAAGCACGGTATATTCACGGATCGGCCGGGGGTGTTGACCAACGACTTCTTCGTGAAACTGCTGGGTATGGACACGCAGTGGAAGCCGGTCACCGAGGCCAGGGAGGCGTTCGAGGGGTATGACCGCAAGACCGGTGCGCTGAAGTGGACCGGTACGCGCGTCGACCTTGTGTTCGGCTCGAGCTCGGTGCTGCGCGCTTTGGCCGAGGTCTATGCCGCCTCCGATGCGAACGAGAAGTTCGTCGACGACTTCGTAGCTGCCTGGACGAAGGTGACCAACCTTGATCGGTTCGATCTGCACGACTGAAATAGTCGATAACTCAAAAACGCGAGAGGCAGGTGACGGCACAATGCTGTTGCCTGCCTCTCGCCGTTTGCGCGGGTAAGCTGATCGGGTGGGCGAGCGGGACATCCTGAAGGAGATACGGCGGCGAGCTGGCCGCGGAGGTGGCCTGCGCGTCGGCATTGGCGACGATGCGGCGGTGCTGGCAGTGCGGCGCGGCGAAGAGATTGTCGTCACGACGGATTTCTCGCTTGAGGATGTGCACTTCCGCCGCGGCTGGCATGCGCCGGAGGCGGTGGGTCACAAGTGCCTGGCGCGCGGGCTCAGCGATATTGCGGCGATGGGCGCGCGGCCGCTGGCGGCGTTTGTGTCGCTGGCTGTGCCACGGGAATTGGCGCGTGGACGGCGGAGCTGGGTGGACCGCTTCTATGACGGGCTGCTGGCGCTTGCCGAACAGTGGAGCGTTCCGCTCGCGGGCGGGGACCTGGCGCAGTCGCCGGGTGGTGCGGATGCGAAGGCTGGGGCGGACATTGTGGTTGTGGGCGCTGTGGAGCGCGGGCGCGCGTTGCTGCGCTCCGATGCAAAAGCCGGCGATGCAATCTATGTCACGGGGACGTTGGGTGGTGCGGCTGCGGAGCTGCGGGCGCTGACTCGTTCACCGCGAAAATTCCGGAAGATCACCGTGGCGACGGCGGAGCATCCGCATTTCTTTCCGCAGCCGAGGGTCGGGGTTGGTCGCGCGCTGGTCCGGCGGAAGATCGCGACCGCGGCGATCGACGTCAGTGATGGGCTTTCGGTGGACCTCGAACATCTGTGCGAGGAGTCGGGCGTGCGCGCGGAGGTGGATGCTGCGCTGTTGCCGCTTGGCGGTGATGCAACGCTCAAGGACGCGCTGCATGGTGGCGACGATTATGAGCTGCTGTTTACTGCCGATGCGGAGGCGCGCATTCCGCGAAGCATTGGAGGCGTGCCGGTGCATCGCATTGGACAGATGCTACGGCGTCAGGCTGGGCGACCGCAGATGACGCTGATGAAGGATGGGCGGCGGAGCGAGCTGCGCGCGGAAGGTTGGCAGCATTTCTAATCGCTAGTGTGCGCGGCTCGCTCGCGGACATCATCGAGAGTGTGGTGGCGGAGGACGTCGCCGTTGCGGAAGACGGGTTCTAGCAGGTCGCCGTTCATCTCGCAGTTGCCGGGGCAGTGCACCGTCTCGAGGCCGCGCGGAGTGCGGATGAGGGCCAGCTTGCCGCGCTTGGAGTCTTTGCCGGGGTCGGTGACCGGCTCCTTGAAGACATCGCGCAGCTCTCCGTTGACGGTGGCGGAGGAGCATTTGAGGGCGAACTTCTGGGTGTCGCGATTAACCTTCTGCAATAGTGCGCCGCCCATGCCGAAGATGAGATTGGCCGCGGACCAGCGTTCGGCGAGAAGGTTGTCGAGAATGCGCTCGACGGATTCGAGACCAATGCCGTCGCCCCAGAGCAAACGGATTTTGGGGTGAAGCAATCTGTAACCTGCATGGTTGCGTGTGTTGCCGAATCGCTCGGCCAGCATGGGCAGCAGGCGCAGCAGCACCTGCACGGGATCGCCGGAGTCGGGTCGCAGGACGAGCAGGCCTTCGCGGGCGAGCACCTGCTCGCGTAAGACACCGCCGAACATCTCCTCCACGGCATGATAGACATCGAAGCTGTCGACGACGATAGAGAGAATGCCTTCGGGATATTCGGTGAGCACGTTGCGATAGGCATCGACCTCGTGGTCGCGGCCCCAGGCGGTCATGGTGCTGTGCTCGGTGGCGACGACGGAGGTGGAGGGCATCCAGTCGGCGGGCGCGTTGGGGCTGGCGTAGTGCTCGCGCAGAACCATATTGGCGATGAGCGTGTCTGAGGTGCGGAAGTGGACCAGGTGCGCCGCGCCGCCGAGGCCGGCGGATTCTTCTGAGCTGACGCCGCGGTAGCCGAAGTCGTGGAGCATCACGTTGGCGGCTGCGGGGTCTTCGCCGCTCCGCTTCATGGCCGCTTCGAGCACGTGCAGTATGGCACCGGAGAGCGTGGCGACGGTGGTGGGATACCAGACCTTGAGCAACAGCGTTTCGAGGAAATTTGGCAGCCAGTAGCAGGCGGGGTCGGTGTTGCGGATGGTCATCAACACGTTATGCGTGGGGACGGGTGTGCCTTCGGCGACGGCGCGGATTTCGACAGGCAGGCGGCCGCCGTGCTGCTGGACGATGTGCATCCAGCCGGCGCGGGTGAAGATGCCGGGACGGCCGAAGTGCGCGGCGGCGAGGCGGTCAGCGGCATCGACATCCTCCGCCGTGACCACAGTGCCGGCGAGATAGCTGCGCAGATAGGGTTGCAGGCCGAAGAAGACGGTTTGCGGGAAACGGCCGCCGCGCGATTCCAGATAGCTGTAGACCTCGGTGGTGCCGGGCGGGTACTGACGCCAGTGCGTGAGCTTGTAGCTGTCGCTGCGCAGGGGAAACGGCATGGGTGGGATGGTGGACATAGAGCATTTCTCCTGTTGCTGTGTGCCATCTGAGAGCTGTTATGTGCAGCTTTCTTGACGGAAAAGCTGCGTAAAGATCAATTCTCCGACTGCACCTACAGGAGAAATGCTATGGGAGAACCAGTGTAGAGCGGATTTCCCGATTCCATGGGCGAGAGCATTTTCGCTTCTAGTCAGTACGGCGGAGAATCGCGAAGTGTGGCTTTTTTTAACGGAAAAGCTACGACGAGTTTGGTGTTTTGTATGCACCGGAAGCGAAAACGGGCGGGCCGTCTGCGTCCAACTGGGCGCTCAGGTCATCGAATGGGACATGAGTGAAGCGATTCTTGTGGCTGGCGGCAAACGTGTGCGGCTCTCTGTGCTGGATCAGTCTCCGGTGCCGGAGGGGTCGACGCCCGCGCAGGCGCTCCAGAATTCCATCGAACTGGCAAAGCATGTGGAGCGGCTGGGCTATCACCGCTTCTGGATGTCGGAGCACCATGCGATGGATCTGCTGGCCTGCACGGCGCCGGAGGTGCTGCTGGCGCGCATCGGCGCGGAGACATCGAGAATTCGGATCGGCTCGGGCGGCATCATGCTGCCGCATTACAGTGCGTACAAGGTAGCGGAGGTATTTCGCACGCTGCATGCGCTGTATCCGGGGCGTGTGGACCTGGGGGTTGGGCGCGCGCCGGGCGGCGGTCCGCTGGAGGCGCATGCGCTGCGTCGCGAACGGCGGCAACGGCCGGCGGATGATTTTGAGGATCAGCTTGCAGAGTTGCTGTCGTTTCTCAATCGCGATTTTCCGGCGGAGCATCCGTTCTCGCAGTTGACGGTTTCGCCGCAGATGCCGGGCGGGCCGGAGGTGTGGCTGCTGGGCTCGAGTCTGTGGAGCGCGGAGGCGGCGGCGCAGTTCGGGCTGCCGTATTCCTTCGCGCATTTCTTCAGTCCGGTGCATACGCGGGCGGCAATCGAGCATTACACCGAATCGTTCCGCCCAAGTCAGCACGCTGCCAAGCCGCGCAAGAGTGTGGCGATCGGCGTGTTGTGCGCGGAGACGGAAGAAGAAGCGGAGTTGTTGATGGCGAGCCCGCGGCTGCTGAGTCGTCGTATCCGCAGCGGGGACCGGCGTCCGGTGCCACGCCCGGAAGATGCGCTGCGCGAATTGCAGAGGCAGGGCCCGGTGCCGATGGAAGAGGGTGAGTGGCCGCGTTACGTCTATGGAACGCCGCAGCGTGTCCAGGAGCAGCTTGCCGTGTTTGCGAGCGCGCTCAATCTCGATGAGGTGGTCGCGGTCACCATCGTGCACGATCATGCAGCGCGTCTGCGCTCGTACGACTTGCTGGCGGGTGCGGCGGACGCTTCTCGCAGCGAAGTTCCGTGCCTTGCAACAGTCCGTTGATCTCTCAGAGTTACACTCTCGCGTGGCGGTGGAGCCTCGCCAAGGAACCCCGCGATGACAATTCCGCCATGACAAATCCAGAGAGAGATGGGACATTTCATGAAGGCCATGTATTTCGCCGCCGCGTTGTTGGTGGCGACAGCCGCTGCAGCACAGAGTGACGCAACTTCTACGGATGCGCAGGTGCGCATCAACCAGATTCAGGTCATCGGCTCACACAACAGCTACCATGCCGGGCTGCTGCCCGGGGTGCGCGCCTTTCTGGCGAAGGAAAAGCCGGAGAGCCTGCGTGGGCTGGACTATGCGCACCATCCGCTGAACGAGCAGTTCGACGGCGGAGTGCGGCAGATCGAACTGGATGTCTATGCCGACAGCAAAGGTGGGCGCTATGTGCATCCGGCGGGCCCGGAGGCGGAAAAGGCTGCGGGCGTGACGGTTGATCCGGTCGACGATAATTTTTCCGGCGCGAGCTCCGATGTGATGATGAAGCCGGGATTCAAGGTCCTGCATGTACAGGACCTGGACCAGCACAGCAGTTGTCAGCCATTTACCGCATGCCTCACGATCGTGCGCGACTGGTCGAAGGCTCATCCGCACCATCTGCCGATCTTTGTACTGGTGGAGACGAAGCAGGGCAAACCGTTGCATATCCCGGATGCCACAACACCCGAACCGTTTACAGCGGCGACGTTTGACGACCTGGACCGCGAGATCCGCTCGGTGTTCGCGGCAGGCGAGATGATCACGCCGGACGACATGCGCGGGAAGTATGCAACGCCGAATGAGGCGGCGCGCGCGGGAGCCTGGCCCACGCTAGCGCAGGCGCGCGGGAAGGTGATCTTCCTGATGGACCAGCGCAATGTCGGGCCGGTGTATTTAGAGGGGCATCCGAATCTGAGTGGGCGCGTGCTCTTCACCAATGCTGTTCCGGGTCAGCCGGATGCTGCATTCACGGAAGAGAACGACGGCACGGAACGGGAGATCGCGGCGCTGGTGAAGCAGGGCTACCTGGTGCGCACGCGTACAGACGCGGATACGAAGGAGGCTCGTTCGGGAACAACGGTTCGGCGCGATCATGCGATAGCGAGCGGGGCGCAGATGCTGAGCACCGATTATCCGAAAGCGGAGCCGGCGCAGTGGACCGGGTATTCGGTGAGCTTTCCGGGTGGCGCGATGGCTCGCTGCAATCTGGTGGCACGCGATGCGGCATGCGTGGATGTCGATCTTCAGCGTTGACTGCGAATGCTTCAGCCTTGCGACGAATGAATGCTGAACAGGTTTCAGTTCGTTCTTTCCACCCCGTTGACGACCTGCTGCACCAGCACGATTTTGACGTTGACGCGGCGCGCGACATCGGGCAGGAACTCGGTGATGAAGTTGTCTATGGGGTCGGTGGCGATGGCGGTGGTGTAGCGCGCGGCCGCCGCGCCCCAGCTCTTGTCGTCCCGCCCGGGCACGTATAGATTGCCGAGACCGTCGCCGATTGCAGTCGTGATGAGGTTCGAATAGTTCGGCATCCCGTCCCCATAGTCGCTCTGCGCCCACACCACCTCGGTGATGGCGTGAATGGTGCGCCGCACATAGGAGGCATTGGGCATGCGGTGATAGTGGGGATCCTGATGCGCGATGGAGGGTATGAGAAAGGTGCCGAAGAACTGGCTAACCGCGGTTTCGCAATAGGCCACGCCAAAGTTGCGGCCGAAGCCGGGAAAGCCGGGACCGTAGTCTGAGTGTGGATCAGATGCCACGGAGATGGCAGAGAAGGCTGCGATGGTGGTGAAGTTGTAGGGATCGACCGTATTGCGAAGGGCAAGGTATGCCTTCTGCCGCGGTGCGAGCGGATGAATGCCAGCGTCTATGAATCGCTGGAAGTAGTTCACGTCCTTCACGCAACTGACATTGCCGGGGGCGGATGTCGAGATGCCGGTCTGGCATGGCGGAGGCAGCGAAGGAATGGCGGGATGCTCACTGCGCGCGGGAGGCAGGCGCTGACTCATCGGACTTACGGGCGGAAAACCGGGCGAGGTTGGCTTCTGATCCTGCTGCGGTGTATTGCCGGCGCCGAGAGCGCTCGCGTCCGGAGTATCCGCTGCGATGTTGGGAGTGGGTGCGTCCGGCAGGCGGTCGTCGGCGGTTGCCGCGAAACGATCGATTGCAGGCAAGGGGACGGTGGGAAAAACAAGGGGCGGCGGGGCTGAAGCGAGATCGGCGAGCGGGCTTCGCTGTGCGCTGGCACTACAGCAAGCGAGCGATGTCAGGCCGATGATCGCCTGGACGAGACGGGCCCATTTTCGAAATGGCCTGCGGTACATTTCCGGGATGCCTGCTCTCCTCCTAACCAAGGACGAAGGTTTGCGGCGACAGGTCGCCCCACTCTATTGGTTGCGCCGGAAGACCAGACCGAGTAGGTCTGGCGCGAATTCCTGAATCAGCTTGACCCCCATATCGCCTGCAATCGAGGTGGCGAAGCCCGATGTTGCCACGCCAGCGCCCGAACTGGAATCGGGATAGTAGGCCATGGCCAGGTAGTTGCCCAGCGCGTGGCCGAGAATGCCGGAGGCGTTCACTCGCGAGCCGCCATCGCCATCGCCGTTGTAGCGCATGAATGTCTGACGCACGGCGCGCAATCCGCGATGAACAAGCGTGCCATTGGTTTCGCGATAGAAGCGGGGATCCTGACGGAAGGCTGCCGCGAAGATGCCATCGCCGGTGAGTCGATCGGAGGCCTGGCGCAGCATTGCGTAGCCGAGGCGCTCGCCGAATCCGCCGGCATCGGTACCGACGTGTGGATTGGCATCCACCAACTGCCCCCAGCCCGCGGAGAGGAGCCCGGGGACGATCACGACGGGGAGTACTTGCTCGTGTGCGGCGTAGATCAGGGTGTCGGTGGGACTCAGCGGCTCTGGATGCTGGCCTGCATTGACGCTGATGTCCCATTTGCTATCCGGTTTGATGGGATAGGCGGGGCCGACGTAGACGCCGAACACCTTGTTGACGCGGCCAGGGCCTGTCTTTTGACCGCTCTGCGCCGTGAGAGCGGATGCCTGCGGTGTGGGCGCGTCCGGCAGCGACGATGACGAGCCAGCCTCTGCCCGGGAGGATGGCGTGAGCGCAAGAAGCGTCACAAGAGCGGCTGCAGCGGCAAGCCGCGACCCAAAGCGTGAGCCGCGGAAGGGGCGTTGCATGCGCACACCTGACGGGGTAACGGGAGCGGCGGATGCGTCGCGGGGCAGGCGAGCGGGTAGAAGATTCGGATAAAAGAATGGCATTCGGCTGATGGTTGAAGGGTATCAGCCAAGCTCCATTCGTCCTAGAGCGTTTACGCTTCTGGTCAGCAGAGGGAAGCATCGCGAAGCGTGGCTTTTCTAGCGGAAAAGCCACGACAGGTTTTATCTCCCTTGTATCCACCGGAAGCGAAACGCTCTGGCGCCGCATTGACGCACCAGGGACCTTTTACGGCGGCGTGATTGACCGGAGCGCTTCCGGACGCGGAGACTGTTGATACAGGCGAGGTGGCGTATGGCAGAGACGACATCGCAAGGCGGCAGGAGCACATTTGAGAATTTTGGCCGCAAGGTCGATGCCCAATTCGGCAAGGTTGGGCCGCGCATTGAAGATGAGGTGAAGCGCGTGATCGGGTATCTCAACGATCAGGTGGTGCCGCAGGTACGGCAGAACTCCTCTTCGGCATTGCGCGCGGCGGCTGAACAACTGGCGCGGCTGGCCGATCACCTGGACCAGCGTCGCGCAGCGGACGCACAGCAGCCCGGAGAGAAACCGAGTGCCTGATCGCAGATCGGGATTGCCGGGTAGATCGGGACTGCTGGGTTTTGTTGCGTTGGGCCTGATTGCCGGCTGCGGTCATCGGCCGAAGACGGTCTATGCACCGCCGCCGCCGGTGCTGCTTCCCGCTTCGCCGTCCAACACGGCGCCGAATAGCGGAGCTCCATCGATCGCCAGCAATGCGCCGATCGCGCCGGCGACCGCGAATCCCGGCGTGACCAGCGCGGCGGACCTGGCTTTCGTTGCGGGTCACACGCCGGTTTGGTCGGAGACCGGCATCGCGAGCTGGTATGGGCCGCCCTACAACAAGCGACGCGGGGCCAACGGACAGATCTTTGACCAGGATGCGATGACCGCGGCGCACCGCACGCTGCCGATGAATTCGCTGATCCGCGTTACGAATCTGAAGACAGGACAGCAGGCAGTGCTGCACGTAACCGATCGCGGACCATTTGTGCCTGGCCGCGTGCTCGATCTATCGATGGCATCGGCCAAGGCGCTGAATCTGTATGTCGCGGGAACGGGGACTGTGCGCATCGATGTCTTCGCGGTGCCCGCACCGATCGAGACCGGGGGACGCTGGTGCGTGCAGATTGGCGCGTTCAAGGACGAGGGCCAGGCTGACAAGCTGCGCACGCACCTCAGCCACAAATATCAGAGCGCGAATGTCATCGAGTTTACCGGGCCGACGGGGCACTGGGTGCGCATCCGTCCCTTCCGCGACGACAAGGATCGCGCAGTGGAGATTGCGAAGGATCTGAAACCGAGCGAGGGCGAAGCGTACCTGGTGCGGCTCGACTAAGGCGGCGGATGACGGGATTTATTGGGGACAGAATTGATGACGTGGTTCGGGTGAAGCTGTCGTCCTTAGGTTTCGATCGCGTTCGCCCGCGTCGCTGGGTTAGTAAGAACCCTGAACCCATTCGCAGGATCTTCGAATTTCAAGCGCCAAAGGGTGGAATTTATTCGGCGCGCTGGGGATTTTCGCTCGATTTTGTACCTGCCTGGCGGGGAGAATATCTTCGATGGAAGCGGACGATCAAGAGCGTCGAATTCGATCTTTGTATCGATCCGGTTGACGAAGCCGGATTGGTGCCGGACTGGTGCTCGTTGCCGAATCTTCCGGGCTCCATGGAAGCCGAAGACAAGCAGATCACTCGTATCGCAAGCGACGCGACAAACGAAGCATGGTGCGATTTTGCACGCATCATCTCTGTCCGCGACCTCATCGCTCTCTTTCAGGAGCGTTCAAGGACGCGCTTTGAGCGTTTCTCATTAGAGAATCATTAGAGAATTATGTCCAAACCCACATCGCATGGGGACTGGGGCTCCTCGCCATCGAAAGAACCGAGGAAGGCGAGGAGCACATCAGGCTGTGCGACAAATTCGGTCTCGATCGGAAGGATCCTCTTCTACGCGAGGCCGAAATCGAAGCGAATCGCTATGCGTCCTCGCTGGCTCCTTGAAGGCACCACGTTCGACTGCTACTCGGAACGCAGGGCGTCCACCGGGTTGGCCGACGCTGCGCGCTGCGCCGGCACGGCGCAGGCTACCAGCGACAGCACGATCATGGTGGCGATAGATGCGGTGAGGATCAGTGGATCGGTCGCGCTCACGTTGAACAGCATGGAGCTGAGCAGCTTTGAGACAGCGAGCGCGCCGATGAGTCCGGCGGCGCAGCCGATGGCGGCTAACTTTGCCCCCGAGGTGAGGACGAGGCGCACGATCTCGCCGCGGCGCGAACCGAGCGCCATGCGGATGGCCATTTCCTGCGCACGCATGGAGACGGAAAAGGCGATGACGGCATAGACGCCGATGGTGGCGAGCAGCAGCGCGCCTATGGCAAATGCGGTGATGATGGAGGTATTGAAGCGGCGCGACGCCTCGCTGGAGGAGAGCTGTTGATCCATGGTCTGAATCTGCTGCAGGGCAAGCATGGGATCGAGCGAAGCCACTGCGGAGCGCAGTGAGTTGGTCATCTGCTCCGGCGGCAGCGTGGAGCGCAAAACAATGAATCCGCCAAAACCGCCCTGATCCTTGGGTGCAAACTGCCCGAACATACTTACCATCTGTTGGGCGGGAGCGTAGATCTGCTCCTTATCGGGAGCATCGAGCGCGTTCATCTTGGTGTTCTCGACGACGCCGACGATGGTTGCCCAAGGGGTCTTCGACTCCGGCGTGCCGACCCGAAGCCGCCTGCCGATAGCGTCACCCTTAGGCCAAAAGCGATTGGCCAGTTTCTGGTTCACCACCGCGACCAAAGGTGTGCCTTCCTTATCGTCGGCATTGAAGAGACGTCCCTGGATGAGGCGAATGCCCATCGCCTGGAAGTAGTTGCCTTCGGTGGCTGACCACGGAGCGATCTTCAACTTGTCGCCGGATGCATCGTGCGCCGTTTCATCCAGAACGTACGCGCCGCCGCCCTGGAATCCGGAGGCGGGCAGCATATTCGTGTTACCTGCGGCGATAACACCCGGCATAGCCTGCAGACGTTCAAGAAGTGAGCGGTTGAAAGTATCGCTGACGGTCGGGTTGGGATACTGCTGAGACGGCAAATTATATCCGGCGACAAGTACGTGATCTGCACGGAAGCCGGGATCGACGTCGCGCATCTTCTGGAAGCTGCGCAGCAGCGCGCCCGCCGCAGTCAGGAGTATGAGGGCGACGGCGATTTCGGTGACGACGAGCGCGGAGCGGAGGCGTCCGTGGCTGCCCCCGGCACTTCCCGTACGGCCACCTTCCTTCAGGTTCTCATTCACGCGCGTGCGAATGGCGGCGAATGCGGGCGCGAGGCCGCAGAGTGCACCAGTGAGGAGAGCAAGGACAAGCGCGAACAGGACCACGCCCGCATCGAGGTGAATGCCATCGATGCGCGGCATGGACTCTGGCAGAAGCGGCACAGTGATTTTGAGCGCCATCGCGGCGAGGAGAAGTCCGAGCACCCCACCGGCCCCGCTCAGCAGAATGCCTTCGATGAGGGAGTTGCCGATGAGCGCCCGCGGTGAAGCGCCAAGCGCAAGCCGGACCGCCAGCTCGCGCCGCCGGCGAATGGCGCGGACGAGCAGCAGGCCCGCGACATTCAGGCAGGCGATGAGCAGCACGACGAGCACCGCATAGGTAAGAAGGCGGACCAGCGGTTTGCCGGAGTCTACTGCTGACTCCTTCAGCGATTTGACATGGGCAGTGATGTGAATCTGCTTGAACTCGGGAGGGAAGTTGCGCATGACCTCCTGCGCCACGTGACCCGCATCCTGATTAGCCTGCGCTAACCTGAGCCCAGGCTTGAGACGGCCGACCATGTTGTAGCCCCAGTTCGCCGCGCTAGTCGGAGATAATTCATCCGGCGTGAAACTCATCGGTACCCAAAGCTCGGATTGATTGAGACGGCCGGCGACGAGTGGGAACTCGAAGTTGCGAGGCATGATGCCGATGATGACGTAAGGCTTGCGATCGAGCAGGATCTTGGTTCCAAGAATGCTTGGGTTGCCTTGGAAGCGGTTCCGCCAGATACGATAACTGAGCACAGCGACTGTGGCGTGTCCTTCGTCTTCCTGCTGCGTGAAGACGCGGCCCATCAAAGGGGCGACACTGAGCGTGGGGAATACGCCTGCCGTCATCCGTGAGGCGTTCACCATTGCGGGTTCGCCGCGGCCAGAAAGCTCGTAGCTGGATCCGGTGTAACCGCCGAGAGAGCTGAAGCTCGTGGTGTCATGCAAGTATGAGCGTATTTCGGCTGCGGTGACGCCGGCATCATCGACCGAACTCTCAGCGTTCAGACTGTCGCTGATATTGATGAGACCATCAGGATCCTGGAAGGGTAGCGGGCGCAGCAGGACGCCTTCCACCAGCGAAAAGATGGCAGTCGTGGCGCCGATGCCCAACGCGAGGGTGAGCACAACCGTAAGCGCAAAGCCGGGTGTGCGGCGCAACTGGCGTAGCGCGAGGCGCAGGTTGAGCATCAAACCATGCATGTAAATCTCCTTGAGATTCTGTCGATACATGATATGCAACTGACCGGCCAAAATGGGGGATGCAAGTCATTGAACGGCGGTGCGTTCCAAGGTCGAAACTGTTCGCAATCGTAATAAGTGTCCGGATACGGACGCATGCGAGATGAGGTTCATGCACTTGCGGTTGTATGGGAAGCGATTCAATTCCTGCAAGTGAAACCGAACTGGAACTGAGCTGAAAACTGATCAAGGCGCCGACGCAGCTTTTTCGCGGGAACAGTGTCTTAAGAAGTGTGTTTTCCAGATGTGCCGCGCAGGACGACGCACGGAATGGGAGACGTTTGCCCGTCAGGCGTTCGGCCATTTGGGGTTTGGATGAGGCAAATGAGACGATTCTTCCCCATCGTATTTGCTGTCATGTTTGCTTTGGCCGGTGCAGTGCAGGCTTATGGACAGGCGGCGCTCCTGATGGAGGAGCCATTCGGCAAGTTTGGCCGCTTCAACCCGACCGGCCATGCTGCTGTTTATCTGGCGCGCGTATGCGTGGAGACTCCGGTGATGTTGCGGCAGTGTGAGCCGGGTGAACTCGGCTCGGTCATCAGCCGGTACCACCGCGTCAATGGCTATGACTGGATTGCGATGCCGCTGGTCCCGTATCTCTACGCGGTGGATGACGTGAAGGAGATTCCGAAGACAGCGAATCGCAGCCTGGAGGCGGAGCTGCGCGACGCGTATCGCAGGCAGTATCTGCAGGACCTCATCCCCGACGGACCGAATGGCGCCATGCCGAAGGGGGAGTGGATTCAGCTTGTCGGCTCATCGTATGACCGCAAGATCTACGGATTCGAGATACCGACGACGGTGGAGCAGGATGCGCGCCTGATCGAGGACTTCAACACACGGCGCAACACTGGACGGTTCAATCTTCTGTTTCACAACTGCGCGGACTTTGCGCGCACTGTGATCAACACCTATTACTATCCGCGTGCCATGCGCCGCAACTGGATCGCTGATGTGGGGATCACGACGCCGAAGGAACTGGTGCGATCGTTGGAACGCACGAGCAGAACGCGCGGCATCCCACTGCAGGTCTTCGTAATTCCTCAGGTGCCGGGCAGCATTCCGCGCAGCATTCGCATTGATGGCGTGCTCGAAGCCTTCCTGAAACGCAAGTACGTGGTGCCTGTGGCGGTGCTGCAGCCGGTGGTCGCTGGCTCGCTAGCTCTGGTCTATTTGGCGGATGGGCGATTCAGCCTGCCGAAGGACCCGGCGGTGCTGGACGTGACGGCACTGAGCCAGGCTGCGCTGGAGCTGGCGGAGCTTGAGCGATTGTCGCCGACGGAGTCGGTGCCCATGGAGTCTGCGGTGACGCTGGCTGTGACCCATCCGTCTGTGCTGGGTACAGATGTTCCAGGCCCAGATGCGCCGAGCATGGACGTACCCGGTGCAGCGCTGCAAGAGAACACCGGCGACCTGGAGCCCGCAAGCCATGGCGCGGACGCAATGACGCCCGTAAGCATGCGCAAGGGAAATTAAAGCGTTTCCCAGATGCTGGGGCTGGCGGGTCATCCGGTGCCGGGCTTTTTCCGTGAAGGTAGGTCAAGCCGAGCTTCAACCGGTCGGTTTTGGTGTAAGGGAAATGCTTTAAAGGCTGACGCGCATTGGCACGCGAGAGCAATGCTTTGCTACAACGTGGCATGCGGTTTCGGACGGTCCTGCTCCTCTGCCTGTTCTCTGCTGTGTGTTTCGCGCAGACGAAGGCGCCTGCCCCAGCGGGGGCGAACCATCAGCCTCAGCCAACGGCGCAAGTTGATCCAACCGCACAGGCTCATCCAAATGACCGGGGGCCCGCCTATTCATTGCCACCGGCAAAGCTGAAGCGCGCCGAAACGCTGAATCGCTACGACAACTGGCTGTGGGCCATCGGGACCGTATGGGGCCTGGCATACCTACTGCTGTTTCTGCGGCTGCACTGGGCCGCGCGGATGAGCCGATTCTCTGCGAGCATCGCGCGGCGCCCTTGGGTGCAGGGGCTGATCTTTCTGCCGCTGCTGATCATCGCGTTCCGGCTGCTGAACTTGCCGCTATCGCTGATCTGGCATCATCTGGGCCTGGCATATGGGCTTTCCATCGAACGCTGGCCGGCGTGGGCCTGGGACTGGACCAAAGGACTGCTGGTGAGCATGGCGATCTCCACTCTGGTGGGGTCGCTGTTGTTTGCCATCGTGCGGCACTCGCCGCGCCGCTGGTGGTTGTGGTTCTGGCTGCTATCGCTGCCACTGATGCTGGCCGGTGCGTATGCGGAGCCGCTGATCATCGATCCGCTGTTCAACCACTTTGAGCCGCTGTCGCGCTCGCATCCGGAACTGGTGGCGCAACTGGAGCAGGTGGTCCAGCGCAGCGGTGAGACGATTGCGCCGGACCACTTGTTTCTGATGAAGGCCAGCGAGAAGACGACGCAGATGAATGCGTATGTCACCGGCTTTGGCAGCTCGAAGCGCGTGGTGGTGTGGGATACGTCGCTGAACAAATCAACGCCCGATGAAGTGCTGTTCATATTTGGCCATGAGCTCGGTCATTACGTGCTGGGCGACGTGGTGCATGGTCTGATGATGGCGGCAGTGGGCACGCTGCTGGCGCTGTGGCTTGCGTTTCACATCGTGAACTGGCTGGTACACCGCTATGGCGCGCGCTGGCAGGTGCCGGCGGTTGCGGACTGGAGCGCCATCGTGGTGCTGCTGCTGGTCTTCAATGTCTTTTCCATTCTGAGCGCGCCGATCAGCAATGGGATCAGCCGATTCGTGGAACATCGAGCCGATGTGTATGGCCAGGAGATCGTGCACGGCATCGTCGCCGACCCGCAGGCGACCGGTGTGCACAGCTTTCAGACAATGGGTGAAGAGTCGCTCGACATTCCTGATCCGAATCAATGGATGGTCCTCTGGACGTACAGTCATCCGCCGATCGCGGCGCGGGCCGAGTTCGCGCGCGACTACGACCCCTGGAAGCCGGGCGGCCGTCCGCGGTTTTTCTCGAAGTGATTGGGTTAAGCTGATCGGCATGGATTGCCTGTTCTGCAGGATTGCCGCGGGGGAGATTCCGGCGGAGAAGCTCTATGAAGATGACGATGCAGTGGTCTTTGCGGATATTCACCCGCAGGCGCCGGTGCATGTGCTTCTGATCCCGCGCAAACACATTGCGTCGCTTGCGCATCTTTCGCCCGGAGATGAGCGGCTGCTGGGACACCTCCATGCGGTCGCGAAGAAGATCGCGGAGGAGAAGGGTCTCAGCAAAGGCTTCCGCACGGTGATGAATACGGGCAGCGATGGCGGCCAGACGGTCGATCATCTGCACCTGCATCTGCTCGGCGGACGGACGATGCACTGGCCTCCGGGCTAGAGTGGTGCGGGCTAGGTTCGCCGCATGACGTGCGGTTTTGACTTTGTCACGCCGCGCCGCGCGAACTTCAGTGCTGACCAATCCCTGTCTACTGCGCAGACCTTGTAGTCGACGAAGCCGTGGGCCAGTCCGGCTTCGCGTACATCGTCCTGGTTAAAATCCGCGGCCAGCGGACTGGTTTGCTTGGGATGCACGATCCATAACGAGGCTTTCGGCGGTAGGGCGGCGCGCGCCTGCTCGAATGCACGCATGAGATCACGGCGCGAGGCGACAGGGAAGAGTGCGAGTGTTGTGGCAGCATCCATGCTGCGCTGCGGAACAGCGCCGTCCGGTATGGAGACGAGCAACTCTGCCAGCCACGGCTCGTCGTTGCGGTTGGCATAAATGATTGCGAAGTGCGTCTGCGGCTTGATGTCCAGCTTACGTTCGAGCGATCCGGCTCCAGTGACCTTGGGCAGCTCGCGCGAAGGCAGTCGCGGTGGAGCGGGCTGCGCCATGGCTTGTTTGATGGCTGCTGCTATGCCCTTGTCCCATGGGGTGAAGATCACGTCAGGAAGCGCCGTCCGGAGGATGCCGACTTTTTCTGGCACGCCACCTGCGAAAACCAGCGGCAGATGTCTCGTGCTTTTGCTGGCGCGCAGGCTCAGTCCAAGCTCGCGTCCGTGCGAGGGCAGGCGGTCGAGGTCGATGACGACGACATCGGGCGATAGATCGCGAAAATAGCGAACCATGCCGCCGGCATTCTCGGGCGGGTCCGCGATGACACGATAGCCGGCACGGCGCAGAATGGCTGAGCGCGTGGCTGCGTCCGCCTCATTCCAGCAGATGAGGCGTAGCGTTTTCTGCTTGGCGGATGACGACGGCCGCGGCATGGCCGTTTGATAGCATGCGCAGACTCCAGCGGGAAAGCGAAAAGACCCGCCGATGGCGGGCCTTTTTCGCCACGTGATTTAGGAGCCTAGGCCTGGATCGCCTGCCGCTCGTCTTCCGCCTCTTCCACGATGCCGTAACGGCGCAGCAGGCTGGGCAGATTCTGCGAGAAGGTAGAGCGCGGCATCACGGTGTCGCAGCCGACCTCGATTGCCTTGCTTTTGAGCTCGCCCTGGATATGCGCGAGGAAGCCGATGATCGATGTTCCGCGCTTGAGCTTGGTCTTGATTTTTGGGATCAGGGTAAGGGGCTTGGCGTTGGCATTGTTCAGGTCGAAAAGGATGAGGGCGGGCCGATCTTCTTCCCGAGTCTCGGCCAGTTTGGTCACAACATCTTTCTCCGCCTTGAGAAAGGCTACCTTGATGCCGAGTTTCTTTGAGACTTCCTGGATCTTGGCCAGGATGAAGAGATCTTCGATGAAACAGTAGATCCGGGTGGGGGCGTCCTCGCGCATGGGTACGGGCTGGGCATAGTCGGTTTCGGAGTAGAAGCCGCTGTGAGGCATGCCGCGAAAGTCGTTGTTCGGCGAGTGGGTGACGGGGTCGGCAACATTGCCGTTGGCTCCGCCGCGATAGCTGTGGTCCATGGGACCGACAAAGACCTGCTGACGGCGGCCCTTGTTCTTGCGGCGTCCGCCGGCGTTTCCGTTGCCATTGCCGTTGCCGGGCGCGGGACGGAAGCCGTTACCGTAGCTGCCTTGATTGCCCGGGCTCTTCTGGAAAAAGCGCTTGCCGGGCTTTTGTTTCTGCTGACCCTGGTGGTGGGAAGCGGGCGCCTGCGAGGAAGAACCGTTGGATGATGCACTATTCGCAGGGGGGCCATTCTGCTGGGAAGCGCCGTTCTGTTGCCCTTTGCCTTGACTGCCGCCTTTATTGCGGCGGCGGCGGCGGCGGCGATGTCCTTGCCCTTGACCCTGTGGGTGCTGACCTTGCGGGTTCTGGCTCTGTGACGCTCCATTTTGGGGCTGCGTCTGTACGGATCCCTGCGGCTCGGGGGCCGGGGACGAGTTTATTTCTGTTGTCATTCGTGCACTTCCTGGTGCATTTCTGCAGGTAACGATCTTTCTTTTGGCGCCAGTGTTCCTGCTACGAAGAACTAGACAGGAGCACCGGCATACTTCCTGGGGGCCGGAGTGGAGTTCCAGAAATGAGGACGCGCGGCATCCGTGGAACGGAGGTGCTGGCGCGGCAACGTGCTTTGTACGGGCTTGAGCGTATTGTCTGCTCTCAACAGCGTTTTCGTGCTGGCGTTAACCGCTCGTACAGGCTTCCGAGGGCTCTGTTGCAGCCCGAAGCACTGAGTCGCGGATCATACCGTATTGACTATTCGAAGTAGGGCGAACCCTCAGTCTGGTTCCGGATCCGATCCATTTGGATCTCCACCACCGGTCCACGTGAGAGCGTCAGCCGCTCGATAGGCAAGTTCAAGCATACTTGCTAGCCTGCTTCGGTGCAAGTGCAAAAGTCGCAAGGAGAGTGACCCATTAGGAGAAGACGGGTTAGGAGAAGACAAGGCAGAGAAAACATCAGTGGACGAACAACGCCGCCCGGTTGGCGGGCGGCGCGGTCGCAATGGCCAATCACTGGCCTCCCGAAATCACCGCGCTGTTCCTTCTCGCTGGAAGGCGGGTGAAATAAATCCGGTGGCGGCAGGGCCTGGTAGGCACCTAACTCTACTCAGCCGGAAGTGAATCGCCGGGCCCTATCCAAATCCTGGGACCGCGTGCGTCGCTGGCTGTCCATGTCTAGTGCAGTTCCCGTGCCAATTCTCAAAACGATTGTTTTCTATCGCTTAGCCAGATCATGCGACTGCCGTGTCTTCCGATTTCTGGAATCTGGCGGACGGAACTCCGCGTTTTCGTAGTGCGGGATGGCTGGATCACCGCTGACAAACAGGGCAGTAGTGGGTGCCGCGACCTGCAACGACGATGCGGCGGATGGGCGTTCCACAGACCAGGCAGGGCTGCCCGGTGCGCATATAGACGTAGTGGCGGAGCTGGAAAAAGCCGCGTTCGCCCGCGGCATCGACGTAATCGGAGACGGAGGAGCCGCCGAGGCGGATGGCTTCACGCAGCACCTTCTGCACGGCGGCATGCAGGCGATCGAGTTCCTGTGTGGTCAGGCGGGAGGCCATACGGCGGGGGCGGATTTTGGCGCGGAAGAGGCTCTCATCGGCGTAGATGTTGCCAACACCGTGCAGGAGGGTCTGATTGAGCAGGGCCGCCTTGATGGAGGTGCGGCGGCCGTGGAAGAGCTTGCGGAAGTCGGCTTTGGAGATTTGCAAGGGCTCTGTGCCGGGACCGCGAAAGCCGAGGCTTTCCGCAGCTTCGTCCTGCGTTGTCTCGACGGCATGAATCCCCATGCGACCGAAGCGGCGCGCATCGACGAAGCGGAGTTCCTTGAATCGGGGCCCCTGCCCGGAGCGCAACACGAGCACGCCGTGGGTGTGCGGCGGTCGGGGCACATCGGGATCGGCGACGACGAGGCGGCCGGTCATGCCGAGGTGCACGATCCACTGAACGGGATCGCGCTTCGGTTCGGGCATGAAGTCGAAGACGATGTGCTTGCCCACACGGCGGACGCGCTCGATGGTCCGGCCGGTGAGCGCTTTGGCCATGGCAGCGGGCGCCGACTTCATAGGCTCGCGTTTGCTCGAGAACCACACTTCGTCGATGCGGTCGCCATGAATGCGGGCGTGCACACCATTGGCTACAGTTTCGACTTCGGGGAGTTCGGGCATGGTTCTTTCTATTTTCCCAGAACTGCAAACATGGCTGAGCCGTCGGCAAGGGAGGCGTGGGTCATACGTGAAATGCGATGATCTCTCAGGATCGGGGTCGAGAGAGGAGTGAGGCATGCACTCGTCAATATGTTCATCTCCTGGTCGAAGCAGCGGGGTGAGCGCGCGTCTGCTGAACATCTCGCTTTTACTGCTCGCGGGCCACGGGTTTGCGCAGCAAACAGTTTCAATACCGATTCCTAAGACGCAGCAGCGGATTCAGGCCGACCTCTATGAGGGTGCAGAGAATAACGGCGGAAGGCGCGGCATTGTTCTGGCGCACGGTGGGCGTTTCGACAGGGCTAGCTGGCGGAAGCAGGCACAGACCCTGGCCAACCACGGTTTCGTTGTTCTGGCCATCTCTTTTCGGGGAGATGGAAAGAATCCCGATGGATCGCCGGGCGCGTTTGGTTCCACTCCAGACAATGCAACCGATGTATTGGCCGCCGTTGCGTATCTCCACGACAGGGGAATGAAGCAAGTCTCAGCGATCGGAGGCAGCATGGGTGGAGACGCAGTGGGAGAGGCGGATGCGCGATCCGTGCCAGGGGAGATCGATCGCATCGTGCTCTTAGGTTCTTCGGGCGGCGACTTTCCGGAGAAGCTCACGGGGCGCAAGCTGTTTCTTGTGGCGCGCGAGGACAGAAGCGGAGCCGGGCCGCGGTTGCCGGAGATTACCCGCCACTATGAGAAAGCGTCACGTCCCAAGAAGCTCATCATCCTCGATGGCTCGGCCCACGCCCAGTTTCTTTTCGATACCCAGCAAGGCCCGCGGGTGATGGAGGAGACTCTGCAATTCGTCTCTGCACCATAGCCAAAGATTGCTGCAGTCCGTGCGACAGACCTACTGCCTTTCTCGTCATATTGCCGCCGTATATCATCATGCTTGGGCACCGGTGCAGGGCGGCGGTATGCGTGGAAAATCGCTCGACCCGGTGCGATACCGGCAGCACCTCTTCTAAAGTTGGCCAGGAATTTACTGACTGCCGTAATCAGAAATGTGTCGGTGGGCCGTCGGGAGCTGTGCGCCAGAGACCGTTCGAGAGAAAGACAGAGTTCAGGATGCGAGCGAAGACTGCGGTTGTACTGGGTGCCCAGTGGGGCGATGAGGGCAAGGGCAAGATCGTAGATGTGCTTTCGGAGCGCTTTTCTGTGGTGGCGCGCTATGCCGGCGGCCACAATGCGGGCCACACGGTGATCATTCGCGGCAAGAAGTTCATTCTGCAACTGGTGCCCTGCGGTGTGCTGCGGCCCGATTGCCAGGCGGTGATCGGCAACGGCGTGGTGCTGGATCCCATGGCCTTCCTGAAAGAGGTTGAGAAGCTGGACGGGCTGGGCGTGGACACGCGCGGGCAGCTTGTCGTGTCGAATCGCGCGCAGGTCATCCTGCCATATCACCGGATGATCGAGCTGGCGAGCGAGAGCGCACCGGGCAGGACGAAGATCGGCACGACCAGCCGCGGCATCGGTCCGGCGTACGAAGACAAGATGCACCGCAATGGCCTGCGCGTGGTCGATCTTCTGAATAAGAACCTGCTGAAGACGCACATCGAGAACGCCTGCCGCGAAAAGAACGCGATTGCGCATGCATTGTTCGGCACCGATCCGCTGGACCCGACGCAGATCTACGAGGAGTACGCGGAGGCCGCGGAGAAGGTGCGGCCCTATGTGACCGATACGGCCGCGCTGCTGAACAAGGCGATTGCCGACGGCAAGAGTGTGATGTTCGAGGGTGCGCAGGGGACGCTGCTGGATATCGACCATGGGACGTATCCGTTTGTCACATCGTCGTCGGCTACGGCGGGAGGCGCGGTGACGGGCACGGGCGTGGGCCCGACGCGAATCGGCACGGTGATCGGGGTGACCAAGGCCTACGTGACACGGGTGGGCGAGGGGCCCTTTCCCACCGAGATCCACGATGCGATGGGCGAGGAGTTGCGCGCACGCGGGCAGGAGTTCGGAGCTGTGACCGGAAGGCCGCGGCGCTGCGGCTGGCTGGACCTGCCGCTTCTGCGCTACTCCAACATGATCAATGGGACGGAGTGGCTGGTGGTGACCAAGCTGGACGTGCTGGACACGCTGGAGGAGATTCCGGTGTGCACCGGCTATCGCATCGATGGCAAGGAAACGGATCTGATTCCCGCGGATGTGAGCGGGCTGGAGCGCATTGAGCCGGTCTACACCAAATTGAAGGGCTGGCAGTCCAATACAGAAGGTGTGCGATCTTTCGAAGACCTGCCAAAGCTGGCGCAGGAGTATTTGCGTTTCCTGGAACGGGAATCAGGCGCGAAGATCGGAATGGTCTCGACGGGTCCGGATCGTGAGCAGACGATGGAGATGCCGGGGTTCCGCGCGGCGCTCGATGCCATGCAGGCGTAGAGCGCATTTCCGGCAGGTGCAACGATCTGGCCGAATGAGGCGTGATTTTCTTGACTGAATCCGCGGCTACAATTCCTCCTGCAGCAGCGTTTGCAAGAGACGATCTGTTCGAGGCGCGGGATTTGCTGAAGGAGAGAGTGGGATGGTGAGTTTCACTGTCAGGATGCGTTTCGATGCGCAGGACCGCGAGCAGGTGAGCGAAATGCTTCGGTCGCTCGCCGAGGAGTCGCGGCGGGAGCCGGGCTGCGTCGTGTATGTGCCGCATCGTATCGAAGGCGAGCCGGATACGGTGCTGATCTATGAGCAGTATGCGGACGGAGCGGCGTTTGATGCGCATCGCTCCAGCGCACACTATCGCCGGTATGCCATCCAGGGGCTGTATCAATTGCTGCGCGAACGGGCAAGCGAAAACCTCTGTGCGCTCATCTGAGGCTTCATTGGAGTGGATTTACCATGCCCTGCCGCTACAGCTCTTCTCAGTGCGGCTTTTCTTCGACGGAAAAGCCGCGGTCGCCCTCCGTGGCTTCGGAGTACTTGTACGGTAAATCCGCTCCGTCGCCGTTCAACGGCGGTAATACGCAGTCCAGCGCATCTTTTTGACTGAGTGTTTCGCACGGAATACCATCCATACGCTTATGCATCCCCATCGCAGGGCTCGACGGTTGACCGCACGTGACGGAGCCATGGTGCTTCTACTGGCGACGTTTTTGCCTGGAATCCCGGTACCCGTGCATGCCGCGCCGATCCCGCTGCTGCGTCGAGATGACCGCCTGCACCGCGAGCTTGAGAACCTGGAATCGCAATGGCGGACGGCGGTGATGCAAAACGACGTCGCGACCGCGAACCGGCTGCTGGCGGACGATTATCTCGGCATCAACCCCAATGGCACGCTTGAAACCAAGGCCGATGCGCTGGCCCAGCGACGCTCGGGGACGGTGAAGATCTCAAGCATCGACGTGGACAATGTAAAGGTGCGGGTGTACGGCGATACGGCCGTGGTCACCTCGCGCGTGGACGTGTTGGGCCACGACGGAGACCGCGACATTAGCGGCAGATATCACTACACGCGGGTCTATAACCACCGCTCCGGCGAGTGGAAGATCGTCAGCTTCGAAGCCAGCCGGATTCCTCCGGGCAGCAAACGCTAGCTGGAGCTCACTGGGCGGCGGCCAGCGTTGCGTCGGCGATCAGGGCTGCTTCTACTGCCGGCCGTACCTGATGGACGCGCACGAGCGATGCACCCATGAGAATGGCGATGGTGGTGGCGGCGAGTGTGGCGTGTTCGCGCGCGCTGACGGGAGCGCCCGTGGCGCCGTAGAGCGGGGCAAGCGTGCGGCCAAGGAAGCTTTTGCGGGAGACGCCTGCCAGCAAGGGTTGGCCCAACGCGGCGAGTGAAGGAAGCCCCAGCAGGAGCGGGTAGTTCGCGTCGTGTATTTTGCCGAAGCCGAAGCCGGGATCGAGAACGATGCGCTCCGCGGCGATGCCGGCTGCGATGGCTACATCGCGTCTCTGCGCGAGCTCATCCCTGACCAGGGGCACGACCTCTTCCGGAAGGAGCCGCGGGAGGGACTTCCATTCCACGGGACGCCCGCGTGCGTGCATCAGGATGACGCCGCATTGGAGGCCAGCACAGGTGGCTGCCATGGCGTCATCCCAGAGAAGGCCGCTTACGTCGTTGACGATCTCCGCGCCGGCTTGGACCGCCGCCTGCGCAGTGGAGGCGCGGTAGGTGTCGATGGAGAGCAGAGCGCCGGGTTGAGCGCGGCGGATGCCCTCGATGACGGGTTGGATGCGATCGATCTCCTGCTGCGTGGAAATGGTGCCTCCCGCGCCGGGGCGGGTGGATTCGCCACCGACATCGACGATGGCGGCGCCCTCCGCGAACATTGCGAGCGCCGTCTCCACGGCTTGGTCTACCGATTGCAGCAGGCCCCCGTCGGAGAAGGAATCCGGCGTGACGTTCAGGATGCCCATGACGCGCGTGACAGTGCCCAGCGCGAGCGATCGCGTACGCAGCTTCCAGTCGAAATGCGCGCGAGAGTGCATGGAAGCTCAGGGTATCAAGAGGACACTTGATACACTCCGCGTGCATGCACTGGAGCATCTCTCCTGTTGCGATGTACCAGCGAAGTATGGTGATGTGCAGCTTTTCTTGACGGAAAAGCTGCGAAAATATTTGCTCTCTGGCATATACCTACAGAAGAAATGCACTGCCGCGCCCTCCCCGCCCTCGCTCTCCTGCTGCTTGCGCCATTGCCGCTCGCGGCGCAGTCTCCGCAACATCGCCTGCGCATCCACCACAAGGGGCCCCGGCTGGCCATTCAGATGAACCGTCTGCTTGCCCAGCCGGATGTCGCCAGCGCGCACTGGGGCATCTCGGTGACCACGCTTGAGGGAAAACAGGTCTTTGCGCTGAACGATGGACAGCTTTTCGAGCCTGCGTCGAACGCGAAGATGTTTACCACGGCCACGGCTGCGGCGCTGCTGCCGTTGTCGCTCACGTACACGACGAATCTGGTGGCGGAAGGGCCGACTGACAGTACCGGCACGCTGCATGGCAACATCGCCATTCTCGGCGTGGGCGATCCGAATATCTCCGGGCGCGCGGTTCCTTACAACGAGAAGACCGAGCGACCGAATCCGCCGCTGGCCGCGCTGGAGGCGATGGCCGATCAGGTGGCGGCGAGCGGTGTGAAGACGGTGGACGGCGACGTCATCGGTGATGACACCTGGTTCCCGGCGGAGCGCTATGGGTCGGGTTGGAGCTGGGACGATCTGTTGTGGCTGTATGGGGCGCCGATCTCCGCGCTGACGGTGAATGACAATGCCGTGTTTCTGAATGCTGACCCGGGCGCGCAGCCGGGCGATGCGGTGACGCCACAGTGGGACCCGGCGGTGCCTTACTACATGCTCCGGAATTCGCTGATCACGGCGGCGCGCGGCACGGAAGCAGAGTTCGGCATCGACCGTGCGCCGGGGTCGCTGGATGTGCGGGTCTACGGTGCCATCGCGATCGGCGGGAGTGGACTGCACGAAGGGCTGGCGCTGGAAGATCCTGCGGATTTTGCGGCGCGGGCGTTTCTGGGCATGCTGCGCCAGCGCGGTATTGTTGTGACCGGCACTGCCAAGGCGCGCCATCGCGATTCAGTGGACACGGAGAGTTTGCGCAAGGAGCAGGAGGAGGCACTGACGCTGGCTCCGTCGACGCTCCAAACCGTGACGACGGCCCCGGCGGGGAAGCGTGTGCTGGCTTCGCACGTTTCAGCGCCGCTGACGGAAGACATTGCGGTGACCTTGAAGGTGAGCCAGAACCTGCACGCGGAGCTGACGCTGCGTACGCTGGGCAAACTGCTGGCACGCGATGGCTCGCTGGGGCAGGGGACGCGGGTGGTGCGTCAGTTTCTTATCTCCATCGGGGTGCGGCCGCAGGACTTTTTCTTCTTCGATGGATCGGGGCTGTCGAACCAGGATCTGATCACGCCGCGTGCGGCGACCACCCTGCTGGCGTATGCATCGCGGCAGCCGTGGGGACAGAACTGGCGAGCGGCACTGCCGGTTGCCGGCGTGGACGGCACGCTTTCCGGCCGCTTCACGCATTCGCCGGTGAAGGGACGGCTGGATGCGAAGACAGGCACACTGGGCGAGGTGCGGGCGCTCTCCGGGTATTTGACGACAGCATCGGGGCAGACGCTCGCCATTTCCATTCTCGTCAACGATCATCAGCCGGATTCGAAGGCGGAGTCGAAAGCGATGGATCAACTGGTGGAGATGATCTGGCAGGCGGAGTAGCGAAGTTCGCGGATAGAATCGTCGAGTATTGCTGAAACTGCAAGTCCCTTCGCTTCGCTCAGGATGACGCCCCAAATCATTCGATCGGGAATGCTGGCGCTGCTCAGCGTGGTGTTTGCTGCGGCAGGCTGCAAATCGCTACCGCCGGGAAAGCCGCTCGCATCATTGACGCCGGAGGAGGCACGCGGCCGTGCTGTTTTTGTGTCTACATGTGCGCGCTGTCACAATGTTAATGACATGCAGGCGCTGCACGGGCCGAGTTTGTTTGGGGTCTTTCGCAAACCGTATCTACCGAGCGGCGCGCCGGCGCGCGATGACCGTGTGATGGAAGTGGTCCTGCACGGGCGCAACCTGATGCCTCCTTCGGGCGGCGACCTGACGGATCAGCAACTTCAGGATCTGCTCCGCTACCTGCATACGCTATGAGCCATTCATGACGAATTCTTCGAATGCGAAGTCGCCCACCCCGCCGGCCGAGTACCGCGGATTGCTGCCGGCGATGGCCGGCATCGCGCTCTACATGTTCGTTCTGGCAGGCGTGGTTGGATATGGCGCGGCGACGGGACGATTCCCGCGTCTCTTCCTCGTCGTCTGCGTGCTTTTTCTTGCGGCAGCGGTGGGGCTGATTCGGCTTTACCGGTGGGGATGGGCGTTGACCGCCGCGGCCAGCTTCCTGCTGATGAGTTACGGTGTCTGGGCCTACATCCATACGCGCATGGCGGCTGCGCTGGTGATGTCGTTCCTGAACCTGATTTTCTTTCTCTATCTGGTGCGGCCCGAAGTGCGGGAACGGCTGCGTTGAGGCGCCTGTTCTGACGTGCGACGGTCATACCTCTGTTCCGTCCTGCTTGGTTACAATGGATGAAGGTATTTCGCGTGGCCGATATTCAGGCGTTCCCCTCCATCTCGATTCCATCTGCGGCACTGACGGATCTGGTGCAGATTGATACGGCGCCGCGCGTCCGTGCGCCGAAGCCTGCATGGCTGAAGGCGAAGGCGCCGGTGGGCGAGAACTATCACGGGCTCAAGAAGCTGGCACGGTCGCTGAACCTGCACACGGTGTGCGAAAGCGCGCAGTGCCCGAACATCGGCGAGTGCTGGGAACACAAGACAGCTACTTTCATGATGCTGGGCAATCTGTGCACGCGGCGATGCGGATTTTGCGCGGTGCCCAAGGGGCGTCCGGAGGCGATCGACTTTGACGAGCCGCGGCGTGTGGCCGAGGCGATTGCGACGCTGGGGCTGAAACACGCTGTTGTGACCAGCGTGAACCGCGACGACGATGTGGTGGGCGGCGCCCGTGCCTTCGCACTGCTGATCGACGAAGTGCGCAGGCAGGCGCCGGGCTGCCAGATTGAAGTGCTGGTGCCGGACTTCCAGGGCCGCGAAGAAGCGATCCGGCTGGTGGTGGACGCGCGTCCCGAGGTGCTGAATCACAACACAGAGACGGTGCCGCGGCTCTACCGCGTGGTGCGCTCCGGCTCGCGCTACGAACGGTCATTGCAGTTGCTTGAAACGGCGAAGCGTCTGGATCCGACGATCGTCACCAAGAGCGGCGTGATGGCCGGCCTGGGCGAAGAGACGGATGAACTGATCGACGTCTTCCGCGATCTCGCGTCGGTAGGGGTGGACATTCTGACGGTGGGCCAGTATCTGCGTCCGTCGAAGGACCATCTGCCGATGGCGCGCTACTACACTCCGGACGAGTTCGCGGAGATGAAGACAGCGGCGATGGAGATGGGATTCCGGCATGTGGAGTCGGGGCCGCTGGTGCGGTCGAGTTATCACGCGCATGAGCAAGCGGCGTCGACTGGACTAACTGTGCTGGCCTAGGCGCTCTTCCTTTTCGGCCGCATCCTTTTGCAATCTTGACAGGTCAGCTACTACCATCGGACGCGTTCTGTGTCCGGGGGGACCTGCCATGCTCAATCGTTTGCCTTCGCTTCGTTTTTTGGGTCTCACGCTTACTGCGAGCGCCCTGCTTGCGCTCTCCGTGAAGGCACAGGCTCCGCATCCACTGACTGAAGCTGACAGGCAACGCATCGACGAGATCGTCCACAAGATGACGCTGGCTGAGAAGCTGGACTACATCGGCGGCATGGAGATGACGATTCGCGCTGTCCCTTCGGCCGGCGTGCGTGCGCTGCAGATGTCGGATGGGCCTATCGGTGTTCGCCTGGACTCCGGCTTTCCTTCCACTACCTATGCGGGCGGAATTGCTCTGGCTGCGAGCTGGGATCGAGAGTTGGCGCATCGTGTTGGCGCGGGAATTGGGCGCGATGCGCGGGCGCGCGGGATCAACTTCATGCTGGGTCCGGCGGTGAATATCTACCGCTCGCCGCGCAACGGCCGCAACTTTGAATATTTCGGAGAAGATCCGTTTCTTACCTCGAATATCGCCGTTGGCTACATCAACGGCATGCAGGAGCAGGGCGTCAGCTCGACGATCAAGCACTACATGGGGAACAACTCCGAGTTTCTGCGCCACGACTCGGACTCGATCATCGATGCGCGCGCAGTGCGTGAGATCTACTTGCCGGCGTTTGAAGCAGCGGTGAAGAGGGCGCATGTCGGCGCTGTCATGGACTCCTACAACCTGGTCAACGGCGCACACGCAACGCAGAACGTGCCGCTGAACATCGACATTATGCGTAAGGAGTTCGGCTTCGAGGGCACGATCATGTCGGACTGGGACTCGACCTACGATGCCGTGGCGGCGGCGAATGGCGGCCTCGATCTCGAGATGCCGCATGGCACGTATATGAATCGCAAGAACCTGGAACCCGCTATCCAGTCAGGCAAGGTCACCGAGGCGACGATCGACGAGAAGGTGCGGCACATCCTTTCGACGGCGATGATGTTCGGCTGGCTGGATCGCGATCAGACAGATGTATCGATCTCCTATGTAGATCGCAGCAATCGGCAGACGGCGCTCGATTCGGCGCGCGAGTCCGCGGTTCTGTTGAAGAATGAAGGCGATCTACTGCCGCTGAATAAAGCGCTGATCAAGAGCATTTTGATTGTGGGGCCGGATGCGTATCCGGGCGTGCCGGTGGGCGGCGGCAGCGCGGGCGTGATGCCGTTCCATGCCGTGAGTCCGCTGGAAGGGATCACGGATGCGCTGGGCAAAACGGCGACGGTCTTCTTATGACCGCGGTGTGCGAAGATATCCGAACTGGCGCAGGCGACGGAGTTCACAACGGAGCCGAAGAATGGCAAGCCGGGCATGACGCTCGAGATATTTCAGAATCACGAGCTCAGCGGAGAGCCGGCGAGCACGTCGGTTGCGGAGAACATCAACACGACGGGGATCAGTTGGGAGCTGATGGACAGCGATCCTGAGATGGTGGCGGCGCTGTTTCCACCGGGCAAGAAGATATCGCAGCGCTATACCGGCTACTACACGGCCCCGTCGGCAGGGCGCTACATCCTGGCGGTGGAGGCTTCCGGAGAAGGATCTAACAATCGTGTTTTTGTGGACGGCAAGCAGGTGATCGACGACTGGGAGCTGGTGAGGGCCTTTGCGCCGCACGTCACGCTGAGCCTTACAGCAGGGCCGCACAAGGTGGTGGTCGAAGAGCGACAGGATTTCGCAGTAGGGGGCAAGCTGCGGGTCGCTATTGTGCCGGAAGAAAAGATCGTGAGCGAGCGTGCAAAAGAACTGGCGGCAAAGGCGGATATCGTCGTGGTGGCGGCCGGCTTCGATCAGGAGAGCGAGAGCGAAGCCGGCGACCGCACCTTTGAGCTGCCGTATGGCCAGGACGAGTTGATACAGGCGATGGCGGCGGCCAACAAAAAAGTCATCGTTGCGGTTACATCCGGCGGGAACGTGGAGTCAAGCACATGGCTGGATCGTGTGCCGGTGCTGCTGGAGACCTGGTATGGCGGGCAGGATGGGGGCCGGGCGCTGGCGGAGATCTTGTTGGGCGAGGTGAATCCGTCCGGCCATTTGCCTGCTACCTTCGAGCGGCGTGCTGAGGACAATCCCTCGTTCCTGAACTACTATCCGGAGCCGGGCACGAAGCGCGTGGTCTACAAGGAGGGCGTCTTCATCGGCTATCGCGGCTATGAACACAATCACGTCAAGCCGCTCTTTCCCTTTGGCTTTGGTCTCTCCTATACGACGTTCAAGTTCGCGAATCTGGCAGTGAGTCCGGAATCGGCTGGCGCAAACCCGCAGATAACCGTCACCTTCGATGTGACAAATACCGGATCGCGCGAAGGCGCGGAGGTGGCGCAGGTCTATCTTTCACCTGATCACGCAAGGGTCGAGCGGCCGGAGCGCGAGCTGAAGGGTTTTGAGCGCGTTTTGCTGGAGCCGGGCGAGACGAAGCACGTCTCCGTATCGCTGGATGCGCGGGCGTTCGCTTATTGGAGCGCCGATGACAAAAATTGGACGATCGATCCCGGCAAGTTCACCGTGCACGTCGGGGACTCTGTTGAGGACACGCCTTTGAGCGGCAGCGTCGAGCTCACGAGCGCGGCGGCGAACTCGACGTTCTAGCCACCGTGCTTTCTAAAAGCGAACCCCGCTCCGAGGAGCGGGGTTCATTGCGTCAACGGCCTGCTTTACAGCATCAGGTCGATGAGGTTGGTGATGAAGTAGGTGACGGGGTCATAGACGACGACGTAGCCGTCGTAATAACCCATCTGGTAGCCGGGGGGTGGCGGGGGCAGATAGCCGTAGACATCGGGAGGAATCGGTTGCAGATATCCGATGTCGGCGTAGGGGTAGTAGCCGCCGACCATGAATCTGAGGCGGCGTGCACGGTTGATGGCGCGGATGCGGGCGGCGTAGTAGCGGCGCAGGCGGTCGCGGTCGCTGGGCCGGAACGAATAGGACGGCCGGGAGTGTGGCGGACGGCCCCACTGCGGCGGACGAGAGTGCGGTGGCCGGTGGTGTACCGGACGATGCGACGGCGGCCTGGCACCGGGTTTTGCGGGCTGCGGGCGTGCCGGTGGACGCGATTGTCCTGGCTTTGCAGGTTTTGTTTGCGCGGGCTTGGGACGCGGAGCGGATTGTGGCGGCCGTGCGCCGGGCTGTTGCGGACGTCCGGCGCTGTTGTTGCCCGGTCTGGGTGCCGGCCTGGTTGCGGGTTGGGCGCCCGGCGCGGGTCGGGCTTGCGGAGAACCCTGCGGACGATCTTGTGCATGCAGCGTGGGAGGCAGCGCTGCGGCGAGACAGCAAAGGAGGAGTCCATGCAACAGCCGGGAAGGCCGTATTTCCATCGCCATTCTTTCCCTCTCAGGTATTGGGGAGAAACGTCGCAAGCGTAAAGCGATTCCGGGGGAAACGCAAAGCTGGCGCTCGATCGGGCCGGCCGGGTTGCGGTATCGTGATGCGGTTTCTTTGGCGGGCGGGCGAGATTGGCGATACGCCGCAAGGCGTGGCTGGACGCAGCAACCGGGAAAACGCTTTAGAATCTAGCTTTGCCACCAGGAGGAAGAGACACCATGGCAGTTTCGACGATGGCCAGCATCCCGGCGCTGAAGACCGTGTACCAGCAACTGAAGACGCGCATGGAGAAGGCGGTGAACGACTTCCGGCAGAACCTGGCGTCCACGCGCACGGGGCGCGCGAATATCCAGATGCTGGATCACGTGCGTGTTTTGTATTACGGCACGGAGATGCCGCTGAACCAAGTGGCGCAGCTCTCGATTCCAGACGCGCAGACGATCCTGATCTCGCCCTTCGATCCGTCGGCGATTGCGGAGATCGAGAAGGGACTGCGCACTGCGGACTCGAGCTTTAACCCGCAGAACGATGGCAAGGTGGTGCGGCTGAAGATCCCGGCGATGACCGAGGAGCGGCGCAAAGATGTAGTGAAGCAATTGAACAAGGTGCTCGAGGAGCATCGCACCGGCATACGCAATGTGCGCCGCGACGGCAACGAGGCGATCAAGAAGGCGGCGAAGGAGAAGCAGATCTCCGAGGACGAGGAGAAGCGTTCGCTGGACGAGATCCAGAAGCTGACCGACGAAGAGATCAGGCGGATGGAAGAGCTTTCGAGGAACAAAGAGAAGGAAGTGATGCAGGTCTGACGGCGGGGTTCGGCTCCTCGCCGATCCGATACAGTCGAAAAGGTAACTCTCCTCTCTTCAAGGGCCTATTGATCTTTGAAGGGCCCCAAATATTTCCCAAGGAAACACTCACCCTGCTTCGCAGAGTGGCCGCCCTTTGGTATAGATGTCCGTGAGCACCGCGCGGATACGACCGATCCGAGCAGGAGACGCCGCTGCGGCGGCGGTGTTGTGCACGCAGCTTGGGTATCCGACGGACGAAGCGGCTGTGCTCGCGCGAATGGAACAGATTGCCGGCGATGCGCATCGTGCGGTTCTGGTGGCGTGCCTGGATGATGTGGTGGTGGGGTGGATCGATCTGAGTGTCGAGTACCACCTGCAGTCGGAGCCGGCGGCTTTGATTGGCGGGCTGGTGGTTGCGGAGCCGGCGCGGAACTACGGGATTGGGCGCCAGCTTTGCAAGGCTGCGGAGGAGTGGGCCCGGGGGCAGGGCGTTATGCGGCTGCGAGTGCGATCGAATGCGATCCGGGAGCGAGCCCATGCCTTTTATCTGCGCGACGGGTATGCGCGAGTAAAGACTTCCGCGGTCTTTGAGAAGGCACTCTGAGACGGCGCGCCGCGTGACAGGCAGACATCCGCATGAGGTGAGGCGCCCGAAATCGGTGGGCTGCCAGGAAACTTCCCCATCCTGGCTTCGTCAGTACGGGCAACAGTAATCGATATTCGCCGACGGACGGCCGCCGTAGAGGCAGGAGTTCCAGTTCGATGGCTCCGTGCCAATGCGAATTGCTTAAAAAAGATTGGAAAAATGTCGAATCCGGGTTGCCTCGGGCGACATACATGTAGAGAGGGAGAGTTCCATGAAACCGACCGCGAGCTTCTCCACAACAGCCTCAGCCGGAATTCTCCTGGCGCTCGTGTTGACCACGGGCGCGGCCCGTTCGTTTTCGTGCATCGGGTGCGAACTGACGACTTCCTATCACGCCGCAGTCCGGGTCTACGACACGGCGCGTGCATGGAGCCAGATCGCGCGGTGGTGGATTGACCCGGGGTATGCGTCCGCGATGCGCAATCCGCAGGCTCCAGCGAGCCGGGAGAATGTGTGCGAGTTGCGTTCGACCGGCGTTCCCGCAAAGTGACGTTCTGAGACCGGCTGCGGCCCTTCCTGTTCCAGAAAGAACAATCCCATCCTGATTTTGCTGGACCGCACCAGCGTTTGAGATGCGCCGCCATCTCGCGCAAAAAAGCCACATAGCATTTACGATTTGCGAAAAAGTTCGGCGGAATGTCGATTTCCGCCTCCTTCAACCGACATACAGGTAGAAGGAGAAATTGCAATGAGATCGACAAGGAGCTTCGCCACTACTTCATTCGCCGGAACCCTTTTGGCGCTGATGATTGCTACCGGCGCAGCGCCTTCGCTGCCGGCGATCGGAAAGGACGTCGCCAGCTCCTATCGCACCGCGGTGCGGGTTTACGACAGGGCGCGCATGTGGGGCGTGATTGCACGGTGGTGGGTCGATCCGGCGTATGTTCCTGCAGTCCGGGAAGAGAACGGCTCTTCAAAGTTGCAGGATGTCTGCCAGGTTCGTCTGGTGGCCGGGCGATAGAGATGAGTAGCAAAATGACTGCAGCGATGACAGAACGGGAGTGCTTCCGATGAAGGATCTTTTTGCAGCGGCGACCCTGAAAGAGGCGAAAGAGCGGCTGGCGTTGCTAAGGCCGGAGAGCGAGCGGCTGTGGGGAAAGATGAGCGCCGCGCAGATGCTGGCGCACTGCGCCGCGACGATGGAGATGGCGGTGGGAATGACGTTTCCGCCGCGGCGATTCATCGGAAGGCTTGTCGGTCCGCTCGCGAAGAAGGCGGTCATTACGGAAGGAAAGCCGTTTCGCCGCAATTCGCCGTCGGACAAGAGCTTAATTATTCGTGACGATCGGGATTTCGAGACAGAACGGCAACGGCTGTGCGCACTGCTCGATCGATTCCAGGCCGGTGGTCCAGAGGGATGCACCCGGCATCCGCAAAGCTTTTTTGGCCGGATGACTCCCATGGAATGGGCGAAGCTTATGTACCACCATCTGGATCATCATCTGCAGCAGTTTGGGGTTTAGTACAGAAAAGTTGCGGAACGGATTCGCGATTTCGGCCTGGCGGAGTTTGTCGGCCGGAAGGGCCTGAAGCCGGCCGGACGAGCGCGTTTCGTCATGCATTCTTGCGCTATGAGCAAACCGCAGATTCCCTTTTCAGTCGGGATGACGAAAGTGAAGGCCCGCGCTTCATCGACAGGTGTCGAGAGGGTCACGGTATGTAGCAGGTGGGGAATTGTCTTTCCCATCATCGAACAGCCGAAAGCGGGCAATTTCGTGGTGGTTACCGGGAGAAATAGGCAGGCCGGAATCTGGCGAGTAACGGGTGCGGATACAGCAACTTACGAAAGGTTGCCTGCGCCGTCCGGGGCAGCCTTTTACCGTTTAAGTCCCGTTTTTCGCCGTTCAGGCCGCTCGTCTTTCTGGATTGTCACCGGCAAAGTAGCCTGATGCTGAAAGAGTACCGCCTGCCACCTCGCGGGATTCTTGATTGGTACCGCCGCAGTCGCGTCATCGTTGGTTAGACTTGAGCCTCCTGTTCCAAAATGGGAGCGATGTCCGATTGGAGCCTGCGGGCTCATACACAGGAGATCTAAATGTCGAAGGCCACTAAATACGCAGAACGGGCAGTCACGATTGCAGCCCAAGGTGCGTGGACTATCTTTGAGAAGCTGAACAGCATCAAGCCAAACGCTTCGTTTACGCCCAAATGGTCCGATAAGCCGCTTTTGAAGAGCTACCAGAAGGAAAAGCCGCCCCTTGGCTGGCCGCGCACGACCGATTCTCTGTGCCCGAAGTGCGTGCCGGAGATCCGCCAGCAGATCATCGACGGCAAGCTGCCCCACGAGATCCTGCTGAACGAGAAGGTCGGCGAGATCAAGGCGCAGATCATCGAGCGCGACGGCAAGATCCTGATGGTGAAGGACTGCCCGAAGCATGGGCACTTTGAAGACGTGATGTCGATGGACACCGCGTTTTTCAAGCACCTGGAAGAGGTCTTCCCGGGCCGCGATATTCGCGCGCACAACGATGAGAAGCTGCACAACCATGGCACATCGACTGTGACGCATGGCCGCGGATCGGTGCTGACGATCGATCTGACGAACCGCTGCAACATGATGTGCGATCCGTGCTTCATGGATGCGAACCAGGTGGGCTTCGTCCATGAGCTGGTGTGGGACGACATCAAGACCATGCTGGACAACGCGATCACGATCAAGCCGCGTCGCCAGATGTCGGTACAGTTCTCGGGCGGCGAACCGACGTTGTCGCCGTACTTCCTGGACGCGGTGGCGTATGCCCGCAAGGTGGGCTATGAGTCAGTGCAGGCAGCGACCAACGGCATCGAGTTTGCGAAGTCGAAGGAATTCTCGAAGGCGGCGGCCGAGGCCGGCCTGCGCTATGCGTACCTGCAGTTCGACGGCATCGGCAACGCCGCCAACTCGCACCGCAAGGTGGGCAACGCGTTCGACGTGAAACTGCAGGCGATCCATAACCTGCACGAAGCGGGCGTGGACATTGTGCCGGTGACGACGATCGTGAACGGCATCAACAACGAGCAGGTGGGCCACATCATCGAGTTCGCGCTCAACAATCCGAAGAAGATCAACTTCCTGAGCTTCCAGCCGGTGAGCTTTACCGGCCGCGACGAGGAAGTGAGCGACGAGCGCCGCGAGGCGCAGCGCTACACGCTGAGCCACCTGGCGCATGACGTGAAGAACCAGACGGGTATCGGCGAGCCGACGCGCGACTGGTTCCCCATCAGCTTTATCAGCACCTTCTCCGACTTCGCCGACCTGGTGCACGGTCCGGAACGCGACTGGGGACAGATCTCCTGCGGATGCCACCCGAACTGCGGCATCGGCATGGCGATCATGATCGACAAGGAAACGAAGGAAGCTGTGCCGGTAACCGCCTTCCTCAACGCCGATCGACTGGCGAAGGACGTGGCGAAGGTGAACGACGCCGCGCGCGGCAAATTCCTCTCGCTGGTGGGCGTCACGCTGGCTCTCCTGCGGAACTACGATCCGACGAAGGCGCCGACGCACATGCGCATCATGGATCTGCTGAAGAAGTTCGACAAGTTCTCCGGCTCGACCAAGCGCAACTACGGCTCGGTGAAGGCCGACCGTACCATGGCGGACATCGAGAAGCGCCGCCAGGACCGCTGGAATTTTCTCTTCATCGCGGGCATGTGGTTCCAGGACTTGTTCAACTACGACTTCCGGCGCACCGAGCAGTGCATCATCCCGTATGCAACGCAGGAAGGCGAGATCAGCTTCTGCGCGTACAACACGGGCGTGGGCTGGCGGAACATCATCGAGAAGATGCACATGACTTCCACGCTCACCAAGTGGTACGAGGAGCATGGACGGCATGAGATCTTCGCGGGCGGCAAGAAGGTGGGGATGGGCGAGGCGGAGCACACGCTGGTCCTGAATGACGCTCACGTGAACGCCGCAGCCAACGATACGTTCGAGAAGTCGGGCATTGCCAAGAACAGCCGCGAGGAGAAGATCCGCGCGCGCGATGCCAAGATCAAGAGCGATGCTGAGAACGCGAAGATGGCGCGGCTCTACAAGGAGCATGTGCTGGGCGAGAAGCCGGTCGAAGGGCTGGTTTCGTTGGACGCCATCAAGCCCGCCCCGAAGGTCCGTGTGGAGACGGAAGAGCCGGTGATGGGCGACTAGCCCGTTCGCAACGACACAAACAGAGGCCGCCTGCAAAGGCGGCCTTTTTCTTTGGGGCATGAAATACTTTGTGCGATGACGGATGCCGGACAGAGCGAGTCGCAAGCGAGCGCGGGAAGACCGGTGGGCGTGTATCTCATCGCGTTTTTTTTCACGGCGGTATTCCTCTTCTCACTGGGTAGCTTGATTTATGTGCTGTTTTTCAAGCTGACGCCGGCGATGCGGCAGCAGCTCGCTGCCTCGTCCGCACTTGCACCGCTGGCGATTGCCGACCTGAACGGATTGCTGATGGCGGTGGCGTCATGGCTGCTGGTGGCGATGCGACGGATCGGAGCGGGGCTGATGCTGGCGTCCACGGTGCTGGTGGCGGGGCTTTGCGCGCTCTCCTGGCCGCTGCTGCTGCCTCGTTATCTCGCATCCCCGACGCATGAAGGCCTGCAGGCGTTGCTGCTGGGAGGAACCAACCTGATTCTGCATATTGCAGCGACAGTTTATGCCTTTCGCCTGAACAGCAAGGGGCTGCTACGCTAGCGGATATGCGCGGAACCCAAAGGTGCGGACTCCATCGTGGGGAGAAGCGAACGCTTCGCGTGGCCTGTGCGATGGTCACGACGGCACTCTTTGCAAGTCTTGCCGGATGCACGGTGTACCCGGAGCACAAACAACCTACGATGATGCAGACCACGAGCGCCGAGCAGGTAAATCGTATCTTCTGGCAGGATGTGGAACAGGCGAAGTGGCCGCAGGCGAATGCGTTGCTGGCGCCGAATGCGGTATGGCGGGTAAATGGGCAGGTAGTGGCGCGAGCGCAGATCGTGCCGTGGCTGCAGTCGCTGGGGATACATGGCGTGCAGGTGAGCGATGTTGCGGTGACGCCGGCCGTGAACGACATGAACCTGGTGTACACGGTGCAGATCCAGGCGGAGAAAGCTGTGGCGGCGCAGGCCGGTGCCGGCTGCGCGGGACGTCCGCAGACCCTGAGCGCGCTTGCGGTATGGCAGCAGCCGCAGCCTACGGGGAAAACAGAGAAGAGCAAGGAATACCGAGGCTACCTGCTGACGGTGCATGACCTAACCACTACGGGCAATGACGGCTGCCGCTAAATCCGCGGCGGCAGCGCTGGCCGAAGAAGAATGCCCGGCAGACCAGGTTCAAGAGATGCGCGCCGCCTTGCTGACATGGTATGGAGCGCACAAGCGCGACTTGCCGTGGCGTGCCACGCGCGATCCGTATCGCATATGGGTTTCGGAGATCATGCTGCAGCAAACGCGGGTGGCCGCGGTGTTGGAGCACTACCGGCTGTTTCTTGCGGCATTTCCTACGACGCAGGCGCTTGCGGCAGCGAGCGAGGCGGAGGTGCTGGCGTTGTGGAGCGGGCTGGGCTACTACCGGCGGGCGCGCATGCTGCATCGCGCGGCGAAGATGGTGGTGGAGGAGTTGGCGGGCGCGATGCCCCGCTCGTCGGAAGGCTTGCGGGAGCTGCCGGGGATAGGTGCTTACACGTCGGCCGCGGTGGCGAGCATTGCGTTCGATGAGCCGGTGGCAGTGGTGGATGGCAACGTGGAGCGAGTTCTGGCACGGGTCGCAGGGTGGTCCGCCGCAGAGACGGGATTTGCAACGCGTGTAGGCACATTTGCGGGAACGCTGGTGGACCCGGAGCGGCCCGGCGACTTCAACCAGGGAATGATGGAACTGGGGGCGACAGTGTGCCTGCCGCGTGGACCATTGTGCCTGGGCTGTCCGTGGCAGCGGTGGTGCCGCACGCGGGGTGAGCATCCGGTGCCGGTACGGCGCGCGCAGCAGCGACACCATAGCGCGCGCGTGGTGTGGCTGCGCGGGGCGGACACGAAGAAGCAGGTGCGGCTGGTGCAGCGCGCGGCAGATGCCTCCCTGATGGCGGGGATGTGGGAGCTGCCGGTCTACATTCCCAATGCGATTCCCAATGCGATTCCCAATGCGATTCCAAGTTCGGAAGCGAAGACCGGCGAGTCACCGGAGTTCACGGTGCGGCACGCCATCACGGTTACGAATCATGTTGTGGATGTGTATGTGCGAAGCGGCGCTACTCACGGGCTGGATGGCGAGTGGGTGCCGGTAAGCGCATTATCGCAGCGTGCACTGACGGGGCTTACGCGGAAGGTGCTGCGGCGGGCTGGCTGCATGCCATAACGCGGCGCGCGAATTATTTCTGGCCCATATAAACGTCACTTCTGGACATCATTTTTGGACGAGGAACTCCGACATGGAGGGCGCGCTTGCCGCTGCGCCCGGAGGGTTCGGCAGTTGCAGTAGATCCATCACGGTCCGCAGCATGCTTTGGTGCTGATAGAGCGTGTTCGATGTTTGTGTGTAACCAGCATTCGCTATTGGTCCCCAGAGAACCGGAGCGATGTGCCCGCCGCCGTACGCGGTGTCGCTGTCGACCCCTTCATCGAATTCGACGATGAGAAGACCGTCGCCATCCGGAGCGAATACCGAGTTGTTGGACAATGGAATGACAACATTCGTTTGCAGCCAGGAATCCGCTTGCTGCACTGTTCCGTCGTGCGCGTCGTCATCCACATTTGGCACGATGAAGGAAAATTCCGGTAGAGTCCCGCTTGCCAGGTCGGTGGCGAACTGGGTGAAGGGCCAGATGGTTTGATTCGCAATCTGCGGGTCGTTCGCGATATCCGAGAGCCGCGCAAATGGATTGTGGCGGACGAGATAGAGTCCGGTATTCCCGCCGACATAGCCTTGGGAGATGCCTTCTGCATAGACCCTGAATGGGATGTTGGCGGCGAGCATGCGGCGTGCAAGGTTGTCGACGTTCCACACGGTGGTGGAGTTGTCATCGTTGGTCAGCAACTGCCCCGTTGCGAGCATAAAGTAGTTGCCGATGGAGGGATGCGTATTCGCATAGTAGTTTGTGGGCAGGGCGCCAGTGTTTATCAGGTTGTTCAGATTCGGCCAATTGGCGGTATTGCCGACTATGCTCGCGTAGTCCCTGTTTTCTTCGACCAACATGACAATGTGTTTGCTCTGCGGCTGCTGCGATTGCACGATTACGGTTGCGTTGCCTGACTGTCCCGCATCCTGAACGCTGGTGGCCGTCACGGTGGCTGCGCCGGCTGTGGCGGGAGCGGTGAACAGTCCGCTCGCGTTGATCTTGCCTTCGCTCGCAGACCAGGTGACCACAGAGCTGTAATTTCCTGTGCCCTTTACCGTTGCATTGCATTGCGAGGTTGCGTTGGTGCTGATGCTAGGTGGAGTGCAGGCCACCTGCACCGAGGTGATGGTGGAGGAGGGCGGCGGCGACTGGACGGTGAGGGATGCCGTACCCGACTTCGTTGGGTCCTGCGTGCTGGTCGCAGTCACGGTTACGGCGCCTGCAGAAGGCGATGCCGTGAAGACGCCGCTTGTGTTCACGGTGCCGCTGCTGGCCGACCATGTGACCGCAGAGCTGTAATTTCCCGTGCCCTTCACGGTCGCATTGCATTGCGAGGTTGCGTTGATGCTGACGGTAGACGGATTGCAGACCACCTGGACCAAAGTGACGGTAGAGGAGGGCGGCGACTTCACGGTGACAGCCGCCGTACCTGATTTCGTTGGATCCTGCATGCTGGTTGCAGTCACCGTTACGGTGCCTGCTGAAGCGGATGCTGTGAAGACGCCGTTTGCGCTCATGGTGCCGCCGCTCGTTGACCAGGTGACGGCTGAGCTGTAGCTTCCCGTGCCCTTCACGGTCGCATTGCATTGCGAGGTTGTGTCGACGGGAATCGTGGAAGGTGTGCAGGCGGGCAAGACCGAAGAGATGGTGGAGGATGCAGAACCAGAGGGGCTGCTGCCGCTGCCGCCTCCACAGGCCGTGAGCATGACGAGGAGCAACGACATACCTAAGGCATGCGGAAGGGGCCCTCTTGCGCGCTGGCGCCCTGAACTGCCCATATGGACATTGTTATCCTGGCGCCCAAGAATCTATCAGATGCTGAATGTAATAGAAAGATGAAGTTCAAGAGCATTGCGCTGTTTGCGCGAGCTCGCTCAGCTTCACTCGATGGAGGTCAAAGCAAAGATGGAGAGCAAAGTAAAAAAGTTGCCATCGTTTTACCCGGTGGTATGAGAGAGACTGAAGATTCCGCGGGCCATCGCCAGATAGCGGCAGGGCCAGTCGTAGGCGCAGGCGGAGAAGGATGGTAGGCTGCCTTTACTTCAATGAGAGCCGAGTCAAAGATGTCACTTCGTGCGATGCGAAAGATCCTTTCCATACTGATGTTTGCGGGTTTGGGCATGCCAATGCAGTCACAGACGGCGGTGCATGGACTTCCGCCGATGCCGCAGGTGGCGGGGGTGCCCGCAGCGGCGCAGCAGGCGGCACAGAAGATCGATCCGGAGCGGATTCGCGCGTCGGTGAAGTATCTGGCAGATGACAAGCTGGAGGGCCGTGGTCCGGGGACGGACGGCGACCGCATGGCGGCGAAGTATCTGGCGGACCAGTTTGCGTCTTACGGAGTGACGCCCGCGGGGGATAACGGCTCGTGGTACCAGAAGGTGCCTCTCTATGCGGTGAGGACGGTGCCGGACAAAACGACATTTCAGTTGGTGCCCAAATCGGGGTCTGGGAGCGCCGAGCCGATGACATTGAAGTATGGCGCGGATTTTGTGACCAATAACCAGACTGGCGCGGCTGTGGCGGATATCGATGCGCCGATCGTGTTTGTGGGCTATGGCATTCACGCGCCGGAGTACAACTGGGACGATTACAAGGGCGTGGATGTACGGGGCAAAGTGGTGCTGGTGATCGTGAACGAGCCGCCATCGGAGGATGCGGGTTTCTTCAAAGGCAAGGCGCTGACCTACTACGGGCGGTGGACGTACAAATTCGAGGAGGCGGGGCGGCAGGGCGCGATCGGAGCAATGATCATTCATCGCGATGACCTGGCGAGCTATCCGTGGCAGGTGGTGCGGAGTTCGTGGTCGGGCGAGAAGAGCTACCTGGTGGGTGATCCGGATGCGCGACTCGAAGCGGCGGCGTGGATCCAGCATGACATTGCCGAGAAGATTGCGGTGTCGGCTGGATATGACGTCGACGATGTGATCGAGGAGTCGGGCAAGCATTTCGTATCGCGCGAGACGACGTGGCGGCTGAAGGCGCATATCGTCAGCGAGAAGCGTTCGTTCGATTCAGAGAATGTCGTCGGCATGGTGGCGGCGAAGGGCGCGGGGCCTGAGCAGTCGCTGCTGTACACGGCGCACTTCGATCATCTGGGCATGGACAAGAATGCACCGGGGGACAAGATATACAACGGTGCGGCGGACAATGCGACCGGCTGCGGCGTTCTGCTGGAGCTGGCGCGCGCATATGCGGATGCAGCCAAGGCAGGCGCGCCGCCACCGCATCGCGTGTATTTCGCGGCGGTGACAGCAGAAGAACAAGGCTTACTGGGTTCACAGTATCTGGGGATGCATCCACCGGTGCCGCAGAAGGACCTGACACTGGATTTGAACTACGACATGCTGCTGCCGATTGGCGTGCCGACATCGACGGAGGTATCCGGTGCGGAGCGCACAACGTTCTATCCGACAGTGGAGAGCACGGCCAAGGATTTCGATCTGACGATTCAGCCGGACCAGTTTCCAGGCGCGGGCCACTACTACCGCTCCGATCATTTCTCGCTGGCGCGCTATGGGATTCCGGCGTTCTCGATTGGGCAGGGAACACTCTTTGCGGGTCATGACACAAACTGGGGCGAACAGCAGATGAAGCAGTTCACCGCGGAGCGGTACCATCAGCCGAGCGATGAGTACAAACCGGAGATGGATTTCCGAGGGGATGCGCGGATGGCGCAGTTCGGCTTCGATCTGGGCTGGCTGGCGTCGGGAGCAAAGGTCGCGCAGGGATGGCAGGCGGGAGATGAGTTTGATGCGCCGCGCAAGAAGAGCATGGCTGGCCAATAAGAGATCGACAGTTGCGCGACTCCTCCCTGCCGGACGCGTTTCTATACGTATGCGGATACCGGCACTCTTCCTGCTCGTGCTATTGACTGCTCTCCCTTTGGCGAACGCGCAGCAGCAGCATCCGTCACCGCGCCTGCAGCAGAGAAAAGAGGCGCTGGCGGAGGATGGCATCTTTCCGGCAGGACGCTCGAATCTTCCAGATGGGGCGGCAGGCACGTATGCGCTGAGCCCGGATTCGGCGGAGGTCATCGAGATTATTCTGAACGGAGAGAGCGACAGCGTCCGCCTGCAGGGCTATTTGACCCGCATGGGCGATGGCACTTCGGATCGTGGCGCACCGTTGACCTACTTCTTTGCGCGGACCACGGTGAGCCCGACGGCGCTTACGTTCATCACGAAGCAGGTACATGGCGTGTGGTGGAGTTTTGCGGGAACCATCGATCGCGGGAGCGCGCAGACGAGTGCGCAGAAGGGCTACTACTTCCTGAACGGAACGCTGACGGAGCACTTCGACACAGGCCAATCGGCGCCGCGGCGGGTCAGTCTGCCGTTGCTCCCGGAGGGACAGTCGTCGCAGTAGCGTGGCTCTCGTTGGGAACGGGCTCGGGTGCTGGCTTGTTCAAATACCACGGAATGTTGATCACCAGCACCCGCTGGCTGCCCTTGACCAAGAGCAGCAGCTTGAGCACCTGCGCGCGCTGATTGTGCAGAAGGTTCTGCCACCATCGGCTGACGACCAGCTCCGGTACCATGACGGCGATCTGGCGATGTGGGTTCTCCTCTTCGATTTTGAGGATGTACTCCACCAGCGGCTGGACAATGTAGCGGAACGGCGAGCGCAGAATAACGAGCTTTGGAATGGGGAGCTTTGCCGCCTCCAGCGGCTCGACGACCATGTGTTTCCAGATGGGCGTTAGTTCATCGTCCTTGTCCTCAATGTCCTGATCGTCGCCGGTGTGGACGTGGATAGCGCGGATGTCCCGCGAGAGCATGAGGGCGAAGCGGAGTCCCTTTTCCGAGATGCGGCTCCAGCGATCCATGGGAATGAGCACGATGGGCGGATCGATATCGTCCAGGCAGATGGGCGTGGGGTTGTCCACCTCGGCGGCGACGCGGTTGTAGTGGCGCTTGACCCGCAACATCAGGAAGATGAGCAGCGGGACCATCACTGCCGTGATCCACGCACCTTCGACGAATTTGGCAACAAGAACGACGAGAACGGTGATGCCGGTAGCAAAGGCGCCGAGCCCGTTGACGAACATGTGGGTGAACGCTCCCTTGCCGCCAACGCGCCACCAGTGCACGACCATGCCGGCCTGCGAGAGGGTGAAAGCGAGGAATGCGCCGATGGCGTAGAGCGGGATGAGGCGATCCGTAACGCCGCGGAAGACGATGAGCAAAATGGCGGTGAATGTGGTGAGGGCGTAGATGCCGTGCGAATAGAGCAGGCGGCGGCCGCGAATGATGAAGACGCCGGGAAGAAATTTGTTGAGGGCGATGGCGCGGGTGAGGCGCGGAAAGTCGGCGAAGGCGGTGTTGGCGGAGAGCGAAAGCACCAGCAGGATGCCGCCGATGGTGACGTAGTAGAAGATGCCTCGGCCCATGACAGCGGCAGTGAGCTCGGAGAGCACGCTCTGGTAGTGCGGTGAGCCGGGATCGACGGCGCCGATGTTATAGGCGCGGCAAAGCAGGGCGATGCCGGCAAGCAACACGATGAGAATCGCGATGATGACGGTGAGGGTGGTCTTGGCTGTCTTGCATCGCGGATCACGGAAGGCGGTGACGCCATTGGAGACGGCTTCGACACCGGTCATGGCGGTGCAGCCACTGGAGAAGACTTTGAGGATGAGCCAGAGCGAGATTGCCGTTGTGGCAGCGGGAAGATGTGGCGGCGCGACGACGGGATGTGGATGACCGCCGCTGATGAGCGCTTTGAAGAGTCCCACGCAGATAACGACCAGCAGCGTGCCGATGAAGAGATACGTCGGGATGAGAAACGCGACGCCAGTCTCGCGGAGGCCGCGCATGTTCACCAGGGTGAGCAGGAAAAGAATGCCGAGGCAGATGGCAAGCGTGTGCTTCTGCAAGGCACCGGGGTCGACCGATATGAGCGCGCCGACGCCAGCCGAGATGCCGACTGCCGCGGTGAGCACGTAATCGATCATGAGCGCGGCGGCGGAGAGGAGACCGGGATAGGTGCCGAGATTCTCGGATGCAACCGTGTACGAGCCGCCGCCGCCAGGATAGGCATCGATGGTCTGGCGGTAGGAGAAGAAGACGATGACGAGCAGAACGATGATGGCGAGCGAGACCGGCACAATGTAGCGCACGCCAAGGACGCCGAGCGGAATGAGGAGGGTCAGAGCTGCTTCTGGCCCATAGGCTGCGGATGAAAGCGCGTCTAGGCCGAAGATGGGAAGGCCTGCAGCGGGACCCACATGCTCTGCGCGCTGCTCCGAGTTCGCGAGGGGGCGGCCGAAGAGTACGTCGAAAAAGGACATGCAGTTGACCGGCTTTCCTGTCAGCAGACTGCGCGTTGGGATCGCATTTACAGGAAACCCACTGTAGCAGAGCGATGCATCAGAAAGCCGTAACGAGCATGCGACATGGGTTCAGGAAGGATCGGGCTGCTGGGAGGCGAGCTCATTCTGCTGCAGGCAGCGCATGACGGCGACGACGCGTTGGTAGATGTAAACCAGCTCGCTGTCCGGCAGCGGGCCGGGATTGTGGGAGCGCACGTTATCAAAGATGATCTGTTCGCGGTTGGGTTCGTAGACGGGCATGTCAGTGGCTTCTTTGAGCTTGCCGATCGCGCGGGCGGCTTCGGCCCGCTGGTTCAGGAGTTCGACGATCTGAAGGTCGAGTGCATCGATTTTTGTACGCCAGTCACTGATTTCCATCATGAGCCTCAAACAAATGCGCCGCAGTGAGTGTAGTCATTTCAGCGTGATGCTGGAGCGGCGGCGACAGGCCGCAGTCCCTCAATAAATTGTGCCACTGCTGCGGGCGCGTCTTTCGGTGCGGTCTTTTCAATCAGCCCGACGATGGCGCTGCCGATAACGGCGGCGTCGGCGAACTCGCCGAGAGCGGCGACATGGGTTGCGTTGGAGACACCGAAGCCAAGCGCGATGGGCAGTTTGGTGTAGCGGCGGAGACGTTCGACCAAATTGCGAGCGTCGGAGGCGAGCGTTTGCTGCGTGCCGGTGATGCCGACACGCGAGATGGCGTAGACGAAACCCTGGCTGACGGCAGCGATGCGCGCAAGGCGATTATCTGTGCTGGTGGGTGCGGCGAGGAAGATGGGCGCGAGGCTGGCGGCGCGCATCGCTTCGAGATAGCGGCCGTCTGCTTCTTCGATGGTGAGATCGGTGGCGAGCACGCCATCGACTCCGGCGGCTTTTGCGTCCGTGGTGAAGTGCTCAAGACCGTAGCGGAGGATCGGGTTGAGATAGGAAAAGATGATGAGGCCGGTCTGCGGTCGGACGGCGCGCAGGTCGCGGGCGAGTGCGAGGACATCGGCGAGCGTGGTGCCGTTGGCGACGGCACGATGGCTGGCGCGCTCGATGACGGGACCGTCGGCGAGCGGATCGCTGAAGGGCACGCCGAGCTCGAGGACATCGGCGCCTGCGTCAATGGCGGCGAGCGCGATGGCGCGCGTGGTGGCAAGGTCGGGGTCACCAACGGTGAGATAGACGATGAGACCGGGTTTCTGCGCGAAGCGAATGGGCATACCTAGTGGCTCTGTTCCTGTGCCTTCGCACCACTCAGGTGAAGTTCGCGCGCGAGGATGCCCATGTCCTTGTCGCCGCGGCCGGAGACGTTGACGACGAAGATGTCTTCGGGCAGCGATGTGGGTGCGAGACGGATGGCTTCGGCGACGGCGTGGGCGCTTTCGAGTGCGGGTACGATGCCCTCGGTGCGCGCCAGCATCACGGTTGCGTCGAGCGCCTGCTGATCGGTGGCGGAGGTGTATGTGGCGCGGCCGGAGTCGTGCATGGCCGCGTGCTCGGGACCGACTGAGGCGTAGTCGAGTCCGGCGGAGACGGAGTGGGTGAGCGATACCTGCCCATGCTCGTCCTGCAATACATAGGAGAAGGTGCCCTGCAGCACGCCGGGTGCGCCACCGCTGAAGCGTGCGGCGTGTTCACCGAGGGCGGTGGAGCGGCCGCCGGCCTCGACGCCGATGAGCTTGACCGCCGGATCGCGGACGAAGTCGTAGAAGGCGCCCATGGCGTTGGAGCCGCCGCCGACGCAGGCGATGATGGCGTTGGGCAGCCGGCCTTCCTTCTCAAGGATCTGGCGGCGGATCTCTTCTCCGGTGATGCGATGGAAGTCGCGCACCATGGTGGGATAAGGATGCGCGCCGAGCACGCTGCCGAGCAGGTAGTGTGTGGTGCGGACGTTGGTGACCCAGTCGCGCATGGCCTCGTTGATGGCGTCCTTGAGCGTCTTTGAGCCGGAGCTGACGCCGCGCACCTCTGCGCCGAGCAGACGCATGCGGTAGACGTTTAGCTCCTGGCGGCGCATGTCCTCTTCGCCCATGTAGACGACGCACTCCATGCCGAGCAGCGCACAGATGGTGGCGGTGGCGACACCGTGCTGGCCGGCGCCGGTTTCCGCGATGATGCGGTGCTTGCCCATGCGCTGCGCGAGCAGGCCCTGGCCGAGACAGTTGTTGATCTTGTGCGCGCCGGTGTGGAGGAGGTCTTCCCGCTTGAGATAGATCTTTGCGCCACCGAGACGCTCCGTGAGCCGCTGTGCGAGGTAGAGCGGCGTGGGACGGCCGGCGTAGTCGCGGAGGAGGGCATCGAGCTCGGCGCGGAAGATGGGATCGCGCTTTGCCTGCTCGTATGCGGCTTCGAGCTCCTCGAGCGCGGCCATCAGAGTTTCAGGGACGTAGCGGCCGCCGTAATCGCCAAAACGCCCGGGGCGGGTCCGGGTCAGGGTTTCCATACGATCTGCCTCAAGCTCTAGAGTATCGCGTTGGCTCGAATTGTTCGACGTTCAGCGCCGCGGGACGCGGGAGCGCGGCGGATTCTTCTTCAGTTGGGCAAAGGTATCTCGCGCATTGCGGATGAACGCTGCGACACGCGCGGGGTCTTTGCGGCCGGGCGCGGCTTCTACGCCGGTGGCCACATCGACGCCCCACGGAGTGAGGGTGCGGATGGCTTCCGCGACGTTATCGGGATTGAGCCCGCCGGCAGCGATGAACCGCAGTTGTGTTGCGACTTTGCGGAAGAGATGCTGCGCCGCCTGCCAATCGTAACGTGTGCCGGTGCCCCCGTGGCCGATGGGGCTCCGGGAGTCGATGAGTAGTGCGTCGACAGCGCCGTCGCGAGCGGCATCGCGCGCGATAGCCTGGATCTGCGGCTCCATATCGTCGCTGAAAGCGAGCACTGCGAGAATGCTGACTCTGGCCGGAGGAACCTGGACGGCGAAGTGTGCGCGAAGACGACGCGGCAGATCCGGATCGTCGTTCGCATGAAGTTGGACGCCATTGAGATCGGCTTCACGCACGGCGGTGACGATTTCGTCGAAGGTGGCGTTCACGAAAACGCCGTAACGCTCGACATTGCGCGGCAGATGCGGAGAAATGGCGCGAACCTGGTCAACCGTGACGCGGCGGGGGCTTGGCGCAAGTACGAAACCCACAGCGCTGGCGCCGTTATTCGCAGCGTGCTGTGCATCGGCAAGGCTGGTGTTCCCACAGATTTTGATCCACATATATTTCAGGCGGGAATCTTTGCAGTGGCTGCGTGCTGGGTGGCGGCTGTGATCCACCCAGCGAGGGCGTGGCCAGGCTCGGGCTGGCGCATGAAGGCTTCGCCGATGAGGAAGGCGCGATAGCCCGCTGCGCGCAGACGTACGTAGTCGGCCGGATTGTTGATGCCGCTTTCGGCGACCAGTACCGCATCCGGCGGAAGCTCCGCTGCGAGTTCGAGCGAAGTCTCCAGGCGCACATCGAAGGTACGCAGATCGCGGTTGTTGACGCCGACGAGACTGCAGCCGAGATGGCGGATGCGCTGCGCCTCCTCGCGGGTGTGGACTTCACAGAGCACGTCGAGCGCGTAGTCGCGGGCGAATGTCGAGAGCCGCGCAAGCTCGGCATCGGTGAGTGCGGCGGCGATGAGGAGAATGGCATCCGCTCCATGGGCGCGCGCTTCCACGATCTGGTACTCGTCCACAATAAAGTCCTTGCGAAGGCAGGGAATGGTGGTTGCGTTGGATGCGGTTCGCAGATTGGGCAAGCTGCCCTGAAAGAACGGCTCGTCGGTGAGGACGGAGAGCGCCGCGGCGCCACCGCTTTCCATTGCCGGAGCGAGGACTGCAGCGGAGAAGTCTGGACGGATCAGCCCCTTGGAGGGTGAAGCCTTTTTGAGTTCCGCGATGATAGCGGGACCGGTGGCACCGCGTGTGCGAAGCGCGGCGGCGAAGCCACGCGGGGTATGTTGCTGTGCTTGCTGCTCCAGCGCCGCGCGCGGCATGTGCTGCACACGTCGGGCCAGGTCTTCACGCGTGCGCGCGAGAATCTGATCTAAGAAACGATCTGGCACCCGATGCGGGATAGGGCCAAGGTGAGCCGTCATAACTCAGGGGGTCCTTTCCCTGAGTATATCGGTTGGAAACGACTGCGCGTCAGCTGCGAGAGGTCTACGAGACGCGCGGTTTCGCCTTCCAGCCGCCGAGTACCAGACCCATGAGCAGCATGCCGACGAGCGGGTAACCCGTGTTGATGGCGAGGATAGGGATGCCGCGGGCTTCGAAGGCATACTCCGTAGCCCAGGTGGTGAAGACGAAGCCGAACCAGAGCGCTGCCGCGATGGTGGCGCCGCGCGTGGCCGTTTGCGGGCCTGTGGCCTGAATGATCCAGGAGAGGGCGGTGGCGAGGATGGCCGTCATGACAAGCGCGACGACATAACCCAGCCATGGCGGTGCGCCAGAGGCCTTCAGCTCGGCCATGGTGCGGCCGATGCCGGCGAGCCAAGGGTTCATGAACATGGTGAACCACGCAGCGCCCAGGAAGAAATAGATCAAGGTCGCAACGGCGATGGCGACAGGATTGTGACGGACGGTGGACATGGCAGCCTCGGAGACCGGTGCGATTCGAGGGAGACTGGCGGGATTCTATGGAGCCGGGGCATCGACATGCCAGCAAAATGAGGTTGAAGTCGAAGTTTTGTCGGTCTTTCGCATCAGTAAGAGGGAGCTGTTGTCTGAACAGGGCCTGAGAAAACGATTTTCACTGCGTTAGAGACGCAGTAGACGCTCCACGCGAAGAGATTCACGTTGGAGACAGAATGCAACGCAAAACAGCATCAGGCAAAGATTCTGGCCATGCATCCGTAACTTTGTTGAAGGGCGATGGGCAGGCCCGCTCGCAGTTGCGTCACTGACAACCCGCAGCACCGGCGATATGCGACTGTGGGGCTTGCACTACTGCTTTGCGGAGCAGGCATATTGTCGGGACAGCAAAAGCCGGACGCGAAGCTCTCGAAAACGGGATCGCAACAACAAGAATCTGTGATCGTGCCTTCCGAGATATTGTATGGCGCGGCGTACTACCACGAGCACGAGCCATACGAGCGGCTGGACCAGGACATCGCGATGATGAAGAAGGCCGGCCTGAATGTTGTCCGGATGGGCGAGTCGACCTGGAGCCTGTGGGAGCCGGAGGATGGTCGTTTCGAGTACGCATGGATGGATCGCGTGGTGGATGCGATGGGCAAGGCTGGGATCAAGGTCATCATGGGAACGCCGACTTACTCGATTCCGACGTGGATGTATCGAGAGCATCCCGAGATACTCGTTCGGCCGCTCGGCGGCGCGAAGACGTTCTACGGCATGCGGCAGAACATGGATACGGACAATGTTGACTATCGCCGCTACGCGAAACGCCTGATTGCAAATCTGGTGGAGCACTACAAAGACAATCCATATGTGATTGGCTGGCAGATGGACAACGAGACTGCTTCCTACGGGGCGGCGAACGAGGATGTATTCACCGGATTCGTCAATCACCTGAAGAAGAAGTTTGGAACCACGGACAATCTGAACAAGCGGTGGTTTCTGAATTACTGGGGCGAGGACGTGAATGGCTGGGAAAACATGCCGACACGCGACAACGCGCAGAGTACGGGATACAAGCTGGAGTGGTCGCGCTGGGAGCAGATGCGGGTGACAGATTTTCTGGCATGGCAGGCGCAGCTTGTCCGGGAGCACCGCGGTCCGCATCAATTTGTGACGACGGACTACGGCGGCATGATGAAGAAGGACGTGAATGAGTACGACGTGAGCCGCTCGCTCGACGTAGTAGCGGACAACATCTATCACGGCACGCAGGACAAGATGGATGGCTGGACGCAGGCGGAACAGGGAGACTACAGCCGTTCCCTGCAGCACGCCAACTACCTGATCACCGAAACGAATGCGCAGACGACCGATTGGACGTCGGCTTTCCAATATCCGCCCTACGATGGGCAGCTACGGCTGGACGTGTACACGCACCTCTCAAGCGGCGCAAACATGATCGAGTACTGGCACTGGGCGTCGATTCATTCCGGGCAGGAGACGTATTGGAAGGGTGTGTTGTCGCATGACTTCGAACCGAACCGCGCGTACGCGGAGGTGTCGCGTACGGGAAATGACCTGAAGCGCATTGGACCCGATCTGGCGGATCTGAAGATTACGAACGAGGTGGCGATTCTGTGGAGTGTCGATTCACTGAATGCGATCTCATTCATGCCATTCACCAGTGGCGGGCCGCAATGGTCATTCGCACCGCCGACCGCGGATTACGCCTCGCTGGTGAACCAGCTGCATCGTTCGCTGTATCACTTGAATGTCGGAACGGATTTTGTGTTTCCGCAGGATCCGGACTTTTCGCGCTACAAATTGCTGATCGTGCCCTCGCTTTATATCGCCGATGACGTGCTGCTGGAGAAGATTGCGGCATATGTGAAAGGCGGCGGCCATGTGCTGATGACATTCAAGAGCGGCTTTGCGAACGAGGATTCCGCTGTGCGCTGGGTGCGTGCACCGGGACCGTTGCGCGAGGCAGCGGGATTCAGCTACCAGGAGTTTTCGAACCTGGAGCATCCGCTCACGTTAAAGGGCGACCCGTTCGGTGCAGGCGCGGACAACAAGGTGAGCTACTGGGCGGAGTTCCTGATGCCGGAGCATGCGAAGGCGCTGGCGTGGTATGACCATCCGTTTTTTGGCAAGTGGCCGGCGATCACGCGCAATGAGTACGGGGCGGGCACGCTGACCTATGAGGGTACGTATCTCTCCGACGTGCTGCAGAAGCATGTTGTGCGGGATGCGCTGAAGGACGCGGGTGTGGCGGAGCCAGACGCCGGCTTACCTGCGTCGGTGCATGCGAAGCATGGAGTCAACCAGGCGAGTAAGCGGATCGATTACTACCTGAACTACTCGAGTTCACCGCAACAATTCACCTTCACGGCGGGAAGTGGCGTGGATCTGCCGACAGGGCATCGAGTTGCCCACGGCGAGACAGTGACGATTGAGCCGTGGGATGTCGTGATTGTCGAGGAGGAGTGAGGCGGCGAGTCGAATTCCGCGGCAAGAAGCGGAGTGGCCAGCGATTCGCGGATCGCTAGAGTGGTGTCATGAAAAGCGAGACAGCAGAGGAATTGATCGCGGAGCGATCGAACGGCGTTGCCTGGGAGCAGGTGGAGGCCGAACTCGATGGGTACGGGGCCGCGATTCTCAAGCACCTGCTCACTCCCGAGGAATGCGACGCGATTGCAGCCATGTACCCCGATGACGCGAAGTTTCGTAGCCGGGTGGTGATGACGCGGCACGGCTTTGGACGTGGGGAATACAAATACTTCCGCTACCCACTGCCTGACCTCGTGGAGCGATTGAGGGCATCTCTGTATCCACGGCTGGCACCGATTGCGAATCGGTGGAATGAGGCGCTGCGGATCGACGTGCGCTATCCGGAGACGCACGCGGAGTTCTTAGAGCGCTGTCACAAGGCAGGGCAACGCCGCCCAACCCCGCTGCTGCTCCAGTATGGCGAGGGAGACTACAACTGCCTGCATCAGGATCTATACGGCGAGCATGTATTTCCGCTGCAGGTTGCGATTTTGCTGTCCGAACCGAGACGGGATTTTGCGGGCGGTGACTTTGTGTTGACGGAGCAGCGCCCGCGCATGCAGTCGCGCGTGGAGGTGGTGCCGCTGCGGCAGGGCGATGCAGTGGCATTTGCTGTGCATCATCGGCCGGTCCAGGGGACGCGTGGCACCTATCGCGTGAATCTACGGCATGGCGTGAGCCGGATTCGCGACGGACATCGGCATACGCTCGGAATCATCTTCCACGATGCGGAGTAGATCTATGGGCCACGTCATGGTGCGGCCATAAGTTCGGATGCACTAGACGAGTGAATGCCGGACAATTCATCTCTCGTTCATATTCGGACCCGCGTGCAACATTTACCAGATAGACAGGGGCGCGGAGCGCAGCGGGACGCGTGCCGTCATCGAGGTGCTTTGTGAAAAATGCTGCCGTTGTTTACCCGGCATTCACACCGAATCGGTTTCTTCTTGGAAGAATACTCAGGTGGCATTCTCCTCCAGTCTGGCAATCGATGTAGCGCTGCGTTCACTCGCAAATCGTTCAAACGCATGCTGATCGCAATGGGCGCGTTGTTCCTTGCCGCTCAGATTGCGTCGCAGCAGGTCTCGGCAACACCGCAAGATCCATGTCCGCGTCCACAGCCCGGCAGCACGGTGCAGGAGCCTGCAGATTTACGCAGTAAGAACGGTGTGCTGGAACTGACGTTGACGGCTGCGAATTCCAGCCAAGCCGATGGTTCCACACGCTACTGCTACACAGATGCGCAAGGACGCGAGTCGCCGAATCTTCGCGTAAGTCCTGGCGATGAAGTGATTATCCACCTGAAGAACGCGCTGAAGAACCTGCAACCCGCGACGGATGGAGCGGCACACGTGCACGCTGCGCCTCAGCCGGGCGATGCGAACAGCCCATGTAGCAGCGGGATCATGAGTTCGGTATCCACCAATCTTCACTTTCATGGGCTTACGATTCCGCCAACCTGCCATCAGGACGATGTCCTGAAGACATCTGTGCAACCGGGTGACGCTCCGTTCGAATACCGCTTCCGCATCCCACAGGATGAGCCGCCGGGTCTCTATTGGTATCACCCACATATCCACGGCTTCAGCAAGGGAGCAGTACTGGGCGGAGCTTCTGGTGCGCTGATCGTCGAGGGTATAGAACGTGCCAAGAAGGAAGTTGCAGGACTGCCCGAGCGCGTGTTCATCATTCGCGATCAGGATTTAATTCATCCAAATGCGTCGCCGTCTGCGTCTGAACCGGTTGTGCCGAAATTCATGGTGGATCGCGATGGAGATTCCACCAACAATGGCACGGGCTTCGGTAAGCCGGCTAAAGACCTGTCAATCAACTACGTTCCCGTTCCTTATCCTGACTATCCGCCCGGTGTCATTGAAATGCGGCCAGGAGAGCGACAGTTATGGCGCGTGTTAAATGCCTCCGCCATTACTTATCTTAATCTTGAGGTCTTGTACGGCAGGTCACCGCAGCCACTCGGCCTTGTAGCGATGGACGGCGTCCCTATCGATCAAAATGGAGCGGGAGAAGCTGTCAGCTGGCAAACTCATCTTGGTGTTCCGCCCGGTGCCCGCGTGGAATTCATTATCAAGGGCCCAGCCGAGGGCGAATCGGGATTACTGGTGACGCGTACTGTGGACACTGGCCCGGGTGGTGAGAATGATCCAAACCGGGCGCTTGCGACGATAGGCGCTTCGCAGAAGATATCCGAACCGCACTCGACATTGCAGCGCACGCCAGAAGCCCTTCCTCCTCCGAGCCAGGCCTGGCTCGGAGAAGTGGCTCCGGTGCGCGTGCGGCATCTGTACTTCTCTGAAAAACTGGCTGATCCAAATGATCCGGCGAGCGCGGTTGAGTTTTACCTGACCGTCGATGGACAGACGCCGAAGATGTTCGACATGAACTCGGATGTTCCGAACATCGTCGCGGAGCAGGGAACCGTCGAGGACTGGATTATCGAGAATCGTTCCAGTGAGCTGCACGCATTCCACATACATCAGCTCCATTTTCTGCTGCTGCAGTACATGGAACGGGATGTTCACGAGAATTTTCTTCGCGACACGGTCAATGTGCCATATCTCAATGGCCGAACGCTGGCGTATCCCAGCATCCGGGTGCGCATGGATTTTCGTGATCCGAATGCTATCGGCAAATTTCCCTATCACTGCCATCTGCTCGAGCATGAAGACAAAGGCATGATGGGGACGATCCGAGTTGTTCCGCCCGCGTCGAAGCTGGATCCAGCCGCCAATTCAACTGCCGCCGATCATGACCATGTAAAAGATTCACGAGCGGGCGAGGCTCTCCGTAAATAATTCCCTCGCTGTGACAAATGAACGTGCGTGATGAGTCACTTATTCATCGATCGTTCAACGGGCAAATATCTGTCTGAAATGGCAACAAATTTATGCTCCTGACGGCAAGGCCGCGTGCCTTGACCAGGAGGCAGTATGAACGCAAAGCAGTTGGCATCCGCAGCATTGCGAACAATCCATACCGGATTGATCTCCGCAACTGTGTTCCAGTTAGCTATTGGGAGCGCTTTCGCCGCTCCACTATCGAATAATCCGCCTTCGCGCGATGACGATACGGCCACACCCATCAAGCACGTGATCGTGATCATCGGCGAGAATCGCAGCTTCGATCACGTTTTCGCAACCTATGTGCCGAAGAAGGGTGAAAAAGTCTGGAACCTTCTCTCGGAAGGAATTGTGAACAAAGACGGCACACCAGGACCGAATTTCTCCAAAGCTGAACAGAACGCAGCGAAAGATCAGGCTCCGGATGCATTTCTGCTTAGCCCGGACAAGGATACTTTTCAGGGAACAGTTCTCCCTGCTCCACTGGTCGGTGGGCCCGCGGATTCCTTCGTGAAGAACGATAATCTCAAGCTCGCAAAACAATCTGAGAACGGGCTTCCAGCGGACTATTACGGCTTTCTCGTGACAGGCGGTACGGGCCAGACCTCTGCGACGCCCGACGCGCGCATCAAGAACGTGAAAGCTCTTCCGCCCGGGCCATTTCAGCTCACCAACGGAAGCGCGTTCACCTACAACTCCTACGCTGCCAGCCCGGTGCACCGCTTTTATCAGATGTGGCAGCAGTTGGATTGCAATGCTGACAACGCGACAGAGGAAAACCCCTCCGGCTGCGGTGCGCACCTCTTCCCATGGGTCGAAACGACTGTTGGAGCTGGAGCAAACGGCATCAAGCAACCTGCGAACTTCAGCACCGAATACTCAAAAACCGCAGTGACAACCGGCGAAGGATCCACTGCCATGGGCTTCTATAACGTCCAGAATGGCGACGCGCCTTACTTCAAGAAGCTCGCGGATCAGTATTCGATGAGCGACAACTTCCACCAGTCGGTGAATGGTGGCACTGGCGCTAACCACATCATGTTGGGTCACGGCGACATGATCTGGTTCAGCGATGGCAAGGGCAACCCGGCTGCTCCGCCGCATAAGGCTCTGGTTGGCAAGGGCACAGCGAACGCTGGTGTAGTGGACGAAGTCGAGAATCCAAACCCAGCACCGAAGACCAATAACTGGTACACCGAAGACGGTTACGGCGGCGGCTCCTTCGGCGCGGCTTCCTTCGGGGGCGGTTCCTACTCAGAATGCTCGGACACGACGCAACCAGGTGTTGCTCCGATCGTGAAGTACCTGCACTCCTTGGAGCCGAAGATTCCCACCCGCTGCCAGGCGGGACACTACTACCTCCTGAACAACTACAACCCGGGCTACTTCGGCAACGGCAACAACGCCTACACCGATACGAACCCGAACAACACCGTATTCACCATTCCGCCATCGTCGGTTCGCAGCATCGGCGACGAACTGATCGCAAAGAATATCTCCTGGAAATACTATGGCGACCAGTGGAACAACTACGTCAACGATCCGTATCAGCTCAATTTCAGCGCCGTCGGTAAAAATACTGACGAATATTGCACCATCTGCAACCCATTCCAGTACGACACATCCATCATGAGCAAACCGAAGGTTCGCGCTGCTCACATCCAGGACACCACGAATCTATACGACGACATTGCCAGCGGATCACTGCCGGCTGTATCGATCGTGAAGCCGAGCGGTCTTGTGGACGGCCATCCGGCATCCTCGAAATTGGACCTCTTTGAGGGCTTTACGAAAAAGATCGTGGACGCGGTCAAGAAGAATCCGACCTTGTGGAAGGACACAGCCATCTTCATTACCTTCGACGAGGGCGGCGGCTACTATGACTCTGGATACGTGCAGCCGGTCGACTACTTTGGCGACGGCACGCGCATTCCGCTGATTGTGGTGTCGCCGTATAGCAAGGGAGGCCACATCGCACATGAATATTCGGATCACGTGTCGATCCTGAAGTTCATCGAGAAGAACTGGGGCCTGGAAACGGTCACAAGGCGCAGCCGTGACAACTACCCCAATCCCATCACCACATCGGGAAATCCGTATGTGCCGGTGAACAGCCCTGCTATCGACGACTTGTTCAGCTTGTTCGATTTCTCAGGCAACTAACGGAAGTTCGCGGTTGTAAAAGAGTGGCCGGCGGCATGTATCTTGCTGCCGGCCATTTGACGTTAGGGTCAGTTTCTAACTGATCGCTTTAGGGCCCCGAGGTTTCCAGGCTAAAGGCTCCGTTTGAAGAGTGGGGTCGCGATCAAGAGTGTGGCAACGCCAAACGTGAACAGGAATAACAGGTCCATGCGGATCGCAACGAATCCGCCGTCTTTGAGCAGAATGGACTTCAGCCCGTGGACCGCGTAGGTGAAGGGATCCACGACGGTAATGGCGCGCAGCCACTTTGGAAATCCTGAGACCGGTGAGATTGCGCCGCTGGGGAAAAACAACAGCGTATTCAATACGCCGAATATGGCGCGTGGCACCAGCGGATCTTCGACCCGCACCATCATAAGGAACATCATGCCGTTGAAGGCGATAGATGTCGCGATGATGAGCAGAACGAGGAGCAGGGCAGTTACCGGGTGAAAGATGACGCCGATGCCAGCGAGCAGCGAGCCGATCACAGTAAGGCTGATGCCGGAGAGCACAGCCTTGATGGTGCCTGAGAGATTCAGTCCCAGAACCAGCTCCAGCCGGGTGATGGGGGTGACGAGGTAGCCTTCGTGCACGCCGCGCGCTTTGTCGTCGATATACAGCATGCCGCCGCCGATCATGACCGCGACATACATGGCGAGCGCAATGGAGCCGGAGAGCAGGTACTTCATGTACTCCACGTAGGGATAGAGCTCCACGATCTTCAGCGCGATCTGCTGTACGACCAGCGGCTGAACCAGCGGGGCATTCAATGCGTCGACAAGGGACTGCATCTCTGCCTCGAGACTGTTGCTCATAACCTGGTCGGTGTTGTCGACCACTATGCCGATGGCCGGCGAATCGCCCGCGAGCACCCGGCGCGAATACTGCCTGGGAATAATCACCGCGCCGTCGATCTTGCCCGTGCGCACATCTTCACGCGCCGTCTGTTCATTGTTGTATGTCACGGTGGTAAAGGTGCGGATGTTCACGGCAATCGCGTTGAATGCCTCGTGGATCTTGAGCGCCTGCGAGCCGCCGTCGTGGTCAACGACAGCGATCTTCGCGTCGCGAATCTTGCCGCCAAATGCATTGCCGAGGATCACCAGCTGAACCAGCGGAAGCATCATCGACACCATCATCAAGGCCGGCGAGCGGAAGAACTTCCGCATCTCTCGCTCCACGATGGCCATCATTCGCGTCATGGCTGCATCCCCGGGCGTGGCGGCATCACGAAGCCGCGCGCCTTCACCTGTTCGTCGCGAAGCTGACGCCCTGTGTAATGAACGAAGACATCATCGAGCGTGGTGTTCTGCACGTTCAACGACTTGATGGTGCTGCCGCGGCTGGTCGTCATCTCCACCAGTTGCGTGGTTGTGAGCGAGCCGTTTGACGTGAGTAGCCTGTACATGCCTGCGCTCTGCGGCTCCACCGAAGTAACGCCGGCCAGTTGATTGAGATGTCCGGGCCACTCCGGTGACTCCTGCATGAACTGCACCTCGACCACGTTGCTTCCTGGAACGCTGGCTTTGAGCGCCATGGGGGTGTCGAGCGCGACCAGCTTTCCGTGATCGACGATGGCGATGCGATCGCACAGGCGGTCGGCTTCGTCCATGTAGTGGGTGGTGATGAGCATGGTGAGCTGGCGCGTGTTTTTAAGGTGATTCAACATCTCCCATACCGCGACACGTGACACGGGATCAAGTCCGGTAGTTGGTTCATCGAGGAAGAAAATTCGCGGATTGTGAACCAGGCCGCGCGCGATTTCAAGGCGCCGTCGCATTCCGCCGGAGAGCGTCTTGGTTTGCGCCTGCCGCCATTTCAGAAGATCGACGGCCTTCAGCAGATCCTCAATATTCCGCTCGCGTTCGGCTCTGGGGACTTCGTAGAGCTTGGCATAGATGGAAAGATTCTCTTCGACAGTCAGATCGATATCGCTGGTGAGCGCCTGGGGAATGACGCCGATGGTTCGACGAACCGCGTCGGGTTCGCGCGCGACATCGTGACCAGCAATGATGGCGCGGCCGGCAGTAACGGGCGTCAGCGTTGTCATCATGCGGATGAGCGTGCTTTTGCCTGCGCCGTTCGGTCCGAGCAATCCAAAGATCTCTCCCTCGGCGACGTCAAACGTGATGCCGGCGACGGCTTCGAAGTCTCCGTAACGCTTCACGATGTTCTCGACAGAGATTGCGGCGCGCGGCTTGCCGGCATTCATCGCATCACCAGCTTTTCCTTCGGGATATAGACCTCGGCCAGCATGCCGGGGACATATCGCATGCCGGGATTATCGATGAGGAGTTTCAGGCGAACGGTTTCGATATCGCGCTTACGGCGGCTGACATCGCGCTGCGTAGCAAAGTCCGCCTCCGCCGATTTCTCGATGATCTTGCCCTGAAGCCTTGCGCCGCTTGGCATCACGACGCGCAGCATGTCGCCCAATTGCACGGAATCGGCTTGCGTCTCGGGCAGCGGCGCGTAGACCCAGGTCTGGGTCAGATCCGTTATGGTGACGATGGGCGTTCCGGCGGCAACGACCTCACCCTGACGTGCCGCCCTTACGTTCACCTTGCCGGATATCGGCGCGGCTACCTGCGCATATTCCAGCTCAACCTGAGCCTGATTCAGCAGGGCTTGTGCGTTTTGCATTTGACTGTGCGTTGCGGCTACAGTTTTGGTTTGCGCCTGCGCCTGGGCAGTGTTGGCTTGTGCCACTTTCAGCGCGGCGGCGGCAGCGGCCACGTTGTGTCGGGCCGTATCGACCGCGGCCTTCGCTGCGTCGAGCGAGGTTACTTCTTCATCCCGCGATTGCTGACTCACGACCCCCTGTGCTGCGAGCGCAACTGCACGTGAGGTGTCGGCCTGCTGATGCTCTAACTGCGCCTGTGCCTGGGCGAGGGTGGCCTGTGCGGCAAACATCTGCGCTTCTGCATTGACTACCTGACTCGCCGTGCTGCCGCCGAGCTGGCGTTCGGTGTCCCTGGCCTGCTGCAGCAGATATTGCTGGCTGGTGGCCGTTGCCTCGGCTGCGTTACGCGCCGCAGTCAGATCGTCGCTCTGGATGGTTGCAATGAGCTGGCCGGCCTGGATGGTGTCACCTTCGTCGACGGTGAGCTTCTGTATCCGGCCTGGAATCCGCGAGCTGACGATGACTTCATTGGCATCGACCGTGCCGATGAGCTGGAGATCTTCGGAACGATTGGTCGAGAAAAAATACCAGCATAGGGAGATGAGGAAGAGCACTCCGAGAATGACAAAAATCCGGTTGCGGGCATTCATAGAATTTTCCTCCGAGCGTGAAAACTTGCCATCCGCCCCGATGGATCCTTGGGCCGGGGCATGGGCATGTCGGCAAGAACGCGGTTTGCGAGTTTCATGCCGTGGGCACGATCTGTGAAGAGAGCCGTGCCGAGGAATTGCACTGCGGCCTTGCGTCGCAACTGCAGGACCTTGGGGTCGAAAGGTTTGAATGGAAGCGCCAACTGCATCAGGGGCGCACTGAGGAAATAGAAGACATTTGCGCCGAAGATGGAATAGATGACCTGAAGAGGATCCGTTTCACAGAGCTCGCCGGTACGGATGCCCTCGGTCACAGCTTGCTGCAGTTTTTCAAGGAGTGGCTTGAATACAGCTCGGAAAAAGAGAGACAGCGATCCAGCATCGCTATGATGAAAGCGAACCATCTCCTGCTGCATCAGACTTTGAAATTCACGCTGGGTCAGGATGCGGTCGAAGTGGTTCACGGCAGAGCGTAGCAGACGCTCTCCTGCGCTGTACGCCGGGTCGAGGGCCGCAAGCGCATTCTTCACGACCTCTCCGGAGACTTCCTCGACAGCCGCGGCGTACAGCCCTTGCTTGCCTTTGAAGTAGTAGTAAAGCAGCGCTTTGTTCACTCCCGCCGACTGTGCGATAGCGTCAGTGCGGGCGCCGGAAAGGCCATGCGTGCTGAACTCGCGCACTGCCGCGCGCAGGATTTTTCTGCGGGTGCGGTCGGAGCGATCCTGGGTTTTTCGGGTCGGATTCATGGCAATACTTGATTAACTGGATAGTTAAATTATACCGCCCTCCAATGCGGGAGCCACTTCAACAAACAACGATGTGACAGGAGCCGATCGGGAGAGCGCTCACGTAGCCGCGGGATCCTCGCTCCGGGTTGGGCCGTCTCCACTTGCAGTGGGTGGGGCCGTTCCGCTCAAACGTCTTCCACCGTGGTCTTGCTGAGAATGGGAGCGGAAAGGTGCCTTGGGGAGATAGAAGACGAGGAGCAGCGGTGATCACACGTAGCACACCGGCGAAGGAGGCCTCTACCACACATTGAGGCCCCGATCCATACAACAAGATAGTTAGATCTACAACGAAGGTGTTAGCCCTACAACTTATGGGTCAGGCTACAACTAATGGGTCATGCGGGGAGTGAGGAGCAGGGCCGGAGGCCTGAAAACGGGCTCAAGCGCGTAATTAAACCTATCGTGCATAGAGTGTTGTTGCGCATTCTGTGAACAATCTTCACGCAGCGGGCCGTCGCGTGAAGACGCGAAAGTTACCCCAGAAATAATGCAATTGCATGACTTTTCTTCTTCAAATAACTGTGTATTATCCGATCAGAGTTACCCCACGTTCTGCCACAAATATTGAGCTCGGGGACATAAGTTAGAAGTTGAGCTGGATCTTGCATTGTTGTGGTGAACCCGCAAATGCTCCGCATCGCTCTTCTTTACCTTTACCAGGCTGCGATTCGAACCTGGTAAAGATTTGTACCCTTCGGGGTATGTGCTGCCGATGCTGTTGAGCTTTGCCCGGGCGTATAACGCCTTCGATAAAGCAGACGAGCTGGTTAAACCTGGTTCGTGAGTCGACTCTCCGCTCGGAATGAACAGCGGACAGAGCCATATGCAACTGCGGTAGATATCCGGTCGAACTGCTCCCTTGGGGCAGATTTGTACAGACCTTGAGTATTTGATTTTGATGTTTCTATTCCGAGAATCACCGAGCCTCGCAGAAGTCGCTGTCAGCAGCTCGAAAGATGTTGGGACAGTTGTTTCATGCATGAGTATGTCGGCGGACCGTTCCGCGAACCCTTGCCGAAAAGGCATTGCGTCCCGGAGACACGGCGCTGTCAGCATCGTCATTCTGGAGAAGCCACGAGATGGCTATGCGAACACTGGCACCAAGCCAGCTTGTCGCACTGAGCCGGACGCCCTTCAGCGCGTGCTTTCGCCTCCCTAGCGCTTTTTGATTCTGCGGATTCCCGGCGTTGCTTGAAGACGCCCGGATAAAGCAGAGCTCTGCCGAGTCAGGAACAACGTTTGCCGTGAAGTGCCAACGTGCCAGCAGTCTTTGGCCGAAAGCAGAACTGCGCCATCCGGTGCCCTGGACATTCCAGCCAGGCTGGATGCGCAAGAGATGCAAGACATGCAAGGCATAGAAGTCGCGTGGCTCGCTAAGACATTTTGCATAACACAGGATGAAAGTCTCTAACCCCCCTCAGGAGAATTATGTTGTCAGCAAATAGGTATTGTTCATATTTTGGCCAGACTCCAAAGCGGCTCGCTCTCGCCGCTCTTGCAATGATGTCTGGACTCATGCTCGCTACACCGGCCCAGGCTGCGAATATCACGGTTGCCAGTCCAGTGAACGGTACGACTGTCGCGTCGCCCATATGGGTGCGGGCTCATAACGTTGGATGTGATGGTCTGAAGCCTACCGCGTTCGGATTCTCAATCGACGGCAGTAAAACCCTGTATGCAGGCGTGACCCACAACGATGTCGACGCCACCAAGGTGGGCATCGGTTCCGGAACCCATACTATTCATTTCAAGTCATGGACCAGCAAGGGTATTTGTCCGGTCGTTAGCACGACCTTCAAAGTGGCAGGCGGAAGTGCAAGCTCCGGTGGCTCCGGCTCATCCGGTGCCGCACCATCCGGTTCGATTCCGTCCAACGCGATTGGATCGGCCAATCTGGATGGCAAGCACTGGGCATTTGAGCAGGATGCGGGTGTCCCGGGATCGGCGCGAGGCTCCACGGTATATCCGGCAACCACCCCTGCGTATGACGATGCTCGAGAGTTCTACATGACGTACTCGAAACATGGCGGAGTGCGTTGGCATGTTTCCTTTGCCAAGGATGCGAGCGCGACTCACTTCGTCTACGACACCTATGTGTACCTAGTCAATCCGGCACAGGTAGCGAATCTGGAGTTGGACATGAACCAGGTTATGTCGAACGGCAAGACGGTGATCTTCGGCACGCAGTGTTCGAGCTACTCGAAGACCTGGGAGTACACCTATACATCGGGTGGCTCGCACTGGAAACGTTCCAATATCCCCTGCAACCCCAAGAACTGGGCCGCAAAAACGTGGCACCACGTTCAGATAGCTTCCCATCGGAACAGCAGCGGGACTGTCACGTACGACTGGGTCAACGTGGATGGCACCCATAGCGTGTTCAAGAATGCGACTGTTTTTTCCGCACTGTCGCTGGGCTGGGCCAAGGGCGACCTGCTCATCAACTACCAGATGGACGGAGCCAATGCGGGTAGCGGTTCCATCACTGCCTACATTCACAAGATGACTATCTTCCGCTGGTAAGCAAGTGGGAGGTTGTTGTCAGAGTGGTCGCCTTTCGAGGCGGCCACTTCTTTTTTGGTGTGTCTCGAACCTGCGAAGGCAGGCGGGATACTCAATATTTCAGCAGCAATTGTTTTTTTGCGTGCTGATCGATGTCGGTCATCGCTCCATCCCGGCCTCGCGAGGCCTGGTGCGAAGCGGGAATCAGACAACAAAAATGCCCTGGCAGCCAAATGCTGGACAGGGCTTTCGAAACGATTGGTGCCGAAGAAGGGACTCGAACCCCCACACCCTTGCGAGTACATGGACCTGAACCATGCGCGTCTGCCAATTCCGCCACTTCGGCACGGGTAAACGCAGATTCCCGGATGCGGGATTCTGCTTTCAGTCCAGCGGGGTGCTGGACGGCAGCAGTCGCTAGTCTCGCAAAGGGGCCAGGGAATGTCAAACCATGCAAGGACATCGGGAAACACAAGGCGGAAGCCCGCTCCGAGCCTGTAGACTGCACGCACCTAGCGTAGGGAAGGAGAGGGGCCTAAGGAATGACGGAGACAAGCGGCGCAGCGCCGACACCCTTGCTGCAGGCGGATGCCAAGGAAATCCGGCGCCTGACTCACGATATGAATAACGCGCTGGAGATCCTCGTGCAGGCGAGCTATCTGGTGAACACCACGGAGTTGAGCGATCAGGCGCGGGAGTGGATGAAACTGCTGGATCTCGGGATACAGCAGGCTACCGGTCTGAACCGCGAGCTGCGCGAGTTTGTGCGTATGCGCAGTTAATCCGGCATTGAACCACGTGCGGCGCGAGAGAGATGCTCGCGCCGCGTGGTTGTTGGCTAGGAAACAAGCTTCGCGTCGAGAGATATCTCGGTATTGCCGGCGAAGAGCCGCGAGACCGGGCAGCCAGCCTTCGCATCCTGGGCAGCCTTGTCGAAGGCAGCCTGGTCGGCGCCGGGCACCTTCGCGGTGGTAGTCAGCTTGATCTTTGTGATGGTGGGCTTGTCATCCTTCTTCTCGAAGGTGACCGCTGCCGTGGTTTCGAGCGATTCGGGCTTCAGATTGGCGCCCGTCAATTGCGCGCTGAGTGCCATCGTGAAGCATCCGGCGTGGGCGGCGGCGATGAGTTCTTCGGGGTTGGTGCCGATTCCACTTTCAAAACGTGTGCTGAAGGAGTATTGCGCATCCTTCAAAACGCCGCTGTCGGTTGAGATGCGGCCTTTGCCGTCCTTCAGTCCGCCCTGCCACACCGCTGTTGCTTTCCGGTCCATACTTGCTCCTCTGTGAGTTATCGTCTGTGATTCTGTCAGACCACACATTCTATGAGATGCATATCGATTCCGGATGAATCGGCCGCATGCAATGAGATAGGCTCACCGTTATGCCTTCCGGATTCATCGCACAAAAGGAGCCTGTCGAGACGCGGAACGATCGCGCTCCAGAACACATGTGTGAGTGGTGCCCGAACTGCGCGGCGCGGCTGGAGAGCAGCCGCTGCAAGCTGGTGTGCCGCCAGTGCGGCTACTACATGAGTTGCGCCGACTATTACTAGGGCGCCAGCCAGAGCGTGCATCCCCAGGGACGCGACAGGCTTTCTGCCGTCTCCTTTTGCGGCAAAAGCGCTCACCCACGCCCGCTTTATCGATATCTGGCTTACAATTGCCGTGTTTTCATGTTCGACGTTCCCATACGCCAGCATATCGGCGCTTCTCTTGCGGTTTTGCTTTGCATAAAGGAGATTCCCTTGCGTACCGTCACTTGTTTTGCCTGCAGCGCTGCGCTTGCACTTGCCGCGTTTGCCCCCGTGCCGCTTCGGGCACAGCTCTTCGAGATGAATCACGGGCATCATCCCGGCGTGAACCTGACTCCGCAGGAAGAGAGCACCCTCGGACGATTGGAGAGTCTTGAAACCTTGCCGGGCGGCTCCTGGCGTTACCACCAGGGCGATGTACCGCATGGTGAGGATCCATCGCTCGACGACAGCGGTTGGCAGCAGGTGAATGTTCACACGGAACGCCATCACAGGATGACCGCGCCCAAAGAAGCAGTCTGGTTCCGGCGCGAGATTGAAGTGCCGCAGACCTTAAATGGTTACGACCTGACCGGCGCACGGGTTTCGTTTCGCTTCCGTGCCAATGCCAACGGACCGGTGCCGGAGATTATTTACTTCAACGGCCGCCGCGTCGCTCTGGGCGAAGACCTGGAGCCGATTGTGCTCTTTGACGACGCCAAGCCGGGTGAGAAAGTGCTGGTCGCAGTCAAGCTTCTACCGAGTGCCGATGAAAAGCATATTGCCGGCGTCGATCTGAATCTTGAGTTTCCGCAGAACCGGCCGAATCCCTCCGATCTGCACACGGAGTTCCTGACCGCGGCACTCCTGATTCCATCGCTGTCGAAAGACATCTCCGCCGACCAGGCGACACTCGCGAAAGCAATGGGTGATGTAGACCTGACCGCGCTGGACAGCAAAGATCAATCGAAGTTCGATGCCTCGCTCAAACAGGCCCAGCAATCGCTCGAGCCGCTGAAGCCAACGCTGCAGCAGGCGGATATGCACCTGACCGGAAACTCGCACATCGATGCCGCGTGGCTTTGGCCGTGGACCGAGACCGTGGATGTGGTGAAGCGCACCTTCGGCACTGCGGCGCAGTTGATGTACGAATATCCCACGTACACCTACACGCAGTCTGCGGCGCAGTACAACCAGTGGATCGCGGATAAGTATCCAGAGTTGAATGACCAGATCAAAAAGCGCATTCAGGAGGGCCGCTGGGAGCTTGTCGGCGGTATGTGGCTGGAGCCGGACCTGAACATGCCGGATGGCGAATCGCTGGTGCGCCAGATCCTCGTCGGTCAGGAGACCTTCCAGAAGCTTTACGGCACAACGACGCGCATCGGCTGGAATCCGGACTCGTTCGGCTACAACTGGCAATTGCCGCAGATCTACAAGCGCTCCGGCATCGACTACTTTGTGACGCAGAAAATGACCTGGAACGACACCAACCAATTGCCGCTGAAGCTGTTCTGGTGGGAATCCCCGGATGGCAGCAAGGTGCTCACGTACTTTCCGCACGACTACGCCAACACGGACCTGAATCCAGTGCGGCTGGCGCAAAACACCGTGGAAGCACGCAACCGGGCACCAGGCATGACAGAGGTCATGGATCTCTTCGGCGTGGGCGATCACGGCGGCGGCCCCACGCGCGCCATGCTGGACCAGGGGCTGCGCTGGATGCAGCCGGACAAGGTGATGCCGCGCTCGGAATTTGGAACGGCGCAGTCATATTTCAACGCAGTCGAGAAAGAGATCACTCCGGACTCGCCTACATGGAATTACGAAACACTGGCCAAGGGTGACACGAAGCTGCCAACGCCTGGCGCCGGACAGATCAGCGTTCCAACCTGGAACGACGAACTCTATCTGGAGTATCACCGCGGCGTCTTTACCACGCAGGCAAATCACAAACGCAACATGCGCGAGAGTGAAGAGTGGCTGCTGAATGCGGAGAAGTATGCGTCGCTGGCATGGCTGGATGGCCGCGAGTATCCCGCGACGGAGCTGACGGACGCCTGGAAGCATGTGCTGTTCAATCAGTTCCATGATCTGGCGGCCGGCTCGGGGATCGGCATCATCTACCAGGATGCGCAGAAGGATTACAACCAGGTCCACTGGGCGGCGAATGAGATCACATCGAAGTCGCTCGATAGTGTCCAGGCACATGTGAACACGCACGTTCCGGTGGGCAGTGTACCGGTGATGGTAGTGAACCCGCTGGGCTGGGACCGCTCCGGCGTTGCGGAAGCGAAGGTGGAGATGCCTTCTGCGGCGGCGGATGGGATTTCGATTGTCGATGCAAAGGGTCGCGTGTTGCCGTCACAGGTGGTTGAGAGCGACAAGAAGACGAATACGTATCACTTGCTGTTCCGTGCCGAGGATGTGCCGTCGCTCGGGTATGAGGTGCTGCATGCGGTGCCCGGGAAGCGCGCCGCTGTTTCGGATGTGAAAGCCGATGGGCTGACCATCGAGAATGCAACGCTCCGGCTCACTGTCGATCCGCAGACCGGCTGCATCCGTTCGCTCTATGACAAGAAGGCGGCTTTTGAGACGCTGGCCGCCGGGGCCTGCGGCAACGAACTGCAGGCCTTCAAAGACACGCCGAAGGAATACGATGCGTGGAACATCGACCCTGGCACACTGGACGTGCCGCCGACGGTCTTGGACAAGGCAGATGCAGTGACCCTGACCGAGCATGGACCGTTGCGTGCGACTATCCGTGTGACACGCACCTGGCAGAACTCAAAGTTCGTGCAGGACATCACGCTTTACGCCGGCTCGGACCACGCGGTGGTGACGAATGACTTCGACTGGCGCGAGCGGCACATCCTGCTGAAGGCCGCGTTCCCGCTTGCGGCTTCCGGACCGTTCGCAACCTACGAGATTCCCTACGGCACCATTGAGCGGCCCACCACGCGCAACAACAGCATTGAGAAGGCGAAGTTCGAAGTGCCCGCAATGCGGTGGGCGGACCTGGGTGATGGCCAGCACGGCATGAGCCTCATCAACGAATCGAAGTACGGCTATGACGCGGTGAACAACGTGCTGCGGTTGAGCCTGCTGCGCGCACCCACAGAGCCTGATCCTGAGGCCGATCAGGGACGCCATCACTTCAGTTATGCGCTGTATCCCCACACCGGCGACTGGAAGCAGGCGCTCAGTGTCCGTCACGGTTACAACTTCGACTACAAGCTGAAGGCCATGCAGGTAGGAGCGCACGCCGGGGAACTGCCGCAGACGCATTCCTTTGCGGGGATTGCCGATACCAACGTGGTCCTGACTGCGATGAAGCGGAGCGAGGATGGCAAAGGGCTGGTGATTCGCTTCTACGAGTCGACAGGGAAGGGCGGCAACGTCACCCTGACCGTGCCCGCAGGAGCGACTTCGGCAACCGTCGTCAATCTGATGGAGAAGCCGGAGGGCTCGTCGCTCAGCGTGACGGGCGACAAGGTGACTGTGCCGGTAACGCCATACCAGATCCAGACGGTGCGGGTGGACTACGCTCCGTCGGCCGCCCAATAGCGGTCCGGATATTCACGGGAAAAGGGCGCGGCGCGTGCTGCGCCCTTTTGTTTGCCTGCAACGGCTCAGTAACGCGCACGTTAGACTGTCTTGTTCGGCGCACCGAGTCGACGTGAAGGAGAATGATGAAGGCACTGGCGAAGAGCCGCCGCGAGCGCGGCCTGTGGCTGGAGGATGTTCCGGAACCGGAGTATGGCATCAATGACGTCCTGATCCGGGTGCGTTACACCGGCATTTGCGGAACAGACGTCCACATCTACGACTGGGATGAGTGGGCGCAGAAGACGATTCCGGTGCCGATGGTGATCGGCCACGAGTTCGTTGGCGAGATTGTCGAAGTCGGTTCCAACGTAAACGACTTTCATCCCGGCGATATTGTCAGCGGTGAAGGACATGTCACCTGTGGGCGCTGCCGCAACTGTCTTGCCGGGCGCCGTCACCTGTGCGCTTTCACGTCGGGCGTGGGCGTGAACCGCCCTGGGGCCTTCGCGGAGTTTGTCACGTTGCCGATGAGCAATATCTGGCGGCACGAACCGGGTGTGAATCAGGAAGTCGCTGCGATCTTCGATCCCTTCGGGAATGCGGTGCATACGGCACTGTCGTTTCCCGTGCTGGGTGAGGATGTACTGATCACCGGCGCGGGACCGATCGGTATCATGTGCATTCCGGTGGTGAAGCGCGCCGGTGCGCGGCACGTGGTGATCACGGACCTGAATCCCTACCGGCTGGAACTGGCGCGCAAGATGGGCGCGACGCTGGCCGTGAATACGGCGGAGACGCCCCTGCATGAAGTACAGAAGCAGCTAGGGATGCTGGAAGGCTTCGACGTCGGGCTTGAGATGTCCGGCAATGGCAATGCGTTCCGCGACATGATCGCTAACATGTCTCACGGCGGCAAGATCGCGGTGCTGGGCATTCCGGCGAAGGAAGTTGCGCTGGACTGGTCGAAGGTGATCTTCAACATGATCACGATCAAGGGCATTTACGGCCGTGAGATGTACGAGACCTGGTACAAGATGTCGGTGATGATCCACTCCGGACTGGACATCTCGCCCGTCATCACACATCGTTATACCTACTCTGACTTCGAGGCGGGCTTTACTGCGATGCGCTCGGGCCAGACGGGCAAAGTTGTGCTGGATTGGACCGGATTGATCGCGTAGAACCTGATTCCAGGAACCGGTGGGCCCGCCGTAGCGTAAGACGCGTAGCGAGGACGCAACCATGCAGGATGAACTTTCGACGAACCCCACAGATTCGATATCACCTGTGGAACAGCAGTTGGAGCACGGACCGCGCTGGGCCTTCTTTGGCAAGGATGGAGTGCGCGCCGGGTGGAGCGCCTTACTGTTCCTTGTCATTATTGTGGGCCTTGGCCGAATCGTAACAGTTGTGGTGAAGGCGTTTACGCATGGCCATCATCCAGATCCAAATGCTCCGGTCTCGCCCGAAAAGGCTCTGATCGCCGAGGCCGTGTCGATGCTGCTGGTTCTGGTGGCCAGCTGGATCATGGCACGGATCGAGAAGCGTCGCCTTGCGGTCTACGGTTACTCAGGAAGAGCCAAGCTGGTGCGGTTCCTTTCCGGATGCGTGTGGGGTTTCGTGGCGCTCTCCGGACTGGTGTTTGTGCTCTGGAAGACCCACCTTCTCGCCTTCGACGCGGGTCATCTCCAAGGATTCACAGCCTGGAAGTACGGAGCGGCGTGGCTGCTCATGTTCGTCTTCACTGGAATTTTTGAGGAGTCGCTGCTGCGTGGCTACTTGCAATACACGCTCACGCGCGGCATGGGCTTCTGGTGGGGCGCGCTGCTGATGTCGATCCTCTTCGGCGCGATCCACGGATCGAACAAAGGCGAATCGCCGGTCGGGCTCTTCTCCGCGGGCGCGGTCGGTTTGGTCTTCTGCATCAGCCTCTGGTATACCGGGTCGCTATGGTGGGCCATCGGTTTTCATGCCACATGGGATTGGGCTCAGAGCTTCTTTTACGGCACGCCAGATAGCGGCATGGTGGCCACCGGCCACCTGCTCTCAGAGCATCCAACCGGCCCGCTGCTATGGAGCGGCGGTCCAACCGGCCCCGAAGGCAGCCTCTACATCGTGCCGCTGCTGCTCATCATGGCGCTGGCGATGTGGCTATGGTGGCGTGGACGCGGCGTGACCACGCCCTATAGGCAGGATGTTTAACTTCGCTGTCCTCCAGCGCAATGTCTTCACACCGGCCTGAGGACTCTTCCGCTTTTTTTATTTGCAGCAAGGGATCTTCTATAGCGGCGTATCTACGGGCGCAGCGGGATGCCAGCGATCGACGGTTACGAAACGAATATTCCTGCTTGATGCCGCGGCCAGCAGATTCGCCGTCGCCGTCACCGTGCGGCGCCGGTCGCTCCCCATCTCCAGATGTCCGCCATCATGCATCAGCACGTTGCTGCCGCGATGCCGCTGCTGGTTGTGCAAAATGCCGCGCTGCAGGCGCAGTTCAATCTCCGCTGCGGACTTAGCATTCCAATCCCACGAGGTCACATTCCACAGTACCGGGGTCAGGCGTAGTTCCGTTGCAACTTGGAAGACGGCCGGGTTGCGCGCTCCGAAAGGCGGGCGGAAGAAACGCACCTGGTCGCCTATCGTGTCCTCAATCAGTGCGGTTGCATCGGCAATCTCCGCCCGAATGCGTTTCCGGCCCATGTACATGAGCTTCGGATGGGTCATCGTGTGACCGCCGATGAGGTGGCCGGCATGATGCACAGCGCGCACGATCTGCGGCTTCTGTCGGACGTAGCGGCCAATCACGAAGAATGTCGCGCGGACACGATGGCGTGCCAGCACATCCATCAACTGGCCGGTGTAGGGGTCATTGGGGCCATCGTCATAGGTGAGGGCGACCTCCGCGGCATCGTTGCCTGCAATGAGCGAGCGCCCGAAGAGCCGTGACCCGGGCCATAGGGCGGCGTAGTAAAAGCCTCCCACAGCCAGAGCCGCCGCGCCCGCAGAGGCGGCTATCCACGCGGTATTCAAGCCGGAAGAAGAGGCGATCATGGCGTGCGCGCTCACAGGCGCAGTGTAGCAATGAGGCGCCGCTGGCCATTCGATCCGCGCGGCAACGCGCCGACCGCGCGGGGAGTATACTCATGGACGGTACACACAGGCAGCATCCCCCGAGGGGAGCTGCACTGGAGGCAATCATGAGTCTGACGCCCGTAACGTCCCCATCCGCAAAGATCACCCCCAACACTCTCCTGGAACGGAAGCAGGCACATCAGCCCATTACGGCGCTGACCGCCTACGACTACGCGACCGCACGCCTGGCCGATGAGGCGGGAATCGACCTGCTGCTGGTAGGCGACTCGCTGGCCATGGTGGTAATGGGCCTCGAAAGCACGCTGCCCGTCACGGTGGAGGAGATGCTGCACCACACACGTGCCGTGCGCCGTGGGGTGCGCCGCGCCATGCTGGTCACGGATATGCCCTACGGTTCGTACCACTTGTCGGTGGACGACGGAGTGGCCAATGCGGTGCGTTTCGTAAAGGATGGCGGAGCTGAGGCGGTAAAGGTTGAGGGTGCGCGGCCAGAGCTGGTGGAGCGCCTGGTGGGAGCGGAGATTCCAGTGGTGGGACACATCGGGTTGACGCCACAGTCTGTGCATCGCATGGGCGGTTACAAGGTTCAGGGCAAGACGGCTGCGGAGTACGCCCGACTGCGCCAGGAAGCGCGCCAACTGGAGAATGCCGGCGCCTGCGCCATTGTGCTTGAGGGCATGCCGCGCGAGCTTGCAGCGGAGATCACTGCCGAGCTCACGATTCCGACTATCGGCATCGGCGCGGGCGTGGACTGCGACGGCCAGATTCTCGTCTTCCATGACCTGGTGAATCTCACCTTTGCGCCTCCAGCACGATTTGTTCGGCACTATGCAGACGCTGCAGAGCTTTACCGCAATGCCATCACCGCGTATCGCGACGACGTGGTGGAACGGCGCTATCCGGCAGAGGATGAGAGCTATCACTTACCGAAGAGCACCAAAGGGACGGTCACGACCGAACCGGGCGCGGTCACATTCGATGCACCGCACCTTCGCCGCAAGGCATAAACGTTGATGCGCGTCCTGTCCACCGTTCGAGAGATGCGTGCGGCCTCGCTCGCTGTTCGCAAGGGAGGCCAGTCGCTGGGTCTTGTCCCCACGCTGGGCGCACTGCATGCCGGCCACATCGCCTTGGTGCGCGCCGCGCAAGCGCAATGCGACGTGGTCGTAGTTTCTATTTTCGTGAATCCGACGCAGTTTGGTCCCAACGAAGATTTCTCGAAATACCCCCGGACATTTGAGAAGGATTGTGCGCTGCTTGAGGCCGAGGGCGTGGCACTGGTTTTTGCGCCGCAGACGGAAGAGATGTATCCGGCGGGGGCAGGCACCTTCGTTGAGGTGGAAGGCATCAGCGATCGGCTCGACGGCGTATCGCGTCCTGGACACTTTCGCGGTGTGGCGACGATCGTGGCCAAGCTGTTTCACATCGTCGAGCCGGATAAGGCTTTCTTCGGCCAAAAGGATGCGGCGCAGGTGGCGGTGCTGCGCAGCATGGTGCGCGACCTGAACTTCGATCTTGAATTGGTCGTCTGCCCTACGGTACGCGAGCCGGAAGGGCTTGCGCTCTCCTCGCGCAATCGCTATCTCTCCGCTGAGGAACATGGCCGGGCCCTCGTGCTGTCGCGCGCACTGAACGCGATCGCTGCCACATTTCGCACCGGGCAGAAAGATGTGGCGCGGCTGCTGGAAGCCGGCCGCGGTGTGCTGGCAACGGAGCCGGACGTGCGGATCGATTATCTGGAGATCGTCAACGCGGACACGCTGCTGCCGCTGACGGAAGCGGTCCCGGGAGCGCTGGTGGCGGTCGCCGCATACGTAGGCAGCACGCGGCTGATCGACAATACGATCCTCTAGTCACTGCGAGTTCAGCGTCCATTTGCGCGGACAGGTCCAGAGACGCATGGATGGCCGGCGACCAGAAACCGCAGAGCGCGATCCGCGGCTTTCGTGATGCCGATACGCGGCGTCGTCAGAATACTCGGCGTCTGGTAGCCATCGTCACGAAGCTGAAGGTCTGAATCGGTGCTCAGCAGGTCCACTCCATTGTGCGTCGCACGGGTGATGCCAAAGGCCTGGCAGAGCCGCCCTGGGCCGGAGGTGAGCAGGCGTGGTGCGGCATGCGGCGGAAGTCCCCGCCATGCCGCCATTTGCGCCAGGCCCAGCAACGGTTCGAGTGCGCGAACCAGCAGGCATCCGGCCTGCCCCGTTGGCTCGCACGAGATATTCAGGCAGCTATGCATGCCGTAGATAAAGTACACGTAGGCGTGGCCGGGCGGCCCAAAGATTACGGAGTTGCGGGCCGTGCGGCCAGCCGCAGAGTGTGCCGCGGGGTCGCCCTCGCCGAAGTAAGCCTCCACTTCCACGATGCGCCCGACCAGTAGGGCATCGCTCGTTTGCCGCACCAGCAACTTGCCCAGCACAAGACGGGCTGCCGTATCCGGTGGCGCTTCCAGGAGCGTCCGATCCAGCAACTTGCCGGGAATGGCGGCAATCTCGCCCAAGACGAAAGCCTTCATATTTACGAACCACTCTCTTTCTATCCACCATCTTAAGGAGTCGCAGTTCAGGATCTCCGTGGCAATTCGAGGAAGGATTGAGAAAGGAAAGCGTTCAATGCTGACAAGACAGTGGACCCGAAGACTGGTACAGAGTATGGGAGTGGCTCTTCTGTTGGTGAGTGCGGCGGCTTCTGCGCAGCGCCGCATTCCAGCCGGCACTCAGGTGACAGTGCAGCTTAGCGAGGGACTGAATTCGGGCAAGGCAACTGAAGGACAGACCTGGAGCGGCACGCTGGTGAATGACGTCACCAGTCCAGGCGGCAAGATCCTGGCGCGGAGGGGTTCGCCCGTGACTGGTGTGGTGAGCGAGGCCAAGGACTCCGGCCGGCTGCATGCGCCCGGCATTCTTTCCGTGCGACTCACGGACGTGAATGGCGTTCCGGTGAGAACGGACACGATCACGCGCGATGGCGAAGGGCACACGAAGAGCAACGTAACGAAAGTTGGTGGCGGCACTGCCGCCGGCGCGTTGATTGGCGGACTGGCGGGTGGCGGCAAGGGGGCGGGAATTGGCGCCCTGGTGGGTGCGGGCGCAGGCACCGTCGGCGCACTCGCGACCGGCAAACGTCAGGCGAAGCTTTCCGCCGAAACCACGTTGACGTTCACTACCCAATGAGCAGCATTCACACCCCGCGGCGTCTCACTGCTGGGATGGCATGAAGGGCTGGAGTTCTGCGGGGCGCGAGCCGTAAGCCGAACTAGTCTTTGGCCTGCTCTTTCACGGCGGCTAGGACCTCCTCGGCATGGCCTTCGGGCTTTACTTTCGCGAAGATACGGGTCAGCTTGCGGTCTGGTCCGATAAGGAAAGTCGTGCGCTCGATGCCCCGCACCTTCTTGCCATACATATTTTTGTCCTTCATCACGCCAAACTGATTGCAGACTGCTTCGTCTACATCTGCAAGGAGCGTGTAGGGCAGATCGTACTTTTCTTTGAATTTCTTCTGTGCTTTCGGGGTGTCTCGAGAGATGCCCAGGACTACGACGCCGGCCTTCTGCAGCTTTTTGAAGGTGTCGCGAAACCCGCAGGCTTCGATGGTGCAACCTGGAGTATCGGCGCGAGGATAGAAGAAGAGCACGACCGGCTTGCCGCTATAGTCGCTCAGGTGCACCGTTTCATCGTTCTCATTCTGTAAAGTGAAGTCCTTGATCGTATCTCCGACCTGCATAATGCTTCCTCCGGCGCTTTATCTTTGTTTCAGGACCGCTACCATGGTATCTGCGGTGTCGCGTCCGCGGGGAATGCCATGAAACGTCGTTGGCTCTTGACTGCCGGAACGGCTGCTATCGCTTGCGGATTCGCGCTGGGTGGGGCCCATGCCCTCCTAGCCCAGTACCCTGGACGTATCGATACGCAGCAGAAGCCCAGCACCACGTCAACGCTTCGCGCCGTCGCGGTGCTGGAGTGGACAGGCGACCGCAACCATCCCAGCGCAACGCGGCTGGTACCCGTGTCGCTCTTCGACGGACAGAATCTGCAGGAGGGCGGCCTTTATCTGGCGCGGCCGGTGCCGCTGGCGCTGGATAGCGGGACGGAGTACGAGGTTCAGGGATCGGGTCTGCCGCAGGGCTGGTTCGACATCGATGGCGCGCGCGAGATCGGTGATGACTGGTTCGGATTCGGCGATTGGAAGCCCTATGTGCCCCCGCCGCCAAAGAAGCTGCACCCGTCGCGCAATCCACCAACCGTGGTGCGAGATAAATCCGGTGATGAAGACAAACCACACTTTGTGCGGCGCGATCAGAGCTCCGGCTCCGGTAGTGCTGGCGGCACAGCGGGCACTGGCTCTGCGTCTTCGGATAAAACTTCAGACAAGGCTCAGGCTCCTGCGGCGCCGGTTGATCCAGACCGTCCCAAGCTGAGGCGCAGGCCCGATGAGAGCAGCACTCCGAAGCAACAGGTAGCCTCTGCCCCTGCACCCGAATCTCCCAGCAAGGCGGCCGATCCGGATCGTCCGCGGCTCTCGCATGGCATACCTGCGGATTTGAAGAACGCGCCAAAGCCGTTGGAGTTGACGCCCGTGGCGATGGGGCAAACCGTCGCCGTGTCGGATTCGGGAGGCGTGGGAACGCAGTCGTTCGCATACGACTGGGGGAGCCCACAGGATGCTGCGAATGCGCAGAAGGAGCTGGAAGCGCAAGCCGTGCAACTGCTGGCCCAGACGACACCGGCAGCCTCCGCGAGCACTGCCGCGACGCAGACTGAGAGCGCACGCCCCACCACGGCTCACAAGGCGGCACCTCACAAAACTGCGCAAAAAAAGAAGGCGAAACCGCCGGAACCGGCGTCCCCGCTGACCGATGTCCACTTCAACGCCTTTGCGCTTACGTACGGCGGCGGCGCGACTCTCGTGCTGACGGCGCATGAAGCTTCGGGAACGCGCTCCCTCGCGGTGATCGCCCTGCAGGATATCTACGGCAAAATCCAGGTGCTTTGGCACTCCACTACGGATGACACGCATCTGGACGTGACGCCGCGCATGAAGCTTGTCGATGCGGTCGATCCGCGTGGCGATGGCCGCGCCAACCTGCTCTTTGAGCAACGGAATGACACGGATCGCCGCTTTGTCCTTTACGCCGTGGGAGTAGCGAAAGCCGAGCAGGTCTTCGCTACCGATACGCTACCCCTGCACCCGGTTGCGGCGCAAAACAACTAAAGCTGTTACGGATGCGGTAGCTGGGTCTTGTCCCAGCTTCCGCCCAGCGCCTTCACCAACTGCACGCTGGCAGCGAACTGGCGCGTGGTGATGTCCGCGGCGGTGCGCCGATTGCTCAGCTCGATGGTTTGTGCGGTGATCACCTGGAGGTAGATGGCGAGTCCGCCCTTGTATTGGTTTGTGGTGATCTGCAGCGAGCGCTCCGCGTCGGCGACTGTCTGCTGCTGTGCCGCAGACTCCTGGTTGAGGATGCTCAATGCGGCGAGCTGGTCCTCCACATCCTGAAAGGACTGGAGAACCGTCTGGCGGTAGTTCGCGACTTCGGCATCGTATGCGGCGCGTGCTTCTACGGTAATCGCGTGACGCCGGCCAGCATCGAAGAGAAGCTCAGTGGCCGATCCGCCGAGTGCCCACAGCGCGCTGGGACCCTGGAAGAGATTGCCGGCCCGCGAGGACTCGAATCCCCCAGTGCCGGTGATGTTGAGTTGGGGATAGTAGGCGGCGATGGCGATCCCGATCTGCTCATTCGCGGCTGCCGCGCGTCGCTCTGCGGCCGCCACGTCCGGACGGCGCTCGAGTATCTCCGACGGGACGCCAACCGGAATGGCAGGCAGCGCAAGCGTGAGCGGTGCGGGCGCCAGGGAGAAGGTAGATGCGGGCTGGCCGGTGAGTGTCGCGATCGCGTGCTCAAACTGGGCACGCGCGACTCCTATGTCAATGTCCTGCGCCTTGGTTTGATCGAGCTGCGTCTGTGCCTGCGCCACATCAGCGTCGGTCGCGACACCGCCATGAAAACGCGAGATTGTCAGTTGAAGAAAGCGCTCATATTGCTGGATGGTGTCGTCCAGCAGCTGCTTCTGTGTGTCCAGGCCGCGCAGCTCGAAGTAGTCCATCGCGAGTTCAGAGCGCAGACTCAACTCCACATTGGCCAGGTCCGCTGCGGAGGCTTGAGCATTTGCGCGTGCCTGCTGCACGGTGCGGCGAATGTTGCCCCACAGATCGGGTTCCCATGAGGCCTGGCCGCTGGCAACCAGGTCGTTGTAGGGATTGCCGGTGGTCGGATTGATGCCGACGGGGCGGTGTTCCGAGACGCGCGTGCGTGTACTGCGCAAGCGCTGCCTTCAAGGTCTGATTGGAGACGGCGACCCGCTCTTCTAGCTCATTGAGCTGCGAATCGTTATACGACTCCCACCACTTGCCGCGGATCTTGTCGTCGCCGGGTTGCGCACTCTTCCAGCCCACGCCGGGCTCGCTCGGCGGAGGCGTCGCAACAGCGTTCTCCTTGAAGGAAGGCGCCATCGCCGCGCTCGGTGTCCGGTAATTCGGGCCGACCTTGCAGCCGCCCGTAAAGAGGACGAGCGTCAATGCGCCCAGTGAGGCAGTTTTCAATATTGTGGATCGCTGTGGGCTCACTGTCCCTGCTCCTGCTTTCCGTTGCTCGAGCCTTGCAGCACATGCACCTTCTCGCCATCAATCACCGAATCGGGCGGGTTGGTGATGATGGGCGTATTCGGTTCGAGCCCGCTGACTACCTGAACAGTGTCGCCATCGTCGTGTCCGAGTGTGATGGGCAGCAGCTTCACGATGTCGCCTCCGCTGCTGTGGTCAACAGTGGCGACGCGCAAGCCTTCCTTGCGGAAGAGCAGTGCAGATACGGGAATGACAACCGTCGAAACTGGGCGACCCACCTTCAGATGGACCTGCGTGTAAGCGCCGGTCGTAAGGTCGCCCTTGCGATTGTCTACGTCGACTTCCACCAGCAGGGTGCGCGAATTGATGTCGATGGATTTCGCGGTGCGGACCAGCTTGCCCTCGAAGGAGCGGTTCGGATACTCGGCAAAGGTGAGCTGCGCCTTGGTCCCGGGCAAGGCATCGCGGGAGTAGACCTGGGGCACGTTCACATACACGCGCAATACATCCGTGGAGGCCATGTGGAAGAGCTCTTTGGCTGCCCCCTGGTCGATGAGTTGGCCGATATCGATACTGCGCGAAGTAAGCACCCCATTGAAGGGTGCATAGATTTTCTCGAATGAAGTCAACTGCTCCAGCCGCTGTACATTGGCAATCTGCGATTTCACCGTGGTGTTGGACGACTCCGCCTGAGTCGTAAAGTTCTCCGTGTCTTGTTGCGACACAGCGTCCTGCCCCAGCAGCCCCTGGTAACGCTTCGCGGTGCTCTTGGCATAGCCGGCATTGGACTCCGCAGTGGCCAGGTCGGCACGCGCCTGGATCAATTGTTGATCGACTTCCGGCGAGCTGATGACCGCGAGCAACTGTCCCTTGCGCACGTGAGCGCCAATGTCGAAATACCAGTGGCTCAGGTAGCCGTTTGTCCGTGCATAGATGGGCGCGTCCTCGTACGCAAGGACGTTGCCGGGCAACACGATTTCGGAGTTGGGTGAACCGCTCTTGGCCGTGGAGAGCAATACATCCGGTGCTGCCAGCACGTTCGTCTCGTCCGCCAAAGCCCGGCGGGCACTCTGACGGTGCAGTATGCCGACAATGGCAATGACGGCACCCACGATGAGTAGCAGCACGATGACGATGATGGCGGTACGGCCGGAGACACTGGACTGCGGTATCGGCGCGGCGCCGTGCTCGCCCTGCGGGCGCGTGGTTTGCGGTGTGTGGTTAGGCTCGCTCATGGTCCTCGAATGTTCCGGGGTTGTCGCTTCCGGAAGTGTGGCCGTTCCGGTTGATCCGGGCGCGGCGGCGGCGCTCCAGCGCGCCATGCAGCACGCTGAAGAAGGTGGGTACGAAGAAAAGAGTGGCAGCCGTTGCAAAGATGAGGCCGCCGATCACGGCGCGGCCCAGCGGGGCATTCTGTTCGCCGCCATCGCCCAGCCCCAGCGCCATCGGCACCATGCCAATGATCATAGCCAGAGCTGTCATCAGCACGGGACGAAAGCGCGTGAAGCCAGCCGCAAGGGCGGCGCCGGTGGCATCGCCGCCGTTGATTTCCAATTGCTCCTTGGCAAAGGAGACGACCAGGATCGAGTTCGCGGTGGCCACACCCATGCACATGATCGAGCCGGTCAGCGCCGGAACACTGATGTGCGTGCCGGTGAGGAAGAGCATCCACACAATGCCTGCGAGTGCGGCGGGCAGGGCAGCCACGATGATGAACGGGTCAAGCCACGACTGGAAGTTGACGACGATCAACAGATAGACGAGAAGGATTGAAAAGAGCAGGCCGCTCACCAGCCCGATGAAGGACGACCGCATCGTCTGCACCTGGCCGCGCACGACGATGTGCGATCCGGCGGGCAACTCCTTGTGGTGCTTGTCGATGATGGCTCTGATCTTATCCGCGACGCTGCGCAGGTCGGTGTTGTCGATATTGCCGTAGATGTCGATCACCGGCTGGATGTTGTAGTGCGTGACGGTCGCGAGCTCTTCACCGCGCGTGACGGACGAGAGGTTGCCGAGTATCTGGATCGGCTTGCCGCCCATCTGTGCAGCGGGCGTGAACATGTTGAAATTCGCGTTGCTGTTCGGAGCGGTGCCGGCCGTGATAGGGACGCTCTCCAGGTCGCCGAGCGAGTCCAGCGTGTATTGTGGCGTCTGCGCAGCGATGTTATAGCTCACACCGTTCTTGGGATTCAGCCAGAAGGTCGGCGAGGTCTGAAAGGAGCCGCTGAGCGCTACCAGCAGCGAGCCGGCAACGTCGCGCTGCGTCAGACCAATGTCCTGGGAGCGGGAGCGGTCAACGTCCACAAATAGACGGGGCAGATTGAAGGGCTGCTGGATGCGCAGATCGGCCGTGCCCGGCACATACTTGATCTCCTGCATCAGCTTCTCGGCGAATTCGTGGTTCGCCACCTGGTTCTGTCCAATCACTTGTATATCGATGGGCGCCGGCAGGCCGAAGTTCAGGATCTGCGTGGTCATGTCGACCGGCAGTGTGTAGAACGTAACGCCGGGAAACTCCCGTGCCAGGCTTCTACGCAGGTCTTTAACATAGATATTGGTGGGCCGGTGGTCCTCGGTCAACGAGACAGTGATGTCCGCATCCGCCGTTCCGACAACTCCCGAATTGCCGTAGGAGAGGTTCAGGCCGGAGTAAGGGATGCCGATGTTGTCGATGATGGTGACGAGCTCTCGCGCCGGAATCTCGCGCCGGATCGCATTGTCGACCTGGTCGCACAGCCGTGCCGTCTCCTCGATACGAGTCCCGGTGCGCGCCCGTACGTGCAGCTTGAACTGTCCTGCATCGACAGAGGGAAAGAAGTCCTGTCCCAGCCAGGGGTAAAGCAGCGCGAACGAGCCCACGCAAAAGAACAGGAACAGAATCAGAAAAACGTAGCTGCGGGCGACTGCCAGTGCCAGCAGGCCGTGATAGAAGTGGCGCAGCTGTTCAAAGCGCCGCTCGAAGGCAAGCTGAAATCGGATGAACGGATTGCGGCTCTGATGTTTTCGTCTCTCCGCTTCCGCGTCATGCTCCACCAGCAGAAACTTCGCCATGGTCGGGACCACGGTGCGGGAGAGGAAGTACGACGCAAGCATGGCGAAGACCACCGCCTCAGCCAGCGGCACGAAGAGATATTTCGCCACACCGCCCAGAAAGAACATGGGCACAAAGACAATGCAGATCGAGAGTGTGGAGACGAAGGCCGGGATGGCGATCTGCGCAGCCCCATCCAGAATGGCCTGCTCAATCTCTTTACCCTCTTCGAGGTTGCGGTTGATGTTCTCGATCTCCACCGTCGCATCGTCCACCAGGATGCCGACTGCCAGCGCCAGGCCGCCCAGCGTCATGATGTTGATGGTCTCGCCCAGCGCGCTCAGCGTGATGAGAGAAACCAGAATCGAGAGCGGGATCGACACGGCGATGATGAGCGTCGAACGCCAGCTACCGAGAAAGACCAGGATCATGAACCCGGTAAGACAGGCGGCAATCAGAGCCTCATGGGCCACGCCCGAGATAGCGCCGCGTACGAAGATCGATTGATCGGAGAGCGGCGTGATACGGAGAGCTGGCGCGTTCAGCGAATCCTTGATCCCAGGCAGCTTGCCGTAGATGCCCTTGATGATGTCGAGCGTGGAGGCGTCGCCGTTCTTCTGGATGGTCAGCAGCGCCGCGCGCTGGCCATCCACCCGGACGATGTTGGTCTGCGGCGGGAATCCATCGCGTACATGGGCCACATCGTGGACGTAGACCATCGCCCCATTCACCTGGCGAATGGGCAGATCGTTCAGCCCCTGGATTGTGTCGGGAGCGCTGTTGGTCTCGACCTGATATTCATACGTGCCGACTTTAAGCGTGCCCGAAGGCAGAATCAGATTCTGATTGGCGATCGTATTCGTGACATCGCTCGGCGACAGGCCCTTGGCCTGCAGTTGATGCAGATCGAGATCGACCTGCACCTGGCGCTGCTTGCCGCCATAGGGGTAGGGAATTGCAGCGCCACGAACGGTGACGAGCTGAGTGCGGATGAAATTGAGGCTGTAGTCGTTGAGCTGCTGCTCGCTCAGTCCCTTGCCGGAGACGCCGAGCTGCAGGATCGGGACGCTCGATGCGTTGAAGTCGATGATGAGCGGCGGTGTCGTGCCTGGAGGGAGCTGCCGCAGCTGCGTCTGTGAGACCGCCGTGACCTGCGCGATAGCCATGGGCAGGTTGACCTGCGGCTGGAAGTAGATCTTGACTACCGCGACACCATAGAGCGAATTCGACTCGATGTGTTCGATGTTGTCGACCGTCGTGGTCATCACGCGCTCTGTGAGCGTGACAATGCGGTTCGATATCTGTTCCGCGGAGAGCCCCTGGTACTGCCAGATGATGCTCACCACCGGAATGTCGATATTCGGAAAGATATCGACCGGCGTGGTGAGAATGGAAAGCGGGCCAATGATCAAGAGCAGCAACGCAAGGACGGCGAAGGTATAGGGCCGCCGCAGTGCGAGTCGAACAATCCACATAGGCTTTGGACACTTCCTGTAACGTCGGCTGCTTGCGTAGCCGGCTGTTGGGACCGCCTGCGATCGTCATCGCGATCGTCTCAGCGGAGAGGATATTTTTTTGAGGGCGCGCGGCGCGAACCTCTTCAGTGTACAAACCAGTCTTGATAACGACGAGCCCGCATGGGCGCCACAGTCACGCCGTGTGCCTTTTGCCAGCTTAATTCTTCTTTCATTGTTGCCGGTGCCGCTGCAAATCAGCCCGGCCCGCGACTCGATGCCTGTCCGAGTGGAAGGCGGTCGCCTGGGACCAACGAAGGAATCGATCAGGGAAGTTGCACCCTGCTCAATGCAACTAGGATGTCATGCCCCGGCAGTTTGATTCAGAAAACAGTGGGCTGCTGGCAGGGAATTCTCCCCAGCCAGCCGGCTCGGATAGCCGCAGACTGCACCGGAATGGGGCGAACAACGGGGTGAAATCCCATAACAGACGGAAGAAGTATGGTGGGGAATGCGATGATGTAAAAAGTTTAAAGTAGGCTAAGAAACCATTCGTCATGTCGGACCGTCCCTAGTCTCATACCTAGGTCTCATACCTGGAATCGGGGCTTGCCGGACGGGCCTTTGAGGGAAGACCGGTGGGCGAAGCTCACTCAGACAGAAATTTGAAAGAAGAAAAATACTCCATGCCACCTGCCGCGCCTACCGAACAGGTCCCGACTTCGACTTACGCCTACCGTGTCCCCGGCGGTGAGTCTCCTGGGGAGAACCCGCAGGAGCCGCGCAAGCGCGGCTGGCTGCGCTGGGTGGTTCTGCTCGTGCTTCTTTCATTGGCCGGCCTCATCACCTGGCGAACTGTCACTGCGAAGCGCGAAGAGAAGGCCACCGCCGCCCGCAGACAGCGTGCGATGTCGAATCAGGCTGTGCCTGTGCAGGTCGCGCCGGTCCGGCAGGAGACGGTGCCCATCTATCTCACCGGCCTGGGCACCGTCACGCCCTATTACAGCGTCAAGATCATTCCGCGGGTGACGGGCGAGCTTACCAATGTCTACTTCCGCGAGGGTCAGGATGTCCGTAAAGGCACGGAACTGATGACCATCGATCCCCGCCCCTATCAGGCCGCGCTGGATCAGGCAAAGGGGCAGTTGGCGCGCGACCAAGCCCAGTTGCAGAACAATCAGGCCGAATACAACCGCTACAAAGCTCTGTACGATCAGGGGGTTGTTTCCCGGGAGCAGGCGGACAGCATGCAGTCCAACCTCGGCCAGTTCATCGGGGCGATCAAAGCCGATGAGGCGGCGATCGAGGCCGCTCAGTTAAACGTTACTTATTGCCATATCAAGTCTCCGATCGACGGCAAGGTGGGCCTGCGTCTGGTCGACCCCGGCAACCTGATCACCGCCAATACAACACAGACGCTGATCGTGAACCAATTCCGGCCGATCGCGGTGTTCTTCACGCTGCCGGAAAATGAACTGCAGCGCGTCCTCACCAAGCTGCGCGCTGATCATAAGCTCGACGCCATCGCTTTCGACAAGTCGGATACAACGCAGTTGGAGAGCGGGCAACTGACGGCTACCGACAATCAGATCGACGTCACCACCGGCACTGACAAGCTGAAGGCCGTTTTCGCGAACGCAGACGAGAAGCTCTTTCCGAACCAGTTCGTGAATGTTCATCTCATTCTCGAGCAGCAGAAGAACGCCATCGTCGTGCCTGCCGCGGCAATCCAGCACAGTACGGACAACGATTATGTATGGCTCGTCAAGCCGGCAACGACAGCAGATTCGCCGCAACAGACAAATGACGGCGCGGGCGCAAAAGGCGCTGACAGTTCGCAAACAAGCGACAATGGCACGGCAAGCGCAAAGAAAAATACTCCCGGAAGCGGCACTGTCGTCATGCAGCCCGTGGTCATCGACACCACCCAGGGTTCGATGGTGATCCTGAAGAGCGGCCTCGAGGCGAACCAGCAGGTTGTTGTGGACGGCGCGGACAAGCTGCAGAACGGCGCTAAGGTCACCACAAGCCCGTCGCACCGAAGAGAGAAAAAGCAGCAGCAGCAACTAGGTCCGTCGTGAGTCCATCGCGCATCTTCATCCTGCGGCCCGTGGCCACCTCACTCCTGATGGTGGCCATTCTGCTCGCGGGCTTCGTCGCATACCGGCAACTGCCGGTCTCCGCGCTTCCTGAAGTGGACTATCCCATCATCCAGGTGGTGACCTTTTACCCCGGCGCCAGCCCGGATGTGATGTCTTCCGCCGTCACCGCTCCACTGGAGCGCCAGTTCGGCGAGATGCCGGGCCTGAACCAGATGACCTCCACCAGCTCCCAGGGCGGCTCGGTCATCGTGCTGCAATTCGATCTGACGGAAGACATCGATGTGGCGGAGCAGGAGGTGCAGGCGGGCATCAACGCCGCACAAAGCTTCCTGCCAACCGACCTGCCCAATCCGCCGATCTACAACAAAGTGAACCCGGCTGATCAGCCGGTCATGACGCTCGCCTTGACCTCGGACACCATGCCCCTGACCAAGGTCGAGGATCTGGCCGACACCAACATGGCGCAGAAGATCTCTCAGGTCTCCGGCGTGGGCCTGGTGTCCATTGCTGGTGGGCAGAAGCCGGCCGTCCGCATTCAGGCAAATCCTGCGCAGCTCGCCTCCTACGGCATCAACCTTGAAGATGTGCGTACGGCGGTGGGTGCCGCCAACGTGAATACCGCTAAGGGCAACCTGAACGGCACACGTCAGGCATACACCATCGGAGCCAACGATCAGCTTCTGACCTCCGCGGATTACAAGCCCATCGTCATCGCCTATCGCAATGGCGCGCCGGTGCGTATGTCCGATGTCGCGGATATCGTCGACGGCGCGGAGAACACGATGCAGGCGGCTTGGATGAACCGCGAGCCGGCCGTCATCGTGAATGTGCAGCGGCAGCCCGGCGCCAACATCATCGCAGTCGTCGACCGCATCAAGGCAATCCTGCCGCAGCTCAAGGTCAGCCTGCCGGCGTCGATCAAGGTTCAGGTACTCACGGATCGTACAGAGACCATTCGCGCCTCGGTAGACGATGTGCAGTTCGAGCTGATGCTCACCATCGGACTGGTTGTGATGGTGATCTTTCTGTTCCTGCGAAGCCTCGCCGCCACCGTCATTCCCAGCATCGCCGTCCCGCTCTCGCTGGTCGGCACCTTCGGCATCATGTACCTGCTGGGGTACAGCCTGAACAATCTCACCCTGATGGCGCTCACCATCTCGACCGGCTTTGTCGTGGACGACGCCATCGTGATGATCGAAAACATCTCGCGCTACATCGAAATGGGCGAAGACCCGCTTGCCGCCGCGCTCAAAGGCTCGGAGCAGATCGGTTTCACCATTGTTTCGCTGACGGTCTCGCTCATCGCTGTGCTCATCCCGCTGCTCTTCATGGGTGACGTGGTCGGTCGCCTATTTCGTGAATTTGCCATCACGCTGGCCGTCACCATTCTCGTTTCGGCAGTCGTCTCGCTGACCCTGACGCCGATGATGTGCGCCAAGCTGCTGAAGCATAAACCGGAGTCCCAGCAGAACCGCTTCTATCGCAAGTCGGAGAGATTTTTCGAGTACGTGATCGATCTCTACGGCAGAACGCTGCAGTTCGTTCTGCGCTACCGCTTTACCACGCTGCTGGTCACCATCGGCACCCTGGTCCTCACGTTGTTCTTGTACGTCATAGTTCCTAAAGGCTTTTTCCCAATAGAGGACACGGGCGTCATTCTCGGCATCTCCGAGGCGCCGCAGACGGTCTCTTTCGCCAGCATGGCGCAGCGCCAGCAGAAATTAGCCGACGTCATCCTGAAAGATCCCGATGTCCAAAGCCTCTCTTCGTTCATCGGCATCGATGGGGTCAATACGACGATCAACAGCGGCCGCATCCAGATCAACCTCAAGCCGTTGGCGCAACGTAAGGATCGCGTGCTCGAAATCATCCAGCGCTTGCAGTCGAAGCTGAAGGATGTCGAGGGGATCACGCTCTATTTGCAACCGCTGCAGGACCTCACAGTGTCGGATGCCGTGAGCCGCACACAGTATCAGTACTCGCTGGAGAGCGCCGACGCGAATGAGCTGAATACCTGGACCAAGAACCTGGTCACAGAATTGCGCAAGCACTCTGAGCTCACCGACGTGGCCAGCAATCTGCAGGACAGGGGTCTGGAAACCGATCTGGTAATTGACCGCGATACAGCGTCGCGCCTGGGAGTGCAGATGTCGGCCATCGACAACGTGCTCTACGACGCCTTCGGCCAGCGCCAGGTCTCCACCATGTATACGCAGCTCAACCAGTACCACGTGATCTTGGAGGTGAAGCGGAACTTCCAGATGGATCCCACCTCGCTGAGCAGCCTCTATGTAGCCTCATCCACCGGCGCACAGGTTCCTCTCAGTACCTTCGTCAAAATACAGCCCACCAACACGCCGCTCTCCATCGAGCACCTTGGTCAGTTTCCGGCAAGCACGATCTCTTTCAATCTTGCACCCGGCGCCTCGTTGGGAGACGCGGTAAAGGTCATCAACCAGGTGGAGACCAACCTTGGGATGCCCGCCACCGTGAATGCGAGTTTCCAGGGCACCGCCAAGGCATTCGAGGCATCGCTGACCAATGAGCCGATCCTCATTCTCGCCGCGCTCATCACCGTGTACATCGTGCTGGGAGTGCTCTATGAGAGCTACATCCATCCCGTCACGATCCTTTCCACGCTGCCCTCCGCCGGCGTAGGCGCAATCCTGGCGCTGTTGCTCTTTCACATGGATCTCAATGTGATCGGCATTATCGGCATCATCCTGCTGATCGGCATTGTGAAGAAAAACGCCATCATGATGATCGATTTCGCCCTGGAGGCGGAGCGGCATCACGGGAAGAGTTCCGAGGAGGCCATCTATGAGGCTTGCCTGCTGCGCTTCCGGCCCATCATGATGACGACCATGGCCGCTTTGCTGGGCGGTCTTCCCCTCGCGCTCGGTACCGGTATGGGATCGGAGCTGCGCAAGCCGCTCGGCATCACCATCGTGGGCGGACTCATCGTCTCCCAGGCGCTCACCCTCTACACCACGCCGGTGGTCTATCTCTACTTCGATCGCTTCGCACAACGCCTCAGCAGGCGCCGTGCGCGTATCGCCAGGCAGCGGACCACCGAGCACACGGTCTCGGCGGACTGAGGAGACGAAGTACTCATGCATATCTCCGCTCCCTTCATCCGCCGACCGGTCGCCACTTCGCTGCTGAGCCTGGCGCTGTTGCTGGGCGGTGCCGTGGGCTACACTCTGCTTCCCGTCTCGTCGCTGCCGGAGGTTGAGTTCCCCACCATCAACGTGCAGGCGCAGTTGCCCGGCGCCAGCCCGGAGACCGCGGCCTCGGCCATTGCAACACCTCTGGAGCGTCAGTTCGGACGCATCGCCGGCGTCACCCAGATGACCTCGTCGAGCACGCTCGGCGGCAGCAACATCACATTGCAGTTCGACCTCAACCGCAACATCGATGGCGCCGCACGTGACGTGCAGGCTGCCATCAATGCGGCGCGTGCGCAGCTGCCCGCCAACCTGCCGCAAAACCCGCGCTTCTTTAAGTCCAATCCGGCCGACGCGCCGATCATGATTTTGGCGCTCACCTCTGAGCAACTGAGTCGGCCGGAGATCTACGATGCCGCGGACTCGGTGTTGCAGCAGAAGATCTCCCAGGTGCCGGGCGTGGGCGAGAGTTTTGTCGGCGGCGGTGCGAGTCCCGCTGTTCGTGTCGAGGCCAACCCGATGCAGCTCAGCGCCTACGGCATTGGGCTGGAGTCGCTACGGACGACGCTGGGCGCGGTGAACCAGAACATGGCCACCGGCTACTTCCAGAACGATCACCGGATCAGCAATATCAACACCAACGACCAGCTCTTTGAGGCGAGCAACTACGCGCCGTTGGTGGTCGGCTATAACCCCACAACAGGCGCAGCCGTTCGGTTGCAAGATGTCTCGTCGGTTATCGATTCAACCTCAAATCTCTACACCTCCGGTCTGGCCAACGGCAAGCCTGCCGTGCTGATCGTTATCTTCAAGATCGCCGGCGCCAATGTCATCGAGACCGTGGAACGAGTGAAGGCCGCGTTGCCTTCGCTGGAAGCCTCCATTTCGCCACTCATCCATACCAGCATCGTGCTCGACCGCACGGTTACTATTCGCGCTGCAATCCACGATGTGGAGATCACGCTTCTCATCTCCATCGCACTCGTCATCGTTGTCGTCTTCCTATTCCTGCGCGATGTGTGGGCCACCATCATCCCCAGCGTTGCCGTGCCGTTATCCCTTGTGGGCACCTTCGGCGTCATGTATCTGCTGGGTTACACGCTGGACAATCTCTCGCTGATGGCTCTCACCATCTCCACCGGTTTTGTGGTGGACGATGCGATCGTCGTACTCGAAAACATCACTCGCTATCTCGAACAGGGGATGACGCCTTTTGATGCGGCGATGAAGGGATCGAAGGAGATTGGCTTCACTGTGCTCTCCATGAGCACATCGCTCATTGCCGTCTTTATCCCCATTCTGCTCATGGGCGGCATTGTGGGCCGTCTCTTCCGGGAGTTCGCGGTCACCCTTGCGGTCGCAATCGCGGTTTCGCTGGTTGTGTCTCTTACAACCACACCCATGATGTGCGCGAAGTTTCTCCGGCAGCATCATCCGAGCGAGCGCAGCCGCGCCTATCTTTTTGGCGAACGATTCTTCAATGGAATGTTGGCTGGATACGACCGTGGACTGCGCTGGGTGCTGCGGCACCAGAACCTGGTGCTCCTCATTACCATCGGCACCCTGATATTGAATGTCTATCTCTACATCATCGTACCCAAGGGCTTTTTCCCGCAGGAGGATACGGGCCGGCTGGGCGGCGCGGCCCGCGCCTCGCAGGACATCTCTTTCGATGCGATGAACGTGAAGCAGGCACAGCTCGCCGCGATTGTGCAGAAGGATCCCGGCGTCGCCAATGTGCTGGCCTTCGCAGGCAGCGGCGGCGGCGGCGCAACCACAAACGTAGGCCGTATGTTCATCGCGCTCAAGCCGCTGAGCGAGCGCGACGCCAACGCCGACCAGATCATCAATCGACTGCGCGGCAAGTTATCTGGGATTCCCGGCGTGCAGTTGTTCCTGCAATCATCGCAAGACATTACCGTTGGCGGCCGCAGTAGTGACGCACAGTATCAATACACTCTGCAGGATTCCAATCTCGACGAACTGAACGAATGGGCTCCCAAACTACTGGGCAAGATGAAGACCATGCCGGAGCTGCGTGATGCGTCGACTGACCAGCAGGAGAACGGGCTGGAAGCGAGACTCGTCGTCGACCGCGACACCGCATCTCGCCTCGGGCTCACCATGCAGGACGTGGACAATGTGCTCTATGACGCCTTTGGTCAGCGTCAGGTGTCCACCATGTATACCGGGCTCAACCAGTACTACGTGGTGATGGAGGTAGATCCCAAGTATCAGCGCGATCCGGACTCGCTGAAGGGCATCTACCTTCGCTCTTCCAATGGCACGAATGTGCCGCTCTCCGCGTTTTCGCACTTCGAGACGCGCAGCACAGCGCTCGCGGTGAACCATTCGGGCCAGTATCCATCTATCACGCTCACCTTCAATCTGGCGCCGAATATGGCTCTCGGCCAGGCCGTCACGGCGCTCGACAAAGCGAAGCAGCAGATGGGCATCCCCAGCACGATCCAGGCCGCATTCTCCGGCACGGCGCAGGCCTTTCAATCCTCGCTCGCATCCGAGCCCTTGCTCATCGCCTTCGCCCTCGGCACTGTCTATATCGTCCTCGGCATTCTCTACGAGAGCTATGTTCACCCCATCACGATCCTTTCCACTCTGCCGTCCGCGGGTGTGGGTGCCATTCTCGCGCTGCTGCTCACACACACGGAACTAAGCGTCATCGCTGTGATCGGCATCATCCTGCTGATCGGCATCGTGAAGAAGAACGCGATAATGGCACCCACGGAGCGCCAGGAAGGGAAGACGCCGGAGGCAGCGATCTACGAAGCCTGCCTGCTGCGCTTCCGCCCCATCATGATGACCACCTGCGCTGCGCTCCTCGGCGGCCTGCCGCTGGCGCTTGGCACCGGCACAGGCTCTGAGTTCCGCCGTCCCCTCGGCATCACCATCGTGGGTGGCCTGATCGTCTCGCAAATGCTGACGCTGTTTACCACTCCGGTGGTCTACCTGGTATTCGACCGCATCCGCCTGGCCTTCATTCCCGGCCACAAGGATCGCTGGGTCAGCGTCGAACAGCATGGCGACTGAAGCTTATGCCAAAAGCTCGTCGAAGCAGCGCACCTCTCGAAACGCGTGAACCGTCCGCGTTGATCCGGCGCAAGATTGTGCCGCATGCGTTCGTGCTGGATGCTTTGACGGCGATCGCTCCACGAACACGTTCGATGTTCGGCTGTCTTGCCATCTACGCAGGGGATAAGATCGTGCTTCTCCTGCGCGACAGACCTGACAAAACGGCGGACAACGGGGTCTGGCTTGCCACCACAATCGAGCATCACGCCAGTCTGCTGGATGAATTTCCAAACATGCGGTCCATCCAACCTCTCGGGAAGGAGAAGACCGGATGGCAGGTGCTTCCGGTCGATGCAGCGGATTTTGAGGAGGGCGCGCTGCATGCCTGCGAGCTCATTCTGCGGGGCGATCGCAGAATCGGTAAGGTGCCGAAGAGCAAACGGCCGTCAATCTCCAACAGAAAATGATGGGCTGCTCCAGCCGAGTGACACGCCCGGGCAATAAGAAAGGGCGGCGCATCTGCGCCGCCCCTTCTTGTTCTTAGTGAAGGCCTGTTACCGTGCGAAAGACTGCTCCAGCAGATGCGCCGAGTAGCTGGCCTTTTTCTCCGGGTAGTACGCATTCGAGACATACTGCTCGAGCATCCGCTGTGTGTTGAAGAACGACCCGTTCATCGCGATGGTCGTCTGCATCAGCTTCCGCCATCCCTGCTTGTCCTGGTAGTAGAGCGGCAGGATCTTCGATTCGAGCTTGCCGTACAGGCTGGCAGCCTCATCTTCGGCGCGCTCGTAATCATCGATAGCCCATCCCGTCACGCCTTCAATGCAGCCTTCGATCCACCAGCCATCCAGAACGCTCAGGCTGGGTACGCCGTTCAGCGCCGCCTTCATGCCGCTGGTGCCGGAGGCTTCGTAGGGCCGCAGGGGATTGTTCAGCCACAGATCGACGCCGCCGGTAAGCAGTGCGCCCAGCCGCCACTCGTAGTCTGCCAGGTAGATGATGTGCAGCGAGCCGGAGGTCAGGCGCTGCGCTTCTTCAAAGACATCCCGGATAATCTTTTTTCCTGGCTCATCGGCTGGATGCGCCTTGCCCGCGTAGAGGATCTGCAGGCTGCCAACGTTTTGAGCGATACGCGCCAGCCGCTCCGCGTCGGTAAAGAGCAGATCGCCGCGCTTGTAAGTGGCGACGCGGCGCGCAAAGCCAATGGTGAAGACATCCTCGCGCAACTTGAGTGACGTGCGTTTTTCGACTTCGGCGAGCAGCACACGCTTGCCGTCGGCATGCGCGGCCTCAATCTCTTCCTGCGGGATGTCGATGGCGTAGCGCAGGTGCATGTTGTCCTCGCGCCAGCGCGGCAGATGCTTGTCGAAGGTCGCCTGCATGGCCGGCGCGGTCCAGGTGCCGGCATGGACGCCATTTGTAATCGCAGCGATATCGTATTCCGGAAACATCGCCCGGCTGACCTTGCCATGCTGCATGGCCACGCCGTTCACAAAGCGCGAAAGGCGCAGCGCGATGTAGGTCAGGTTCACCATGTGGTCGTGACATCCACCGATGCGCTCTATCGTCTGTGTCGCTTCGGTGCCCAGGATGCGGTTGGCCTGCTCCATGGAGAAGCGGTCATGCCCGGCGGGCACGGGGGTATGCGTGGTGAAGACGCAATGCTGCCGCACCGCTTCTAGATCGCGATCCTGCGCGGTGGAAAGCGCTCCGCCGCCCAGCGTCTTTTCCAGCAGCGCGAGCGTCAGCAGAGCGGCGTGTCCCTCATTCATGTGGTACACGCTGATGTCGTACCCCAGCGCATCCAGCATCCGCAGGCCGCCGACGCCGAGCACGATCTCCTGCGCCAGGCGGTAGTTCGTGTCGCCGCCATAGAGGCTATCGGTCAGGGTGCGGTCGTGCGGATCGTTGGTCTCCAGGTCCGTGTCCAGCATGTAGATCGGGATGGTGTGACCGGTGACCCCTTCCATGTCATAACGCCAGGCGCGCACATGCACCGGGCGTCCCTCGATGGTGACGACAACGCGGGGCTCTTCCTGGGGCAGTCGCGCCTCAGGACTCCACGACTGAACATCCTCACTTTGTATACCGTTTGCGTCCAGAATCTGCCGGAAGTAGCCCTTGCGGTGCACCAGCGTCACGGCCGCCAGCGGAAGTCCCATATCCGCCGCGGAACGCAGCGTGTCTCCGGCCAGCACCCCAAGACCCCCGCTGTAGGTCGGCATGCTGGGCTCAATGGCAATCTCCATAGAGAAATAGCCAACCATGCCTTCGCTGGCGGCTAAATGTACGGCATTCAGGTTTCCAGATTTCGATCTCTCATCCATTGAGCAAAAAACTCCTCCACGCCTCATGTCAAAGCAAACGCTTCTACGGGAATAGACACTGATTCGCTAGTTTTGTCGTGAGATGCGCAATGGTTTGCGCAAGTCGCATCTCCCACCCGAATTCTGGCTTTGCCAGCCCACCGGATTTCGGTGGAAGTGCGCGTATTTTAGCAACCGCGCCGCACAAAGGAAATCGTTTACGCGTGCGACTTCCGTATCAAAGACCCTTGTCAAACGGGGTACCGTTCGTGAATGACATGCCCCATTCGCCTTCCCAGCGCGCCTCCAAATAGTGTGGTTTGACTCTGTTAGCGTGTCTGCCATGCGCTGTGGAAATGTGCGTTGTCGAAGACTCGATCTTGCGCAGCTTTGCTCAATTTTCATCTGGCAGCAGCTTCATCTGAGGCTGCAGCGCGTCGATCGCGTCCAGCGTGCGTCCGGCGATTGCCTGCAGGTCGCCGTTGATTCCCTCGCTCGCCTTCAACACCAGTTCCAGCTGCTTCTCGCGCTTCGCCCACAGCCGCTCCATAAACTTGCGCTCCTGGTCCAGATCGCCGCGCATGTCCGTGAACTTCTCCGCAATGGTCTCCACACGATGGCGGAACTGCGGCCCGGTGAGATAGGTGTAGACCTCCTGCGCTTTCGTCTGCTCGCCTTCGCCTGCGCGGCGTGCTCGGGCGAGTTCGATCAAAGCCTGGCGCAGAGCCACCGCGACCGGCAGCGTGCAGGCAAGGCTGCTCACCCAGACGCCCTCGAGCTGGTCGAAGAGCGTGATGTCGCGCGGCAGCGACTGAGAGGCCAATACAGCCATCTCCGCGCCTGCAGCACGCTGGTCGCCGCGTAGTTTTGCCAGCCAGCCGGCAGACCAGTTCTGCGTACGCTTGAACTCCCACAGGATGGTCCCGCACGGCTGGCCCGCTGCGTCGCGCACCGTGTGCAACAGGTCGCCGCCGAACTGGCCCTTGGCAACCGGCTGGATGTCGTCCATGGGGAAACGCGTGCGCAATTGCTGCTCCGCCTGCACCTCCAGCACCTCGCCCTGTGCCTGCTGCGATCCCTGCTCCGCCTTGCGCCTCAGCTCATCGATCTGCCGGCGCAAACCCTGGATGGCCTCATCCTTATCGCGTACCTGGAGCCCCATCTTTTCCTCTGCCTGGGATTGGGCCTGGCGGCGTACCGTCTCCAGCTCTTGCTGAACCTGCCGCTCCACCTGAAGCTTCAGCTCGCGGCGCTCATCATCCAGTGAGCGCTTCTGACGCAAAAAATCGGCTTCCTGCTCCTGCGCTGCCTTGAGTTTTCCGGTCAGAGACTCCAGCCGCGCATCCCGGTCCTTCAGTTCGCTGGCCTGGCGATCGAGTTCGGCGGAAACCTGCCGTTTGGCGCGCTCGGCTTCCTGTGCTGCAAGCTGCTTTCGCTCCGCCTCAAGCCGAACCTGCACCTGCTCGGTCATCCGCCGTTCCGCATCCGCGGCTTGCTTTTCCAACTCGGCGCAGCGGTTCACCACTTCCTGCTCGCGCCCGGCAATGGCAGCCTGCTGCTCCCGCATCTGCTGCTGATATTTGCGTTCCACCGCGGCGATCAGCGGCGCAGCGAGCGACTCCGTCATCTTCATCTCATAGCCGCACTGCGGACACTGCATGGTCTGCTCGCCCGGTCCATCTGTCGCCCTTTGTGTGGTAGCCCTTTGCATCGTGTACACCTCGTTCCCGAATCGCCCGGTTATCGCGGCTGCCGGGCAAGCAACTCCAACGCGTCACAAGCGCGTTCCAGCCCATGTTCCCGGCGCATCTGCTCTCCGACTTCAGCGGCGCGCGCCGCAAAACGTGAATGCCCCAGGATGCGCCGGATCCGCCGCGCCGCCCGCTCGGCTGTGTACTCCTGGCGGCGAATCACGCCTGCCACGCCCAGCCGCCGCACACGCCGCGCATTGTCCGGCTGATCATGACTATAGGGCATCACCAGCATGGGCCTGCCCGCCTGCATCGCCTGCGCTGTGGTGCCCACGCCCCCTTGATGAACGATCAGCGACGCCCGAGGAAAAAGCTTCGAGTACGGCGCATAGCGCGCGACGCAAAGCCTCTCGGATTTCGTTTGCGGCACATTCCTCGCATCCGTCCCCACCAGCAAAACCGCACGTACACCGGCGATCAGCGCTGCCTGCGCGCTCTCTTCGTAAAAGGCCCCGGCATCCAGTACCGCAGCCGACCCCAGAGTGAAGACAACAGGAGGTTCGCCACTTTGCAGAAACCGCTCGATCTCGTCGGGAAGCTCCTGCCTGCCGGCGTCTCCGTCGTAAAAGACGAAGCCGGTGATCTCCGTGTTGGGCGGCCAATCCGGCTGCGGCTCGCCCAGCAGCGGCGAGAACATCGCCAGTACCCGCCTGGGGGCATGTTTCGCCTCGAAGATGACGTTCGCTCCGCGATCCAGCCCCAGCTCCGAGCGTAGCTGGTACACCGGCTCGGCCCAGTGGCGCGTGATCCAGCGGGCAAAGCGCCTCACGACATGACCGGTCGCAGGTACCGCGCTCTGCAGGCGCGCCAGCCGCGGATACGGCGGCAGCACCGGCGCGTCGTAAGCGGAGAAGAAAGACAGCGGCGCGAGCACATAGCTGGCCCAGCGGACACCCGTCACCTCCGCCACCACCGGCGCTTGGTACGTGAGCTCCCCAGCCAGCATCAGGTCCGCGCCGCCACCGGCCTGCACAGCGGCAAGCAACTCGTCATAACTCTGGCGGATGGCGGGGAAGAGCACCTCGCGCAGCGTGCGCTCCGTGCCCTTGTGGATGTCCATCAGATCGGCAACCTGCTGCGGGTCATCGGGATTCAGCGTCGGCCCTACTTTGGCAAACTCCAGCCCCAGCGGCTCCACCTTGGCGCGAAAGATCTCCGGCACCGCCAGCACCGGCCGGTGCCCGCGGCGACGCATCTCGAGCGCAATGGCGATCAGCGGATGCACATCGCCCAGCGTGCCGAAGGTGGTGAGAACGATCCGCATACCGAGAGCAGCTTAACGGATGCGGCGGCGCGATGCCTTCGCGGCGAGTTCGCGCGGAGGTCACAGCTCTGAGTCGGCAACCGCCGCCCTTCCCACCACAGGCGAATTGGGTTGTGGATTGAATTGGGTGCAGAGCGCGAAGGTCTTCTCCAGATGCTCGATGAAGATGCGAACCTTGGTGGGCATCCGGCGACTGGCCGGCCGCACGGCAAGGATCGGCACCGTTCGTTCCAAGGGAGTCAGGAGGCGGAGAACAGTGCCTTCTCTGAGCTCTGCGGCAAAGAGCCACGCCGGCGCCTGCGCAATCCCAAGATGTTCCAGAACCCCCATCCGCATCTGTTCCATGTCGCTGGTTCGAAAGATTCCTGTGGGGACAACGCGCTTGGCATTTTGTCCGGAGCCAAAACTCCACGGCTGCACAGAGCCCCGCTCCATAAAAACGACCGCTCGAAAACGGTTGAGGTCATCCGGCGATTCCGGTGCGCCGTGGCGTGTGAGGTATTGAGGAGTTGCGACGAGAATGGTCAAGGTCTGCGCGAATTTTCGGGCAACCAGAGTGGAGTCCGGGAGATCCCCGGAGTGGATCGCCAGATCGAATCCGTCCTCGATGATCGTGGTCGGACTCTCCGACGCCGCCATCTCGACTGCCATGTCGGGATAGGCAGCAAAAAACGCAGCCAGCTTCGACACCATGTGAAGGCGGGCAAACGAGGGAGCAACGGTCACACGAATCAGGCCCTTCGGCGTAGTCTGCCCGCGACCAATGCGTGACGTCGCGCTCTCGAAGTCTTCAAGGATGCGCAAAGCAGATTCGTAAAAGTCGCGGCCCGCCTCGGTGAGTGCAAGAGAACGAGAGGTGCGATGGATCAGCTCGGTTCCGAGATCGTTCTCCAGCGCGGAAAGCTGTTTGCTGACCGCGGGCTGGCCGATTCCACGTTCTTTTGCGACAGCGGAAAAGCTTCCCTTCTCAATCACCCGGACGAACATCTGCATTGCATCGAATCGGTCCACGGCAGCCTCCGTATTCCTCTATGGAATGGATTCTGCGGCGGTCAGATCGACTCTTAAGCCCTCGTTGTCGAAAGCAAAAGATCCAGGCCCGACGGGACCTTCCAACTTCAGCCGCGCATTCCTGTTGGGAATAGCTGGTATTCCCAGGACTGCCAAATCCGCCGCACGAATGGCACATCAGATAGCCACGCCTCAGAAGCTCCCAGAGAGATGGCGGGCAAATTGAAATCTGGGGAAGTGGTACGTGCACGGAGACCCTAAGGAGATTCTTATGTCTAAGTTGACCAGGAAAGTGGCACTCATTACCGGCGGTTCTCGGGGCATTGGCGCAGCCATCGCGAAGCGTCTGGCCGCGGATGGAGCGAGCATAGCCATCACGTATGCGCAGGACGCGGACGCAGCGGCCTCGGTGGTTAACGCCATCGAAGGGGCGGGCGGGGAGGCGATCGCCATCCAGGCGGACGCTGCGGACGCTGACGCTGTGAAGAGCGCGGTCGAAAAGGCCGTCGCGAAATTCGGCCGGCTGGATGTGCTGGTGAACAACGCCGGTACGGCCATTCCGAAAATTTTCGAGGAGACCACGCTGAAAGAGATGGATCGCGTGCTGGACATCAATGTCCGCGGCGTATTCGTCGGGACGCAGGCGGCGCTGAAGCACATGAAGGATGGTGGCCGCATCATCATGGTCGGTTCGGCGGTGGGTGAGCGCGCCGTTGCGCCCGGACTTGTGCCCTACGCGGCCACGAAGGGAGCGGTGAAGATGTTCACCCAGGCGCTGTCCAGAGAGGTCGGGAGCCGGGGCATCACGGTCAACAACGTCCAGCCGGGTCCCATCGACACTGATCTGAATCCCGCCTCGGGTGATTGGGCGGTACCGCAAAAGGCCGCCACAGCACTGGACCGCTATGGGCATGTAGATGAGATAGCCGCAATGGTGTCGTTCGTCGCCGGGCCGGAGTCCTCCTACATCACCGGCGCGAATCTGACCGTCGATGGCGGAATGAACGCCTGAACCCCGCGCATCCCGCACACAACCCACAGAGGAGAGCCGGCGACGAACGTCGCGCTCTCCTCTGACGGCAGCAACCGCTAGTACGCGGTCTGTTCAGGCTGCGAAATAGCGCATATGGTCGAGATCGGAAATCAATCCAGGCTGCGTTGTCGGGTGCCATCTCAGGCGTTCCTGCGTTAGCGCGCTGGACGCCCGCATGTCGAAACCCGCAAACATCCCGAGCCAGCCAAAGTGCTCGCGTGTCTCCTCAGGGGACATGGAGACGACTGGCACCTCTTCGGGCCCCGGCCGATTGCCTCAGCGATCTCTCGAACCGGCACGCCCTCTTCGGCGACGGCGTGATACCGGACTCCCTAGCCCCTCCACCGGCCGCCTTCTTAAGCGCCAGCCTGTAGAGCGACGCAGCATCGAGCACGTGCACCGCGGGCCAGCAGTTTCAACTTATAGTTGACTGTCTAGCCATGTATCTATAAAATCGCTACATGCCAAGGCCGAGGAGCGACGAGAAGAGGGCCGCGATTCTGGAGGCGGCGACGCGCGTCATCGTAATGCAGGGCCTGAGCGCGCCCACGATGGTCATCGCTAAAGAAGCTGGTGTCGCGAATGGATCGCTCTTCACCTACTTCGCGACCAAAACGGACCTCTTCAACCAGCTTTATCTTGAGCTGAAAATGGAAATGGCAACCGGCGTGATGAACCTTCCAGCGGATGCCGAAGTTCGTGAGCAGTTCTTCCAACTGTGGAAGAAGTGGATGAGCTGGGCAATCTCGAATCCGGAGAAGCGGCGAGCGCTCGCACAGCTCAGCGTATCCGATGAGATCACTCCGGAAACCCGCGCAGCGGGACACAAGATGATGGCCCTCGTCGTCGACTTGTTGGAGCGTGCTCGCGCCCACGGACCCATGGAGAAAGTGTCAAAGGGCTTCCTGGTTGCGCTCATGAACTCCGTGGCGGAGGCGACAATGGATTTCATGACACAGGATCCGGCTAATGCAAAGAAGCACAGCAAAGAGGGTTTCGATGCTTTTTGGCGGATGTTGAGTTGATTTTTTTGGCGCTAATAAAAACTGTCTAGACAGACAATATACAACGGGAATGGAGATCAAATGCAGATGGAAACTAATTCAATCAACCCAAAGAAGATTGCGATTGTCACCGGTGGCAGTCGTGGAATTGGCCGCAGTACGGTGGAGAGCCTTGCGAGGCGCGGGGTCCACACGATTTTCACCTATCACACGCATGGCAAGGACGCGGAGGCGGTCGCTGCCGCGGCGAAGGAAGCGGGAGGGGAATCCATCGCCTTACAACTGGACGCCGGCGATATCGCATCGTTCGGCGCCTTCGTCGAAGGCGTGAACGACGCTCTCGCTAAGTTCGGGGCGACGCGCTTTGATTTCCTGGTGAACAACGCCGGGAACAGCCATCGCAACATGCCGTTTGAGACCGCGACCGAGGAAGAACTCGACAACATCTACAACGTCCACTTCAAAGGCGTCTTCTTTCTCACGCAAAAACTTCTTCCTCTCATCAACGATGGTGGCCGGATCGTCAACGTGTCGACAGCACGAACTCGCATGATCGGTCCGGGCGGTTCCGTCTATGCCTCGATGAAGGGTGCGCTTGAGGTGCTGTCCAAGCACATGGCGAAGGAACTTGGCCCGCGGAGGATTGCTGTCAACGTTGTGGCGCCGGGAGCTACGGAAACAGATTTCAGTGGCGGGATTGTCCGCGACAATCTTGCCGTGAACAAAAGGGTGGCAGAAGGGACAGCGCTGGGACGGGCAGGTCTTCCCGACGACGTCGGTCGGATGATCGCGTCGCTGCTCTCTGAGGACAATCGCTGGATCAATGCGGAGCGTATCGAGGTTACGGGTGGCTACGTTAGGCGGTCCATACACGTTAGCGATTTAGTTCCACAGAGAGGATTGATTCAATGAAAACAGTTGTTATGACAGGCGGAACTGCCGGTTTCGGTGCAGTTGCCGCCAAGAAAATCTTCGACACTCCAAACACGAGACTGATCCTGGGGGCACGCGGCGATAAGAATTCGTCGACCGAGTTCCTGCCACTGGATCTGGCGCGTCTTTCGAATGTTCGGTCTTCGTTCAATCGCTCACGAAGAAGTTGGACGGCACAAAGATCGACGGCCTCATCATGAATGCCGGGGCGCAGTTCGGAAACACCAAGCATCGGACAGGTGACGGATTCGAATCCACCTTCGCAATCAACCACCTCGCGCACTATCTTCTCCTCAGGCTTCTGACGCCCAGCCTCGCGAAGAACGCCACCATCGTCATCACCACGAGCGATGTCCACGATCCCAAGATCGTTTCATTCGGACCGAAGGAACTCAATCCCGAGACGCTGGCTGATCCCAAAGCTAAGGGCAAAGGATTCATCCCGGGAATGAAGGCTTATGCAAGCTCGAAACTCTGCGATCTCCTCATTGCGCGTGCATTCGAGGTCTCCACCGATGCACAGATCAATGGCATGCGGGTCATAGCCTACAATCCCGGACTGACTCCCGGCACGTCGCTGTTTCGCGCGTGGCCCTGGTGGGCAAAGTTGATGATGGCGGTGGCCTCTAAACTTCGTCCCGTGAATACGATCGAGCAGGCTGGAAATGCGATTGCCGATCTGGGGCTCGGAACGGTTGTTCCTCCGACAGGCCGCATATACGCCTCACTGGTGAAGGGTAAGCTAACGTGGCCGGATCCTTCGAATCTGGCGCAAAGCGACACGGCAATGAGGAGGCTGTGGGTGGAAAGTGCCCACATGGTCGGGCTGCCCGAACAAGCTTGAGGGGAAAGTATGTTGCAGCACGGATTCAAGACCGATAAGTCCTAGTGCTGTGTGCGACTTGAAGTCGTTTGAATGATTGTTCAACACGGAAGATTCGTAAGCTGAACCTGCGGTTCCGTCCGCAGTAGCCTATCGACATCGGCGCAGCTGGTAACGGCTGGGTCGAAAGCTGTCGAGACAACGCACCTCTTCCCTGACGGGTAGGAAGAACTCTGCGAGGAGATCTGCCGCACTGCCAGCGCCAAGGCGGTGAGAGGGTCAGGCTGAATGATATGTCCAACAGAAGTGAACTGCTTTAGGCATCGTTAAAGACAAAGAGCCAAAGACGCTGATAGGCTCTGGCCAAAAAGGCACGCAGCCGGTTGCTTCCTCACAGTATGGGAGCACACGGACACAAAGGCTGCCGGTGTATAGGCAGGGACTACGTCATTCGTGTCATTCAAACGGAACAAGGTAAGCCCGATGTTCCGCCCTCTAGGGGGCAGGCGACGCCGTAAGGCAAGCTGGTGGGGCGGCGGGTAAAGGAGGCTGGAAAAAGCAAATGCTGCTCTGTTATGGAGTGGATAGGGGATGCAATATGACCTCGCTGCGAAAGCAGGCAGACTTCCAGCTGGTCGTGGTTGACGAAAGAACTTACAGAATCTTTGAAGGAGGAAATCGCAAATGAACCTGGAACCAACCATGTGTGCAGCCTCCGATCCTGGAAGGCAATGGGAACAGATCAACTGGTCTCAGTGTGAACTCAAGGTCAGGAGACTGCAGGCACGTATCGTCAAGGCAACACAGGAAGGTCGTCATGGGAAGGTGAAAGCCTTGCAATGGCTGCTGACCCACTCGCTCCACGGTCGAGCGTTGGCTGTGAAACGAGTGACGCAGAACAAGGGCAAGAGTACGCCGGGAGTGGACGGAGTCATCTGGAGAACACCGGCGTCCAGATACAAGGCCATCGACACGCTGCGACGGCGCGGGTATCAACCGCAGCCGCTGCGGCGCGTCTACATCCCGAAGGCCAATGGGAAGCTGAGACCGCTAGGAATCCCGACGGTGGTTTCATAATGCACCTCCCTCTGGATGCGTTGAGGATCCGGTGTGGATCCGGTTTGAGTTACGTACCCAGTCTCGAAGCTTCTGTTGGTC
>Ga0193743_1000003_pt1 | contig 202907 bp, 226 predicted proteins | sample L2c2metaG_FD_143038 | JGI IMG/M metagenome (GOLD analysis project Ga0193743, IMG submission 143038) | Soil microbial communities from a riparian zone of the East river system, Colorado, United States - L2c2 | ecosystem: Environmental > Terrestrial > Soil > Riparian zone | place: USA: East... | reverse complement strand
CAACCCGGTACGCATTTGACTGTGACCGTTCAACAGCTGGCTTGAAAATATTGATGCATCCATGAGGGCGATGTTGTACGCTGTTTTCAGCGATATTATCAAGCGACAACCAAGTAAATCAAGGACGATATTGACTAACCCAGAGTTTCAGGGTATATAGATGGCAACCTGGCACTGATTAGATAGACCAATCAGCCTGAAGTTGTACTTGTTATTTTAAGAGCACATTGAACGCTGGCCCAAACATCACTTTGCAACTTAAAATAAAACTTGACGTCAAAATTCAACATACAAATCCGATAGGTGAATAGATACCACAGCTCTCTTATGATGCCAACGATGACTCAGAGTGGAAGCTGTATTGACCCTTGCCAAGAAATTTAATCGCCTGGGTCGATATGCAGACTGAAAGTGTTCGAGATACTGCTGAGGCTTCACTTTCTCTCCAATAACCAATAACTCTAAGATAATACCAGCTCACTTGTTCCTTTTATTATTTAGGCTTTCATATTATAACTAATGGATCCTCGAAGAGCTCGCGATCCCCGTCTTGCCCGAGTAGACCCTCGTCTTCAACAAGTTCAAGCCGACTCAAATTCGTCGGCGACGCTGACCCCTCCAACCCCTCCTACTTTTGACTCCCTTTCGAACTATCAGATTGAGAATGGGAACCTTAATTCACCGCCACCGCAATCAATGTCACAACCACCGGCGGCACAACCCTCGGCGTCCTCAACACCTAACTCTCCTTATAAACCCCGTCCTTTGTTTTGTGTAGTCTGTGCTAGCAATCAAGTAAGTAACTGTCAACTTTCAGTTTGCTTATGGCCACTTATATTCCAGAGTAGAACCGTTCCATGGAAGGCCATTTTGTTCTAGCGTATAGATTCTTCCTACTCTTTCTCTATTAAGATCTAAACGCTTTTTCACCAGTAAGGCAGGCCATCGTGTGATCTCATATGGGACAGGTTCAGCGGTCCGACTTCCAGGTCCTTCGATCGATAAACCCAACATATACCCATTTGGAACGCCGTACAATTCAATATATGAAGAATTAAGTGCGAAGGATAGTCGCCTGTGAGCCTCATGTGCCTTGCTCTTCAATTCTGCATTTCGAACTAGATAGATACTCGGCCAATGGCCTTCTTCCAATGCTCGACCGGAATAGGCAGCTCAAGCTAGCGCCAGAACGCTGGCAAGACAGCAAAACTGTCGCTGACATCGTAATAACTTGCGAGGAACGATGTTTTGACGCAGTCTGTGACGGTATGGCCTGCTCTGGTTTGAATATTTGAACCTAAGCCTCATACATCTGCAGATCTTTTGAGTAGAGGGGGAGAGTTTAACAAACCGGTACATATTATAAATATGGAAATCAAGGACAATCAAGAAGAAGCACTTATTGCTGGGAAAGCTATGCTTGACTTGGCCGCAGCGGTACGTCAGTTTCGCTGATTAAAAAGTACAGTTCTACGTGACATCGGGCGTCTGATCAGGTGGAAGAAGCGGACGATATTGATGAAAGTATTGATACGATCTTACAAGAGCAGCAAGAGAAGCATTCTCACAGCCTGCTTCATGCCGTTGCCTTTTATTAGTTTAATTATTGTATACAAAATGCTTTCGCTCTACATATACATATCCGGACGACATGTTCCCAGAGATCTAGACAAGCACGCAATATAGACGCAAAAATTGCGTGACATATCAAAGACGCGATTGTCTTGGATGATCGCCTATTTATTGGAGAACTCGTAGGAGTTGCTCTTTCCTCAGATCCTGTTACCTAGGTCTACATAATGCCTGCTCTTCGCCTTGGATACGTCGCCCCCGACTTTGAAGCTCAAACCACTGCCGGTCCTATCAAATTCCATGAATGGATCGGTAATTCTTGGGTACCAAAACCATTTTCACTCTGTATTTGATATCACACCTGATCGGATGGGCATCGTAGGCCATCCTTTTCTCTCATCCAGGAGATTTTACTCCTGTCTGCACCACTGAACTTGGAGAGGTCGCTCGTCGTGCTCCGGATTTCGAGAAGCGCAACGTGAAGGTTATTGGTATCTCTGCCAATGGTCTCGAGGAACACCACAAATGGGTCCAGGACATTAATTCCTACGGCGGCAAAGTAGGACTTACAGATGTTCAGTTCCCTATCGTAGGCTTATCCTTGATACGATCTTCGATGATTGGCTAAGGGGCTACTTTCTTTAGATCGCTGACCCTGATAGGAAGATCTCGACATTGTATGACATGTTGGATGAGCAAGATGCGACCAACCGTGATGCAAAGGGACTCCCCTTCACTGTAAGAAGCTCTGAAACAGGTTTTAACTTTTAACAGTCATGGTCTTATCCCTTCAAACCATCACAGGTCCGTACCGTATTTGTGATTGATCCGAAAAAAACCATCCGCCTCACTCTTGCTTATCCCGCTTCAACTGGACGTAACTTTGACGAAATCATTCGGTGAGGCGTGTTTTGTTGTGTGAAATTATTTTATGCTCATCTGCGCTCCAGTGTGATTGATTGTAAGGCCAAAGTTATCTCACTTTTGCTCGATCTTAACGTTGGACAAACAGCCCTCCAAATCGGCGACAAACACCGCGTCACTACCCCCGTTAACTGGAAGAAGGGTGAAGATGTTATTGTTCATCCCGGAGTGACCAATGAAGAAGCAAAGACCTTGTTCCCTCAGCATAGCCAGCATCTTGTGAGTGCAAGCATAACCCTGTTTCAAGGCTTATTAGTTGATGTTATTTTCTAGCCATACTTGAGGACCACGCCCCTCGCAGTGGAGTAAATAAATAATGTCTATCAGCGTAGCATGCAGTAGTACTATTATTATGTGGCGCGCAAATTTCAACTGTAAAATCAATCTTTGGGCAATAAACGCGAAAACTCTCTAAACAGGGGGGAATCTCAGTGCACGCAGATTGCTTAACATAATTAAAGCCTCGGTCACTTTACCTAATCCGGATATTCCCCTTTCTAATCTTTTAGCCCCACACGAATATTTTCATAATAGAATGTTAAGTAAAATTTCGGCCCACAATCAATAATGGTTCAGCTTCGACAGGACCCCCAAAAGTGCCATACAATGCCTGATCCAAATCCGGATAGAATTTGGCTCATTTTTAGGGATATGCCTCAGGAGTGTCCGGATAGAAATTGAGAAAAGAATATGAAAGCCTCGGGTCTATCCGGATAGAAACCACCTCCTGGAGCAACATGCCTGAACCAAGTCCGGATAGAAATGGGTTGTAACAAGAATTGACAAAACCGGGATTCGAACTCTAGCTTTCATATATTATTACTAGCTAAGACCAATTCCACCACGGTATTGTAAATCATTTAATTAGTCGGTCTATGAGTAGTATTTTACTATCAAGTCTTATGAGACATTGGAACTATCAATGCCAGACATCTGGGATTGTACAGGAGATGGCCCATGGTCTCAATATTTCTCCAGAGGACTGGGAACTATTCAAAAAGGTAAGGATAATAACAAGAAGAATTTAGATGCACTGAAAGCAATTGGAAAACACGAGTTTTCAGTGGACAATGATGAGCAGACAAGCTAATACCTTCCCATGTTTCCTTTGGTCTCTAAAATGTCATTAACAATGCCCTGTTGTAAATTCAAGCATCCACAGCCGCACGGTACGCGAAAATACGGAAATTCGGTTTAATTTACGAAAAATAGTGGTTTTACATGGGACCTAGGCCTCATTCTGGATCCGGATAGAAATTGCCCAATCCGGGGGCCTCATCCGAAATCGGGATAGAAACCGCGGAAAATCGTCCGGATAAAAACTGCAATTTTTAGGGATTCTTGGATCAGGCATCAAAAGGCACTTTCGGGGGTCCTGCTTTGACCATTGATTTCCATATGCTCAAATTGAATTTTGAAGATCAGATTTTAATGTTGCGGTCCACATTGAATGAATACCTTTGAGCTTTAAGCCCAAGATTAGGGCTGGGTTTTTTTTGCTAACCTGAGTTACTAATTAACTGTTATTTTCCCACGTATTTATGACGTCATTCTGCCTAACAGAAATATGTTTTGTTAGATTAAAAACATGTTAAAAGCATGTTATTTACTTCATGTCACCTTCAAATGCCAGCAGTGCAGTTGAGAGACCACATTCGGTTGGGTGAAAGGGTAGTGTAAGGACCAGTTGGCTAGCCAGACACGTGACCTAGGTATCTAACTGTTGGGGGCCCCCCGATGCATGTCAGTAACAAACCCAGCCCTATTACCCAAGATGACAAAAATCAGTTCAGCATAGCTTAGGTCATGCTCAGTAAAAACGAACTTCTGATTAAAGTCATATAATAATCACGGGTACATGACTAAATTACCAAAATTTTGACTGTAGCACGACTACATAATCTGATCTCAGTCATTGATGGTTACATACAATATCTGCCATATTTTTTGACAGCAAAATAACCATACTTAAGTTCTCACAACCAACAAACAATCCTGAAATAAGGTAACTGCGACTCAAGTGCTCAACGGCATTAGGCACAGGCCCATCTAATGAAATTGTTTTTATTTTGAGACCAGAATATGACTGTTATGAGACTCAGAAATCCAATTAGAGGCATCTTAAAAACATGGGATTTATGAGTTCAAAATCCACATCAAGTTCGTAGTCGTACTACAGTCAAAATTTTGGTATAATAGTCATGTACCATGACTATTATATGACTTTAATCAGACGTTCGTTTTTACTGAGGGTCATGCTTTAAAATGTAGGCACGCGTCTTAAACATGAGCAAATAGAGAACACGCAATGAATGCGAACGCGCGTCTCGCCAAAGACTGGGGTCGCAAGTCATTATCCCTTCTTTCTAACTACATCTACCCAATCCAATGGCCAGTGCAGACGGTGGTGCCTACAGGTAGCCTTCCTGCCCTTTCATTCTTGTATCTGTCCCTGATATAAACTTCTTCACAGTTATTCTCTTACTGTCTTTTCCCCAAGTGGAAAACTCGTTCAGATTGAGCATGCTCTTGCCGCAGTTGCTCAGGGCACCACAAGTCTTGGGATCAAAGGTCTGTATCTAGAATATTGATTCAATTGAAACTTATACTTATTATGATAAGCAGCAACAAACGGCATTGTGATTGCAACTGAAAAGAAGACATCATCTATCCTAATCGATGACTCTGTGATTGAGAAAGTAGCCGCCATATGCCCCAACATTGGGATCGTATACTCAGGGATGGGTCCTGATTTCCGGATACTTGTAACAAAGGCCCGCAAGAGTGCTCAATCATATTGGAAGATTTACGGTGAATATCCGCCTACCAAAGTCTTGACACAAGAAATCGCGACTGTCATGCAACAAGCCACACAATCAGGGTGGGTCCTTGATTAATGGACATGAAATGGCTTCATATTGATGTGCAGCTCAGAGGTGTAAGGCCATATGGTGTATCATTATTGGTGGCGGGCTGGGACAATCATCGTGGCCCATCCCTTTATCAAGTTGATCCTTCCGGCTCCTTCTGGGCATGGAAAGCTAGCGCCATTGGCAAAAATATGATTAACGCCAAGACTTTTTTGGAGAAACGGTGCGCAGCTATCACAACATGTCTTTTTCATTTCTTGTTGAACCGTTGCTTTTGGATTTGGATTTTCAGCTACAACGACGACATCAGCTTGGAAGACGCAATTCATACCGCCCTTTTAACACTTAAAGAAGGGTTTGAGGGACAAATGACGGAGAAGACAATCGAAATCGGAGTAGTGACGGTTCCAACGCCAGCTGAGCTGGAACAGGGCAAAGTTGGTGGCGAGACTGGCCGACCGAAGCCTACATTCAGAAAATTGACTGAAGAAGAGGTCAGGGACTATTTGGCGCTGTAATTGCCAATTCAGCAGCTTGTGTACGTGTATGGATGGTGTCGAATCTGCCACGAATCTTACTTGACTTTTGTCTCAATTCCAACAAAAAGTTCACACCTTCCAATATATCTACTTTTATTGGTCCACGATGATGGGAGTGACTGATTGATTGAACAAATTTAGATAATTGATTCTAAAGTTTATGTCTGAGGTCAACGGTGTATGTCATTGATGTTGAGATCAAACTCCCCTTTGGCCTCTCAAACTACGTTTCGGGTCACAACGAGGCGCCAGTGTCTATCGGTATGATTGACACCACTATTTCCTGATCAAGTGCTCGCTTTGAGCAACCCCTTTAGGACCTTCCTGTCTATCGCAATCCTGGAATTTGTATGTTGCAGTGGAGATCAGCCCTCGCTCATCACCTCATTGCATCGTTCGAAATTTACTTTCCCTGTACGTTGCATACCAACTATCGGTGCCCTCGTGGCTGTTTCTCCGATGCTCAACCTCCGTATCCCCTAGTTTGGGTTATTTTCGTGGACAATCGTATTGAAAATGTGACAACAACGCTGATCCTGCTTTGAAGAACCATGATTAGAACTGTTTTGATCTGGAGCTAAAGGTGAGAGGGGGGGAGAGGGGGGGTTTTTCACCTTGGCAATAAATCACTGAAACCTACCTCTAGGTGTAACCGGATATTCTAATAGAGCTGTCATTGGATCTCGATCAAACTTTTTTGTTTTGTTTTGGGTGTGCTTCATCTATCTATATAACTAGATATTTTGCCCGTCTTACCCACTCAAAGTTCTCTCTCAATCCGACATGAGCAATTCCTCTTCTACCTCCAATTTGCACTTCAGAGAGCGCAAGCGTGTTCCCATTGCGTGTACGAACTGTCGCGCAGTCAAACTCAAGGTGAGTGACTAGGCTTGAATGGTCCGACCCGTTCATGCTCACAATATTCCAGTGCCGTCCTATTGACCCAGTCGATAATGTCCCTTGTGAGCGCTGCGTCATAAGGAAACTCCTCTGTGAATACCGCCCTGTCGAGCAAGGTCCAATTTCCAATAGCCAACCTCACCAGAATTTCCCTATCCATGACGACCTCCCCGTCAACCTTTATCCTGTCCCTTCCGCCCCTCCTGGGGACCAATCAAATTGGTTCCAATCCTATGTACCATCTCCAACATCTGGAGAGTATGCACCTTACCACCCATACTGTGCATCCGCGCAGGCACCCTTCCAAACAAATCTGCCATCCTACGCAACGCCCCAGTACCAGCAGACGATGCCTCCTTCATCTTACCCTATGACATATCATGCTGGCCAACCCAGCTACCAACCCCCCCCTCAATCCGATGGCCAACCCTCCAACCAACTGCCTTACTATGCAGGCGCATACCCATCCTATGACTACAGGTGAACTTGTTCGAAATCCAGAAATCCACGGAAATTAACTTTCGCTCTGACATCTAGGGGTCAGCCGTTTTACCATTATGAGAATCAGATGAATGACCCCAAGCCGGCCAAAGAGTAAACGTCGCATGTCTTCGAGAAATCTCCCTTTATCCTTTTCTATACTTTTACTATATTCTACCCGATATCATAAATATTACCCTCAGTGTCTGGCTCCGGTAAGGGGCACCAGTGTTTTCTCGTTTGTCATTATTCAACGTAATTACATTACTCATTCTAATACATCGTTTGATCGCCATTAATTTATCACCTAGAGGTGTTCAAAACTTTTCTAAGATACAGAGTACAAAGGCGTTCACGTTCTTCTGACAGTGGTTCAGCTCAAAGGGAGATATCAGAACGGCAGGAGCTACCTACTAACGTATGGGGGCCATTGCAAAGGAAGGATCCTGGCACACGAACTATTTTATTTTATTTTATTTTACGTTGGATCCGGACAAACGCAATTAAAGAAGGGACCATCAAACCATGATATCGATGTCGCATGGCATTTACTATCTAACTGCTATGCTTGCTATTCTACATCTAGATAGGTTTGAATTTTAGGACATTCGTGAGACTTCAGGTCTCCCGATGACTATTTGATCATCCCCTTTACCACATCCACTTTACTTTGGTCCCATATTTAATCAACGCCGTCAAAAAAAAATATGAATAGTACTATTTGACATCAGTTTCATCTTCGTAATTTATACATGCCCTCGAACGGACCGCGAACACTGAACTTTAGATTATCTTTATTACAAGGGCCACTCGAGCTTCTCTCCAAAATTCCAATGAACTGCTTTCACGGAAGTGTACTCATCAAGGGCATAACTGCCAAGTTCTCGGCCTGCAAGGATTTTTACGTGAGATCAAGATGTAAAGAAGAAAAATTTGCGCCCCGAAATCACTCCAAAAAAAAAGTACGGGAATGCAGAGTAGTCGTGAAAAAAAAAAAAAAAAAAAAAAAAAAAAAAAAATTTACCCCCAAAAAAAACAAAAAAAAAAAAAAAAAGGAAATGAAAAAAAGCAGGAAAAAAAAAAAAAAAAAAAAAAAGAGTCATACCGATGCCTGATTGCTTCTTTCCGCCGAACGGAACATTGTTGTTCAATATGTTGTATTGATTTACCCATACCTATTGGCGTAAACCAGATCCATCCATCGCAGGAAATGGCATTGATCAGACCAACGAGAAGAGCTCGTGTGAATAAGTTCGCCACTCACAGTACCAGCTTCCAGCGCAGATGAAACGCGCATGCATTGATTAGCATCATCTTGAATGAAATGGGATCAGAAGAAAGATCGGCGAACAAGAGAACGAGCCAGCGTACTGGAATGCAGTCCAGCTCCAAGTCCGTAAGGTGTGTCATTGGCTAACGCCACAGCTTCATCCTCTGTCTTGAATTTACCCACAGAAAGAACAGGGCCAAAAATCTGTCCAGTGTCGATCATCAACGTCAGATATCAGAGGAGAAAATCAAAATAACAATTACTTCTTCTTTGACCTGTGACAGGAGACTGTCAATACTAACACAGATACAAAATGTTTGAGGCCTTACGATTTTCATGCCCGACCGAATATCAGTAAAAACTAAAGTAGAAAGTTGGTTATCTATTAGTGACAAGTCTAAGAAACGCACTGGTAGGATCTACGTAGAACCCTTTCCCAGGCCTCTTTACTCCTCCAAGAATAGGTTGAGCTCCTTCCTGTTTTCCAGAGTCGATATAGCCCCATACGCGTTCGTATTGGCCTTTAGAGATCTACATAGAACCTTGATGAGTACAGACATTTCGGATCGGCGGAGTAGAAAGCAGCGTACTACGGGCCCCCCTCCTGACTTCTCGTCGAATCCATCTCCAATAGTTTGTGCTTTGACCTTCTGGACGAGGAGATCGAGGAATTTATCGTAAATAGTCTCCTGTACGTAAACGCGTGATCCTGCTGTGCAGTCCTGACCAGAATTGTAGCAAATCCCAAGTGCAGCCCAGTTGGCGGCTATATAGAGAACAATGGTTAATGTATCATTTACCCAGGCCAATTAACCCCAACCACAAAGGAGAACGATCTCGAAGGCCAAGAAAGGCTGCCGTAGTACTAGGCGTTACAATCTCTGAATGACCCCCTTCTCTGAAACTCGTCATCAATGGTTTCAAGTTGGACGGTCCAGGCCGAGGTACGAGAATCGCGCATTGAATGAAAAATCAGAAAGATTTCCGTTGCAATTCCGCAGGGAAAAGATTGAGAAGAAATATTGGAACGTTGCCGATTCTACTTGCAAAGCATCTGGTCAAAGCCCCAATCAAGTACAAAACTCGATGCCGTAAATCACGATAGATCGAGAATCTCGAGCTTGATAGGACAAAGTGGCAACAGCTTGGCGTAAGTCTGTCCCGATTGGAGACCAGATATTATGTTACGAAAGGTGTGAACGTTTAGACAAAGAACTTGGAGCAAGGGCGCATAGCCCTCTGATGCAATGACGGTATGATCGACAGCCAAAAAAGGTTCTTACCTTGTTCTAAATCAGCAGACTCAAATACAAGGTGGGGAGACTTGCCACCAAGTTCCAAGGACACCTATGTATAGATGCCGCAGGTTCAACGCCGGGGAAAGAAAACGCCGGATGCTAGCGTACCTTCTTTAAGTTGCTCTTTGCGGCAGCCTCCATAATTTTCCTTCCAGTAATCGTAGAACCGGTGAACGCAACTTTGTCAACATCTGGATGTGCCGCCAAAGCTGCACCTCCAACAGATCCGAGGGACGGCACTGTGTTAATAACGCCCGGCGGGAATCTGGTATAATATATTTATTAAGGAAGGGACTAAGGCTATATGCATGGCGTACCCCGCTTCTTTGGCAAGTTCAGAGAGTTTCTAGGATAAAAGACTTGAATGCTGATAAGTAAATGAATGGGGAAGTCATACAAGCGCGGTCAAAGGTGTCAATTCCGAGGGTTTCATGACGATGGTGCAGCCTACTGCAAGGGCAGGCGCAACCTTCCAGGCCCTTAAGGTTCCCTTGAAAGTAGTTGGTTGTCTGAGGACGACCGTGCTTACCACATGTTAATAGGATAATTCCATGGGATGCTGGCGCGATTCAGAGTCAAGACAAAGCCTTTTCAAGAGAGGGGACCGTACATCTGTCCGCAAACGCCTATGGGATCGTGTCGCGTAAAAGCAAGCTTTGCCTTGTTGTCGACTTCCAGAGTCTATTCGATCGAACCCTGAGTTCCGACTACACGAAGACAGGGACAGATATAATACTTGGCCAATGATCTTATCGGCCCATCCAGCGTAATAGCGCAGGCATTGAATACTATCTCCTATATCAAAATCCCTGGAAATGGGCATTATCAGACGAAAGTCGGAAGAAGACGACTGTTATCACCTTGCAATTCTGATGGGTTTGCCGTTGTTGAGGGACTCAAGCTCCGCTAGTTCTTGAGCGTCTCGTTCAATGAGATCCGCAAGCTTATTGATAAGCCTGGAACGTTCAAATCCAGTGACATTCTTGCCCCAAGAAGTTTTGAACGCTTGACGTGCTGCAACCACAGCAGCGTCTATGTCCCTGGCAGAGGCTAAAGTGACCAATGTCAGTACAAGGGCCGGCAGTGCCATATTATGAATGAATGATACCTGCGACTACGGAGCAGATGACTTCCTCTGTGGCCGGGTTGATAGCACTACGAGTCAACGATAAGATCTTATCTAACGATGGTTACTTAGTAAAGTAAATCAACGAACTGGATGAGTTCTTGAGAGTCGATTGACGATACAAATTCGTTGTTGATAAAAAGACCTGTCGGAACATTAATTGTCTTGCTAAGACGAGGGATTGTGATAGAAGTAATGAGGGACATGATGATGGATGAGATCGATGAGAATCCTCAGTCGATCCAAGAAGTCCTTAAAGGTCAAGCTTTTGACATCTCTTGACATTTGTTGACATCAGATGATCGGCATGCATCCAATTGCTTCAATGGACAAGACAAAATATATGAAAATCAATATGTAGTTGCTTGTATAATGCAATAAGGGTGATTCAAATATATTACTGCTGTTCTAAAAGACAAACTTGATGGATAAAAAAAAAGAAACCTTTTTTATGACGATCCATTTGGTTCTCGACCACCCGTGACACTGACAAGTGACTCTGGTGTAACCGTGTGTGACACACCTCACATCGTTCCGTTTGCCTTGCTAAATACGACTGCAAAATGATATCTATCCTTACCCGCTCTCCTGCCTTCCGCCAACAGGCTCTTCGCGTTCGTGCATTTCACGCGTCCACCCCTGCACGCTCATCTGGTCATGACCACTACCATGTACGTTGTCTGAATCAAACGAAATATACAATCCTTAATCACCATGCATGAAACAACGCAGCACCTGCCATTTCAATTTCCGGGAGACAAAAAGTTCGCATTTGGGGCTAAACTCACCCTATTCCTGACCTTCGGATTCTCCATTCCGTTTCTCGCCTCTGCTTATCAGCTGTACGTCGTCTTGATCATCTTGGTGTCTGTTGCCAAACTAAACTTTAGCTCAGGAAAAAGAGTGCAGGAGCTTCTGATTAAAACCCTCGAAGACATTAGAAATTCGGCGGCCTTTTTTGTATTTAAATATGTTTCCGCCGCCGAGATGAAATCATCCTTTCATTTTACTCTACTTCTACCATTCATTGAGAATCTTCCACCGAATGGTCCCGGTGCCCCCAAGGTGTCTCCATTTCCATTTCATCATCTTTGCCATCCAAAATCACATCCATTTCTCCATTCTTGAGTGCATTGTCGAGAGCTTGTTCGAATGCGCTCTTCTTACGGACTTTCTTATGGACTATGCACGTCCGGCAGTCACATGTCCTTGTCATGAAGTCTGCATCTCCTTCCAAAGCATCCAATGCGAAAAGTGCTGCCAGTCGGGCGGCGAATACCTGACTCGTGTCTTCGCCGCTTGCGAGAATGACTTCATGGACCACAACTAGGATGAATACTCAGTCATCGTCGTAATAAAAAATAATGCCCAATTGCCCACCATGACAGCGAGTAAGGCCGTTGCTTCTATCCCTTGTAATGCCAAACTGCTGACAGCCCTGTGCCTGGAGTAGCTCAAACAAAATCTTGGTTGGATGGTGTGATAATGTGCTGAGGGTAACGTGTTTGTCGTAGAATGGCTTGAGTACCCTGTCAAATAATGACTCTACTCCAATGGGAGAAAAGTTGTCTGAGATATAGATTGCACCAATGATAGATTCAACGAGATCCGAAAGAGCCTACAGACACTTAAGAATCCTGAAGTTAATTGTTTGAAAGATCCAGTACCTTTGGCGGTTCGATATCAAGCCAGTATTGTCCAGCGGATCGTCCCTCTTTCTCCGCCAGCACATACTCCTTTTCTTGCCTGTCCTTGAGTTCAATGGCATACTCCTGTATGCTAGTTGACAGTTGCGACGATTCAAAGAGAAGGAATTCATTCAATCCAGACCACACGCAGACGGCGGCCAGGGCAGAATTTGATACCATCGCACCCTATAACGCGGCAAAAGCATGTCAGAAAGATAGACTATATCGGCAATGTAAATCTTGAACCCTGCCTTCAACATGGTTAATGCCCCAGGGGACAATTTTTGATCTCGATCGAAGATATGCCGTATGACCACTGTTTGTATAAAACAAGGATAAGATCTGTAACTTTCAGGAGAAAATAAATATACGAACTGAAATCAAGGATGGCATCTCCGATGAATTCGAGGCGCTCGTAAGATGTGGATTCGTAGCCCTGGATGGAGGAGTGCGTCTATATAGGAGCGTTTTCATTTAACACGTCTGCCAGACAATCATGGTCCTTACCAATGCTTGCCCAAGTAAATGAGGCCTATTGAACTTGTGACCAATTATATCTTCGATGGCAGAAATTGACCCTGCGCGCAACTTCGCGGTGACATCAGGTGAAGGCGTCAGAACTTTGCGTCCGAAATCGGACCATCGGTCGATGTTAGAAAGAGGAATCGTTAAAGCTTTTGTGACTTGTAGCGCAGCTTCACGTCCCCCAGATATATATGCTGCGCCGATGATCGCCTCAGCAACATCAGCAATTGCCTACCCATGGACATATGAGATGAGATATTGATTGAGGGATTAGCGAAAACATCACAGAATGACATACCTTGTCTCCCAGCCATTGGGTCGTACGTTCGTCGGAGCCGGTTTTCCTCCTTTTACTTTTCTGTTTCTTCTTGAAAATCAGGCCTTTCGTTCCAGGTGTCGGCTGCGGTTGTTTTTCGCCAGGAGGGACATCGGTGGGAGGATTGACTGCAGCATTCGAAATGGTCTCTACCAGTTCACCAGGTTCCAAGAGGGCCGTGGTTTGCGAATCTAGTAAAATATCTTCATTTGAAATTTCGTCTAATGCTTGACTGACGTCGAGGTCTGCATCTAAAGCACTTGATTCGTCATTGTTGCATGCATCCGCATTTTCTAGTAGAACTTTGCTTTCTACATCTTTTTGCGTTTTCGGTGGTATATATACTTGAAAATGGGGAGGTTGCCAAGATTTGAAAGCAAATGCTTTTGATTGAATATAGATTGGCAATCCGATGCGAGTGGCATTTTGCAACAGGGATTTATTGCTGATAATTTTCTGCCTTGCAACGTGCAGAGCGCCCTCGCTCAGCGATGGGTTGGTAACAAAGGTATAAACAGAAGAAAGGTATTTCAAGAATGCGTCGCCTAATGTGATAGTCTTATTAGAATACGACATAGAGAAATGAAGAACCCACCGAGAAGCTCTAGGCGTTCATAATCATATTCAAGCGCCGCAGATGGAGTACAGATGGCAACATGTAAGAGATCCTCTTTCACAGCATGGTCAAAAAACTTCGCATTTAATTCCTTGACGATGAGGAAGTCATCGATTCTTCGCATTATCGAAGGTAGGAACATTGCGGTCCGGAGAATGCTTCGAAAATGCCTCAGTTGCGATACTCAAGACAAACGATGGATGAAATACCTGGCTGGTAAAGTGAACTTGGCGCATAGTTCTGGTATCAGATCTTTGCATCATTTTAGTATTATATATAGCGAGAGAGGGAGTCCGTACATTTAGCCGGAGACTTAGAAGGGTTGCATGGTGTTTTGGAAGTAGGATTGAGGTGGTTCAGGATAGCAGGGACTTTAGACACCTCGATAATGGGTTGGTCGAAGTTTTCCAAACCGTCAAGTCCTTTCCGTTTCGATTTACAGAAATCGAAAAGATTTTCATGGTGAGCTTCGCGCTTTACCAGAACATCATTCAATGGTTGAGAAGAATGGTGTAAGACTTACTGGACTGTCTGCAGGCTTACTGAGCGGAGTCAAATCATGCCTAACTTTAACCACTTTATACCTTCTGGTGAATTCAATCCAACGATCCTGAACGATTGCGTCCTTCAGATCAAGCTCCAGTTGTTCTGGTGAGTTATTGTTGATGGGCACAGCCCAATGATCTGCGGCAAGCGAAACGAGATTCCATGGCACACAGCCAGAGATTTCGGAAATGTCAAGTCCAAGACGATCAGGAGGTCGCCAATTGGATGATAAGGGCAGGAAGAAATACAACATATTCTCCAACGAACATGACAATGGCTTATTCATGATAGCTCGACAGATTCGGACGGTGTACATGTATATGTCCTTCAATCGCGCTTCATCAATTCGCAACGGGGCCGCTTTATAAAATTGTACATGGATGCCCACCCCTGATGAAAAGAGTCTGAAGCATTGTAGATCTGGAAGAGGTTGTCGAGTCAGGATTACGATAGGGCTGTACTCCGGGGACCCTTCAGCGTCTTTGATGAATATAACGCTGGGGTACAATGTTGTCAGATCTCCTCTTACTGCATTGACCCAGAAATCTGGCCGTTTTCGACCATACGGACGGGTACCAGAAGTCTTGGGATCGATACTCAAGTCCTTTTCTGGCAAATTACGAAAGCCGTTATCTTTCTGAGCACGTAGCGCAGAAGGCAAAGGAACTAGTCGAAAATCCAATAAACCTCTTTCAAACAGGGTTCTGCATGCCTCGAAACAGGCGGAACGCCTTGCTTGAGCCTTCGATGAAGCAGGATCTCCTGAAACCTTGTCTACAGATGTACCAGGAAGTACTATCGTGCAGACATGAGCTCTCGGCAACTCAAAACCGTTGCGAATATCCTGAAATTCAAATAGCCGTTGGTTATGGGAGATATGAAGGCCCTTGGATCTTGCGCTGGCCGCGTAACGATACAAGGTCGTTGTTGCATCTTGGAGATATATGCGTCCACCTGTGGTTGGATCTTCAATATATTCAGGGGATACTCCGCCCCCGTCTTCATCCTCACTGTCGGAATGGTAAGGATTGATGGTCTCCCTTAGGCTGTCGGGCGGAACAGCGCCTTCAGGGAAGTTGCACAAAGCTTCCGTCCAGTCAAGCATAGCAGTATCAAGATTCGTGATGCGTGACAAGATGCGACGATGTACATCGTTACCTCGTTCAACCATATGCACAAGATGGCTTTCCCGCCCGCGTGTACGAGCACGAACGTAGGCATGAGAAATTTGGCTTTCAAACAGATCATATCTGGAACTAGATTAAAAACGCCATCTAATTATAAGAGCCATAACTTACCGGATCACAACTGAGGCTTTGGGAACGTCAAGGTCCTCGATTGCTTTGGTGCCAATGAGGAGATTGTAAACTCCAGTCGCAAAATTGTGAAATATTTCTTGCTGTCATGGAGCCATTGAGCAGGCGTCTAGTGAATGGAAAGGCGGCTCACGTAATATCCGGGACCTGCTGATTGATTCCCTCCAACTATAGCTTGGGGTCGGAGGAAATCCAAACGATCGTCTGCGGTGCGTAGAATATCCGCAAGAACTAAGGCGATTGCACGTCGTTGTACTAAGAGATACCATTAGCTACATTCAATCACCCCCGTTATCCAGAGTACACACCGAATATAATTCCACGGAATCCCTCGCCGTAAGAACTGAAAGTGATAAGAACTTGGACCAATCTTAGAAATTTGTGGGAAACATTGAAACCTCTGGACGAGGGATCTAAATTAGGCATGGTAAACGTCCAATTTTTGACAATATCACGCATTCGGACTTTCATGTGGTGGGAAGTTGGAGTTCCTTGTTCATCTTCATCCAAGTCCGCATCCCAAGGTAATAAACCAGCGTCGATATCTTTCAACGCACGACGCCAAACCAAATCAGAAGCACAGGAGCCAACCTCCTCATGTGCATAACGTGAAGCTCGGAAATGTCGACGAAAAGTGTCTTCGTTTAGGTTTAGTGATTGGAGTTGTTTGAATAAACGAGTATCTTGAATTTGCTGTGGCGTGTCATACAGAACCACAAGCTCGTTCGGCCGATCAGGGAGAGCTAGGACTTCGGCCCTTTTTTCTGCTGTCACTCCGAACACCCTAGCATCTAGAGTTTGTTCAAGTTTTAACATCTTAGAGTCAAAATATGACCGTCGATCAGGAGGAGATGAAGCCAAGGCAAAAATTCGAGGTCGCGACATGGAATCAGTAACTCTGTAGAACTCGTTCATGACCTGGACGATGGGTAAAGATATGTGCGAATCTTGGTTTTTCAGGTTCTGAGCGTCGTTAATAACCAAGGTATGAAGTTGAGTGATTGCAAGAGCCCCACGTAGAAGGGATCCCAGTAAATGCTGATTCAGGCATCGTAAATATAAGAGATAAGGCTGTAAAACAAGGTTGAAACTCACATCCGAAGGGACCATAACGATATCATTCGACAGCAGGTCGGACCATGTTTCTAATGAAGGTGTCTGGGTTTCAGTTGAGTATCTTCCCACCGATACGCCTGGTATCCCACTCTCAAATAAAGAGGTGTATGATTCTAGAATCGTTATGTCGCTAAAAGAGGCATAAATGAGTTGACAACTAACCCAATAAATAACCAATGACGCTAACTCAACAACAAAAAGAGCGGTTCTTGGATACATTAATGAGCGACCAGGACGATGCTTCTCCTGCTCGACAGCCCATGATAAAAATTGAACCAAGAGATTGGCAGAAGCTGCATGCAGAAATAATGAGCTAACAACATCGCTCGACATTGTCAAAGGACCTACATTTCGTTGGGGGGAGGACGGCGATTACTTATGCCACGGAAGATCAGCAAATCTGTTCAATGCAGAAGAAGGCACTAAATTTACCGTTATCATGTTTTGCTTCCTCTAGGATCTGTTCCTTGAAGGTCGACACTGTAAGAAGGATCATATTATCATCTCTGTCATGAGAATCAACGACCTCAGGAAGGTGATCTCGAAGGAAATCCGAGCCAACAGTTTTGAGTAGCTTGGAAGGTCGTTCAGATGTGGCAGGATCAGTGCTAGCCCTCGATCTTTTTGTCCTACATGAGTTTAGGTCTGTGTCCATGTAGGGCTCATCAGGTGCATTGTCAGAAGAGAGCTCAGATGATTCTCGACCAGGGATAGGGCTTTGAGACTTCTTTGCCTCTTCTTCCTTCCATGTCTTCTCCAAAAACTTTAACATTATTGGAGAGTAGGTTGAGTTCAAGCTCGTTACGTAATCGGAGAGACCCACGACCATGGACGGCAACTTGGTAATCTCTGATATCAACACACTTTACTACTCCCACCCTATTCAAGACTGCATTTCCTATGTACGAGACAGCTCGATCCACAAGCACCCGCTGACCCCACTTGCAATTTCAAATGAGCTTCAACAATGCTCCAATGATATTAACTTTAGCAGAGAGGTCTGAATCTGTATCGAAGCCAACTTACAGACGACGTCGCGCGCTCTCAGAACCTTGCCTGCCCGAGAGTCTACCGACGATTAGTACGTCTCATCTTCCTGTAATCTTCGCTGATCTCTAAGAAAACCACATTGACAGGTGTCATTCTGAGGGAGGCCGAAAATATTGCCCCAAAAGAATTGACAAGACAACTCCTTAAGCGTACAATGGAAGACAGCCTCATCGATGAAGTGATTTCAGACAATGAATATCAGCATCGCACACGGAAGGATTCATCACCTCGTTCTCCGTCTTCCGTAAGGTCGTTTGTCCAATCCATCTTAAGTCCTCGTATAGGACGAACATCTTCTTCGGACTGGGCAAGCCTCCAGGTAAATGCTCATCCTCTCAATCAGGCTTTCGTTGCAGTGGTTGAATACCTATAATTTAGCCCTACGAAGTAATGAAGGCAGTCGAAGAGAAAGATATCACTTTCTTGATGGAAGTTAGGGATAAAGCCTTTCCTGTTCGTCTTCGACTCGCTTAACTCAGACCCTGGCTAAATAACAGCTAGCTTCTTTTACAAAGTTCTGGAGGAGAGACACCTTTGGTGCATGCCATTCGCACGGGAAATAAGGATGTCGCCATTGTCCTACTCGGCGCTTTCTCCCGCTGGGTTAATTATTTGGAAGATTCCGACATTCACAAACCACAAACTCAATCATATCTAAAGGCCCTCCGTGAGTCCGCGATCTTTCCTCTTATCTCCAATAGTATATGTAATCTTGGGTTAGGCGTCGGCCTCAAACTTGCTATCAATGAAGGTCTCGCTAAATCGCAAAATGACCTCATTGCTTCCTTTATGCAAATTCTGGTCATGAGCGAAGGCGATAAATGGGTGTATGCCCAAGTATCAATAGTTTCACGGGCTCTAAATGCAGGAACAGATGGAAAGCCTGTTCAAGTAGCTGGAGCTTGTGTTCGAAAGTTCGCCACTAAAGAACTCGGCAAGGCTGACTTGATTGCATCATTGGAGGATTAGTAAGTTACCGCGTTCTCTACTATATATCTATCTTGTGATCTTGACCTTCCCTTAGTATTGCAAATGCCACAGCGTATATTTTTGGCCCTTCCTTCCGTTATCCTTACATTACTAACATTTTTCTATAGGGACCTGTTGATAATGGGTGCATGGGCAATTGCACTGCAGTCGTTCAAAGGAGATCCCTTACCTGTATGCACTCTGAAGATACATTTATTCAACGAGGCCCTAACAATTTTCTTTTCCCTATACAGTCCTATTACTTTGCTCGTGACGATCGTGTATACAAAAACTTTGTCGATAGGATGGATCGATACAGTGCCGAAATCAAGCATTCTTGTGGACGCCAGCTCAAACGGCAGTTCCAAGTCCTCAAAAATGGTCTGGGAGGTAGATCGCTGACTTTTCGCGTAAGCAGTTTATCCGTAACTCTGTTATGACTCTATGACATTGCTCTAGAGGAAAATTGAATTGATAGCAAGTCAGCTCGACGAAGGTCAAGATAACTAGCTTCCCAAGTTCTGTGCAATTTTTAATTCCACATCTGCTTGATCAAGGTGCCGGGTTGGGCAAAGATCACCCTCAACCCCTTGGCGTATAATTGAGCAAAAATTAACTTATCTTTTGGTTTTGATATACATCCGAATAGCTCACCTTTGACGGATGGTGTCAAAACCTAGAGGGCTAAAGCTAGCTATTACTATCTGAGATTTACATTCTATTCAAATACTATTGCATTATCTTAAGGTCTTTCCACCAAACAAATGCACCCACTACCACGAGATTGAGGAATGCAGGAATCAACTCAAGTTGAATGATCGTGTAAACCCATATTGTAGCCAATGGCGGACACTGTAAATACAGATAAGCATTCGCCGTGATTGTACGACGTCCTGTTCGAAGGTAACTACAACCTACCTGGTTCATATTTACAAGCCACGATGCGTTATTAAATTGGTAAATCATTCGACTACCAACGACTATTGAAATCATGAAAAGGAGGAATTGCGTCCGTCGATCCCCTTTGTGTCGATTTGCTGAAGAAAATTATCTCAAAATTTTTATATGAGAGGAGTATGACGCACTGTAGAAAATAAAAAAGGATAGAACTAGCGATTGCTGTCAGAAACATCCTAAATTGTGATGATTGAACATACTTGGGACGCTAGGCACCATTTTCTCCGTGATGGCTTCCAAAGACGCGGTTTTGCCGTATTGGTGGTGGATAAGGCTTGATGCAGATACTTGTCAGATATGGTGCAGATGGGACATTCTATGACAAACATACATTATCATCAATAGCAGCAGGGACGAGAAAGGTATGATTAACAAAACGGCATTGAAGATCTCGTCACAGAGCGAGAGATTTTCCTCTTCCTCAACTATAGTAGATTCAATCCCAGACTCTTGCACTAGAGCACGGTTCTGTAGAATCCCAGACTGGTTAATAAGGCGCCATTGTTCATCCTCACTAATTTTTATCAGTGGTTTAGCAGGATTGTAGTGGGGAGACATTTTTGAAGGCGAAATGAGAACTGGACTGTCGGTTTTCGAGGCTGCTTTGCGTTGACGAGACATTGTGGTCACACAGGTGTACTACATCTCGCGTTCTTATGTTGGTACCCACGTGATTTCATTTTACTTACATAAATGATAGAGCAATACGTAACCAAGGTCCAAGTCCTACTTTTTTTTTTGTAAATGTCATGAGCGACGGTGAAGGAGGCCTATTGAGTATTCTGCAGGCCCATGGTCAACGCTTTCTACAATCATTTACTCTGCCCACTGATCGCATAAAGAAAAGAAAATGTGAGGAAGATAACACTAATCAAATTACCAAGAAACCACGGAACGCGGACGATTCTCAAGACGATGAGTACGAAGAATGGACTGGCATTGGTGACACAGGTCATGGGGAACGCGATAATTTGGCTGAAGACTCTGACATTGGTATGCTGCATCATTTTTATTCTTGCTTCTGTAGTCCCTGATTCTTTGCAGATGTTGGTGAAAACGATGACGGTTTTACAGCTCAAAGCTGTCGGGATAACGTCGTGATATTCTCCGACGGACATTCGAAATCAGTTGCAAGTCAGAAAGATTACGTCTCAAAAGCACAAATGAAAGCCTTCATGGTATATGGTGGATTTTGTATACTTGCCTTGTATAACCCATCTGACAAATGCTTTTAGTCTTCAAAGGTTATTAAATTGATGTCAAGTGACGCGGATACCTCTAAAACCAAAAAGCTCAAGGCAGACGAGGAGGAGGATAGGTCTGTCCCCCCCCTTTGGACCCAAAACCCACTTCTTACCATTTCTTGACAGAACGAACGCACAGAACGACGCCATTCTCCACAAACTCGTTCATACCAAATTATTATCTGGTTCATTGACCACTGAACTCGAATTGACGCCCTCCCAACGACGAAAAGCCTTGGCCGGGCGTGTCTTAGAACTGACTGGGGAAGCCAAACTGGGAAAAGGTGAAAAATTGGTCCGGGAAGCAGAAAGAAACAAAGCATCAAAACGTGTCCGACAAGGAATCACTAACAAACAAAAAGAACGTAGCAAACAGGAATTGGAAGAGGTGACATTTAAGTTTTCATCTGGAGGCCATGAAACTGACAGACTACAGGCCAAAAATCTAGGCAATTATCATCCAACCTTGAAGAAAGTATTTGAAGCATCCTCATCTACGCCAACTCCTCGTAAGCGAGAGAAAGGTTTAAAGATGGGTGTCGGCAAATTCAGCAACGGTTTACTTCGTTTAAGCCGAGATGACATCAGTAAGGTTACTGGGGGTCATGACGGTGATCCATATAGCAGGAAAAGCACTCACAGGGCATCTCAGGGGAAGCCACGGAAACGAAAGTCGCGTTGAATACTTTCATATGGCAACCGATTGCGCCCTCAACCGACGTAAACCTTGCAATTAAACAATAGTGTAACGGTCTAATGATCATAAAGTTTTCGTTCGGACATCATGCGGGGAAAGGTGGTGTGGACCTACCTACATTCCTCTCTGGGTACTTTCTACATTGAACAGATATATCAACAAGGTTTCATATCTATTGAAGGGCGCTTACAGCGGAATTTGTTTCCCTTTCTCGTCTACGAGGATGGTTCTCCATGAAGTGTGGTTTGGAGATCTTGATAGACCATTCTTAGTTAGAAAAATCATCTCGCCTGGTGCCAGAACTCACCGTCCCACGAAATCATCTCCCGCCATGGCATCAACCATCCTAAGGCAGAATCCTGATCAATGTCAACGCAAAAGAATTGTCACCGATTTATCTTACCCAAGGTCACGACTCGGATTAATAACCTGTTGTGGTAAAGGAGATGGCTGGTTGATGGCCTTAAACGTCCCTGATCTAATGGACTCAGTAAGTCTTGAATCGCCACTGACCAAACGTCGTTTACCGAAAAAGCTCGTTGCCCAAGACATCCTGGACCACGATTGGTACATTTTTGGTGCGGACATGGGAGGAATGGTCTTGTGTTCCATTGATAGTCTTACCCACTCTACAGGGATACACGGCACATTATGACTTTCCTCCAAAATTTAAGACGAGTGTTGTGACCCACCTTGTTATCTCGGAACCATCCTCGTCTTGGAAGATTATGTCAAGGCCTGCCGGTACTACATAGTAATATATCTCCGGCTCGAAGCTATTCTCTACGCGATCTCCATTCCCCAGTACAGCTGCCTTAAGAACAGTCAAGAAGTATGGTAAGTCGTTATTACATTCACCATACCTTACTTGTTTCGCGATGATCTTGCTTGCTGACGTTTTCCCTCCTAGCGCGATTCTTGTCTTCTTCCGGGGAACTTGCCTGAGACACTATTGGTTGGTATATCTGGTCATTTTGCTGCTTCTTTCTATTCTCTGCATCATGATGCTCTTGGGCACCGTGCTGATGCGGATCTGCAGTAATAAGCCTTCGGCGTTTCGGAATGTCATCGGGTGCACTGTTAATGGCGTCTGCCCAATATTGCACGGCTCCATGATTAACATCCAATTTATGAGTAGAAGAATTCCCTGCTCCACCTCCCACCGAGTCTCTGCGGGCAGATGGTATAGAGCTCCATAAACGTGTAGGAGCAACGGAGGCTGGTGTCTGGACTTTAGGTTTCTCGCTACTCTCTGAAAAGTCTCGACTAGGGTCTTCAGATATTGAAGAAGATAGATGATTGGTGTTATCGGCTTGTGTGTGTGGTGAAAATGTATAGGCGGCATCAGCGTTGTTGATATTGGGTGGATCCCCAGTCTCCAGGTCGTTGAGCAATGTGCCCGCGGGCTATATACATTGTCCTTATCCAATCGCAAGCTGAACACATTGAAGTTCTAACCTGCTTTTGGTTATATTCCCTAGAATCCTCTCCTTCTGGGAGGACCGTCGGTATGTTTACACTGCCCTCTCTCTCCATGGGTGTAGATTGATCTACTATATCAAAAGTGGTGTTGGGATATTTTACTTTCCTTAGCTTTCCTTTCGTCCTTCTGTCGTTGTGAGGGGTTGGTTTTGGTGTTTTTGCATGTCCGCTCGGGCTGAAACCAAAAAATTTGAAAGATAACATAGTGATCTAGCAGAGATAGGACTGGTATATGCGCCGTCGGTCCATATATATAGCAAGACACGAGGCAGCCATGAGTAAAACTGCTGCTTGATACCGGCAAAAGCCTATTACATACTATCTAAGGTGCTGTTCATGCACTTAGAAGACGACAATAAAAGACAACAGAAGTGTGCACGTCAACGTGTCACTATAAGACCAAACAAATCCAATGGGTTATACTCGCCCGCTATTTTAAGGATAGTGAGTCAAAGAAGGCTGCAAAGACAGGATGCAGGGAATACTTGCAAGGGCATTCATACCCAACTCTTTGCTTGACTTTCGCTCCACTGCAACTGCCGAACCTGTGCTAATGCGGCTGTGACCTTACTGATGGTATCTGCGGTTTCACCAATTAAACGCAGTTCAAAATTGGGGGAGATGAAAGTGCTGTTAACCGTCGGGATAAAACTTGCAAAGATATTTGCAAAGCTTGTGACGATTCATCTAAAACGATGTCGGGTGAAGCCTAACAGGCTCTTTTGAGACAGGATGAAAAGCATCGTAAGGGCCCAGGTACTCACTCCAATAGTTAGTGGTGTGGATAGTCGGGTTAGCTGCGGTGAAAGTTCCAAGGTTTAGGAAAAGAGTTGCATAGTGAGAGAAGCTGGACTTGAATTTATCTACCTGGCTGGCTTGTGGATGATGATTCACGCGGAGAACCGAGGGTTGCTGTGCCTGTATAATTTTAGTGGCAAAAGAATGTAAAATCAATTGAAATGTCTTACAGTTGCCGGTTGTGTGGATGCTTGAAACTGCTCGAGAGGGTCGTGTCTTTGAGATTGGGGTAAATTAGAACTAATTGACTGAACGTTGAACAAAGTCAGCGTTTCTCGCCCGGTCGAGTCAGTCTCTGTCGTATACATGTTACCACAGATGACACAATTCTATGAAATTTGAGATAGAGCAAGATACGTGGAATGACGCTGTCAGACCTTTCTTGGATCTTTATCATTACCAGATTTTGGAGGCCGAACAAGGGGAACCCCATAGCAAGTCACATTGGGACATTCATCGGCAAGCATAGCCCAGCCTTTCAAAAGTTTCTTTCCGATCTCTGATGATGCTCTATCGGATTGCTCGCGACGACGCCTTGTTTCTGCAGTCTCTGGAGGGGGAGAAAAGATTGGAGAGCTTAGCGCTTCAGATATCTCCGTAGGAGGAGTTGATGATCGCGATATGTGTGATTCCGATGAAGGGTTGGATGAAGAGGCAGGTTCGATGTCTTGCGGACGAGTTTCTGAAAACTTTATGAACACGTACGAACAATGGTTTAAATAACAACGGCAAGACCTTGCGAGATCATACTGCAACTTGCGCAAAACATAGAAACGGGAGTTCTACCCTTTGGAGACCGCATAAGAGGGACAGCACATCCTGGAGTTGGACAAGAGTGATCTGTCAGGACCTAACAAAGTAATGAACACATCATGAGGGCTACTTGGCATACACCCTACTTACCCAGCCTTTCAACATGTAATTGCCTAGAACGTCAGAAATATTAGATATTGTCGTCATATTTTCAAACTGAAAGGGTTGGATTCCAGTTGGGATGAGCTCAAGCTTTCAGGCATGTCACACGTGATCGCCAATTACCAATCGCGTGTGTGCTTCAAGATGCCACGACAGTTCTACGTAAATTCGGGTCATTTCTTGGTCCATCCAATCTCTCGTGCATCTCATGAAGTGGGGAAGCTACTGGCCTGAATGTCTTTTAGCTATCATAATCCTTGCCGTAAATACCTTCAGGTGGTTTCATGCAACGGATGCCTCTAGCCCACTCAACGGCGTATCTGGTTGGACCCCGCAACGGAAATTGGCAGCTCGGTGTGTTCTAAATCACCATTGATCTTCTCGCACCTTCTCAAAAATTTCGTTCAGCGAGAAGACACGAGAATTATGGTATCATGGCTTCGATAGCTACATGACATATGGTAAGCGATTCAGCGAGATCGAATTGGTCATGAAACTCATCCAACGTTGCTCCCTAGCATTCCCATTGGATGAGGTTTGACCAAATAACGTTCAGCGTTTTCTGCGTCTAACTCTTTTGTGACAGCTGACTCCGCTGTCATGTTCTGGTCAGGGGCCTGATTGGGCTAATCCGTGAGTAGCTTGGTTCATCATAGACCTTGTATGCTAGAATAAAATCCGTACACAGGGCTAATGTAGCCGTGAATGATGTTGCGGGCAACTTCTCAATGACACTAATAGAAGTGTTGGACACGTTCGTAGTCCTTGATGATCGTGAAGGATTTGAAAAGGCCGTCAAAAATGTACTCCAATGGGTATCCTTCGATGTCAACACCAAACCTCAAGTCTTTGAAACTACGATCCGTGTACTTGGGGGGCTATTATCCGGCCACATTTTTGCCAACCAGACTGGACAACCATTCCATCTCCCTTGGTATCGAGGGGAACTACTGGCGCTTGCACACGACCTTGGGAAGAGATTGTTGCCTGCTTTTGCCACACCTACAGGAATTCCATATGCTAGGGTATATATCATTTAGGCTTCAATCATACATCTTTCATTCAAACTTGTCTTTTTAATCCAAGATAAATCTCCGGCATGGCATCATTAAAGGCGAAACTCTAGGGACATGTATGTCAGCTGTTCTTTCAAACATTGAACCAAAATAATTGAGCGAAGATGGTAACTAGGTGTGGCTGGGGCGGGATCTTTGATTCTAGAATTTGCAACACTAAGTCGGTTGACCGGGGACGACCGCTTCGAAAAGGCAGCATACCGAGTGCGATAATGCAATATACCGTATCATACATAAACTGAGCCCTTTCAGGCCTTCTTCGCCATTTGGAACCGCAAGTCGGACATTGGTTTAGTTGGAAATACTATAAATGCACGTACTGGGGTCAGTGACAATTTTTTTTCACGGAATTGTTGAATGACCCGTCAGCAGGCATGGACACATCCAGAGACCACAGGGATAGGGGCAGGCATTGACTCCTTTTACGAATATGCTTTAAAATGGTATATTATGAGCGGTATACATTCCTCTACCACTCTGCGAAATTCGTACCGCCATTGAAGTTGTCTTATCTAGGCGAAACAGAATTTTTAGATGTCTGGGATGATGGCTATGCTGCGATAATGCGATACGCAAGAGCAAATGATGGTTACTGGGTAATGACTTGAGTTCTGCAGTTCTGTGATGCTAATTGATAACTCCCGTATTGCAGTATAAGACAGTGAATATGCATAGCGGAGATGTAGCATATAACACCATCGACTCTCTGTCCGCGTTCTGGCCCGGTCTACAGGTACTTTCCGGGGATATCCAAAATGCAATTACACTGCACCTGTTATGTATGTTCAACCAAGGCTAACATTCATTTACGTCCTTTTAATACCAAAACTATTTAGATTATAACCTCTGGCGACAACATTCTGGTTTCCCAGCAGTGTATGATACAAATTACAAGCAGGCTACTTCTCATCACTATCCATTACGACCTGGTAAATACTCTTACCCTCACCTCAAGTATTCATTGACCGCCCTTGCAGAATTTATTGAGTCCACATGGTATTTATATAGAGTAACACTGCTCCTCCGTGATACGTTACTCTCTCTCAAAGATTGTGATCTAGGCGACTCGTGACCCTTTCTACCTCGACGTCGGAGAACGAATTATTTTCGACATTTCTACTCGCGCTAAAGTAGACTGTGGCTTAGCAGGTATTCAAGACCTCCGAACGAACAAACGTGATGACCGTATGGAATCGTTTGTTCTGTCAGAAACGTTGAAGGTTTGCTCCTACCTTTTTTGAAGGGATGATAAGAATTGATCTTTGAATCGCCATGTAGTATCTGTTCCTTCTCTTTGACGAGGAAAATCCGCTTCATCATGATGATTCTAATTATATCTTCACAACCGAAGGTCATATCCTTACTCTGACTCGGGAGCAAATGAAACCGAGATCTCCTGCTCGAAAGCGAATGCGCAGCGTCGAGGACCATAACTGTCCCGCGTACAGCCAATTCACTGGTATCAAACAAAATCAACGAACCGGCCTTGTGCAAGGGGTGCGGTCTCGAGTCGATGTAGATTACGCACGTCACCTGGTGGGTTTATCCCCCAACTCTGCCGACCAGGTATATTGGTCGCCAAATGGCTGGTGCGAAAGGCCGAAAATTGATCCATATGTTTGTGCATTCTCGTTATTCATACCTTGCTCTCTTTTGAACTGATTTTTCAGTCTTACGAATTTATTCTCGCCGCTAACGGCAGGTCGGTCGCTGAAGATTTAAGTCCTAGTTTACTGAAAGTAGGCGTTGTGTCCAACGGGTACATAATCCATAATGTAACCGGAATACGAACCCAAATTGTTCAACGATTGGATGGGAAAGGTTATGATATCAGGAAATGTGAGAGTCTCATCATATGTTTATGTTCTCACTAATGCAGCCCTAGTGGGACATTATGCTGTTCGACCTGGACATATTGTTTACATCAATGATTCTTCGATATTCCTTACGCCTGGAGAGGACGTAAATATGGCTCAAGACGAACTTTATCAGCGCGATCTGGAGATCCAACTACGAATTTTCTCATCAAACCTCAATCCTATGTTTCAAGTGCAGGATAGTAACACTGACAGTCAAGTAATCGACGTGTCCGTCACGGGTTATTCTGCCCAATTCGGTGCCGATCTCTCACGTGCTGTTGCATATCCTACAAAGGAGATTCCCCGTATCAGGAGCAGCGAAGGGGTCGTTGTTCGTCGCGACCCTGAAAACCTTCAAGGGTGCAACGCCTACGAACAATCCTACCCGGATAGTGTGCTAGTCGTCCACCGTGGCGACTGTACATTTCTAGACAAACTACTCAAAGCTCGAGATGCGTCAGCAGCCGGTATCATCGTTATCAGCAACCAAGACACGGTTATCAATCCCGCGGCCAATCGGGACGAACTGGCGCTAGTAGGCGACTTGAGCGATGTCGGACTTGTGCTTTTAACGAACGAAGTGGGTCAAGCATTCGAAAACATGTTGATTGCCAGTGAACAATTACGACCTGGGCATATTATGCTGGCTTTGGAACACAAACAAAATGTAGGAAGCGTTGAGGATAATGGACATAGACCAGTAGACAAGGAGAGGGAAGCAAAAGATCCCAACCGAATTTTGTATATCAATGGACATCCACTAATAAACACACGCCTATTGATCTAAATTTCTATATAATCACGCTCGATTCATTCATCTACTTGAACCACTGAGTACACTGGCGCATCCAACTTGCTGGACCCTTTCAAGAACAAAAGTTCAATGATGAACAGGTACTCGAGTACCTTTCCTCCTTGTTGAGCGACTAGGTCGCCTGCACTCTTAGCAGACCCTCCTGTGGTGCCCAACGATTAGCATGCACATAAACAGAATGGTGTCTAGTTTGCGTACCCGTTGCTAAAAGGTCGTCTACGACAACAACATTTTGGCCCGGTTGTATAGAGCCTGCTTGCATCTCGAAGGAATCCTAGAAGACCTCTGTCAGCCGCCATATACTGAAGATAAATACAGAGTAGCTGACGGTGCCATATTCCTTCTTGTAAGTTGCGTTAATACATTGCCCAGGTAGCTTTCCGGATTTCCTGACAGGAACAAAGGCAGCACCCAGTCTCAAGGCGATGATAGGACCGATAAGGAAGCCTCTTGCATCAAGGCCAACAACAACGTCGACCTTTTTCGCTCCCGAAGTTTGGAGTGTATGTGAGGTTATATGGTGAATCAGACCGGTAATCAAGGTTTCAAAGGCGAGGGGATTTCGCAGGATGGGGAAAATATCGAGGAAGACGATGCCCTGAGAGACGAAAAACAATAAGAGTGAGGCATGTCACTTTGGCTCAGGAGCGAAACAACCAACCTTCTTAGGAAAATCAGGATGAGAAGTCAAATGGCTTTTTATGAAGGCTACGTCTGCCATTGTGTATGTTCAGCTGAAGATATGAAGGTAGGTGATAAAGTTATCGTTCGATGCCCCCCCGGGACGCCGTAACTATTAAGGTCATGCCTGCATTCCGGGTGTCACGATGGCAAGTAGAATGTTGCGTAATAAAAAGCTAGAAGATGGGTGCAGATTATCAATGTTCACGCTCGGTGCGGACGTTGTAAGGTCAATGTCATTCCATATGGGTTCACCTTATCAGGTAAAAATAATTGTGGCGTGACTATACAACAAAAAATCTACACAGACTCAAGAATTTCAGGCTCCTTGAAATCTTTGGCGACTCTTGTTCCGGTCTCCTACGAGACATCGGGAATGTTAACCCGATGGTCAAGGAGGATATAAATGCAAAACAAGACTTACATCTGTTGACTCGCCATGAAGTTCCAGTAGTTTTGAGACATCGAATTTGGGAGCCTTCAGAATTTTTGCCTTTCTCACGTAAACGTTTTGCAAAGGGTAAATGCTACGCGACGCCTTCTCAATCTCACGTCCAATGGCTTCAGGCACGAACTTTTGAACAAGCTCCTTCAAATCGCAAGTCGTCGCCTCTCGTGTCATAATCTCGAACATCTTTTTCCTGATCTCCCGAATCTGACTTGATTGGGCGTAGGTGGTCTTTCGAACTTGTGATGGACGTCGCTTTGTGAAGCCAATCGCAAAGAGACGGATGAGATAACCGTCAGTGGTTTTGACGTCAACGTGAGCTTCAATGAGGGTTTGCCATTTTCGAACCAGGGAACGGAGTTTATCAGACGTGAAGTCCATGCCGTGGAAATTAGTCAAGCAATTCTTTCCCTGGATCTCGTCGATACGCAGTTTGATTTTGCGGAAGGATTGTTCTTCATCCTTGTTGAGATCTGCTAGAGAAATTTCAATGATACGTCCCTTCAGGGAGTCATTGGCATTTTCTGAACGATTATCAATTATGCAAGGATCAGAAAAGGTAATAGATTTAGGCGTACTGAGTCCTTGAGACCGATTGGCGAGAGTTTTGCCGACGTTTCGCACCTCAAAGATTGAGGGGGCTTTGATGTCGTACCAATCTAAGAGACAGGAATATTGAGGTTGAGGTCATGGAACACAGATTGCAATTGCTGAGAACAAACCTTTGCGCGAGAAGGGGTCAACTACCTTCTTCTTGATACCCTTCTTGCCTTTTGATAGGCGTTTGTTCTATTCAATGTAGTAAAACCCATATCTGAGAACAATAAAGACGGTGACAGACCTTTCCTACAGCCATGTTTGATGAGTACTAACGTCGAGCGATATAAGCTGCAACAAGTTTTTGTGACTTTGGGACTGTTGTGGACAGTGGCTTGAAACCTTATTTCTCCAACTGCATAACACTTTCCCAGGATATGTCACGGTCACACCATGTTGTACCGATCTCAATTCGAGTTGGCGTGCAAAGCATTTTCGCAACGCCATCCCTGCTGGTCTTGGTGTGATAATCCACGAGTAGGCTATGGATATCTTACACGCACAACGACTCACGCTCGAACTGCCATTACTGATCTCGAAGGCGACCTTTTCATCGTCGACAACCATGGTCTTGATATTGATGATTTAGCGACTGCACAACCATCCTCTTTAACCGTGGCAGTGAATGAATACATTGTGTATGCAGCATCATTCAATGTACCTGCATTCTACTTTACTATACACGATTCGAGTTCGTATATCTTTCGTCGACAAACAATCTCGATCTTGATGTTTTACAGATGGACTTCCATTACCCCTTGCGGATCTCGTACAGACTTCATTGTTCAAGGTCAAACCCCCTGACGGTTCAGACACCACCACTTTCGCACTTACTCTTCCATCCGCACCGTTTCCCCTTTTATCGCAAGGCGATCACCCCACTCTTGGCACACCTTGCTGGTACTTTCATCCTTGCCAAACAGATGTCGCTGTTGGCGAGTTCATGTCGGAAGCTGAGGAACCAAATTGGACGGAAGGGGCTCGATTTGTGCGATGGCTGGAATTATGGCTAATGATTGTTGGAAGTATTGTGAACTTGTAAATTATTGGGGGAGTCCAGAGTACGACGCAAGGGCGGGTCCTTGCAACAGGCTATAGTCTTGGGACTTCCCATCTGATGATCCTTGCCTTGCTCCGACTTTTATAATGATAATAAAATTTCTAGGGTCCAAAAACCTTTGTAGAATATATAAGACTCTGAGCTGGACCTGCTTCAAGGGAACCACAGTTGACCGCAAACCCATTCTCTTTCCTTTCCTTTCTTTGGACATACATCCAGTGTATTGGATATTAACCAGTTCAAGGAAGTTGTTGGTAAAATCTTATGAAGTTGCTCGCTAACAAATGCCTTCAAATCTGGGTCAAAAACTACTTCAATCTGTGGCAAAAGGAACTTCTCAGGGTCATTTTTCATTGCAGAGGATCACAGTTGGAGTTGAGACTAGTCCAGGGGTCATAGCATCATCATCGGCTGGCCAGGAAGTTCTGACGAAGGACCCAAAAGTAATCATAGGTACGTGCACATTCAGAGATTATCTCATTTCCAGGCCAGTTGTAGGTTTGGAAACAATAGAATGCTTGAGGGAATGAATACCAGTAGAATGCTATAAAAGTTACCCTTAAGCAACTTTATTTCTGAATACGTGTTGTCTATGATTATGTTGGCCATATGGCCCCATTGTTGCGTCCAGCATGGATATCTAAAATTACAGTTTTTGAATGACGAGTGCTGACGCAGCACCGCCCTACCAGTTGATTAGTGTTCCATCGTTGTAATGAAGAACACAATACATACTCCGTTGCAAATGCCCGCAGCACCGTACTGGCCAGATTTAAGAGCATGAACGAGGGTGACAATAATGCGTGCGCCAGAGTTCCCGATAGCATGACCTAGGGCAACCGCACCACTTCATTGACCAATTCAGGTTCAATGGAATAAAACAAAAAGAACAAAAGCATACCCATTCACATTGATCTTTGTGGGATCAATGTTACAAACTTTTTCGGCGATCCGGACAACGACAGAAAAGGCTTCATTTAATTCAAACAATGAGATGTCGGCGACAGTGAGATTAGCCTTTTGTAAAGCGATGGGAAGAGCTTTTGTTGGAGCTTCTGGGAAATTGATAGGCTCAACGCCAGCATCTGCCCACGCTGTTGGAGTATTAGATCGGTGTAGGTGATATGCATTTGGATCTCAATCAAGACTTACACAAGACTTTCGCTAATGGTTTCAGCCCCAGTTCTTCAGCTTTCGCAGCGGACATGAGGATCAACGCGGAAGCACCATCACTCAGGGGAGAGGAATTAGCGGCGGTGATGAGACCACCTTGCTTGAAAGCAGATCGAAGTGTAGGAACTTTGTCGGGGATGACCTTCTTATACTCTTCATCTTCTCTGACGACTGTGTCGCCTTTCTTGCCTTTAATCGTAATTGGCACGATTTCAGCATCGAAGGCACCACTCTGCCATGCACGGGCTGCGCGAGAATACGATTCCAAAGCATGAGAGTCAAGTGCTTCACGGCTGATGCCGTGTTTCTCGGCAGCGTGCTCTCCACAGTTACCCATGGCGAAGTTGTTGTAGACATCCCAAAGGCCATCATTCTCGAGAGAATCGCGTGCCTGGAACTTTCCAAAAGGTGGATTTTGACGTGGGAGAAGGAACCTGAGTGAATAAACGTTATAGTTTAGAAGGGTCTTAGCAAGTAAATAGCTTACGGAGCATTGCTCATACTTTCCATTCCACCTGCAGCAACAACGGACCGTTCGCCAAGTTTAATGCTTTGTGCAGCGAGCATGATAGACTTCAGGCCACTAGCACATACTTTGTTGATTGTAGTCGCATCCGAACTGGTTTGGAGACCTGCAGCGAGCGCAACTTGGCGTGCTGGTGACTGTCCGACACCTGCCTGGACGACGTTTCCAAAGTAGACTTCTTCCACGGTAGCAGGTTCAACCTTACCCGCCTCAAGAGCGTGCTTGAGTGCGATGGCGCCGAGCTGAGGGGCTGTGAATGACTTGAGGGACCCGTTCAAGGAGCCAACAGGTGTACGGGAGGCAGAGACGATGACGACTTCGGTAGACTACAGAATGGGTTAGCTAAAAATTGGGCGTAGAAAGAAAGATCGTTACCATTGAACGAGCAAGGGATGGAATAAAGATACGTGAAGTGGATAGAAGCATGTCCTTTTATCTGATGGTTGATTAAGAGGTGGCCTGATTTGGCCTGGTTTTAGCCCCTATTTTTGCAGAAAATGTCCGATCATGTGCTTTTAATTGATTTCCAGCTCTACTAAGTAGAAAATTTATTCCATTCCATTCAGTGACACTCCAGATTTTTATTCGAAATTTTTTGAGTGCACCAATTAGATATCGTAAATGCAGTTTACTATAAAGACCTCGGATTTTTAGAATCCAGATAACGCAGAGGTGAAGCACGTGATGGGTAAAATCCACTCTTTAGCCCGAGACTCCAAGTGAGCGGTGACCCCAAGTTGACATTATCTTATTTGGTCTGTTTTACGTCTTAATACCTTCACCATGCAAACTTTGGAACTGCAAGTTGAACGCTTTGAAAATGCCCTGACTTTGGGTCATCTGGCTACCCTTCCCAAACGCAATAAGGATCACTTCATATCAACCTTTACCCAAGAACAACAACATTTTTTAAAACAATATCTCTACGAGGGCCAGCGAGTCGCACGATCGTGGGATGATCCTGAATCAACGTCACCGCCAATAATCAATCCACGACCATCCCCGAAGAATGACCCTCAGCTTGGATTTGGGACTCCAGTCCTCAGGGCGAGACTAGATCTTATCTCCACGGGCTGTCCCAATGGTCCTATCGACACGGGTTGTAATAAGACAGCAGGTGGACAAGAGACTTCGAAAGAGAACGAAAGACCGTCTAGCCATAGTGCAAACTTATTGGATGCCACCAAATATGACTCCAAGTTAAAAGCAGAACGGCGAAAGAAGAATGTCAAAAAATCTGATAAGAAACGATCGAAAAAACACAATTTACCCTCTGATTCTGATAACGAATCAGTTGAACGTCAGTTGGCGACTCTCATATTCACATAGTTCTTTACTCACACTCCCAGATTCTAGGACGTGCAGAACGTTGTCAGAGAAAAAAAACTAAACGAGCCATAATGAACCCAGAAATGTTTGGGGATAGCGATAACCAAGACAACCCTTCGGCTACCTGCAAAAAAGTCAAACGTCAATCAAAATTGCGCCAGGAATTTGCTCTCATACATGGTTTCTCCTCCACCAACGTCGGCAAGAACCGTTTGACGGTGAGTCAAAAACCTTTCGGTCCCAAACTGAATAATCGATATGATCACAGCTCAACCCCGGTCGTCGAGACTTTGGCGTTTTTCAGAAAGGTAAAGCTTCCCGAAAAACAGATGTCATTCAAGCTGGAAAACATAAAAGACAAGAATCAGGTTGGATCCCTCCGCGCAATGATCACTAGCATTGTACTAATGCCGTAAATTGTCAGGCTTTCACTTTTCTGAGGCTACATTTCTTGGCAAACTCCGCAAAAAAGTGAGCAAAATCAATTTCGAAAAGGTGGCCAAGATCTCGACGATTAGAGAGGAAGACTCAACGGTTGTTTCCTCTGGCTCTACTTCCATCCTGGATTCGACCAAAGCGCGAACAGATTCGGATATGGTGAAGGTCAGATCAAGGAAATTCAAAGACAGCAAAGCGCCTTCTAAATCCAATGTGGTCTCCAAAGCGATGCCAGAAATTCAGGACGAGGTTCAGACTGGCTACGACCCGGCTAATTCTATCGTTTGGGACATCGAGCAAGCTTCTGATGTCTCTTCTAGTGTAAAGCAAGGAACCATTGTTTTAGAGCTTGCCCACTTGCCTTTGAGGTCTAATGAGGTACCTGGGAACGAGGCGTTGGGCACGAACATTACTACCTTGGGGGCTCACGTAAACTTGTCTGAGCAGAACTCTTTGTCTGTGACACAATCTCATACTCTCTCGAGTCCTTCCTTGGGCCCTTCTCAGTCTGCTTCTCAAATTGACCTAAAAACCGTCAATGTGGACTCGCTTCCAACAGCTCCTTCAAAGTATTTCAAACCTTTGCCTCCGACGCTTGCGGAGCCACATTTGGTGTTGACCCGTTATACTACCAATCAGTTTGACACAAAGCCTTCTGCCTTCTCCGAACTTGGGGAGCTGTCGAACATTGAAGATACTATCCCACTGATGCCTGAGTCAACCTCGCACCTTCACCACTCCGCTGGCCCGCCTGCTCGGTCATACTATGACGGTCAAGAAGTTAGGCCTAATCTTATACCTCCCATGCAACCAAGCTATGACGACTTGGAAGTCTCCGTATACTACGAGGGTTATCCTGATTCCGAATTCTGGTCTCCGGTGGATTATCCTTCTGACTTGAGTGTTGATGGTTTGGATAACATAGATATCAGCGTACATCATACCAGCGTGAGTTTTGATGGCCAAAACGCACCAGGCTTTGACATTCTTGCCGATGACGAGGTCTGGACTTTGGATTATACTGCCTTCAGGGAACCTAGCGAGATGGATCAGATTTATGATACCTCATTCATCCCCCTTTCTGGGTATCAAAGCGCAGAGCTGCATAATTCCATCTCACCATCAACGGGGCTAAGTGATGTGTACAGTGATGTTTCGGAGAGGTGTCAAAGGGTGGTTTATCAGTACTCAGGGAGGGACAGGTTGGACTTGGAGTCAGAGGATCAACAGATGCAACCTGACGGCGAGTCCAACCTAGAATATGAAGTCGCTTCGTCTATGGATCTGGAGCTGTACCCAGATGTTGTTCACCACTTTTGGCAGGGGCGTTCCTTACTCTACGAGTTAAGTACATCCGGAGGCTCTTCGTCACTTCACAAGCTATCAAACGTAGAGGCCGATGTCGCAAGGCAGTTGCAACTGGATCATTGGCAGCCGCAGAAATTGTGAGTTCGCGATTGTAAAGCAGAGATAATAAAAAGGACTTTATGGTTCAACTTTATATACAACGACACACTGTATATTCGACTTGGAAGAAACTGAGCTCTCGGAGTCAGGTTCAAGCTTTCAAGCTTCAGGCCTTTTTCAGCCGTACATAATTGTTGTGCACTATTTACGAACGCGACTTGTCACATGTCACATGTGAGTTACTCGTGGTTGTTTATTGGCCACAACTCTGCCAGCTTTCAAAACGTAGTATCATCTGGTATATCGCTTCAAGCTTCAAGCCTTGTTCTCGTTCTTTTCAGATTAGCTCTTCCCCGCCTTCTGTCATTGTAAAAGAATCCTAAGGAGAACAGTACCATGGAGAGTTCAACGGTACAATGTTACTCCATTAATTAAGGGTTTCAGCATCTGGGAATTAATTCTTGGCTCTAGGTATTCACAATCAAAGCTGAGCCACGAGAGCTCGAGTTTCCGCTTCCATCGTCCGTCGGAGACGCGCTACAAGCAAATAGAGCCAATACTACCGTTAAACTGGAGATGAATGATGCGGCGCGTCTGGTATAGATTGTCTTGTACTACGCGACTATCTTACTAATAATGGGTGAAGTCCATGCCAGATCATGTTGAAAATGGCTCTTCTGGCCATTCTTTGGCATTTCAGAGGCCTTCGATGCCCAAACGCGAGGAGAGTGTCGTAATGGATGACAGCACTCGCGATGTGGCAACACTGCAACAATCGAAACCTAAATTCTTTACCATCCATGAGGACGCCTCCGAGATCACTTACATTCCAGAAGATGCCCTAAAACAGGGCCTGAAAATGGTCAAGGCTATTAAGCAGACTCTGATCAAGTTAGAGTTGAGCAGTAGGCTTAGGGCTGAAGTCTGGGATCGCGAAGTTGTGAAGTTCGTTCATAGATATTTCTATGGTAATTGCTATAATGCTGATCTTTAAACATCTTGTTAGTCTCGAAGGGCAGGGCTCTCCGAGAACCCTAATTGCAGTTTGCGGGGGTAAAATGATTTCTTGAAGTCATGCCGAAAAAGAAAATTCACATTTTACACTAGCAACTGGGGCCGGGAAATCATCTTTATTGAATGCAGTCCTTGATGGTTTGCATTATCTTCATCTTATCCATGGTTTGAAATCTGAGCCTTTTGCAGATAACATTGTTCCTACAAGTGGCATGCGTGGTAAGTGCACGAACACGAACACTCCTATTTCTATAATATATGGACTGAATCCGAAACAGCTTGTACGGCTGTCGTTACAGAGCTAGCGTATCATCAAAAGAATACAATTGATGCCGACATTTCTTTCCTGTCGGAACTCGAATGGAGACAAGAACTTGGGGTACTTCTCCAGGATCTTGTGGATGAAGATGGCCATATCAAGCGCATCACTGACCTGAAGAGTGATGCTGGTGTTGCCTGGCAGAAGGTACAACATAACCAAACGTCAAAAAAAGTTTGAAAGGAAGATTGACTCCAATGTTTGGGCCAGGTCCATGCCGTCTACCCGACCATAAGCCAAGAGAACCTTACTAAACTGACAGTGGGTCAAATCATTGGCTACGATGGACGTAAGATTATTTATTTTCTTCATATCGCGTTGCTAACCGATGGTCATACAAAGAAATATCGCGGATCCTTGGAACGACCAAATCTATAGTCGCAAAGGATTCAAAAGCATTTGCGAAAGCAATCGGAAAATATATCGACTCTAAGGACCAGAAACGCGGTTCCAAGGACAAAGATGACAAACTGGATAAATCCAAGGGACCAAGCCTCATGGACAAGGTTCGTAACGCCGCAGGACTGAACAGAAACCCTGCTACGGGCACAAGCAATAACACGTCCAAGACAAGCGACCCAGACGCTCCTGCTTTGTGGCCGCTCATCCGACAAGTCAATGTACGCTGCCATGCTGAAGCTTTGTCAACCGGTGCTGTATTGGTCGACCTTCCCGGTGTGTTTCGCAGTATTTAACCAACTACCAAATCTAAATGTGATTGTCTATAGGTGTTGCTGATGCCAACGCAGCTAGAAACAACATCGCTAAGGACTACATGAAGAAATGTAATTGCATTTGGATTCTTGCCCCTATTACGAGGGCTGTTGATGACAAGACGGCCAGAGGTATACTTAGATTTTACAAATAAACTTGATCTTTTTTAACTGCTTTATTCTTCCTCAGATCTCCTTGGTGATGCTTTCAAAATGCAGTTGAAGAGTAAGTAATCCAGTGTACTATATGTGATATAAACTAACTTGTTTGTCTTGTAGTGGGTGCGTTGTAAATTTTCCTTACTCTGACTGCGTTTCATATAAGATCATTATTTATAGATGGAAAGTACGTATGTGACCTATTGCGCTCAGAATTTTTTGTTGACAATTAGTCTCTAGCTACGATGACCACTCTATCACTTTTGTTGGTGGGTGGTGCAAATTGAACTTCCTTCGAACAGACTTTGAACATCTCTGATAGCGAGCAAGTGTGATGATATATCTTGCTCTGAAGTTATTCGAGCTCTGCGACTTGAAGATGACCCGCAGCTTGAAGACATAGAGCAACGTCTTAGGCTCTTGAGGAAGGAAGCAACTGGATGCAAGAAAAGGAAAAGTGCTGCTGTAAACCTGGTGAAAGGTGACTTGAACCCCGTCCCCTTGTTAACCCCAATTCACGACGTCGTTGATTATAGGAATCGAGGAACAACTTAAAAACACTCGAGAGCAGATGCATGAACACCAGGCGCACCTCAAGGCGCTGGGGACTGGGGAAGCATTTGTTCCCACTCTGAAGAAGAGTAAATCGTCAGTCAACAACAAGAAAAGGAAAAATACGGGCAAGAGCCAGCAAGGCTCGCCGAAGCGAAGACGTAGCGCTTCCAGTGACGACGATGATGTCGACGAGTTAATGGAATCCGACGAAGATTTCTCTGACAACACTGACAGCGATGTGGACGATGACGGTGGGAGTACAAAGGCTTCCGACGAGGATCCAGAGTCTAGCGAAAGTGAAGATGAGGAGGTCGCTGAATTGACGGAAGGCGATTTGAAGGAAAAAATCCAAAAAGCGAAGGACGCAATCAAATCTGGCCGGGAAATGCTCAACGACGCCCGAACTGCTAAGAAAGAAACAATCGATGCTCTGTCGTACGTTGAGAAAGGCAGCGTGAAAATACAAAGAGAGAAAAACGCCTTCTGTTCTCTGAAGCGTTCAGAGGTGAGTAGGAATTTTGAATTTTCTCGTCAACAACATATTGATTGATTTGATTTATCAGTTCTCTCGCGATGTTTTAAAGGAGGATTTCCGAATTGGATTAAAAGATTTGGATGGTATGTGACATTTGAGACCTGTCATCGACATAATGCATATTGGTTCTTCTAGATGCTGCGGAGGAGGAGCGCGATCCCCAGAACTTCAATCCAAGTAGCCGTCTTCGCGGTAGGTTCATCTATCCGGTCAAAACCCTAGTCTTATTCTGATCGGTTCAACTCTAGATTATGATGCTATCGACCTCCCTGTCTTCACTTGTTCTAGTCGAGACTATGTCAGACTTCAAGGTGAGTTGTAAACGCCCCTGAAAACATCATCCGCATAATGACGGCGAGTATAGGACAAGTGAAAGGTGATGGAAAGCCGACATGCTTTTCCAACGTCGCCGATACTGGGATACCCGACCTTCAAAAATGGTGCCACCAATTGACAATCGTGTCTCGTGAACGTGCAGCTAGGGCTTTCATGACTCACTTGAAAGCGTTTGCTGTGTCTATTCATTCATATGTCCAAGGAATTGGCGACGTTACAGCGATAGACCGCGAAGCCTTACGTGAAAAGTGGGAGTCGCAGGGATTTGATCAGCCCGACGAATATGATGTCAACCCGCTAGAGGATCCGTTAGATGCTATCTTAGGGGGCCTGGGTGGCGACTTCGGTGCAGGTCTGTACCCTATGAACAAGCCAGCACCTAAGGTAGATCCTTATGGTCAACCAACGGGAATAACTCCAAGGCTATGCACGGTTCGTACTCACCACATTTTGTCTCTGCCTTCTAACATACCACTGACAGGAATTTGCAAAAATGGTGGACAAATGTGTCCACGAGCTTCAGCACAACTTCAAGGATGGTCTTGAGGATAAATGTCGAGTTGGTGCAGCAAATGTAGGATTAGAGATTCTACCCTGGTTATGCATGCTTATCGCCAAACTTTCAGGCTGCAGATGCTGCAATCCCTACCCTCGATGAATTTACGGCCTCCATGCATTGGGCTACCTATCGAGCGAGTGAGTCATGTTGCAACGAAATGCTTTATTAGTAGCACTCATCGACATATCTTTAGCACTCCGCCGTCACGGTTCCTGGCGTCGCGATCTCAATATTGAGCTGATCAATCCCTTTACTCGAAACATCGCACACTCTTGGAGTAAAGTCTTTGAATCGGACTTGTTTGCATCGTTCCGAACATCAACCGTTGATGTCATTGATACTTTGATCAAAGAGGTTGAAGAGTCAGCTACACCTGGTCTCAAAGATCGAGCGAAGCTGCAGGGCGAGGCCTGCATCGAAGAGGCTCGTGTGGCTTTGACAAAAACTGTCGAACTTGTGAAAGACGCGATGAATCGGGAACAGAAGGAAGTGTCGAGGATCATGGCACCCCATGTGCAAGCCCAATTGGTTGAAGGTTATGATACGGCCATGGAAGAACGCGGTACGGGTAGCGTTGCTCGCCAAAAGGTTAATCGTTCATGTTAGCCATCACTTTATTCGGTGATCTCACATTTCAACATTCAGGCTTATTTCCAAGGTTACATCAGCGACTGCAAAGACAATATTTTCGATGATGGAGCAGATGTCGTTATGGAGAGACTGACCAAGGCGGCTGAAAGTATTGGAGAAACGTTGGACGAGGCCATGGGCAAACTTGCTCAGAAGGTTTGTCTTTCGATCGAAGTTTACGTCCCTCACCATGAATCTCAAGTTATTATTTAGATTGAAGTCAATCTAGCAGTTCTTTGGGAGGGTTCTCGCGACAATCCCGCTCAGTTGAAGGCCCGAAAAGAAGTCATCGACCTCGTGCAGACTGTGCAAGAACAAATTCAGCTGTGGACGCAAGCTGACAAGATGAAGCAGAATATAGACAAGCTCGCTGCCACAAACGCTATGGAGGAGGATTGATTGGTTCTAACTTACACGTTGACTAGTGACTAAGATATTCATTGCACTAATAACTTTACTTTCCATGGTGAACTTACATTACACCTTATTCATGTTTGCTAGGCTACACTACATTCATTTGCAAAGTAATGTCAAATAAGGTTTACATTTGCCTTTCGTAACGGCAGATTGAGAAAATAGTATTACAGCAGGTACAGTCGTTAAAACGTTAAAGCTGAGTTGTGTGATGCATAATATATTACAGAGAACATAGACCCCTTGCCTCCTTTTCCCCATGATGCTATACGGGCCTGGACATCAGTTTAGATTCTGTAAACCGGTCTTCCTTGTCTGTCAACTTCTCCCCCCGTTCGAGCGTCGATATATCGTGGTCGACGGGAATAACCCATGAAACCCCACGTGCCACGGTCAGATTTGTACCGGACGCCACTGGAAGGTGCTAATCCGAAAAATCGACGAAAACGAGCTCCAAGTGAATAGTGGTTATAGTGGTGATGATGAGGATAGCCATGGCTGGATGCCTAGAGAAGATGAGTTTTTTTTAGGAATGAGGCAGTAATGTTATACAACCAACCATGACTACGGGGCCTCCCATAGAGGGTACAATTTGAGGAGGACTGTGATAATTGTGATGTCTATGACGTCTAGAAGAACGGCCATGAGAAGGTACGTACACAATACCGCCAGCAGATGGACCATAGCCTGCATAGGTCGGTTGCCCATATCCTTGGGAATAGACAACCGGTTGTGCAACCTGGCCATAGGCAGAAGGATAGTACGTAGTCATGATCGTCGTGAGGTAATAGTAAATCAGTTCGTTCTCAAGTATTTATACAGGCAAGAGTGTTGGGCAAAAGAGGACAGGTGAATTTGGTCACGCGTCACATCGTCGGTTCTGTATTTATAACATGCTTTACGGAAATCGGAAACCGAGTAACAGGCGCCGGGGGGGGGAGCGTAGTCAGCTGCCACATACACTACTCCAAGTCCTGAAAATCACCTTCATCCATGTCATGGGGCTGAGACGAAAGCAGTTTAGCTATTTTAAATATCATGAAATTACTGTTGCAAGTACCTCCTTAGGTTCCTCGTCTTCTCCGTATTGCATTGTATAGTCGATATGACTGACAACTGTCTCTAATGAATCCGTATCGGTTAAATCGAGTGGCAGAAATGAAACGAGCGGATGGTCTTCGATCTACGACCCATTTAGGACCCATACAAAGACGAACAGAATACTCTTGACTGACTAGCTGTACTATTGCTTGATTTAGAGCATGAAAGCGAGGATTCGATATGTTTCCTTCTTTCCCCCTTCTTGTGGCTAGAAGTAGGGGATCTGGATCCAGATATCTGCATGCGGGGTGACGTCAGAAACAATTGCTTACCCAAATATTGGGTAGCAGAAAGCTCGAGTGTGTCACTCTGAGAAACGGAAAGCATTGAAAGTTCCGCCGTGGAGCTTGGTACCCAAAATATCCAATATACACTTACCGGGCGATATCTTTCTTTTGACGGATCCCATTCCGTGCACTGCCCGACTCATCAGGAGATTTAGCGGTCACTAGATCCATCTTGGACATGATATTTATCCAAGGAATTTCGAGATTGACCATTGCCGACATGGCCGATAATACTCCACTGTTCGTTGTCTAAGTACCTCTGCATATACACTATTTGTAACCAAAAACTCACCTGAAAAATTTATAGCGATCCTCCATGAACTGTGATTCAATCAGATACACGGCGGATACTCTGATTCCCATCCTAACAAGGTTTTGGACAAGCGTCGGAAGAAATGGATGGTGTGTATAAAGTTCTATCTGGCCTTTAGACAATCCAAAGTTAGCTGCAATGCTAACTCATTCTTCATAGATTGAACTTACCAGGACAGTCTATAATCAGATATTCGTCGTCAAATCCACCAAGCTCTTCTTCTAGCCAATCCATATTCTGCAACAAATATCTAATCGCTTGTTAGAATGTATACTACCACTCGGGGGTAGGGGGAAATAGATCCTTTTTATTAGCACTCACTCACTCAAAGCAATACACTAGACCTCCGTTGGGACCGTACTCAAGCTCATTCATGACATCTTCCAGACTGACGAGATCTCTAATATCGATCGTTGGTTCAATCTCGAAACTAGATGGTGCTGCAGCAGGGTCCAAGTTCACAAGATGTGCAGACCGTTTTGAAACATGAAGATGGTTGATAAAAGCACCACTAAATGTAGATTTTCCAGCACCTGCTGGGCCTGTGACGAGGACTGCATATCGCATTTTTTTTCGGGTACTGAGCGTCAGTAAGATGAATTAAAGGAAACCGTGACCCCGTGAATGATTAAAATTTAAAAGTCCGCTTGAGGGGTTAAACTCTACTAGTGACACTTATGTCGCGCCCTCCCCTTAATCCTGAAAAGACAACTGCGGGCATCGCTCTTGACCCCCAAACCCTCGAGCGCGTTATACCAGAGTCCAGGCGCCCAGATGGAACGTATGTGTCCTCGCTCTCCTTAGATCTCTCCATAGCATCCGCCTCTCAGCTTCCTCGCTCATCTCGTCCATCTTCCACGCAGTGTTAGGAAACAGATCAAAATCCGACCTGGCTTTACTCCCCAGGAAGATGTCCGCCGATTTCGTGGCAAAAAACAGGCACAGATGGACGACAACACACTGCCCAAGGGACATATCATCGGATGGGCACCTCTGCCTACATCAACTTCCGGATCTCCTGCTTCGAAGCCTTTAAGTAAAAGTGCCAAGAAGAATGCCAAACGGAAGGAAAAACGAGAAAAGGAAAAGGTGGATGTTCCAGATAATTGGGAAGATGACGATGATGGGAGCCCAAGCACCCATGACTCAAACAGCGGTGCACCAGTTACGACTTCGACTACGGCGGCAACAACGGACCCTGCATCTACAGCGGATAAAAACCAGCCAGTTTCTTCTGCCGACGATGCAGATGATTTGTCCAGTAAACTTGACAAGCTGAATGTCAAGTAGCAGCGTCGAGTACGAGCATCGCTGCATTCTGGATGTAGGGTGGGTGGTTCGAGATACTATGGTCGGTTACTTTTTGTCTTGGCGTCCAGGGGATGATGTGCAGATAGAAATACAAATTATTGATGAGTATGGTTGGTGGGAATATGAAAAAAACATGGGCATCATTCTATGTCACCCTTCCAGTCCTTCCATGGGTGTATTCACGTCCGGTCGAGTGAGTGGTGAGGCAGTTCGTGACGACTTTGGTTGTACCTCCATCGTGATAATGATAACCACAACAAATGCCGACAAAGTCACTGACATGAGCTTATCAATAATGGGGCAGCCCTACGGAGTAAAAATTCATGGCTCACCGACGGCCTTGCGCATGTTGTCCCATTTGATTTCTTCCACATCCGTTCGCAGATCACTGACATTAACGATTGCTTTATTTAAAAGGGTCTGCAATGAAAAAGGCCACCGTGAGTTACGGTTAGGATTGGGAAATTGATAGCACCAACCTCGATGTTGATATCCTGTTGCTTAAGATCAGCTTTAGCCTCGTTTTTCCTGCTATCTAGTTCCATTTGAATCCTGGGAGTAGCCTTAGATGAGAAGTGCAATTGAAGATGAAAGGACAATTTTTACTCATGTTTTAGATTCCCAACATTCTCCTTCATCTTCACATCGAGTAGGTCAATTTCTCGGCGCAAAGCAGCTGTAGCAGCTCTAATTGCTGCAGAATCATTCTTCGTGCTCATCGTCAATTCGGCACGCAAGTCAGAGAGTGCAGCACGGAATAAATACGCTTGCTGTTGAGATGTTGTGAAGTTGTGAACTATGATTGATATTTAAAATTTAAACCATACGTTATCCAGATCTTTAACGGTCAAGCCTTCACTTCTCACTCTGCCAATGCGGTCTACGAGGAGCGCGCGAGTCGCACGCATGAGACTCCGAGCCGTCTGTTCAGGAAAAGTCTTCTCCAGTGCTGTAAAAAAGGCATGGGTATGAAACGGCGGGCTTGAATATGTAGGCAGTGTGCGTGGCGGCATATCGACCACATATGGAGCTGGAACTCCCGAGTTTGAAGAGCTTAGATTATTAATCGAAGGAGGCGCATCATCCGCCTGTGAAGATGGAAACGTTGATGAGGATGAATTCGAAGGATCTCGAGGATGTGACATTGAAGCCGATGGTGGGTTAGAAGGTGGTGAATTACTCGGAGGATCCCCAAGAGTAGGCCCAGTGTTATAATAAGCGACTAGAAGCGTCTTTGAGGGTGACGTTAGACAAACATTTGTTTTTAGAGAATGACAGGCGCGTGGAACAGCACGAAGGAGCATATTCATAAAATTGCAAAAGAAGTGTATAATAGGTGCGTGGGTTAACAAACATTAATGCCTGCTGACTCATCCCATCTTATCTTATCTGAACTATCAATCACTTTAATCTACCAGCAAATCAAAGGGGACGAACCTATTTATGACTTTGAAGAGGAGGCAGGCGGCGCAGGTTTAGGAGTGAATTCAAATTGAGATCCAACAATATTGCCTCTGAATCGTTTCCTCATATCCAGCTGTTACTGAGGATTAGACAAGCTCTTAGGACTGTTTTTATACGTACCATGCCGCGTTTGCACTCAAAAGTGGCTTTTCGGAGGGACTGGCACTCTTCTGGCAGATCTTTGTAGTGTTCTTTTAGACACTCTGAAGGCAGATGTCCTTGCTTCATAACGCAATCTGAATGCTTTAGACAGTCTTTCAGAGCTGCAACGAGATTTTGGCACGAGGAAGACATTTGAGTCTCGGGGGCACGTGATATTTTCCAACTTTTTTTTTGCGATGTCACCACCACTACTAAACCACCTCCTCAGGACAACCCCCACATTAGCACAAATTACCAATAGAGCCATTGTTTCTGTAACAGGCTCACAGTCTTCTGAGTTTCTTAATGGTCTCCTCGCCACTTCCATCCAGGACCCTCCTAAGAATCAATACTCAACCTTATTACACGCCCAGGCACGCTCTCTCGTATCCTCTTGGGCTTTGTATAGTTGAATAGGGCTCTCATGCAGGGCAAAGTTATGTACGATGTTTTCTTGTATTCAACGAAAGCAGGCTATCTCTTGGAATTGGACTCGCGAGCTTCTGAAGCATCTCCATTGCTATCTTACCTCAAACGCCATGTTTTGCGGTCCAAAGTTAAGATCCGCAATGTCACAGATGAATATGACATATGGGCTGCCTGGGGCTCTCCTAATGATAAAAGCTGGGAGACCATACGGAAGTGGGAATGGGCTTCAAGTGGGAGTGGATGTGTAGAACCTTCATGGAATGACTCCAAAGATTGGCCTTGGGGAACGAACGGAAACACTATTAATGACAGAAGAGCCGTAGGGATGGGTCGCAGGTTACTTGTTAGGAAAGGCGAACGGCGTATGTGATTCTTCTTCCACTCTCTATTTGTCTGATTATTTTTTTGGTCGGAAAATAGCTCGGGACCTTTCTTTGCATGATGTAGGGTCTACAGATGATTACCGTCTCCATCGTATTCTTCATGGTGTCCCCGAAGGAATCGTTGATATACCACCTATGCACGCATTTCCGATGGAATCTAATCTTGACGCTATGGGAGGATGTAAGAGCTTTACACCAAATATTTCCTTGTATTTAGGTTGACCCCTCTCATAGTGGATTTTAGAAAAGGGTGCTATGTCGGCCAAGAACTCACAGTACGAACATATCACAGAGGTGTTGTTCGAAAACGGATATTACCAATATACCTAGAGCGACCAAATCAAACGTGGGCGTCTTCCCTCATATTGCTTTTCGGTCCTGATTGTTTTTCAGAATATCGGCTTTTCCTGCCAACGCTGACATCAAGCCTTCTTTGATATCAAACACTGATGCTGAGAAGGCGGGTGCTCGGCCCAGAGGTATGGGAAAACTCCTGAGCACACAGAAAGAAGTGGGACTTGCGCTTCTGCGTCTTGAACATGTGGCAGGTGTCCAAAGAGGGGAAATCAAACTTGAGCTTGAAATTCCTGCTGAGGGAGACCAAAAGGTTTCTTGCACTGTGATCCCTTTCTGGCCCGACTGGTGGCCCGGCGACCTACCAAGCAAAGACCACTCTACGAATTCCATATAAACATCACTCCATCAGTTAGGTATCAGTATGAAACAATTAGCATTGAATATAATTGGTCGCAACATTCATTCAAAACAACTCCTGTAGTAATATCATATTCATTCTGTTAGAATAAACGTTCTAGAATGTGCTGAAGGATAAAGTTCACTTCGAAAGTGGATAAAGAGACAGGCATGGGCAGAAGCGGAAGAGAGGTGAACCCGTAGCTTTTAGATAATAGCGAGATAACGTGTAGATGTGTACGCTGACTTGTATATGTGCTGTCCCTTGGCGATAAGGGTGCAGTTTTGTCGTCGATCGCCACGAACTCCTTCAGGTTGTTCACATATTACTGGGCGAGCATAATGATTCGAGAGACAAGAATCGAGATGTTTGTCGACGCGAGCTTTTGTTCGTTGCTAGCAGTGGATTTGATGCGGATGGAATTTATCCGAACGAGTATCAATACTCATGGGCATGGTACAGGTTCTAATAAATCTCATTGACCAAGAGTTTCTCACCAAATGAGAAACATTACCTTCGATGAGCACCGATGAATATACGTATTCGCCATCGTGACTGACTGATACATGTATCCGACCAATTTTGCGGCGATTCACATCAAGGTTAGGATGGTATCTGAGGGAGGGTTTTCCTGAAAGTTTTTCATATGTAAACTCCTTCCATGAAGCTTTTACAACTGGGTACATCGCCTTGTACGATGCTTCTTTTATACCCCACCTATGGATATAAAGATGTTAGATTCAAGAGATAATTCTACAAGTATCAATATACCTAACAGCGAGAAATTGAACACGATCTTGGGCGTCAGAAATCTGCAAATCTTTCCACTGGCCATATTCAGCTGTACTTAGAATCCTGGAAGCAAATCTGTCGGGGCGTCTACGGTTGAAAAGAGCAAGAATGCGAGGAAGGTGGACGACATCGACGCCTATACCGAGAATCGTCATTTAGTCTAATTATTGCTGTTTGCAAAAAGGTTGGTGCTTACCTGCCTCTTTCAGAAATCCACAAAAAATTGTTCGAAACTGTTTCTTTTTTTATTTGTCTAAGTTCCATACAACTGTAAGTAAACTATCTACTACACGCATGGACTGGAGGCATACATGGTTTATCTACGAAATGTTCTATATATCGGAATTGTAATAAGTGAGGGGGGATGTAGAATGGTTAATTTTTCGTGGTAGGGAAATACATGCTACGGAATAAAAGAGTTTCGGACAGGATCTCAGATTGAAGGCCCTGAGTTCTATCAGGTGGGTAGCAGGACGCGATATTTACAAACGTTCTAGCTGCCGTCAGAGCCGTGTATTGACTGTACGTGTACTACATGGTACAGCTGTAGCTATAAATGGTACAGTTGTCCCAACTCCCTACTATGGTCTAATAGAAATGCTGCAAGTCTTTCACAAATATATTGGCTATTTGAAAGTGGTTACTATTTGCCAAGGTCGAAGAGTATAACTAGACATACCTCTAACACGATGTCCAATGTGGGGCTCAGTAGTTGCAGAACCTGACGATTGCGAACCCGATGGTTGCGAACAGTTGTCATCGCTGAGTGGTTTTGGAAAGAAAATGTCTTGTCGAATTTTCTTGCTCAGTGTGGAGCGTGGAGTTGAATCAGGTGTAGTTGAATCACGAGGTGTAGTTGGATCAGGACTCGGAGGTGTAAAATAAAATGATGATCGAGCTACTGCCGGAAAGTTGTATACTTGCAAATATTCTAGAGGAAGAATGTGGATGACATCGTCTCCAGGTCCAGTCTGGATATAGGCTATACAGAGAGTAAATCATTGCTAATTAGTGCTTGTGGAAGATGTACAGTTAAAGGGATGAAGACGCACCCCTATTGACATCCTTGGTGTAGCCCAAGATACCTCCACGGCTACGAATTTCAACGAAGTCCCCAGCCTCCCCTCTATTAGCATTCCAATCGGCCCTGTATTTCTTCGGAGTTGGTTTTTTGTTGTTTCCGAGTCTAACAACCTTCTCCAGGCTGCTTTGTTTTGTGTCAGGGCTATCAGCGCGTCTATTACATTGTCGGATATTCCCGGGCTTTGAAGCATAGCCAGATGATTATTCCAGAGTGCATGAAAGGGGTGTGATGGTGGGAGAAGTATTATTGGCACGTTTCTAACTTGTATGTCGTCCAATGTTGATTCAAGGACTCTTCCAGTTGAAGTAGGGGGTAATACAAATGTAATTGGCATGGCAGGAGGATGGATGGATGGAGGTGTTGATAGTCTTAGACATCTAGACTCTTATGCTGCTCAGCTGAAACACTTGTAGGTCAAGAGGTTTAGTTATGTAAGACCAAGCAACACATTGATCAATGCTAGGAGTCAAATTCAAATCTCCCCCTTAACCTGAACAAATGTCTGCTACCCTTGCTTATGTAGCAGCGTCTACAAACCGCTTTAGCAATACCGCAGATATCTCTCCTTCATCTTCTGTTATTGCCTTCGGGTCCTCGCGATTATTAGCCCTATGGCATGTCGATGTGAGCCTTGCGAAAAGCTCTCGAATTAAATCTTGGTCCTCAATTTTTATCAGGATCCAAATGACCATGGAGTTTCACAAACACTTCCAGGACACGCTGGCTTTATAACGTCTGTTAAGTTTGTTAAGGATGACATGCTTGTGTCTGCAGATACGAAAGGAACACTGCGATTATGGAAGAAAAACATATCTCAGGCAGGCAAGGGTTTTTCTCTTGAATCGATGCGAGCTAATGACCTCGAGCAGTGGAAGCCACACCACACGATCCAAGCACATTCTGAATCTATATCTTGTCTATATGTGAAAGGCGAACACTTGGTTACTGGCTCTTCTGACTCCTGCGTCAAGATCTGGAAAATCACCAGAGAAGGCAAATCAATAGGTTCCATCCCTCAATTTGACCCGCATCTCTATTAACCTACTCTAACAGATGACCTTGCCGCCGTCCAAACAATAGGCTTGAATGGCAGATATCCTCTTGCCTTGACTTTGGCCTATCTTCCTCAATCAAATGGTTCGATCCTAAAAAAAGAATCCTTAATTGTGTTTGACGCCTTCTTTCATTAGTATTGCTTCTGGCCATCGGAGGAACCGACACTACTGTTCAGCTATGGGTCTCTTCTGACAACAGTGTTTGTATCCCTCTTATTGATTTTCCACTCGCCTTCTGATATAAGTCATCGACCTCCACAGTTTGTACACTCTGCGACTCTCTCTGGTCATGAAGATTGGATTCGCAGCTTGGCGTTCACGGAATCTCTCGAAAAAGGCCAACCTTTGATACTTGCTTCAGGATCTCAAGATACCACAGTCCGTCTTTGGAATATCGAGCCACGGCAGAAGATCCTTGCTCCGAGTACAACATTGGAAAATCATAATGATAATCTCCTTGATAGCTTTGAAGCTTCTCTTGGCGATATTGGTGAGAATGAGGAAGGGGGGAAACAAATTTCTTTAAAACGTCATGTGTTGACCGTTAAAACAAGCGCCGAAAAGTAAGTTGATGAGATTCTCATTATCCTCCAAAATCTGATGATCTACAATCAAGTGCTCAACAATTTTCTGTGACATTTGATGCCCTTCTGGTGGGCCATGAAGCAGGAATAACATCTCTTTCCTGGCGAATGGATACCACAGCAGCTCTCCCTACTTTACTGTCAACATCAATTGATTCCTCAGTTATTCTGTGGTCACCTTCAGTGTTATTAGATACAGAAAACCATGAATCAACATCAATATGGATCAATCGTCAACGATTTGGAGACGTTGGTGGTCAAAGATTGGGCGGCTTTGTAGGAGGGTTGTGGGCACAGAAGGGTACTGAAGCATTGGCCTGGGGGTGGGCAGGAGGCTGGAGACGATGGCGTTGCAACTCCAATAGCAAAGATATGTCCGAAGAAGAGTGGAAGGAAGTCGGCGCTATAACAGGTCACAACGGACCTGTCAAAGGTATTGATTGGAGTCCAGAAGGCGAATACCTTATATCAGCTGGGTACGTCGTTTCTCCAACAAGAGCTCTCGTGGGTTTCCTGAACTGTACTCCAGTCATGATCAGACCACTCGAATACATGGCCCTGTGTCCACACCCGAGTTTGCTCAACCATGTTGGCACGAAATCGCTCGCCCTCAGGTTCACGGATATGATGTCTTGAATGTGGTTTTCATTGACCAATTGAAGTTTGCGAGTATAGCAGACGAAAAGGTTATGCGTGTCTTCGACGCTCCCCGTGGGTTTGTTGAACTAAGCGAAAGACTCGGTGTCGCACATTTTGCTGAAGAAAAGGTTTTTTGCAGTTGTTGTCAGATGCCATCGAAACCTCTAATGTAAATGTACGTTAGCTCAAGCGACCGATCAGCGCAAATGTTCCTCCTCTCGGGTTATCGAATAAGGCCGTCAGTGAAGGTGCGATATCTAGATCCACTGACACCGTCTAAGAATACTTAAATTAGCATCAAGGTCCCCAGGAACTGGTCGGTGCACTAGATTTTTCGAGGCGGCCCTTTGATGGGGAATTAGCAGGAATCACTCTATGGCCGGAGACGGAAAAGATTTTTGGGCACGGCTACGAGGTAGTTTCATATATGTATTCTTTTTGATTTTTGACGGTTAATCAGCCATGTAGTCGGTCACACTCGGTGTCTCGCATTCGCGGCATTTTCTAGCGACTGCTTGCAAAGCAACCAACATCGAGCATGCAGTCGTTCGGGTTTATGATGCTCGCTCGTATAAAGCTGTCGGAGAACCTTTACAAGGCCATATTTTGACCGTCACGCGGATATGCTTCAGTCCAAATGACAAGTTTATTCTGACCGTCTCACGAGATCGGACATGGAGACTTTTCGAAGTTCAAAGTGAAAATGGTGAGTATAGCTATCATTTTCTATCGTTGTGTTTTTAAAAATCACATTGATCCAGGGTATATTCCAATTGCTGCTGAAAAGGCTCATGCCCGCATCATCTGGGATTGCGGATGGGCGATTGAAGGAGATGTATTCGCAACAGCGTCGCGAGATAAGACGGTATTTTGATCGTTTATGCGTACCTCTTCCTATATCTCAACTTAGGTGTGATCCAGGTGAAGATATGGAATCAGAATGGTGGAAAATGGAAGTCTGTAGCTACTTTGACGACCGGTCAACCGGCGACAGCTGTAGCATTCACTTTCTTGAAGAAAACAAATAGGTTCGTTCCGTCGCATCTGTACTTCTACTGTCACCTTCATGGCTTGTTCTAGGCGATATCTTGCCGTTGGACTTGAAAGTGGAGAAATATTAATCTATTCTGCGTTATCTGCGTCGATAGATGAATGGAAATTGGATGTGACGATTGACTCGAGGTAAAATATCTTCTTTTCTCTACTTAGATGGGTACTTACTCCCATCAATAAGCATGGCTCATATTGACCACATACATCGTCTTACTTGGCGGCCATCAGTTACGGAAACAGTTGGGGAATTGGCGAGTTGCAGTGAAGATGGTACAATGAGAATACTAAGAATTCGACTGACAATGGATTAAAACTATTTAACTAGAAATACTGAAATGAAACTTGATATACACTGTGTTATGAGAAAGATTACACCGAACAGAAACATTTAGTGAAACACTGGGAATAGAGATTGTGGGTGCTATGTAAGGGTATTGAACACCAAATAGGTAAGTGCAAGTTCTGCAAGAAGCAGTGGATAATGAAGAACATGGTTTTGCTATAGTGATACAAGAACACGTTGATAGTCATCTAAACAATGTCACGGAGACTGATGGGAACTTCAGGCTATGAAGAGGAAGTCAGTCTAGTCACAAAACAGAAGAAGGATTGAAGCGTACGCATTTGATTCTGTTTCAAGTCAGAGATGTCAGTGACATAAACTTAGAGCTGAGTAGTGACTTACTTGTAAAAACATTCTATAGACCGCAACATCTCAACATCGCCACCGGTGGCAGTCACAAAGTTTACAACGACACCTGCCCTAGAATAAGTGGACGCCATCGCGGGGGCGACACTGGACAATCAAATGGTCAAAATGTTATTCCTCCTAGTATGTAACGCAGGGGGATCTCACCGGTGAGAATATTCCTCCACCGCCTTCGGAAGATCTAAGGGCAAGGATGAGATTGTTTTAAGAGAATTTATTGTTATTCAAAGTAATCACCGTAGTTGATGACCAAAGGGACATGGGATACTTCAGGACTTTTGACTTGGATGTCATAGACAACGAGAACTTTAGGGGTTGGTTGCCTCATGGTAACAGAAGCCGGAGTTCTGAATTTGCTCAAGGCAGCCAGTTTGGTCCCGCTATTCATATCCCCATGCTTTATAACGGTCAGGTCGTTATTGCACAATGAAGGTAAGAACCTTACAAGAGGAATTGCTTCTAATCCACGGCTTGCCAATTTGTAGACCACTGATTCAAGGGCGGTGATTCCTCCCACATGGACAATGGCCTGATGAACTTCGACGTCCTCAAAAATGTCAGCAAGAGCATCAAGTTTCCACTCTCGAGCTTGAGTTGTTTCAGCGTTGGAGGCACTTCTTCCAGAACCGATGATGCCAAGTCCGCCCCCCGCGGTTGTGGCAAGAGGGTCTGACCGTCCACCGGCGGTAAACGCTAAATAAAGATAAAACTGACGCAAGCCTCTAGAACCTTGATTGGTTTCGGGATTTGCAACGTTACCGTCGCGTCGAACGAGGACTCTAACAGGTTCTCGTAACTGTATAGCAGATGCAAGATTAAGGACGTCCTGTGGAACAGTGTTGGAGAAAAGAGCTGTTTGACGTTCAATTAGTTGGACTGGACTCGGAGAACTGCTTTCCGACGCGTTCGGTGAAGGTACTGCTGCAGAGAAGCGGCGGCCGGAATTCTGGAAAGATGAAACCACTGGATTACCTGGCTCAAATGGTGAAGTAAAAGTCGCTTGAGTGGAGGAGGAACCTGTAGGCAGACCGGCGACGGCCGGAGTGGAGCTGGCTGGCGGTCGTGATCTAGGAGGAGGTAGCAACTTTACGATGCTGAAAACAAATTCATGCAAGTTGCGAGCAATCAGCTGATCAACTTCGTCAAGTACAAGGAAGCGAACTTCCGATCCAAGGAGTCCACCAGTCGTTGTAAAGAGGGCATGAAGTTTCTGGGGTGTTCCACAAATAATGTGGGGAAGATTTTGCTGGAGAAGACGAAGTTCTTGTGCCAAGTCATTACCACTGGTTGCGGTCCCGACTCCAAGCGCAGAACGTACTCCAATTGGTCCACCGAGATCTCGGATCATGCGCTGAGCTTGCGTGGCCTGATCTACAGTCGTCGAGATCATGATGACGATCGGACCACGATTGGGTGGACGAAGGGTGATGTTCGACACTGCAACCTGAATTGCAGGTATAACATATGCTGCGATGCGTTCTTGCGTTGGAGGAGCCTGAGCAATGATATCAGAACCTCGAAGAAGAAATGGCAGTGCCCTTTGCTGGATCTTGTTCGGTGGACCAACGCTAGTGATCGTATGGAATTAACAACGATTCGACGATGAACCAACGATCAAAAAAAAAGACACACCCAAATTTTCCAAGTGATCTTAGTAGTTCAGGAGCCAATGATAATTGCTCCCATTTGGATATCACGGGTCCATTCTCGCGAGGATTTCCTCCGGCCCAATTATCTCCTTGAGATTCAAGCATCTGCAGAAAGAATGTTATCAAAGCTTAGAGAGAGGTTCTAATATAACTTACACCCGAGGAGTCACGTCGAAGTAGCCCAGAAACCGATCGACGTTTATCGCGTAGGATGGTTTCCTGGCGCCCAATACCTTGTTCAGGAGGGCGCATTGGCAGGTCGAGTGTCCCTGCAGACCAAGTTCGTAAAGGAGGATTTGGATGGCGAACTCTAAGATCCGGCCGATTTGGTAGACCATGCCCTAGCATAGTTGCATTACCAATAACTGGAGGCGATATGGTTTGGTTCGGTGCAAGGTCTAGCTGGGCAGGGTTTAAGCCAATGACCGAATTGTTGCGGCCATCTGGAATTGCGGTCTGCTGATGTTGCATTTGCTGAGTCTGGAGGGCGAGCAATTGCCCCACAGAGGAGGTCAAGGTATTGAGTCTTTGCGATATGGAAGAAATGTCATCCGTGTTGGCCGCTTGATTAGGTGCAATATTGCCAACGGAAGGGCGATGCTTGATCATGTTAGACGAATTTGAATTGGCATCAAACGGATCTTTAAACTCGGGCTGGCTATTATTGATGCCAAGAGCCCTCTCAACCAGCAAGTTAACCTTACGATTGATGTCCCCCAAGTCGCGCTGGATCTCACGTGTGGTATATTCACACCGTACGAGACGATCGAGAATATCGTGAACCATGGGCGACGCTTTAAGTTGTGCTTCAAAGCTTTGGGATTGTTGATCCACAATTGCTGGTGTAAATCGGGAACTGGAATTCTGGGAAGAAACTGGTGAAGACGAGGTATACGCCACGCCCGTATTTGTAGTCGGACCACTCATTCCAACCAAGCTTGGAGGAGGTGATAAACGTTCACGCATTTGTTGTTGCAGTGAGGAGAAAGAGGAACCCGGTGTCTGAGTGCCTCCATCGATAGTGTCCAGTTCTGCGGGAGAATGACTATTCTCTCGTTCCGGTAAAGTGTCCAAAGTACCCAACATGCTCGCCTCTCTGGGTCTTGCTTCAATGACCGGATAAGATCTGCTCGCGTCATTATGACGAAAAGTTGGTGAAGGAGCATCGCGTTGAATTGGAGAGGGTTGATACCGAGACTCCGGAAGCCCTCGAGGAGGACTGGGAGAAGACCTAATCGAGTGATAATCCGAGGATGAAATCGAGTGTGAAGACACCGATACTCGATCATGGTCGTGGAAGATAGTCCCTCGGCCATTGCCACCTTCGTCGTCGCTGCCACGCAAGGCCCCCGGAAAGAATGGCATAGACGCAGGGTTCAAAGTAGCACTCCTTGCCATGGTCTATGGAGATAGTAACGACGAGAACGGCCTGAAAGCGAACTGCGAGTGACTCGTGAGTGAAAGTCTGTGAGCCAACGCGGGGTTTTAAGAAACTGGTGCTAGAAGTTAGTCACCTTTGACAAGTTTTCCTGATGGTTGTAAATACACTAGGCTAATTCCATACAGACAGTAGGTGGGGCTAGTCGATAAACTTGCTGGAGCCACAAAGGGGCAGCGGCCTTGTTAAGAAGTGCCTTGATGTGACGCTAACCATCAATATGTTCGCGGCCACATCACGCGTTTTTATTATTTGGACTAAATATGTAATACATACTATCCAAGAAAAAAAAAAGAACCAAGGTCAAGGAGTGTGTTAAGTAGTATTTGAGAAATGACCGTCAGTAAATAGGGATGCCACAAGGTCACATAATGCCTTTAGCAAAAGAAAATCCAAAGAGATGGTGTCGATCATTTCTAGGGTCCCTGAAGTCAGTGAATGGTTCAGTTGGGCGGGTAATGAGGGGTCTGGATCTTGTTAATTCACTGCTTAAATGACTCGAAAGAAAAATATCGAACCTCTGCGGTGTGTTGCTTGGGGGTGCCATCGGGCCAATTTGCTTCGCGCGCATGCGTGCTACCCGATCTGCCTCTTTGTTAGACTCGAGGAATGACAGAGTATGAAAATACCCACTCTCGACTATATCCTGGACTTCGGGAAGGTCGGCTGGAGAAGCAGACACCTAGGAGTTGATGAGAACATTTTGAGCTACAACTTAGATGTTGTCACATACCACCAGTTGGCATCCATCGAGGACCATACCATGACACGCCAAAGCCTTCCTGGCAGATTGGGGGTTCATAAATTCGATGGAGGCGTATTGGCGATCACGAGGCCCTAGAACCTCTTTGGGAACGGCGAGACCTGCAACGACGGCCTGACCGCGGCTGCAGCGAATGATGGTCCTTTTGATCTGTCCACACTGTTTGAAGAAATTTTCCAGTAGAGTCGCAGTGATTGTCGACTCCAACTGTATGGACCGCGTTATGGAGCTACACTCAAGGTCCGAAGTTGTGGCATACTGACATTACCAACATACACATAGTTAAAGTCACAAACGGCAGGTTTGCGGCTTTGGACTTCCTCTTTCTTCTTCTTCTTCTTCTTTGCCTCTTCAGCTTGAGCGAGTTTGGTGTCTCTATCATCGGTTCGTAGACGCTTATTGTGGCGTTCGGGTTTTGCTTTCGAGGCACCTTCGTGTGGAGGGGCTAGACGACTCTGAAAGAAAATCAGAGTTTGAATTAGGTTAATTTGAGTTTGAATTTACGAGGTCTGGGCCAGGTTGAACCGTGGACGTGTCGGTGTTCGAGGTATTGGCAGTGATACGCATATCTTATGATCTTGAGAGGGTGAGAGGGTAAATATTGAGCTAGAGCAACGCGATAAGATTTTGGAATGTTGAAGATCATCGGCACTTATAACCGTTCCAATTCGGCCAAAGCGACGCGAGCGTGGTGGCTTTGGCCGTGATCAGATGATGCATAATCCCAGAGCCCAACTGAGCGAACAATGAGGTGATATAGGTGGCCCCAACTCAAGAATCCAACTTGAAGATTTCGCGGAATGACTTTGAAGAGAGGCCACCAAACACGTGCCACCACCACCATTATTGTTTTCCGACAGCGACCAAATTTCTTGACTGACCCAAAGTCTAACTTTTGAAGTCTATCTCCTATGCCTTTGACACAGACCACGTTGTATCGTGGCCTTCTGAGGGAGCTCCGACTGTCTGTCCGTAATTTCTTCATGTCAACGAGTTGCTCTCAGTCTCAACCAAAATTGGATGCGCAGATTTCAATTCCTCGAAAAGTCAACCGAGATATCATAACCCACTTTCGTTCCTTAGTCGAATCGTGTCGAGGCGAGCCTAAAACCAAGCGCAATCTAGAGGATGCAATGTTGTTCCTCAAGTCGCAACGCGAGCACAAGGTTGTTCTAAAAAAGATCCTTACCTTGTGATTGTGTATCTCTTACTTTTGTTTTATTTTAGCGTCTTTTGGAAAGATACAATCCTTTGTTTGAGCTAACGGCTGAAGAGAGGATAGAGGCAACAGCGCGGAGAGTCGGTTTGAACATGCCCCTTACGCATAAGCCCTAGCTTACATAACCCCCCAAAAAAAGAGAATAATGCACGTCTGTCGCCGACTGATCTATTATATGCCGTCCTCTACACAAGTTTTGAAATGTGATCCATTGTCGATAACTTTTCAGCCTTCATCGGATCAACCTAAGATCACCTCATCAGAAACCATGCAAGCTCTCAAAATCGCTTCCCATCGCCTCGTTGATTTAGCCCAGACTGTCGTTTTTCCAACGGAGACTGTGTATGGCCTTGGTGCCTTGGCTCTAGACCCTCAGGCTACCTCCAAAATATTCTCCACCAAGGGTCGTCCACCTGACAATCCGTTGATCGTACATGTATCATCCTTCACCATGTTGCACTCCCTTCTTCCACCAGACTATCTCATTCCTCAGGTTTACCAAACTCTCATGAAGCATTTTTGGCCTGGCGCATTGACGCTCTTGTTCCCACGTAATCCTGATGTAGTCCCGGCAATCATCACTGCGAATCAGTCCACTGTAGCCATCCGAATGCCATCCCATCCTGTCGCTCGAGCGTTGATTGCGGTCGCCAATGCTCCTCTTGCAGCCCCCAGTGCCAACACATCTGGAAAGCCGAGTCCAACGCGTGCCTCTCATGTTATTAACGATTTGAATGGCAAGGTTAGCCTCATCCTTGACGGCGGTCCATGTGGGGTTGGGTTAGAGAGTACAGTCGTTGACGGTTTGCATGCAGACGGAAACCTACGCGTGCTAAGACCTGGCGGAATCACGGTCGAAGACCTCGAACGAGTATTGCTCCAGGACACGAAGAATAGCGAGCAGATTCCAAAGGTTTTGGTTCATAAACGCGACTATGCCGACACGGCGGTTGAAAGCGCACCAACAACGCCAGGAATGAAATATCGACATTACTCTCCATCTGTCCCAGTCATCCTTCTCATAACACGTTCTGATCCTCGCGACAACCATTGTCGAGTCAGGTTTCTGGAATATGCCAAGTCTTTACGAATAAATACTCGTTTGAAGATCGGGGTGTTAGCCCCGACAGACTCTGTATTATGGGATCACCTGCTCCCCGTTGAAAATCTCGATTGGCATCGTTATCCTCTAGGCCCGGTTACAAATCCATCAGTAATCGCGTATCGGCTTTTCGATGGGTTATTGACTTTAGAGCAACAGGGCGTACATTTAATGTTCATCGAAGAGGTTGATGAAGAAAGGGAAGGCCTGGCCATCATGAATCGCGTGCGCAAAGCAGCTGGGGAATCCATTCCGGTCTCATTTAATTAATTAATGCTCCTAGACATAGACCAGCCGGGGATCCCACAAGTTAAAACGTTTGAAGAATATCAAGTTGAATGTTAGGCAATCTAACCGAACTACTGCGCAGTCATACACATTCATCAGAACTCGTGGTCGGCCTCGTGTGGGTCAGTGCCGCTGTGGCAACTAACAAACGCTTAAGCCGTCTGTGTGCCGATCTGGTGATTGAACGTAGTTCCCAACGTTGTAACTGTTCAATGTGGCTTGCTGAATCCATCATAGATTTCTCAACGTTCCGAGCCGAGTCTCCTTAATCATCTCCTCAAGCTACTGATAAACGATTTATCTTTATGTTCTCGTCACGTGATTGAAAGGGCGTGTTGACTGTATTGCTGCCTTGCTTAAGTACCAACTCTGCCTCATGCCTACTTGAATGCCTTTGATACCGCCTCGTGGAGGCATTCGCAAATATTACAGGCGACTTTGTCTCGGGATGTCGGGGATCCTACTTATATAAAGGAATACTATGATTCCTCCTACAAGTAGGCCATTTCTTACGATTCTTTAACGATCCTCAAAATGACGTCTACAAGTAAGCCTGATAACGCTCCCATCCTTTATTTCTATGCTGACTGTTTGAATTGATAGCCTTAATCAAACAAGAAGAACAATCTAGACCACTCCGCCTCTATACCATTCCTTCAACCAGCCCTTCCCCCGAGCCTCAATGGACTCCCCAATATAATCATAGTCCCCTCGCGAAACCTACTGTTACCCAACAACCATCTCCTTTTTATTCTGAGGTTCCTCTTTCAGATTTTGTTCATGGAATACCAAGATATGGGCACTTTTCCAGCTTCGAGCCATGCGAGCTGCCTCTGATTTTTTCCAATCCTCTTGAATCGTCTTCCGTTGAAAACCCTATCACTCTGCCAGCTGCATCTACGTCTTCAACCTCAGTAATACCTGCCGACTCATCCGCCGCTCGTCCCCGCATTCCCCGTCCGCCTAACGCTTTCATGTTATTTCGGTCGGATTTCTTGAAGCGTGGAGTCATTCCTAGTGATGTAGAACGCCGTCAGCAGAATCTTAGCCGCATTGTAGGCGAGGTCTGGAATATGCTGGATCCCGCAGAGAGGGCAAAATGGCACGAACGAGCGGCAATAGCTTTGAGCGAGCATCAACAAAAGAACCCTGGCTACAAGTTTACGCCAGCGCCTCGAGGGTCCCGTCGCAATAAGAGCCGAGGTCGAGGGGATCCCATCCCTGACAAATCCGACAACATTCGTGATATCAGAGAAAAGTACGTCAATATCATAGGACCGTCGCCTCCTTCCGTACGGAAGCGGAGACAGCAAAAAATTCGTCAACTCGATACCGAAAAACATACCTCTATCCCTCCGCTTTTCACAGCATTTAATTCGGAAATGGCTTCTTTCCCTCCTCCGTCGACGAAGCCCCATCTTGTCATTAGGATTGATCAATCCCCTCCATTGACTCCGTATCGCTCAATGATGACTTTTCCTGAACCCAGTATACCTCGTCGTCCTTCTACCTCACTTGGATTTCACCCACAACCAAAGCGAGATGACATATCGTATGGTTCTCCGGATTTGAGGATCAGTTCTACTCGTCCTCCTTCAGCAGCTTCTTCAACCTCTGGGTTCCTTGATTATGTCCGGGCGCGTGGTGAAGAGTTGGTAAGTGCGTTTCCTTTGTCAGTTCCCCTGCATCGCTCATTGCCTTTTTATCTATAGTCTTTGGCTATAAACCAATCTGGCAGCGTCTCTGCACCTTCCAGTCCTCCCTCGTATGATCGCACCTTGTGGTCGCCGTATCCGACCGTCGGCACTTCCAAAGGCTCTGAACCAATCATTTCAGGCACAATCGACTATACTGAACATCAAGAAGCAGATTTGCCGATTCTGGCATCTTTAGGTCTTTACGAACCAGTGGACGATGCGAACCCCTCGACTGCAGCACCTGTCACCGATACCGCCTTGTCACAAAATATGGGCAACTATCATCCAGTTGATGAGATTGACGCCGCCGCACTTCTTGCTTCTTACGGCTTCACTGACGAGATGCTTGCGAGTTTGACACCTGTATCTGAAGGTGTGCAAGGTCCCCTTGGCGAGTCCACCAGTCACATGTGGTTGCCTTCGGGCTCTCTCAATATGGAGGATTGGGATCTTAATGTCTGTCCAGACAACGACACTTTTTCGTTCACGGTTGGAGATCTTTGATTCTTTCGTTTATTATGATTGAACGACATTTTACGAATGACAGTCGCATTTTGTATTCATAGCATCGACTCGAACATACACCTTCTACTCAATTCCTTGTATCACTACCTATCACTACCTATAGATCGATCTCAATATTTTCCCTTGCCAACGAATAGAGTGACAGTAGACTTACTCACAAACCGGTTTGGTGATTCCCTCTGCCAACGTCTCCAATCTGATGTCCAAATCTTGGATGACTGCATGCAAGACGGGATCACCGCCGCCTTCGGCCTGTCCTAATACGGTAGATGGGAGATAATAGGAGACCGTAGTTCCGATTTCATCAGGTTTCTCGAGGATCAAGAGGCGGAGGGGGACGCTATAAGCGGCGAAGATGTTATATTTCAAGATCATCTGGGCTATCAAAGGATTCCCGATGGTGTAAATCAGAGCAGATGGTCTTTTAACGCCGTCTGTGTATTCTAGCAGCCTCTGTTTGATTTCCATGAAGTATCTGGTCCATAAAGTGTAAGTATATTTGAAGTTGGCGAAATGATGGAACGCACAGGAATCCACTGTCCCCAATTGTATCGTTGATCAGAGCAGTAAATTCATCCTGGGTATGGACCAACTTGAGCCTTTCCGTTATATTTCCAGAGCCTTCCTTGTTCACGGCGATGTTCAAACGTGATATAACTTCTGCAAAAGGGACGGCTGTGTCAAACTTGACCAGCTTTGCGGTGAAGGGGATAACGGTCTTCGACATGTTGGGTACGAATCCGAAGAGTTTGTTACATCTTATTCAAGACCCGGGTTTAATAGGGCTTGTAACTGAAAGTTTAAAGGTCGGATGATGATCCTGAGGAAGTTTAAGCAAAGCAGGTTACGTAATACTCAGTCTCAATTTTCTTGACGACTCGGGAGGTATCGATGATGGGCAACGCTACACTTACCGCAGACGATCTCCTCAGGCGACAGGAACAACCTCTTCGCAAGAAAAGACGACTGTCCTATTCAGATTCGGAAAATGACTCGAACTCACAGGCTCCCTCCGAAAGCGGTTCCAACGAGCTCACTCATGCTATCTCCGACAACGGCGACAGCTTTCAGGTCGATTCGGCCTTGAAGGATCATTCACGCTTTTCTAATAGAACAACTTCTGGATCTCCACAACTTCAAGCAGGTCCGCCAGCGAACAGTTACACATTCTCGTCTCTTGGAATATCTGCGCCTCTGCAAACTGCTTTAAAAAATATGTCTATCAAACTCCCGACCGAGGTTCAGGCAGCTTGCATACCTCCCCTTCTGGAAGGTAAAAGGAACTTAATCTCTGTTGAAAGCCTTTACGCACTAATATCTGTGTAAAGGCAGAGACTGTATTGGGAATGCCAAAACGGGCTCAGGGAAAACAATGGCGTTTGCTTTGCCAATCCTCCAGAAACTATCTGTAGATCCATATGGAATTTTTGCCCTTGTGTTGACGCCGACCAGGTGAACGTTTTAAAATTACTTCATTAGATTATGCCTAACAGTCTTGCTCTAACAGAGAGCTCGCCTTCCAGATTTCCGAGCAATTTGCAGTGCTTGGTTCCTCATCAAGCGTACGGACGGCCGTTATCGTTGGGGGTATGGACATGATGGCTCAGGCATTAGAACTGGGGAACCGGCCTCACGTGGTTATCGCAACACCCGGTCGTATCGTAGATCACTTGCGCAGTAGTATGGGCGAGTGGGATCTTTCCCGAGTCAAGTTTTTGGTAGTTACCTTTTCTCAATGTCGTGTCCTGCAAAAAAGTACTGACATCTAAAATAGGTGCTTGATGAAGCGGATCGGTTGCTGACACCAACTTTTTCTCCAGAATTGGGCCATTTATTCAGTGTATTACCTAAGGATCGCCAAACATGCCTTTTCACTGCGACACTCACACTGTCAATAGAAAACCTTATAGAAAGTGAGCCTCGACCAGGTAAACAAAAACCATTTGTTCATCGAATGAATGAAACGTGCGTGAAATTTAATCAATTTCGACATCTTGTTGATTCTCCCTGTAGTATCGAAACAGTCTCGACACTTAAACAAAGCTACATTTTAGTCCCGTCACATGTCCGCGAGTCCTATCTTTATCATCTCCTTTGTAACCCTCCCGAATCAACTCTGCATCTACGCCGCGCACCACCGGAAACTATCAATGGAAGGAAAAGACCTAAAGTCAAGTCGAAGGCGAAGAAAAGTACACATGATGATGATGCAGATGGTCCAGTTCAACCTCCACCAACAATTATATTTTGTTCTAAACCACGAACGGCGGCATATCTGACATTATTGTTGAAGTCTCTTCTAATCCGAAGCACTGCACTACATTCTCGCCTCACACAACGAGAGAGATTGACATCACTCTCATTATTCCGCGCCTCCGTGGTTCCTGTCCTCATATCGACTGATGTGGGTTCGCGTGGTTTAGATATCGAGGAAGTCGCGATGGTGATTAATTGGGATCTACCAAATGAACCTGAGGAATATGTCCATAGGGTAGGAAGAACAGCTCGTGCAGGTCGGGGGGGCATGGCCATCAGCTTTGTAACTGAGAGGGACGAGGAGAGAGTTTTGAAGATCGAGGAACGAATCAGTAAGCACTAAGCCTACATTTAACCATTTTATCTGACTGCCTTTTCTCAGAAACTAGACTTGAGGAAATGAGCTTGCCTGAGGATAAGATTCTTGAGAAATTGAACACTGTATCAACGGCTAAACGCCTCGCGAATATGGTGAGTTGTTTGTTTGCTGCTAAGACCATACGGCATTTGTTGAGATCGACATTTCAGGAACTCTGCGATTCTAATTTTGGAAAACGGGAGGAGATTCACAGGATCAAAAAGCTAGTCTATAGACCTTAGCAATATTTTTAACTAATAATAACGATCATGATCGAAGAGAGATATATAAGTTGGTGGGAAAACTGTTGAGCGATACTTAAACTTTGAAGCTGGCCCTGAGGACTCCTTCTCCTCCCAAGCTCCTCTTTCGATGGATACTGATTGGGACTCCGTGTTGCAATACGTCGGCGAACCTCTCGACTTGGAGTTTACAGAAAAGGTTGAGCTTGATGGGCAAGCGGACGAAGAGCCACTACTAGCAGCAATTCAAATACCAACACCTCCCGTTAGTATCACTTTGACATCGTCCTTTTCTAACCCGCTAACCCCTTGCCAAAAAGCAATCTCATGATGGCTCACCTGTTGTTGACGACGAAGCCACCACACTCGTTTCCATGTCCACTACTTTCTTTCCTGGATCCCAGCATTTTTCGACCCCACCTGACACCGTCCTTTTGACCACAGACAACGTTTTCTTCTACGTTCATTCAGAATTTCTGCTAGCAGTCTCGGAAAACAGGTTCCGTGAATTGCTGCTACTTTCCCAGCGACCTTCAAGTGACCAAAATCCTATCATTCATGTCCCCGAAAATTCAACTGTGTTGAATATTGTTCTTCATACCGTTTACGACATGTCATGCGTTCAGTATTCCCCTTCGTTTGCCGCCCTTGTAACTGCAGTTAACCGCCTCCCGGTATATGGCATTCCTCCAAAAAAGCGCATTGCACCCTCAACGCCGCTATTTTCTTTGCTCCTCTCACATGCGTCTTCGTACCCTCTCGAACTATATGCACTAGCCGCTTCATACGACTTGTATGATGTCGCTGCTTCCACCTCCTCTCTCCTCCTTTCCTTTCCTCTGGCTTCCATCACAGACGAAATGGCCGAACTCATTGGCCCCATTTATCTCAAGCGTCTCTTCTTCCTTCACTTCGGCCGCTCCGACGCCCTCAAGCGGGTGTTGCTCCCCCCGCCACATCCACACCCACCAACCGCACTCTGTGATTTTACAGAGCAGAAAAAGTTGACGAGAGCATGGGCTCTCGCGTCTGCATATCTTGCATGGGATGCAAGACCAGGTAAAATCGTGTTTTTTTTTTGACTTACAATCGCCACTTACAGTAAGAGGCTAGACTTGTCAACGAGCACGATGGAGTCAGCCTTGCATCCACTGTCGGAGCATATAACCTGCGAGCAATGTCAGGAAGCGCTTAACAATCGAATAAAGAACCTCGTCAAACAATGGTCTCTTGTCAAGGCATCTATACTAATTTCATCGAATCTTTTGATCACTAGTGACCGATTTGTATGTTAGACGACCATATGATTTTTTCCCTTCAAGCTCGCCATTGTGACGCCATTCACGACGCCGTCCACCTCTAAAAAACCAACGCACCATTCATGTATTTTTATTTTATTTGCCCCTTGTAACTCAAATTCGCTGTACCAATTAAATACGCAACGATCAAAACACGCAGCACCAGCAGCTCCACGAACCAAAAATACGACTCGGACTCCACAACCATACCTTAAAGCTTTACATATTCCATGGACTCGGACTTCTTTTCAATCAAAGGCAGTAAAAATACTCCTAGGCCTGTCGGCATCCGTCGCTTTCTCTCGTATAAACAATGATTTAGGCAGATCTTGTAGCAACTACAACAGTCTCTTCAAAACACGTCGCGAGATCGTGTTGTATTCAATTAATAATTGTAATTCTGTGGCATTCATTTATGTGATGTATTTCGTTCGGCAAGAGCAGGGCGATTTCATGATGTCATACTATAATTACATATCAGATCCGACTTTAGTTCTGTTGATCCTATCGAGCCTTCAAGTCTTCTGCAAGGATCGCATCGTTCAATTCATCTAGAGGTGCCAGCTCCTTTCTGTCAACCAGGTCAAACTATAGGCCACTTCTTTAGTAACTTCCAAAATAAAATAGTTACAAAGAGAACTCACCTCGTGAATAAATAGGAAGAAGTGTCTATAGCTGGTATTCAGATGAGCTATAAAACGCACGAGGTCAACTATTTATTATCCATCCAAGTGTTATTAAGCACACCTTCTATCCCAAGAGCACAAATGTGATCGAAATGGTTACTGTATATGTGCGCATACACCCGGAATAACCGGCGAACTACGGTCTTGACAGTGTCACGAAAGTTTCTGGGGAAAGGCACACCTGATATTCAACGAGTGTTGGTGCCAGATAACTAATGATCTCTTCCTGGAACATTACTCACCAATTTTATTTGGAAAGGTACTCTCATCATCGAGGAGACTTTGTGCCCAGTTCATTAATGCATCGACATATTCCGGTGCGGGGAGTTTCGTTGGGCGTTTGTACCTCACGCCGTCCTCCCAAAGATATTCATAACTAAGTAAGGCAACTATTAGTGAGGACGGTATGTTGGATAGAGATGGCGGACGAACCGTGGTCCGGCAGACATGATTGGACACTACGGATTAACGCGTACTATGAATCAGGGCGATTATGTTTTCTGTCGAAGGAGATATGCACCTCTGAAGCCGTACAAAATTCAGTGACTGTCCCATACAACATATTCAGGTGATTGAAAAAGTCAACAGCTTTGATTACAAGTTCAATAATGTAATGTTTTCAATCTGGGGCAAAGATAGAAATGCATACTGTGTACTGCCAACCACTCGTTCAGATCTTCACCTTCCGGCAGTTGAACAGCGAGCCTCAAATTCCCTGATCCCTATAGCGACTCGATGAGCATGAAGATCGAATGGCGTTGGACTCGGATCATACTAGAGTGGCTTCTGCATACTTTCTTAGTTGGTATTGCTTTGTTCCTTCAGGTACATCTTTGCGAGGCTTGAAAGTACGAGTTTTGCCACTGTTCTCGTGTTAATTCGCTGTGAGATTAATAAGTAAATGAGTGAGATACTCACAGGCCAAAGAATGAAGACATTATGATAGTATGCGATGGAAAGCAATCACTCGATCGGAGATAGTTGTGCAAATACCCAAATTTCCAAATATGGAACTTTGTACTTACTAATACGGATATATAAATATCAGAACCCGATGAAACTTTTTCTGAAATAAAACCGCCATCTCAATGCCTTCTGTACTCTTCGTATTCACATCTGCCAACAAGACCCTCACTGGGGCCCAGACGGTGTGTATCGCAGAGACATGATATTTACCTCATTCACATGTTGCAGGGATGGTATTTGCCCGAGGCGGCCCACCCTTACTATGTTCTCTCGCCCCATGTTACAATCGACTTTGCATCTCCTGCCGGTCCAAACCCACCTGTTGATGAGTACAGCGTCAAAGTAAGTCTCAAATGTACCATCAGATGGGTTTGTATTAATGACAAGTCTTAGACATTCGCTGAGGATAAAGAAAGCGTCAAATTCCTCAAAGACGAAGTCGTGCAAATAAAACTTGCGAAAGCCAAGAAATTATCTGAGGTCCAAGCCAAAGATTACGCCGCCGTATTTTATATCGGAGGGCATGGTCCTGTTCTTGACCTCTCATTTGACCCGGTAAACGCTAAATTGGCATCAGAGGTAAAACGCTCCCACATCTAAGACTACATACGTCATATTCAGCTCCACGTTTAGTTCTGGCAAAGGGGCAGAGTCGTAGCGGCTGTCTGCCATGGAACAGCGTAACCGATCCTGCCATATAATGTATTGACTTTTTGATGATTGTGATCTAGCGCTTTGGTCGAAGCAGTTGATGCCAACGGAAAATCCATCTTCGTGGGTAAATCATTCACTGGTTTCTCTAACGAAGAAGAAGAGTCCGTCCAGAGGGTTAAGGTAAGCCATTTCATCATTTGTAAAATCGTGGCTAGCGCTCACCTCTCTTTTCGCTAGGAAATCCCGTTCCTGCTCGAAAATAAGATTACCGAACTTGGTGGGAAGTACGAGAAAGCAGATGAACTGTGGGGAGTTAGTGTCATCTTCTGTGTCTGTGTATGCATGAGCTAATTAGAGATCCTATTTTAGGCAAAGGTTGTCGTCGATGGTCGTCTCATCACTGGACAGAACCCAGCCTCGGCTACTGGCGTTGGAGAAGCTATACTCAAAGCAATCAAGTAAAATTGTGATAGCTCCTTGAGGTAGTAGATTTTTCATGACGTCGCGAGCGTGTGCGGACAAAGAGAATCCGAATACAAAGCCAAAGTTCATAAGATATTTAGTCCATGCATCTAAAATGACATGTTTAATCAAATGTAGACCACAGACATTTGCCAGCCTTTTTTCAACGTGAAGCCATCCAGGGCATCTTTGGCAGTAGTGGCCAATTCAGGAGTTTCGAATAACACCTGTGCCATTTTTACCCGAATACCTGCCGAATTTAGAGCCGGCGACCATGTTACATGGACCTTCTGGAAACCCTTGTGCCTAGTAGAAATATTTAATGAATGTAACAGAAATATTTGGCTAGTGTCGTACTGTTGTAACAAGACAGAAAGTACGTCGTCTGTCACCTCTTGCGGTAGATTTGTACATAGGAGACGTAGTGAGGGTTGCTGCACCTGGGTGGGCACGCTACTAGGAGCAGCGGCTATTCGAATAAAACGAACGGTGTAAAATAGATATCTAACATGATCTGAATCATATGACATACATGGATCACTCGTGCGTGGTGTTTCCTCGTCGTCATCAATTTCCATCTCCTCATCCGAATCATCAGGCTTTTCCCGTTTTGAATGACGATCTGAATCGCCTGTATCGCTATCTCTGGGTCGTTTGGCATTTTGTGGCACAAGGCTACTTGCATTGGCTGCAGTTGGAGGCACAAAGTTGGGATCTTCTCTTTGGAGAGTAGCATATGATTTTGATTTAGCATAATCGACATGCTTTTTTTGTAAAATAGTGAGATAGGATGATTTTCTCGAGTTAATTTGGTTACTCACGAGTGGTTTGTCGTAGAACATCATACCTTCACAGGCTCTCATAGCTGAAGTCGCGCCGGCCAAGTCTGTGAAGACGAGAAAAGCCTGACCACGCATTTTCTGGCTTTTTGAGGCGACGATGTCAATAATTTTGCCATAAGTGGTGAAGAGTGCGAATAACTGTGATTTTAGTTCCTCCTTGTTAATTTTATCGTTCAAGTTGTTAATGTACAAAGTAGTATTAGGTTGATTTGAGGATAAGGCCATGGCTGTTGGAAGAAACTGAGCAGCCACACGTGATGCAACATCTTTCGCTTTCTCTAATACAGACCAATTCCTTTCTCCCCCCCTACCAATCCTCTTATTCTTTCAAGTCGTCCCCGTCGTGGTCTGTTATTTGTTTTTCTTCAATACGACCTCTTCTCACCTTCTCCCAGCTTGATTCTGGAAGCACAAAAGTTATGCTGTCATCTTACGTCGCACCATTTTTTACTTTGCAATACCCAACAGCAACACCTGTGCATCCAGACTCCTTCCCTCATTCAACTTACTACAATGCTGGAAAACTCGATATCTGTATCGTCATAGGTTGTATTGCTACCATGGCCTTGCTCCGCGACGCATCTCGATTAGGAATATTCGAACCCCTGGCTCGATGGAAACTCCTCAGAGACCTTGAATTAACGCGAAAACGCGTTTCAATCAAGTCCAACTGCATTGTCGATGGGGACCCCAGCCACCACCACATTGCAAACGGTAATGGAGATATTAACGGCGGCGACAGCACTACCGTGTCAGCGAGTCGAAAGGAGTTGCGGCAACTAAATCGCAGCGTGCTTAGGTTTGCCGAACAGGGCTGGTCGGTGGTATATTATAGCCTTCAATGGTCATTCGGTCTTGTACGCACCCATTTTTCTTAAAAAAGACATTTTTCTTGGGATGCCTATGCCTAATTCAATTCTGATAGTATGTCCATCTCAATCTCCCTACTCGTATACGTGACCCAAGCGATCTTTGGCTCGATTATCCCCACATCCCGCTTGCTGCTCCCGTTAAATTCTATTATCTCACTCAAACTGCCTTCTACATGCACCAAATCTTGATCCTCAATGCTGAGGCTCGACGGAAGGACCATGTGCAGATGATGACCCACCATATAATTACCGTCATCTTGATGGTTACCAGTTATTTCACCAACTTCACTCGAGTGGGTTGTGTTATCATGGTATTGATGGATTGGTGCGACGTTCTATTGGGAGTAAGTCCTCCCTATTTTCCTATTTATGCATCCGGTTAATGAAAATATTGTCCTGCAGCTGGCAAAGATGATTCGCTACATCAAAATCAGCCAATTCGCCTGTGATTTGACGTTTGGATGTTTCATGGTGTCCTGGGTTATTACACGACACGTTCTTTTCCTTTCCGTCATCCATTCAACGATATTTACTGGCCCACGACTTATCGACATGCAATGGACCCCAGAAAAAGGTTATTATTTTGACAAAAAGGCCTACATAATGTTTTCCGGACTTCTTTTGTCACTCCAAGTTTGTCTTTTCTTTTCTATTGTTTTTGTTTCAAGCTGATGGAAACTGTAGGTATTACAATGCATCTGGTTTTGGATGATCTGCAGGGTGGCTTGGCGTGTGCTAACAACCGGAAATGGTGCCTCCGACGATCGTAGTGACGAAGAGGATGAGTGAGTTGTCTTACCCAACCAAACATTTATATTCTACGATTGCTGATTAGCCTGTGCTGCAGTGATACTGACAAAAAAAACGATTAGACTTGTTTTAAGTATTCTACATTAAGTGTGCCACATTGGCAAATATTGTAGATGTTTTGGATCTACATATACATTATTAACGAGTTGCATATACGGTTGATCTAGCAGCAGTAATAATAGGAATAGATCTTCACCATTGACTCCATTGGTCAATATAATCAGTCACGGCCAGTTGCCTTATCGGGTCGATCATTCACTGCTCTTCAGCGTAACTTGACTCTCGTCCGACCGCAGCCGCCTCAATCCCTTACTATCTTCTCCCAAATACAATAACTCTACCCAAATATAACAACCTCACTAGGAGATGATGACCAGCTTTATGAGCTACTTTGGTGCTCGGAGAGATCCCAAACAGGCAGCCCGAGACGCCATCGTTAACCTGCGCCAGCAATTACAGATGATTGATAAGAAGGAAGAACATCTGCATAAGAAGATGGAGGAAGAAACTAAGAAGGCGCAAGCGAATGCTGTGTCGAATAAGACAGGTTCACCCTCCTTACTTACCTTCGGCCTTGATACTGGAATATTAATCTTATCCCTTATGCTGTCTTTGATATACAGTGGCTACCGCTGCGCTGAAACGGAGGAAGCTGAACGAAGTGGAGCTCAAACGATTAGGAGAAAGTCGGTTACACCTGGAAATGCAGGTGAATACATTGGAAGCGGCGAACATGAATGCAGAGACAATGTCTGCAATGAAGAAAGCTGCAGATGCGCTGAAAATCATACATGGAAATCTGTTGAGTTTTCCTTCCCGAATCTTTACGTTCTATTTACTGACATGTTCCCAAAAAAAAAAGAACGATGGACAAAGTGGACGCAACGATGGCTGCTGTTAACGAACAGCGGGAACTAGCAAATGAGATCTCAGAGGCAATTTCGAATCCTTTGTATGTGGAAGGAATCGATGAGGTTTGTTTCTCTTCAAGTATTCTCCTCGTTCAATCATAGCTGATCTTTCTGTCAAGGATGAACTGAAACAGGAACTGGAGGAGCTAGAACAGGCCGAGTTGAATGAACGGCTCAACCAAGCGGATCATGTACCTGTACATCAACCACCAAGTGCGAAGAAGGTTGAAGAGAGTAAGTCGCTTGATAGGTCTACTGGTGTTATCTGCTCTGACACTTAAGTAGCCTCGCGGGCGACAAAGACATTGGTCGAAGACGACGAAGAAGCCCAGCTCAGGGCTTTGCAAGCTGAGCTGGCGATGTAGCTTTATTTCCTTCTCTTAACGACCTTCTCTATCTATTGTTTCCTGGTGTTCTTTCATGTCAGGGCCTACTGCCTAGCTTCTAGTATCGATATTACCCCATCCGCCAAAGGAGAGATCATGTACATTTTTGACGGTAATTTGATTTTCAATAACAAGTCTCTTTGTAACTTATAATAACATGGGAGAGGATGTTATTGATTCTGGATCTGCAAATATATTAGAAGACTGCAAAAATAAAACGATAAAGGAAGCGAGAAATAGAGTCGCGAAGAAATACATCTGAGGTTAAATTATGGGTTGTGCTAATTGGGCAGGTTGATGGGAAGGCAGATGACTTTGCAAGGTATCGATGGTCGATGCTGTGTATGTAGTATGAGAGGAATGGGAATATTGTTAAACAAAATGCGAGTGGGGAGGGAGGATTCGTTCTATGTAAGTTAACGAAATAACACAATTGAACACTATGTGTAGGATACGCCAGCTGATCGGAGTCCGAGCACACGGCGAACATCGGAGGTAAATCGGAGGGAATCAAGCACGGGCAACAAGTCGAGTAAAGCTTCATCTGAGGGGTCATGCGTCCAACCTTCGATGGGTATTCCGTTTGCTATTCAAACGGCAGGGATGAGAATAGCGGAGCAGCGAAAAAAAAGAAGATCATCACGCGAACCTTCATTCACGGTATAACTAACTGGCGAATTGTCAACTAGGCATACACGGGAAAGATCCGCTTCAACTAGAGACAGGTCTTTGGTGTATGAGCCGTTTGGTAGTTGAGTACATGACTGTAAATGGAAAGTGGGTTAGGAGGTGACCCAACAATCTGAATCCAGCAGGGAAAATAACGTACATCACGGAAAAGGCGATGCGGTAGGATGCCACGGCCAGCATCCAACCAGTCAATGACTGGATCCGCATATTCCTGCATTGACGCAGTAAAAATAACGAGAGTATACCACCCTGAAACCTGATATCAAATTCAACCAGTAGGTAAATCGCAACAGTTTGGAGAAGTATAGACATACTGTACGGAGGAAAAAATCAACAAAGGGACGTTTATACACATGGTAGAGGGTGCTGCGACCGCCCAATACGACTTCGACCATATGTCCTTTGTTCCGTTGACCGAAAGAACCAAGACTGAGTAGCCCTGAACCACTGGATCCTTGCCATGGTATAGGACGTGATGTGGAGTGTATTAGGGTTTCATCCAGGTCGAGAACAAGAGTTTTGGGTACTAGATGGAAAGGAGCCTTCTTGGTGTTGAGTACGGGTGTCGCTGATCGTGATGTGCTGGCTGGACTGTTGGTTTGGGTTTGAGATAATGGAGAAGAGTCTCTTTGAACAATGAGTGGTGTGGAACCTGAGTTTGAGGTTGAACGAATAATATCGAGATTGAGAGCGGAATGAATAAGATCCGGTTCTATTTCCTTGGACTTTCCTTTATCTCTGGCCGAGGATAACTTGTCTATTGCTATGGCATTACGCCAAGTGAGGAGACCGACGTGCTCTACGATGGAGGACCATGCTGCTTTGAGGTGGTCCCAGACCATGAGAAATACGCGAATGAAGAAGATCTGGTCGATGACAGATTCGAGGTGGTGTTTGGACCGAGGCAACGTGGGTGTACCTGTAACTGCATCTAGCTGTGGTATGGAAGGAGATGAAGAGGATTGCTGTAGAGATGGGGATGAATGGGAGCGTTTGGGAGATGAATGGGGGAAGAGAAAGGACTTTGATGACCAGGTGCTGACCCTTGGAAGAGGTTTCTCTGAGGATGGAGGAGCCTTAGCAGCGGCGAGGACGTCGAACTGACGCGCAACATAACCCAGCGTGTTCATTGCGGTCAAGTAGTGCGATGTTAATTAAATAATACACAATAATTATGTTTGATTCTCCGACTACAGCATGTACCGGAATCCTGCGGTCTTTATTCCCGTTTCCTCCTCCTCTTGCGATAGCTTCTTGTTCAACCTCTCAAGATGCACTCGGAATACCCAACACATCGCAATCGCTACCCCACACGTAGCTATACAAATCCCATACGAGTTTCTGTACGTGGGGCCCCATTGGCTCGGCCACACATAGCTGCCATAGATATCAACACACGTTCATCAAGATGGGATCCACTCACGATCCGGCTATATTTCCCAGCTGCGAAAATGCATTGATAAGTGCCAGAGCTACTGCTCGCTTAGATGGTGGTCGAGGGAATGAATTGCTCATCCAGGCATAAAGTACTACGAATCCTGCATATGACTGCGCCATCAGAAACCTTGCGTTCGCTCTTTGTTCAGCTCTTAGTTCGACGCTTTAGCAAACGACTCACAAGGAAATGTATCTTGCCGCGGTATTCATTGTCGCAGTAGCAATGATGAACCCCAGCATGCCGGCTCCCAATGAACCTACGATGTGATAAAATCGCTCGCCTGTCTTGTCGGAATGCCTGTATTCTCTTGAGGTTTGCTGACCCAAGCATGGCAAATGACTCACCGGGAGAGCACAAATGCGACTATCGCCGAGAACACAAATGGCGGAGCACATAATAATAACGTCACTGTCGGATTGAAACCCATCGTAGCACTCAATGTCGGGAAATACGCATTGAAAGAAAGTGCCACCACCTCGGACGTCAGTGCGAAAGCTAACCACCATACTTTCCAGTCAATAATGGCTAGCCAGAGTCCGTTACTATGACCCTCTGTCTGCTCTTCATCTCCAACTCCGGCATCTTCTTCCATACGCCGAATGGCCAGAGCACGTTCTTGTGAACTGAGCCATTTAGTTGTTGTTGGAAAATCAGGAAGAACGAAGATTGCAATGATAGCAATGGCGATGGTCAATGCCCCCTCGATAAAGAAAAGCCACCTGTTTATCTATCTGAAATTCATTCACTGCAAAATAGATTGATTCGCACCTCCATGCCGCATGTCCTAGTTTGCCTTGCATGTTTTGCAGAATTCCTGATGCCATGAGTGCTCCGAATGCGTTGCTGATGATGTTGCCACAATATAAGATGGCGGTTCGCAACCCTATCTCATTACGTTTGTACCATTTCGATAGGAGGAACTAATGGTGAGCGTCATATGAGGATCAATCAATCATTTATGAATAAAACCAAGTTCTACCAGAGCTCCGGGGAAGAATGCTGCTTCTGTGAAACCGAGGAAAAACCTGGTGAGGAGAGTACCTACGAAACTACAGCTCTGGAATAAGAGGGGCTGACGAGAATCATATCAAATATACAGACTTATTGGTGATCCCTGAATGAATATGAGATAAGTGTCGGTTTACGAGGTATTGCTCACGAACCTGTCAAGCATGATATAGCTCCCCAGACGATCATGCATGCTGGAAGGTATAATGACGGTTTCCCAATCCAGTTCAAAAACATGTTTCTATATCATTACTGTGGGTGACGTCATTTCAATGATTGAAAGGGCCTTACGAGGGTATTTGCATGATGATGTACCCGACGTACAGTATAGAGAGGAGGGTTGCAAATTCAGTGCCTGAGAGTGATTAAATTCGAGTAGTTTCGACGGCGGGTCTGCAAAGTGACATACCCTTCAGCTTGAGGTCGGTTTGAAATCCGCGTAGGCGCGCTGCTCTTTGAAGAAGAAAAAAAGAATTAGACGGCGAATGTACCAAGATGGCTTTATAATTTTTTACCCAGCATTGTTTCTGTCAATCTTTATAAAATTTTAGTCGGGTAACAGTAGTGGAATAGCGTGTACGCACATAATTCAAAATATAGATAACGATTAATATGCTCATCCTAAGGTCAATCTTTAATAGAAGCTTCTTCTCGAGTGCCTTGCGAGCTTCCGTTCCCCCAAACTCTGCATCTGGATCTTCAAAAACACCTTTGGAAGGTTCCAGATCCTTTTCATGAACAGAATGTGTTATGGACATTGGTATAGTTCGGAAAGAAGCTTGTAGGCAACGTCTTTGGGAAAATTGGGGTAAAGTTAGTAGAATATCTGGTCTAAAAATAGATCAACATTCTACTCAGGTCACAGCGAATGATGTCACGGACGATTGAAGTTAGTCTGTCCACGTGATGTGAAATCATCAACGCGACGAGCGTTGATTTTGGAAAGTTGATTCCCTATCATTTGTACCAACACATGGAGTTCGCCGCTGTTAACGCCCCCCAGCTCGTTCCAGCAGCATTAATGTCGCCTCAAGATCGCATTGAAATATTTCTTGAATCACTCCCAGTGTTGAACAAGGACTCTGATGTGGTCCTCGAGGATTCATGTCCAATCTGTCTCATGCCTTTTAGCTCCATTTTTGCGGAGGACTGCAGTGCAGAACCTGAATTGGCAGGAGTCACAAAGTTGATGGGCTGTGGACATATATTTTGTCGGAGAGAGTGAGCAGCCGCCTCCTTTTCGCTGTTTTCTCTTTTTTCTTGCTCATCTGGTTGCACTTGCTGCGAAGCTTAATGAATTGGATACGCAGTCATGTAAGTTAATCAAAGCTACACATCCCATCGCTACACATATCTCACGATTACGTTCATTTCAATAAGCATGGCAGCTGTCCCGCATGTCGACACATCTTCCTCAACATACGCTCCCTATCCGAATCAGATGACGAGTCTTCAGACGGCGGCGAATATATTCCCAACGCAGATGATGATTTTGAAGATGAAGATGAAGATGCCTTCTTGGACGTGGATGGTTTCAGTGATGCTGATGCCGATGAATTGAGGGTAGAACCTATGGATCTTGACTTCGAGGCTTGGGGCGACGAGGACAGTACTGTCCTTGATCTTGGTGATGAAGATCCTGGTGACCTGGGGGATGCCGAAATGGATGATATAGAACAAGATGATTCGTCAGAGTGGGGCTTGACGGACGGCGAGTCAGAAACAATGTCTTCAGAAAGCGACCACGATGTGACTGGCGAAGATGAAGAGTCTGTTCGTGGTACGTGGCCTCGGCGCAGACCTGCGTTGCGGATGATAAAATTAATGGTTGTTGCTTCGTTGCTCTTCAGCGTTGGTAATACTTAGCGTCTCCATTCATGAAGACGAGGACGCAAATGATGTAGACGGCGATAGCTTGAACCTTACCAACAACCGTCTGGCTTCAGAGGAGCCCAAGTAACAGAACATATTATTACAAGGACACATTTGCAATCGCGGATTAATGGCTGGTACATGTATTAATTCCTTCGACCTTTTCTACTACATATTCATCGTTCTGTAAAGCATCTGTATCCACTTAGCAATATCCTATTCGTTCAATCTTTCGCCTTCCCTATATTGATTAAAGGTCACGAAGCACTTCCACTACTCCTGCATTCTCTCGGGTTTCCTTCCAAACGCCGACAAACTTACCACTCCATTTAGGGCCTTTCCCTCCGCCCTTGACGCCTAGTTTGGCTTTCAAGCCCTCACCAGCAACCTTTACCTTTGCATCGTCAGAACCAACGAGTAGAACAGTGGAAACAGAGTTTGTTGTTTGAGTGGAAGGTGACGAGGACAAAATAACCACAAAAGGTTTCGAACTCGACGCAAACGTTGTGGAAACCATATCAGTTACTGCGAAAGCAATGAAAGATAAGAATCCAAGTGCGTTGTTTGAGTCGTCTATCCGGTGTAGGTGATACTTGAAGACAGCTCCGTCCTCATGAGTGATCTTGGCGACCAAGTCCCGCGCAATCTGCTGTGCCAACTCTATTTCGATATCCACCATTCTCTTTTCCGACTTCTTGCGTTCCTCAACTACTTGAGCAACTCTTTCAGGTACAAGAGGAGCCCCGCAGCTGAGCACGACAGACGTGCTTGTCAAAAGAGCGTGAGTGGCTGTGATATAAGCGATGAGACGAGGACCAGCTAAGAAATAAAGTCGCGCAGAGGTAGCCGAAGATCGAGAGAGGGCTTCAGTATGAGGGAGTAGAAAAAGCTGGAGATTGTGGATGCTTGGCAGATGGGTTCCACAACAACTACGATCATGTAAATAATATGCATTTCATTACAGAAAAATGAGAACTCACGGGTTACGATCAACACCTTGGATCACTACGATACGTTTTACCCCGCCCGTATAATCTTCGGGAAGACCTTTCCCAACAGAACGACCAGTTTCCAGCTTGAGCGTGATCTTTGATTGTTCAGCTGTAGGATCCAACTCTTCTACCTCCACATGCACTTTACGGCCCTGAAAAACGAGGTTGTTTGCTTCCGTCTGGATAGATAGAATTTCGTCTTGCGTCATTCCTCGGGGAACCTCTACATAGCAAGGGCTTGGATAGCTTGTCAAGGACCAGGAAAGGGTTGGCAAGTTTAATCTCGTTTCCATTAATGCTGACAGTAGATGCTGTGAAGTGTGCATGGTCATCTACATGAGATACTGAAATCACAAAGATGTACGTTTTTTAAGAAATATAACGTACTTACATGATCGTATCTTCTGTCGTACCCCCCTTGTCCAAGGGATACAATCACCTTCGCACCAGGGTGGAACATAAGCAAGGCAGATTCCACGTCGAGCCCATGCTGAATTTTAACATAATGCACCGCATGGCCTCCGTGTCGTTTCGCTTGAACTACCTCCCAGACAGACGCATCCGGGGTGGTTGTAATGAGACCTGTATCAGTGGGTTGTCCACCCCCTTCAGGGAAGATGATCGTATCATGCAAAATTACTTGAAGGAGAGGTTCGTTCGGGATCTCTGGGGCCAAGACAGCTTTCTTGGATTTCTTCGCCGTGGAATTGGTCGCAGATGAGGGTACTCGTAATATGGTGGCGCTGATGACAGTAGTTTCTAATGTTCTCAGCAATGGATCGCCTTGTGTAAAACTAATCTGTGAGTGTCGAGGAAAAAGAGCGATAGCACAGTACGTTGACAAGCCAAAAGTCCGACTGGGACAGAAATATGGGGGTCCGATGGGATAGAAAGGGTAGGAGATACAATTCTATGGTAGTCTGACGGTGTAGTAGGAGCAATGAGGAAAGCCGTTGCTGCCATTCTAGGTCTATAGTCCGATGCGAGGGCAACCCTGCGATAACCTCTAGGACTATATCATCCCACAGTTGTCCAGATCATCCAAACAGTCCTCGCCCTTCCTCGCCACGGCACTTCTTCACCTCAACACTAATGACCAGAGTCGCATTGAAATCCTCTGGGAGCGAACATCTTGAACCTCTCCTTACATCCTTGAACCTTGAAGGTAATTTTGGCTTCCAAATTATCGCTTTCATTTACTCATATATATAGACCGCCACTCATTCGAGACACAGTTGAATGTTGTCGAAGAGAAGAAGAACTTGGAGCAGTCATTGCTTAGAAAGTTGGACCGTCGCATGTCCATCCTTATCTTGATATACATATTGAATTGTAAGAGTCTTATGCCTTGTGCATGGGTTTCACCAAATTTGACATGCATCAGATATCGACAGGAATAATGCCTCGTAAGTGTACTCAAGCCAGGATGTGATTTTACCATATAAATTATTGCCGCCCACAGAGCTGCACGCCTACGAGGTTTCGAAGAAGAATTGCGATTAAAAGGTTCGCAGTTCTACACGCTGCTGTCAATACTCTATGTTGGCTATATGTTGATGCAAATACCTTCGTAAGTCTGCCAACGAATGCGTATGAAGATCTTATTGATAATGTCCATAGAAATATGTTTCTGAGTCACTTTGGAAAACCATCGCAATACCTATCCTGGTGTATGGTTATCTGGGGCATCCTTTCTGTATGCACAGGTACCGCTTTCCCCGAACTATTTTTGTCTAAACTAAGACGTTTTATTGCCAGGTTTTACAACCAAGTTCGTATCTACATCTCGCATTCTATTGTTCTCATGATTTGACGCAAGCTATTTCGGTGCTTTATGTACGCGTTTCTTCCTTGGATTTGTAGAAGCAGCATTTTTCCCTGGAGCTTTGGTGAGTTCTTGCTTTTATCCCTTTATCCTCTATATTCAAATTTTCTCTAGTTCCTCATCTCGAAATGGTATAAACGGAATGAATTATCTGAAAGGACAGCTCTTCTTTCTTGCGGCTTCCTTCTTAGCAACGCGTTCGGGTCTCTCACTGCCTCAGTAATCCTTAACTCCATGGAAGGGAAGCTCGGGTATTCAGCGTGGCGGTATGATGATGCCCTCTATATGTTTGACTAAATGAACTGACATCCAATTGTGGTAAGATGGTTGTTCTTCATCGAAGGTACAATCACGGTGTTAGTCGCCATTCTGTCAATGTATATTCTTCCGGATTTCCCAGAAGGCTCCAACACTTGGCTCACCCCAGCTGAAAAGATTATAGCCGTACAACGCGTGGTCGAAGACGTGGAGGCACATGCTGACTCTCATGCCGCCTCAGAAGGTCGATTTTCAGGCTTCCACTTAGCGGTATCTGACTGGAAAGTATGGTGGTTGGCACTTATCCTCGCAACTATGGTTGTTTCACTCTCATTCAATGCTTATTTCCCGACGCTCGCTGCGACAATGGGTTATGGACCCACATTCACTTTGCTTCTGTGCGCCCCTCCTTGGTTATTTGCGAGCGTGGTAGCCCTCCTACTATCAAGGTAGGGTATTACTGACGAAATCACAAATGGACTGCTAAGTATATGATTACAGGCACTCAGACCGCGAGGGCGAACGATGCAAGCACATCACATTTTCCTTGCTTTTTGGGATTTTCGGTTTCATGCTTGCGATGTCCACCATGAACAAGATAATTCGTTATTGTTCTTTGTGCGTCTCTTCACCCTCCCCAAACTTTCTGATTGAAGGCTTATAACTCTAGTTTTTTCATGGCCCAATCCTATGGTGGTTTTATCTGCTTTCTTGCCTGGGCAAGTAGCTCCGTATCTCATCCGCCAGCAAAACGCGCTGTAGCACTTGCATTGATAAACTGTGTTTCCCAGTTTGGCAATATCCTGGGATCGTATGTCCTTTATCTGCACTTCACAAGGTTTCAAGCAACCGTTTAACTAACTATTTGATTTTCAGATTTCTCTGGCCATTATCTTGGGGTCCTACATATAATGTATCTTATTTTATCTGTATACTGATGAGTACCGTGAGCATCGCCATGTGTTTCGCCTTCCGCCATCATCTTTCTTGGCTGAACCACAAGGCGGGCAAACTGGAAATAGAAAGAGGAGATACCGTAGGCTATAGATATACTTTGTGATAATCTTTTTTTATGTAATTTGGTAATTACTCGGGGAAAGCTCGGCAACATAAAGGTCTCTTGGGATGAGATCTTTGGATGGCCATATATTATCCTGTTTTCTGTGAATTGTCCTGGAAGGTTACTTTATTCAAGCAATATGAGCGCCAGAACAACTAGGTTACTGACAGACTGGAGCTTCACTCAAGTAGGGATTGGTGAAGTCAACAAAATCAACGAATGGCTTCCAGTATCTTCCTTTCCTACTACTGTCCACGTTGAGCTTCTCAAACTGAACAAGATTCCAGACCCAGTAAGCTTTTTTATTGCATCTGGTCCGTTATAAATTGAAACCACCCAAGTTTGTGGGTCTCCATGAATGGGATGTTCAATGTATGTAACATTCAGGCTCCTGGTACTCCAGCCATGTCTTAACATTCTCCGCTATATAGGGGTTGGAGAAGCTGAATGGGCATTCAAGGCTACTTTCAACGTAACCGAAAAAGAACTTGCTTCTCAGAATGTTGACCTTGTTTTCGATGGCCTGGATACTTTTGCAAACGTCACACTGGTGAGGATTCCCTCCAAACGCCAGAAGAAGCATATCTAAAAGTTAACTCATCATATTAATAGAACGGGAAGGTTATCCTTAAGTGCGTCTTATGAATCTTCATACTACGCTGACACTAATCGCCTATTTTATACCTAGGACTGAAAATCAATTCATATCTCATAGGGTCTCCGTCAAGCCCAAACTTCAAGCGGGCTCGAACGAGCTCTTGATTCATTTCGAAAGTGCCTTTTTGAAAGGAAGAGACATCGAGAAAGCCCACAAGAAATTAGCTCTCTGGAACGGTGATTCCAGTCGCCTTCATGTTCGCAAGGCACAATATAAGTAAGTAGAGACTTGGGCGGCTGTGTTGCTGATGGTCACTTATTTTTTGAATGTAACTACTTCTCTAGTTACGGATGGGATTGGGGTATGTGGCTTTAATCTCTGAATGCCTCACCCGAACTCATTCGTTGACTATACCAGGTCCAGTATTGATGACGGTTGGACCGTGGAAACCGATCTCTCTTGAAATATATGAGAGTCGCATTGTGGAATTGGACATCAGAAGCCAAATCTCAGAGGCTCTCGATGTCAAGCTCACCGCTATGTGTACATTTTCTGAGAAACTTCCTAGCTATGCGTCCTTCGTCCTCAGAAAACCCGATGGTTCAGTGGAGGTGTCTGCTAACAAGATACTAGTTAGCGGAGGGCATGCCAGTGTTGATTTCGAATGGCAGGCAGGACAATTGCAGTTATGGTATCCCGTGGGATATGGCTCTCAGCCATTGTATGCAATTGAGGTTGAGTTGACTGATCAAGTAAGCTGGAGATTATAACCTTGACAAATTCGAACTGACTTGATGCTACTAGAATGGGAATATCTTGGACAGGAAAACTGATAGGATTGCCTTTCGCCGAGCTCAAGTTGTTCAAACCAAGCTCATCGATGAGGAAGGTCTAACTTTCTTGTTTGAAATCAACAACATCCGAATATTCTGTGGCGGTCAGTGGTTGTTTCCCAGATTTCGATGTCGTCTCATGTGCTGTCAATGCTAGGCTCCAATTGGATTCCTGCTGATTCCTTCTTGACGACGTAAGCCTTCACATGTTATCTTTGTGTTCAAAGACGAATGATTATGATAAGGATGACGGCTGAGAGATACAGAGCATGGCTTCAACTTCTTGTCGATGGAAATCAAAATATGATTCGTGTGTGGGGCGGAGGGATCTATGAACACGATGACTTTTACGACATCTGCGATGGTGACGGTTATATTTCAATGTTTCATTTCATCCTCTGTTTATGCTCGCCTATTAGCACTTGGAAGTGAGTTGTATTCCAGATCAGCAAGGCTTTATAGCGGTAATGAGCCATGCTACAGTACTAGTCTGGCAGGACTTCATGTTTGGATGTGGACAGGTACGTAGCCGTTTATGCCGTTATTGTCATCTGCCACTGATGCTCTCAATAAGTACCCGGCGTATGATTCCTTTGTGAATTCAGTACGTGAAGAAGCTGTGCAAAATGTGAAACGACTCCGGCACCATCCTTCACTTGTTATCTTCGGTACGTCGCAAGCTTTCTTAGACCTTCAGCAATCCACCTATCGATCGCAACAAAATAGCTGGAAATAATGAAGGTATGCCACTTTGTTCTGAGAAATTGTTCTATTGCTCAGTGAGAGATAATAGACTATCAACTTGCTGAATCACTCAACCTCGAGCTCGACTACTCTGATGAGCACTCTGATTATCGAAAGACAAATTTCCCAGCTCGATTCATATATGAACGTGTACTTCCTTCTGTTGTTGAAGAGTATTCAAATATTCACTATCAGCGGGCGTCGCCTTACAGTGGACAAGGTAAGCCAACAAGGGATAGGACTTTAGGGGACATTCACCAATGTTAGAAATAATTATTGCTCATTAGTTCGCTGTGTATTCACATGAACTCCAGGGAATGTCTGGCATGGATCTCAGGAGCCGTGGCACAACTGGGACATACTCTCTGGCCGTTTCGTATCGGAATTTGGAATGTATACAGGATTATTTTTTTGCTCATATCATCCAGTCTACTCAACTTGAATAGGCAAGGATTTCCCGATATTCGCACAGTTGATTATTGGCTTGGAGGTAACAAAGCTGAGCGGTTTCCTCAGTCGAGGTCAGTAAGTTTCCTGAGTTTTGTTAGCATCGTTTTGACCCATGTCAGAATTAACAATAATCACAACAAAGCTGATGGATTTGAGCGAAGACTGGAGGTTAGTTACACCCGAAACTCTGCCATCGAAGCACGAAATTGACAATATGATAAGTTGTACTTGGTCGAAAATTTCAAGCACTCCTTTGACATGGAGAGGTACGGTATTTTGGGCCATAGTCACATGGCGGCGACTGACGTATATTAGCTATGTCTACTTTACACAAGTGATGCAGGCTGAAACTCTGGCATCCGCTTATCGTCTATGGAGGCGTAACTGGCGCGGAAGAGGCAGAGAGAGCACAGCAGGTGCCCTTGTTTGGCAGGTTAGAAAAGATGGTTATATCGAAGCGGCAAATCTAATAACGCCTAGATCAACGATTGCTGGCCAGTGACATCTTGGGCCATTGTCGACTATTTTCTGCGACCAAAGCCAGCATACTTTGCAATTGCGCGTGAGCTTCGACCATTCACAGTTGGAATGACGCGTAAAGAGAAGCAGACCTTTGCCAACGAGCGTTCAGCTGCAGATTTCACGATCGAAACTGCTTTGGAGATCTGGGGTACGAACAGCACCCTTTCCGATCAAGGTGCCACCCTGGAAGTCACTGCCTTTGACTTGAATTCGAACTGGACAGAAAAATGGGAGATCAAGATAACCCTAGCTCTCAATTCCAGCACGGAATTATATAAAGGAAAACTTCCTGGTCAACCTGAGCGGACAAAGAAGAGTGTTGTCCCAAAAAATATAGTGGTATCAGCAAGATTGCTTGACGAAAATAAAACTACTTTGGGACGATATTCTAATTGGTATGCAAACTGTGTTTGATTCCGCAACCTTTGTCACAAGAGCTACCTTTTGACAGGCCGGAGCCCTTTAAATTCATTGACTTCCCCCCTCGTGAAGATTTGGGTCTCCAAGTTGAAATTGACAAAGATGGCGAGACTGTCACTCTGTCTTGTTGCAAACCTATCAAAGGAATTGTTCTAGATGTTGAAGGGGATTATGTCCAGTGGAGTGATCAGGCAATCGACCTTGTCCCGGGCGACCCCCAAACTGTCCGAGGTGTTGGTTTAAGGGGTAGGCAAGTGAAGACGCGCTTCCTCGGGGACGGCACTGTTTGACATGTATCTAAGAGATAACAAGAAAATTGGTAAATTGTGACCTAGTCACGTGATGGTTGAAGTTGAACGCGTTTTTTCGAAATATATTTTAAGATTAGTCGAGGTTGTAATTGTCCCTTTCGTAAATTCTAAATTGAAACCATGTCCACTAGCCCTACCAACTCTCCAGATTCTACGCCCATTCAGCCTCTTCATAATCCCTCGCTCGCCGCACAAGTGGTTGTACCTCAGGCACCCATCGGCAATGGCAGTGTTGCAAACCAAGCCCCAGGCATGGGGGCCAAGGCTCTGCTCGCCAAGAAGCTCGCGAAGACCCAGTGAGTGTTGCACTTACACGTGTTGTGATGATAATGCTGATGGTCGTATAAGTAACCCTGCCTTCATCTCTCCTACAGACAACCTCTTAACACCATGCACGCAAAAACTGAGTGCGGCACGAAAGAAACATTTTAATAAGTACGAGATCTTAATTGCATTCACAAGTGTCTGTTGACCGATAAGTCTCTTTAGATCTGCTAAACCTGTTCAGCTATTTTCCCAGAAGGAGAATGGTGAATTAAGCGAAGAGGAGTCGGTTTCTGAGCAAGTATTAGTGCCAACAGAGAACAAGATGGAGGTCGACGACGAAAACCCCTTTTAAATGAAGGAACGACTCTTATTATCTCTCTGTCTCTGGAGACAGATGTACGATGTACATAAATGATATATCCCTCTCTCTCTCTCTCCCTTGCTTTGTGTATGTCCCGTTCTCTTGCTGTAAAAACCTCCTCTGTATTAGATGTATAACCTTGTACTTAAATGATCGCAGCCTATTTTCCCACGTTTATTGAACGCGGTTTTTCTGTCTTGGATACATCCAAATGGACACTAATCCCTCCGATGCCAATTCCAACCCACCCTTGCAAGGAATGCTGGATGACCTGAGATCACTGATAGAGCAACTGATGAATAATATGGATACCCCGGCTGGTCAATTAACTTCTGCGTAAGTTGTCGAGTTGAAGTTTTGAAATTATCATTCAAAACGTATTTCATCAAGGCAAGTAAAGACAGCTGTGGGAGATCTCCTCCGGGTAGATGAGAAGGATATTAAAGACCTGGGATACAGTGGCAAGCACCTCTGATTCCATTCAGTACTCATAGTCGCTTATACCTTTTCTGCGACATGCTTTTCAGATTATCTTTGTCCAATTTGCCTCACACCATACGAGGCAATTCTATCAGAGGAAGAAATGGCACTTGCCATGGATTCTCCTGCCCATCCCATCGAAGAATTAGGCATCGCAAGGCTTGCTCAACCGTGGCAGTGTGGTCATACATTCTGTCGGAGAGAGTGGGTTCTACGGCCCGTTGCATTGACATATTACACACAACTGAAATTGGCTTGACTCAGCATCACAAAATGGATCACAAGTGGTGTAAGTACATTGCTTCAATGGGTGGTGCTATCTGAAAAATTCTGACCCCCCAAAATCCCCGTTGCAGCATGATTCTTGTCCAATGTGCAGGCGTCGGTTTCTTCAGCAGCAAAGTTCCTTGCAGACCGCAGAGGAGCTGGCGAGAGCAGAAGCATCTGCTCAAGCTGTTGACACGCAGTTAAGAGAGGTAGGGCGATATTTGCTTCTACGAACTAACGCGAATCTTCGCGTGTTGGATGGCGTTTTTGAGGCAACACATAATGAATCAAGGGACGATGACATTGAGGATGATAGAGACGAGCCACCCCAAAATTCTGGAATGTATTCATAAAAGATGTACATAATAAAATTTGAAGGTAGATCGGAAACTCGAGGTTCCACAGGAATGATCTCAGTTAGATACATTATGTATATATAGGGCCAGACTACCTGCGATAAACTCGAATGATATCTGAGAGTAAAGGTCGATTGATGATTCCTACTTGCACAAGATATAAAAGAAATTAAAATCGAGAATGGAGAATGGAGGTAGTGTGTTTTACTAAACAGGCTTATATAGTCCAGCAGTGTCCATCTAGGGATATTTCTGAATAGACATATGATCACGACAAGACTAGTTCTTGCGGAAGCATCTGAATAAATTTCGTTTGAAGAAGTAGAAAAGACACTAGATTGAAATTATTTTAGTGAAATGCCAGAACATCGAATTAGTACGGGGAAAAACGTACACCTATGAAACGGATTGCAGCCAGTCCAAATGTCGAAAAAAGGATGATGGTAAAATATGTGTTCTGCCTTTGTCGGAGTACCTGCTCATCGTTCGATTTTGCGAGCCCACTGGTAGTTTGGATGGCGAGGACAAGGGCAGCATTGGTAAGCATCCACATAGCCACTAGCCTGGTACGGAAAGTTTTGTTTTGGTCATCCATGTTTGGTTTTTCGGGAACGTCTTTCGTCTCGATCCTGGTGATAGCCCGGGTCACGGTTTCTCTGAAGTTAGCATCCACATCGGCTTGAACATGTGCTTGGTCTTCTACAACGGCTGTATCGCCGCCTTTGGTTTTGGAGGACGAAATTGAGGGCAATGCTTCAGCCTTGTCGCTGCCTTTGGTACCCCAGGAGACCTAATTAGAGGAAAGATTTGAGCATTTCTGCACATTGTTGAGTGCGAAAAAAGTGATTACATCGTGGAGATTGCAGAAAGCATAAACGTTGAGGACATTTGTGAAGCTAGGTGCAAGGCAAAGGTATTGGAAGAAGCTTGTAAACATATGCCACGGATCGCGCTGAGAACTATCTTGAGCGAGGGATACCAATTATGACATATCTTACTCACATATAAGAACGATGCGATGAAGTAGATACCTGAAAAAATGTTGGTCAAGTTACCCCCCGCGGTAAAGACAAGATTACTGACCAAAGGTGGAAACTATAGCAGCAATTAAGGCACCAATTGGAGGTGTGAAAAAAGATGCTACAACATCAGCTGCTGATTTGTTTGCCAGCTGTGCCGGAATAGCCTAGTCCCAATGAATTAGGAAAAACTGCTAAAAAAGAGAAGAAATGACAGACCATGAAGGATTTTACGGTCAAAATGATTGAGCAAACCAAGAGGTATAGAGCAAGGAGAGCATAGACCCTGCGATCATGAAATTAAGAATAATCGACACTATTATTAGAAGTTTACTCGCCAGAGCGTAATCACATAGGGTATCCGTTCGCCTTTCGGTCGATTGCCCAATGCCATAATGAATTGCAAGGCCAGGAAAAAGAGGTATATGTACTTGAATGCCAGATTGACGAAGTGAGTCTTTAGCAAAAGGTTAGTGTACATGTGACGACGGCTATAAAAGAAACTGCGCACAATTGTAAGAGTACCAAAAACGAAAAAACCGCCCGCCGGTAGGAGATCGATGACGATGCTAAAGGTCAGCCAAAGGTTGGCCAAAGCGAACCACGAGAAGATGAGGGAGAAACAATTATACTGCAAACATCGTGAAGTGTAAACTGAAATTGCTAAGACTGAAAGAATCATTTCCGACCACATACCAGGCACTGCACATGCAAGAAGATCATGCGGATGAAGCCGTGACCGGATCTATAAAACATATAGAAGTTCACGAGGGCGTACTTATCATAACAAGAAAATCAGGGTTTGGAGAAAGTTTTAGTCAAAACTACACTCACAACCGAAGCAGCAAAAGAACCATTCAGCCAACGTCGACGTTGGCCAATGAGCTCGACCGCAGTTTCAGGTACATCAGTTTCAGCTTTGCTGGGTTTGACGTAGGTTAGGGTCCAGCGGTCACCAGCTTTCGCGACGAGTTCGAAACAAAGGATACGGTCCTCGGCTATGGACCGAAATTAAAATAGAGAACGAATAAAGCGCCTCAAGGCATACCTAAGAACATATTCTTCGTGAAAATGTTCATTCCGTAGATACCTTTCTGTCCAAGACGGTCGGCCAAGGAATGGTCACCATGGAAGTATTGTTCCAGGGGACGACCAAGAATAGCACGGAAACGGTAGGCCGAGAATGCACCAGGTAACACTGAGACATATCCAAAACTACTCTCCAGTGGTTTATCTAGCGAGCTTTAATAGCTAGGTCTTCATTATAGACGGAGGCAGGCTTACCCAAGATATTAGACATTTTATATTCGAAGTTTTGAGCGGCGACCAAAGGATTCAACAGTTTCCTTCCACCCTCAAGCATGGCGTGAATTTCACCTTGGAAACAAAGGACGTATTGAGCATGTCAAAAAAAAATGAGATGGAGGAGATGTGATAGTTACCACAGCAACCACCAAGGTGAGCATCGTTATAGAATGCTTCCCACAAGTAGTAGATGGATTTGTGGCCGGGTTTAGTACCAGCATCGAGGAGAACACAAATTTCAGGCTGAGGTTTTTAAATAGATTAGCGTTATATCCTGGAATGAGCTCAATGAAAAAAGACCTTGATGATTTTCCCAATTGCATTGAAAAGCCAGCGATGCGAGTTGATCTTCTTCTGATTCTTCGCCTTGAGGACGAGGATGATCTGAACAGGAACGAGATTATTTGGATCATTGGGCTGGGGAAGAACGAGCTGCGGTGTAGTATCGATGGAAAGTTGAGTTGTATACTGGAAGAAACAAGGTCAGCAATTTCATATTACGTTAAGTCCTGAGCAAACAAAAAAAAATCAACCTCGAAGATGTGAGCCACAGTGTCTTTTCCATCGACTTGTTTTTTCATGACACCGTCTTGGTATACTCCGACTGTGGCTAAAATATCCAACACGCTCTTGTCCATGGGTTCAAGGCCATCTACAATAAGAGCAACGGTGATTTTCTTCCATGCAGGATCCCCTTCTTCAGCGTGCCTGCGCCAAAATTTGGATTGTTTTGTTTTGCATATGTCACGAATGTTGAGCATGACGCCATGCAATGTTCGGGCATACAAGGTCTTGTCCTCGTTGTAAGAAGTGACTGCGATCAAAATCTCTGTTTCACGATTATACATCTTTGTTCGCAGAGACCACCCATTCTCTTCCGTGAATTCATCGGGGTCACAGGTTGCGGCGGAGTATCTCATATGCCTGGAGGACAAAGGTTAGAAAGGGAAATGAAGTAAAGATCGTTTATCACTTACGAGAACTCAGTGGTATTCGTAGAAGACCATTTGGCCTCGACTGCAGAGTAGACGGGTGTCGGAACGGGATACTCTGTGATGAAATTACCGTGGACGAGTTTAACTTTTCGTGTTACACCACGTTTGATGGTCTGTCTGCGCCTCCACGCGGTTTCAACACCGCTAGTGGACGTTGATAGCATAGAACCAGTTCTACCGACCGGGTGCGGTGCATCATACACTGAAGGATCAGAAGGCCTGGAAAAGGGGGAAGAAGGTTCAACATTCAGTCAGCATCTTGTGGACAAGGGGAAAGGTCGCAGTCCGACTCACGCTGGAGGATAGAAACCACCTGCGAAACCTTGCCCTACGTTAAGAGGTTGCTTTTCGACGTACTCGTCGTCGTCGTCGAAAGGGTCACGTAGAGTATCTTGAATGCTTTCGTATGGGCGAGGCAAAGAGAGTGCTGATTCATTGAAGTGGGCTTGACGAGGCTGGCGGTCAGAGAAGGGGTCATCATACAGCTCGTCTTTGGGGTTCTCAGTTAGCCTGTATTGCTTATTGTCGGCCATGGCTGTAAGAGTAAAGAGGGGTTCTGAAGCAAGGAGATTTTGAGGTCGATGTGTGACAACGCCAACGTGTGTATGTCACATGTGATGCGGGTGCCTCGGCTATGTACACACGGTTGATCGCACGAGTTTGAACAGCCCCCGCAGTGCATTTTTAGGATTTGTTTGGCGAGACCTACCTTTCGTCCTTGAGAGCGTATTTGCACCAATTTTTTTTCGGTTGAGAAACGATCAGTTTGACGTTGAGCGAAGTTTATGTAATATGGCCATCACCGAACCACTGTTTTGGTTTCTCACTGCGAAAACGGGAGCAACCGCCTTCAGAAGAGTAACTAGGTTGAACATTGCAGACTTTCTCAAGTTGAGGACTTCTACAAACACCTATGTATGTGGCCCGGTGCTGGTATATGGCATGACGTCAGAATCTCTCGCTTATGGACCAGCTGATGGCAACTTTTTTGCCCCACTTTCGTCTGATTTGGGTGGTGCAAATACGCTCTAATCTCACTCATTTCTCCCTCAAATTAGACACATGAGTCCTCATACTCTTTCTTAATATTTTTCGGGTGTTTTTTTTGGGCACAGAGTACTCTCAATAAGAAAGAAAATATACTTATTTGTCACGGTTGCCGACTCAGGCCGTGTCGGAGATTTATTTTTGATCGCTTCCACTATCACCACCCCAACCATCGGCTCCTTCGTCTAGTCACGGTTTGTCACATCAGCCGTTTTCAACCCTGCTCGGCAATGGACAACATGTCGTAAATAAAAATGCACTATTTGACTCTTTTGGGAACGGTGATCAGTCCGAAGTCAAGCTCCGACATGGCATCTCACGGCTAGCGTGACAGAGGACTTATTTCTCTCTACCTTACATACTTCAATTTTTATAAAAAAAATGCACGGAAACTATTAAAGCTACGTACTAGATGCTATGTATGACTTTTGGTGTGATTTGAGTCGGAATTGAGCAAGATATTCGAAGTGGCCGAAGGAGGCCTGGGCGGTGATAGTATGATAGCGAAAAACGATACTGTTTGGAACGTGACATTTCTGTAACTGGGCGAAGCTACTAGAGGTGATGATACTACATTAGTGGAATGCAGAGTTGACGTAGCGGTCGCTACGCTACGTGATTTTGAACAACCGCTACACTTGAGCATAGCGCTTACAACTCCGACAGGTAAAGTACCCTCGCTACGCCGTGAGCTGCTACAGTGCAAGCTGAGTTCAAATATGTTGATGGCTCAGCAGTGCCGCTTAATCGGCCGTTGATTTCCGGCTAGAAGATCGGAAAAGGCAAACTCAGACAATGACGGGGCATTGACATTGACGAACGCCCTGTGTCTGATGATATGGTTTTTGAAGCCTGTCACAAGCTCTATGAAAAATTCTACATTGAAGAGCATCGCAAAATCCCTTAAAACTTGTGAGAACCTCAAGTTTGGAGCTGGGTTATGGGTACTGTTATCCTTCCCAGAAGGTGTATTAGAGAGAAATTTAGTAAAGGCTCAGCCATGTAGAATTATGATACAGAGCGGTCTTGCCACTGGTTTGAAGGTCTGCTATATCACAGCCGTGAACTCGCTACAGCCTGGCGATACAGAATCCGTATTCGGAAGGAATCCCGAACTTTCTGTATCGTGGGAGTCGCAAAACAAGATTCCCTAGCGACGGTTTGTAGTGGCCGCTACGTCAATACTATTATTGATAGTAGTATGTCGTCTCTTCCTGTTGTGTTGTATCGGTGAGTGTCATTCAACCACAGGCCTTGTCCTTCTAATCATTATCGGACTACCAGCTATGATGCCTCTCCATTTTCTCACAAGATCGATAATGCTTTATTGTTGAAAAAAATTCCTCACGACAAGGTTAACGTATGTGGTGAACGTTGCCCACCTAAACACGAAACCCTTACCGAAACATGCGCAGGTGTCACCTATCCTGCCCCGACCGGAAATCACCGATTACCTTGGTGTAATATATCGACGAATTCCTATCCTAGCCATTGGCAACGATGTTTACTGTGACACTAGGTTAGTTGCTGCTGCTGCCTGCGCCATTTTGTACACACCTACATTTATCATCAGCGTTATTTTAAGTGCTCTCGAACGACGCTTCCCTGCGACAAATGGATACGGCACGCTATTTCCTCCCGGAAAATACGGAAAGAACGCAGACACTGGCTTAATTAAAGCCTTTGCCAAATTCTATGCGGACAATACGTTATTTCCGCCTGCAACTAACCTTATTCCTTGGGATAAGCTCCCTCCTGCTTTCCTGAAGGATCGTGGTGCAGTAAGCAAAAATCATGCTACAAATACTATCATCTCAGTAAAGTTCCGCACAGCTTCGTGGAACGCCCATCGACCTCAATACCCTCCCTAGTAATGCTGGCATCTCTCAGAGTGTTTTATCAACCCACTTGGTCAGTATGTTGATCTTTTACGAAGAACAAGAGGTCTAACTTGTCTGAACACTAGTCGTTAGTTGAAGAGCAACTTAGTGATTCTCGGGAATGGCTTTTCGATTCCGAGTTGCCCAGCTTGGCTGATATATCAGTCCACTTCGTTTTGGCATGGGCCAAATCTTTCGATAGGAAAGGCAGCCTTTTCGATATAAAGAGGATACCCAACACTCTTCAGGTCAGCAGAGGCTTCTTATAATTTTATTGCAGATCCTCATACTTTTACGCAGTGGATCAGCCGTCTCAATGAATTCCTTGATAAACTGAAAGTCACCCAAACGCCTCCTATAAAACTTGACGGTCTTGTTGCAGCGCGAAAGATCACGTCATCAAACCATGAGCCTTACAATGTTGTTGGATTTGATTCTATTGAGGCAACCCGTCTTGGCCTTAAAGAGGGTCAGACGGTTCAAGTTACAGCGGAAGACAATGGTACGGATCTTCGTTTTTCTAAGTTGCAATGGCAATTGATGTTTTGTAGCTCGTAACTATCACACCGTTGGCAAGCTTGTTGCGCTTAACCGGCAGGAGATCGTTCTCGAAGTACAAGGATCCAAAGGATTGATACGCTGTCACTTCCCTCGCCTTGGATTTTCTATTAAAACCAAATCCGTAGGATCCAAACTGTGATACTTAGCGGACGATAACTACTTGGATGAGATATATATTATTATGTATATGCAAGTTGTCTACAGGTGATGCGGACTCTTGCTTGGAAACTCTCCACAGTAATGAGAGAGTAATGTTATCGGTTCAATGTCATCTAGTCTATGGTCTTGAACCGTAAACTTGTAAGCAACGATCTTCAAATGCCTGTATCATGAGTTTAGAGACTTGTCCAAAGAACACGGAAGAAACGCCAGCATGAATTGGGTTCGCAAACTGGTAAGCCAGGCTGAATGACACTAAAGTCGGGCCAGGAGGGCCAGAGGGATCTGTGCCATCTTCAGATTTGAATGTCGGGGACTGCAAATGACTCTGAAATCGCCATGTGGTGGACAACGTCTTAAAGAGGGGGGTCGAAGAAGATGCTGTGGCCTATACGAGAAATTTTTCAGAGTCTCTTCAGCGAAACGAGGGCATCTCTTTCACGCACCTCCACCGATTTGAAGGGAATGCAAGTCACTACGCTCACATAGCTTTCTTGAAAATTCAAGAATCCAACGGTCAATTCGGCGTCAACCACAGTTTTTTCCTGCATAGCTTTTCGGTACGCAGACAAATCTATTCGTGAATTGATACAGAAGGGAATGAACCGAGGATATGAGGCTATGTCCGACACGATAGCATATAGTTCTCTTGCTCCGTAACTTGATGGAGTTCCGAGTCAACAGCTGAAGTGCAAATGGTGCTATAGAAGCCAGTACGTACGGGAAGAGTTTTTGTTCATTATAAGTCTCAGCTTTAGAGTCGAAAGGGGAGAAGGAGGAGATATTAGGGAGAGAGAACAAAGTCCGTGTGAGGGATCGTGTTATTGACGACAGAGGTTGTAGTACCAAGAGCGTTGAGCACATGTATATGGTAAGAATAATAATAATAATTTCGTTTGTCAAAATTTTTACAAACAATGCGCATGGATTATGCGGGTTTTGAACAAACGGGTACATGTTCTTTATACAAGACAAAAGCAGGTTTTCAACATAAGTTGATGACTTTTCTAGGTGAACGGACTCTGCTTTTCTCAGTTTACAAACTCGGTGTTTTCTGGGCACTCCCTGGCAATCTGAATGAAGAATTCAATTAGAAACAACGAGCAATCGAGAAAACCAGACACCAACATGACCCTCTTGCTGACATTTGTAGCAAGTCTTTGCTTTGTTGGCATTAGCTGCTGGACCGGTGGGGATTGAATCATTCATAAGTGTACCGGGAGCAGCGAGACAGTCCCTGTTCAGATACGATAAATGAATGGAAATTAATTTGGGGTTTTATCCATACCTGGCTAAGTGATTGGGACCTCCACAACGATAGCACTTGACGGGTGGTAACGTCGAAGTGTTAAGTGCACGGCCTGGAGGAGGTGCACGGGAAGCGAAACCACCGTTGCCCGTTGCGCCATTTTGGCAATTGCGAGCGAAATGACCAAAGCGTCCACAATTCTGATAGCATTTGTAAATTGTGATGTCCTCCGTTGAAAGCAAGCCCTTACGTAGCATTTCTGGTTGGCCCCTTGTTGCACCCTCAAAGTAGGACATTCCGCTGTGGAATATAAGTGAGCTGATGGCCTCTTATTATTTGGGAATAGTGAAATGCCTTGGATATGTCCAACTCCACCGCAAGAGTAACACTGTTTAGCAGACACAGTTCGCGGAGAAGGGCATGCCGATGATTCGTGTCCTGGTTGTCGGCAGTTATAACATAAGCGTTGTTCAGAAGAACAATTCTCAGCAATATGTCCGACTATCTTAGGAAACTGAGTTTATGCTGCAGAGGGAAACGAAATGACAAGACTGACGGTTGCCACATTTGAAGCAACCTTTCCTAGAAAATTGGTACGCCATGTTCAATTCGCTGACGTCTTATCTGGAATAACGTTAGAATTGAAAAACCAGCGAACAAGAGTCAATCACCTCACTTCTCCCACTTCCAACTATTCCACGACTCTGCCTCCTCCGAGTGACTGACGAAGACAAGGTTATGGCAAAAAGCAAGCGGAAACAGTGATGAACGGTTAGCGGGGTCCATGGTTATTATGCATTGTCAGACATTACGTAAATAATATACTCTTTTCGATCATGATAAGCCATGCTGCATGCTGTCCTGTCAACATTTGCACAAAGAGATCAGCATACTCACGATCGATATCCATGTGAGGTCTACTATGGCCATCGATTTGACCGATTTGACGGGTCTAGACATCTGATATAAGCACGTATATTTGTATAAAAGTGTCCTGTCAAATCGATCTTCTGAAGTATCTCAGTTCTCCTTATCATTCTTCTTAGGTGGGTGGTTTTCCATCGCATTTTACTCTACAACGTCTAATCAGCTTGAAGCTTTCAAAAGACTCAGCCTTCCAGCGTTTAGGCGACCTTCGGACGCTCGATTCATCGCGCTTCTTGTGTGGGTGAAGATCAGCTTCCCTAGAGGTACTACTACATCGCCATTAATGTGCATCCAATTTGAAGATTGATGAGCGCTTATTTAATAGAAGGCTTTTCGTCTCTGTGGACGTTTTTCCACATCCTCACAACAAGCAACGTAGCGAGTGAGCGAAGCATGGCTTGACGTGTGGCAGGGGATGTCTTAACGATGATTTTCTTTGATTCTTGGGGTCAGATGACCTCAATTTGGCCTTTTAAATTTTAACCCTAACTCACTCGTTTCTACTATCTCACTTTATCTCAATAACGACGACCCTCATCGACCTCGTTTCTAATACTTATCTGGTTTCTCTATCTTCTGCTGTTCCCATGTCATGACCCGAAAACTGTCATGACAACTGAGTATCCCCCTAGGTCTATCTAGAGCCCTTATCATGATTAGGACTCAGTGAGAAAGACAGCGCCTAAAAAAATCTCAATTTTCCCATCCCTCTTTCGAAAAATCTGTCTGAAGAGGGTACTTCAATCCTCCAAACCTTCTGAGTACTGGGAATCTGTCTAAGCTCAACCCTGCAAATATGTTCATCTGCGTCTACCCCATGTCCTGAGGAATGTCTGTCCGGACTCAGGCTCAGGCTTGACCCCAACCTCTTGTCTCCGGAACCTCGTAGGGTGCATAATCGACGGACATAAGAAGGGTACGGCCACTGTCCGTAATGTTTGGTGAGTGCTATCCTAAGCATCGCCACCGAATAAAATCAGGGCTCGAGAAAATGGAAATGACGCTAATTACATGAATAAGAAAATCTGGAGCAGGATATATTTCAAAGTAGGGCGACGGTTGTGCTAACGGGTGCTGAAAAAAAAAAAAGAAGTTTGTTCAGAGATTCCCGTCCAATGCCGTCTAATACGGCTGTATGTTATCCGTCCCGTCCCGTCTGTCTAAATAGAGTTTGAGATTAGAGCTGCGATAGCGTGGGTACTACGGGTTCTGACCATCCGGTGAGTACGGTCACAGTGTGCAGCCCTTAGAGGACTCATTAGGCAAATCTTACATTTCCGGATTGGATTTCTCTACCTCATATTTATGTCCTTATCGTTTTCTCAGGTTAGACCTTTTCTCATTTTACCTCTAAGGTAGATCGCACCATGACGACGACGTTGAAAGCTCCAATTTCAGAAAAGTTTACTCAAGGCGAGGCCATCAACCTCTCTCACCACCTCTCGAAGGTATCTAGGGAAAGGAAATTATCCCCTCTCAAGGGTGTTCAGAAATACTTTGGCAAGCCTGGAACAATAATGCTTGCAGGAGGTTGGATTTATCTCGTCCCCTTTCATAACAGGCGGCTTACCATCATCCCTTACCATCATTTAAGGTCTACCGAACCCTGCTTATTTCCCTTTCGATTCTATCAGCGCAGATGTCTTGATACCTGATTCTTTTTCTACCTCGGCTGACTGGGAAAAAAAAGGACCTTTCTCCTGGATTTGGGCTCTGTTTTCTAACAGGAAAGACACTACTTCTCCTATCACTATACCCAAGTATCCAAGGGACCCTTCTGACTTGAATCTGGCTACGACCTTGCAATACAGTCCAGCTAGCGGCCTGCCACAACTCCAGCATGTAGTATATGAATTCACGCGCACCATTTACAAGCCAGCATATTCCAACTTTACTACATTACTTCACGCTGGTAACACTGATGGATGGATGAAGGTTGTTCTCACTCTCTGCAACCCTGGCGAAGGTATTCTGGCAAGTGCATGGACTTACCCATCTGCCATGGCATCAATGCTGCCTCACGGCATTTCTCCTGTCCCTGTGCCAATAGATGGGCAGGGGATGAGAAGTGATTCTCTACGCGTTATCCTCGCTGGCTGGGACGAAGTAGCCCGAGGAATGCCAAGGTAAATATCACCTTCACTTTCGCCTGCGGAAAAAGAAAATCAAACACTGATCATCATTCTTTTAGGCCCCATGTTATATATACTATTCCGGTCGGGCAAAATCCTACTGGTGCTGTAAATACGCCTTTTTGGAGGACAGTTCCCGCACTAACATGCTCTCCAAGACCATGCTTGCTCAAAGGAAGATGGAAATATATGAGATTTGCGTCGAATTTGGTAAAAGCACCACCGAGCTTGATTAAGTAATTGTATCTAATTGCTTTGTAGACCTGATTATCGTGGAGGACGATCCATATTATTTCCTCCAGGAAGGCCCTTATACACCACCGTCTGAGCGTTCTAGAAAATCTGAAGATTTGGTGCTCGACGACGAGAAATATATCGCAAGTCTAGCCCCGAGCTTCTTAGCGTATGTATATTTCGAACTGCCTCTTCTTTGCCTGATTTGGTCCAAGATTTGATTACCAAGGACGGGTGGTCCGATTGGACAGCTTTTCCAAAGTAAGCCCTAACTTGCGCATCCGTCAGACAGAGCCTGCTTCACATGACCGACAACAGACTATTGCTCCGGGATGTCGCCTCGGCTGGTTTACATGCAACCCCATTTTCGCTGAAAGGCTAGAGAGGCAAGCAGAAACATCGACGCAGGCACCTTGTGGATTTGGACAGGTCTGCTTAGTCATTGAAATTTAGTGATAATGGATGCTAATTAATGTTTTCTCACAGTCCTTTGTAACTGCACTTTTGCTTGATTGGCAGCCTAAGGGATATTTAAGATGGCTGAAGGGTGAGTATGGCCCTCTCAGAATTCCGAGCTATCGAACTCATTGCGTGCCTCCAGGTCTTCGTGCAGAGTACACACGGAGGCGCAACTTCTTCCTTGATTGCCTTGTAGAAAACTTCCATCTGGAGCCAGGTTCATCCTCCAAGGACGGATTTGAAGGATTCGATGTGTATTTCGCTTCGGAATTGACCACTTCAATTAGCAGCGAAAAGAGGTGCATTGAAGGGCCCATATTTTCATTTGTTCCCCCAACATCTGGCATGTTTGTTTGGGTCAGTCTTCGTTCAATGCTTGTCTAACTTCGTACTTATCGAGAGTAAGCTCCAATTTCATTTCGATCGTCATCCCAAGGTGACTGAAATCGACGAAGAATCACTGGAACAACGGCTCTGGATAGCATTGGCCGAAGCTGGCGTATTATTGGGACTAGGCATGTCCTCATTTTGCATTCTAAGCTCTGGGACTGAATTGTTTGTGTAGGGGAATGGTTTTCTGCTGACCCATCGCAAGGAAAAGCTGCCGGTTCTGGACATTTTCGTATCAGTTTCAGCAATGCAGAGGTACTTACCTTATCGTTCAATATTTACATTCTGATTTTGACTTGATCCAGTACTCTGATCTCAAGAAAGCGGTGATCATTTTTACCAGAGTTGTGACGGATTTCTTCGAGAAAGCCTAATCACCTTGTTTCTGTGGCCGGGGTCCGGACGAATTAGATACGCGGGAATGCATGTATGTACAGGGTTTTTTTTATATATATAGAGGAAGATAAATAGGACCGTAGCTCATCACCAGACTAACTATTCTGCGAATGGTCCTGAGCAAAAGTAGCTGCTACCAGCATTGGAAATACCAAGGTGGCATCAGCAAAAACCTGTATCAGTGAGAATGGGATTGTGCCATTTAATAAACAAGAGTTACCTTGACCGATTCTGCGCCGGCACGAATTTTGCCCCAGGAAACAGCTTCATCAGGTCGCGCGCCAGAATCTGACCCATCGAATTCTTGTCCGGTGTTCTTGGGTTTTTTAAAGTCAAGAGTTGAGAAATTGCCTGAGTTCAAAGACATGACTTACAATAAACACTGAGTAATCAGCCCCATTGCGCTACAAGAAGTCCTCAGTTTACTGACGGTGTTGGGCAGGTAGGCGACATACAATGAGCATCGCATTGGCAATTTGATGTTTACAGACTCCGCCTCCCAGAACGATCATGCCAGCCTTCCGAGATTTTCGTGACAATTCGTTCAAATTACGGATGTCTTGTACAATATCCACTATGAGGCCGGGTGACCGGAAAGAATGAAAGTAAATCATATCGCCAATAGATCCGTCTGTGAGTGCTGGACAAAAGACGGGAATATTGTTCTGAGTGGGGAACCTTGGATAAACGGAAAGTTCAAATTGAGGGCTTCAAATTACTACTCACTTTGTACGCCCAATAATAAACAGATTCTTCATTGTTGATCTCTTCCCCCAACCTTCTAATGAATGAGCTTGGCGCCCAGACATCGCCGCTCACCTTCTGTTCTGCGAGCATCGCGTCAAGGATTGGCGTTAACCAATCTTCAAATTTGCAGTAGTTGTCGTTTGGCACAATAAGGTTTCCAATGCGATTCATGCCTTTCTTCCGCAACTCGGCGCCATCGAGATTGAATTCAGCGAGATAGGTCTTACCCAGGCATTTAATGAAATCTTCTTCGATTCCGCCAGCCGTTGTTACGAGAGCTGCTACATGGCGATGTTTGACAAGATGTAGAATTATTTCACGTAAACCAGATGAAATTAAATTGGATGTATATCCCAGAAAAATGTTGCACCGAGTATTAGCACGGACATCGGGATCAAGATACTCGTCTGATTCGTCGTCCATGACGCGTTCCTGTGAAAGGCGCCACGTACGCTTGGCAAACGATTAGACACTAGATGGACAGAGTAAGTAGCCGCACCATACCATTTTATTGACGATAGATATCGCCTTGCCCAAACTGTTTGCTTGGAAACCTATCCTTTCATAGCTCCTCAAAAATTGATCTAAGGTGAGGGATCTCTCAAAATCAGGACCTTGCACAGATACAGCATCATTTGGAATGGGACCAGAGGGTTGGAGAACAGCAGCCGCAGCGGCGCCGGGGATGGTTGTATTCATGGTAATTTAAGTTTTTTACCAGTAAATTACAGAGGCAGTCCGTAAGTAGAAATAACCAGAGTAAAAATCTGTGACCATACATTCCCATCATACGAGGCCGACTTGCCACCACTTCAAACGTCAGTCGCGAGCTCTGCAGGTTTTAATACCAGGAGACGCACTGCTACCCGTATGGAAGGGGACAATCAGTCGCGGACTGATGATGCCCTGTCATCCCCTCCAGTTCACACCGACACTTCTCAAGATGCAGTCGAAGTAATCTCCTCAGTCACTGAGGATCACGGCATGAACCAAGATGACTTACAGAGCACTTTGCCAGAGCCAACTCTCCATAATTATGCGGATCATGACGTGCCAAAGCGAGAGATGACGGAAAGTTTACCTCCGAAACCTGACTTGGACGATAGCAACACGAGCGACCTTACTTTGGTCCCCCCTCTACCCCCAAAATCTCAAAGTGACGTAGAAGCGCCGCCGGCCAGCCCAATAGAACCTAAACGATCTTTGGAAACAGGCAAAGCTGAGCCGCAAGATACTCGTTCACATACCCGAATTTCATCCACTGACAGTGCTTCTGGCAATGCCCACAAGCGTTCTATGACTATATCAAAAGGTCACAACGTTTCTATGGTTCTTATTACAACCGCTTTGGAAACTATTGCATCCTCCAAGGAAGCTAAGCGCTCTGTTCCCATTCGCGAATCAACGCAAAGAGCTTTGGAGCTCATCCGATCTAATCAAGGTGGCGACCGTCCCCGCGAAATATTTGAACCACTAAGGCTTGCATGCGAGACCAGGAACGAAAAATTAATGATTGCAAGTCTGGATTGCATATCTAAACTCATCTCTTACTCGTTCTTCACCGAGGATGATACCCAGGTTTTGCGCTCTATGCCTTCTCCGCCTCCTTCACCAGGTCCTACTAGACGGGATTCCGCTACAGGTGGTTCTCATATTACCATTCCTCTCCCATCTCTTGTGGATTTGGTTGCCCACACAATCACCTCTTGTCACACAGAGTCTACACCAGATACGGTCTGCCTGCAAATCGTTAAAGCTCTTCTGTCTTTAGTCCTCTCCCCCACTATCCTCGTACACCATTCTTCTTTGTTGAAGGCCGTTCGGACCGTGTACAACATATTTCTGCTTAGCACTGACCAAGTCAATCAGATGGTAGCTCAAGGCGGTCTTACTCAAATGGTACACCATGTCTTCACACGCTGTCGACGGGAAAACAGTTCAAAAGTGTCTACTGACTTTAATGCTGGAGCAGGTGCTCCCGGCAGCACACAGTCCTCCAATCGTGAATATTTCGCTGACTTTGAGGCACAATCCTCATTGAATGGTCATACGACCGGTACTCAAGAAGCTGTGTACTTGGAATCTTCCTCTTCAACAATCAACGTCTCGCAGACGGATAAGGTTGCAATGTCTGAAAAATCTGCTTCAAGTTCCGACCTCCAAGAAAAGTTGACTTTGTATGCCTTCTTTCTCCCTATAAATTTTCCTTGCTCAATTTCCATTATTTTAAAGACAGACATTTGAAACAAGCAACCCTCTAGATGCATTACCGGAAGGCGAATATGACTCTCATCAACTGACTTTGGATGATCTATTTGTCAAGGATGCCTTCCTTGTTTTCAGAGCGCTATGCAAATTGACAATGAAGCCACTCAATTCGGAAAGGTGTTGTCGTGTCATTTCAATGCACTTTTGCTCCTTACTCAAGTTCCTTATTATTTTAGCGAGAGAGATCCGAAATCTCACCCGATGCGCTCAAAACTTCTTTCCTTACACCTCGTACTTACGGTTTTAAACTCGCACATGCCGTTATTCGTGGACCCTTCCGCCATCATATATTCTAGTTCCTCAAATGAAGCCACCAGTTTTGTTCAGGCTATCAACCAATATTTATGTTTATGTTTGAGCCGAAATGCCGTCAGCCCGGTTCCCCAGGTGTTTGAAATTAGTGTTGAAATTTTCTGGCGCGTTCTTGCAGGAATGCGGACCAAGTTGAAGGTTTCTTCGTGCTCTTCTATCGCGGCCCCATAGCTCACATATATCCATATAGAAAGAGATTGAAGTTCTTTTACACGAGATTTTCATCCCCATCCTAGAGATGAGAACTTCTACGCTGAAGCAAAAGGCAGTCATTCTTGCCATGTTATCCCGGTTATGCCAAGACCCGCAGGCTCTTGTGGAGATTTACCTGAATTACGATTGTGATGGCGAAGCTGCAGACAATATCTACGAGCAGTGAGTAGTTTTAACTTTGCAATATTGGCCCTCTTTGTTCAAATTTTCTAGCTTAATGAATATCATATCGAAGTTTGGATCAGCTTCTTCTTCATCGAACCACCAGAAGACCAATGAACCTCCAAGCCCAGCTCCTAGTCCCACACCGAAAAACCAAACAAATACTACCTTGACTTGGAGTGCTAGTCCTATTTCTATTTCTGGGACAATCGATACGTCCGTTATAGGCTTATCCGAAGGCCAACTACGGAGGCAGGGTCTTGAATGTTTAGTTGCTGTTCTGCGATCACTAGTCACTTGGGGTACGGCAGCGGGAAAGGGACCTGATGAGACTACTTCTATGTTATCGGCGCGATCTCAAACAGAGGAAGTAAAACGAGATGCGGTTACCCCAGAACCCCATTTCGAGAAGCTCGCAGCTACCGGCGGCAGCGTTGAAGCATTTAGGCAAACAACGCCAGACATAGTCGATGATCCTACCAAGTTCGAAAGTGCTAAGCAAAAGAAAACAACGCTTCTCGAAGGCATCAAGAAATTTAACTACAGACCAAAACGAGTGAGTCGTCTGCGTAATACATGGTTACGACCTAATGTCGTGGACACAGGGTATTCAATTTTTGATTGAAACCGGTTTCGTAGCAAGCAGTGCACCACAACACATAGCGCTCTTCCTCTTGAACACTGATGGCCTGAGCAAATCAATGATAGGTGAATATCTGGGTGAAGGGTGTGTTATTTTCCTTCTCAAGTTTTTTCAACTCTGTTCAATGGTCATAGAGATGATGAAAATATCGCAATCATGCATTCGTTTGTCAATCAGTTGGATTTCAGGGAGCTCCCCTTTGTAGATGCTCTACGTCTATTCTTGCAATCGTTCCGTTTGCCTGGAGAAGCTCAAAAGATTGATCGTTTCATGCTCAAATTCGCTGAACGCTACATGGCCGGAAATACCAAAACTCCGTTTGCCAGTGCCGGTAAGGTGATCACTGTTGTCGCCCAGTGATCTTACTCATAAAACATACAAAAGAATGTGCCTATGTCCTCGCCTACTCGGTAATAATGCTCAACACGGACGCATATAATCCGCAAGTCAAGAAGCGCATGACCAAAGCTGACTTTATCAAGAACAATCGTGGAATAAATGCCAATGAAGATCTTCCTGAGGATTTCCTTTCGCAAATTTTTGATGACATTCAAAGCAACGAGATCAGGATGAAGGATGAGGTCGAAGCAGGTCTTTCTATCTTGGCTCCGGGACCTGGCCTTGCAAGCGCTTTTGCAAATGTCGGCAGGGACTTACAAAAGGAAGCGTATGTTTTGCAATCAAATGGCATGGCGAATAAGACCGAGGTTAGCATGTCTGGACAATTCGTGATCTATCTTAACAGCCGTATAGGCACTTTTCAGAACTATGATGCGATCTCAACGAAAAGGTTCCAAAGGAGGGGACCAGTTTTTCAGTGCTTCACACTTTGTCCACGTTCGACCTATGTTTGAAGTTGCATGGATTGCATTCTTGGCAGGCTTGTCGGGACCACTTCAAGAAACTGACGACCTGGAAGTCGTTGAATTGTGTTTGGACGGCTTCAAGAATGCCATTCGAATCGTTTGCTTCTTCGATTTGGAACTTCAACGAAATGCTTTCGTCACTACTCTCGCGAAGTTCACTTTTTTGAACAATCTTGGGGAGATGAAAACCAAGAACATGGAGGCCATTAAAGCGCTTTTGGACGTTGCCGTCAACGAAGGAAACAATCTCAAAGGATCATGGCATGAAGTTCTTACTTGTGTGAGCCAACTTGAACACATGCAACTCATTAGCAACGGGATAGATGTCGTAGATGCTGGAAAGAAAGGGTCAGTCAAGCGTCTATCAAGTCAGCTATGTCTAACGCTTTCGCTAGTCGTTCACGAAAGGTGCCTTCTGAGGAATTGGCAAATGAAAGTCGATCAACCCATATCACCGTCGCTGCCGATATGGTTTTCTCTTTGAGTCATTTTTTGTCGGGTGTTTGTATTAGTTTCCTTTCATGCCAGCAGGTCTTACATTCAGATCTCTTTTAGGATGCCATTGTCGACTTCGTGCAGGCACTCTGCGATGTTTCCTGGGAAGAGATTCAGTCATCCGGTCTCTCTCAACATCCAAGATTATTCAGCCTCCAAAAGCTCGTTGACATCTCGTACTATAACATGACCCGAATCCGGTTGGAGTGGTCAAACCTTTGGGATATCTTGGGAGAACATTTTAACCTTGTAAGTCTTTCTGTATTATTCTTCATTAGTCACGATATACATTCCATATAGGTGTGTTGTCATAATAACGTCCATGTTGCGAGTTTTGCACTCGATTCACTAAGGCAACTTGCCATGCGTTTCCTGGAGAAAGAGGAACTATCGCATTTTAAATTTCAGAAGGACTTTCTCAAACCATTTGAGTATACCATGCTACATAATCAAAATCCTGAAATCCGTGATCTAGTCTGTCCAGTTTTCTAATCCATTTTCTCACGTTTAATCTGCATCACTAGGTCTTACAATGCTTGCAACAAATGATTCAAACAAAGGCACAAAATATGCGATCTGGGTGGCGCACCATGTTTGGCGTTTTCTCAGCTGCTTCAAAGGTTTTGACAGGTTTGTTTTGTTCATATTTGCAAATCGTAGATTTGTAGGCTAAGGCATGCTTTATCCAGAACGAATTGCCAACTCAGCATTCGAAATTGTAACCAGACTAAACAGAGACCATTTCCCCGCCATTGTTCAATATGGCGCATTCGCTGATATGACTGTATGCATGACCGAATTCTGCAAAGTTAGTAAATATCAAAAAATCAGTCTACTGGCAATCGCGATGCTTCGTGGGGTCATACCCGTCATGTTGAAATCCCCAGAATGTTCACTGACTGTCGACAACCCGACTCCTGATGAACCCATGGATGACAGCATGATTAGGTTTTGGTTCCCTGTGCTCTTCGGCTTCTACGATATAATCATGAATGGGGAGGATCTTGAAGTCAGGCGATTGTGCGTGAAGAAGTAATGATTCGTTTCCTTTTCATTGACCTCATAGATAGAGCTCTGGATTCACTATTTTCTACACTCAAAGCATATGGATCCAGCTATCCAGTCGATTTCTGGGATACGGTTTGCCAAGAGTTACTTTTCCCAATTTTCGCGGTCTTGAAATCCAGTCAAGATCTTTCTCGTTTCAGCACCCAAGAGGATATGAGTGTCTGGTTGTCGACAACAATGATCCAGGCTCTTCGTGATTTGATAGATCTCTATACTTTTTATTTTGACACCTTGGAGCGTTTCTTGGATGGTCTATTAGACTTGCTATGCGTTTGCATCTGCCAAGGTGAGTTAACTCTTTCCGGCCATTATTTGACTACATTAATGTATTTTGAAAGAAAACGACACCCTGGCACGTATTGGCACTTCTTGCTTGCAGCAGCTTCTTGAGAACAATATGAACAAATTGAGCTCCGCTCGCTGGGAGCAAGTAACGACTACATTTGTTCGACTCTTTCGAACTACGACTCCCTATCAACTCTTTGACGAGAGTTTGCGTGTTGAAATCGATGCCTCCGCTGAGGCAACTGAGGCAGACACTGGTAATCGTTTCAATTCATCTCAAGCGAACCTACTTGCCTGACATGCTGCCAGAAACCAACGGTGTTTCTCTTTTACCAGCGCCATTGTCCCCTCATAACGACCAGCCCAAGCCCAGTGCACGGACTACGCTTAGTGATCGCCGCCGGATTTTCAAACAGATAATCGTCAAATGTGTGCTCCAATTGCTTCTCATCGAAACCTCGAACGACCTTTTGCGAAACAATAACATCTATAATACAATACCGCCAGGACAGTTATTGCGCATGATGGGTGTCCTCGACCAAAGTTACCAATTTGCGAGATCGTTTAATGAAGACAAAGAGTTGCGCACAGGCTTATGGAAAGTTGGTACGTCTCAGAAGCATTCGACTGGCGTGCAAAGCTCAACAGCTCATAGGATTTATGAAACACTTGCCTAATTTATTAAAGCAAGAATCAAGTAGCGCTGCTACCTTAGTCCATATCCTGCTCCGCATGTACCACGACATGCGACCAGAGCATCAAGCAGCTCGTCCCCAGATTGCCGAGCGTCTAGTACCGTAGGTCGGCGGGTCATCTTTTCATGAAAATGACTTGACAAGGTTAATTACAGGCTTGGAGTTGGCGTTCTCCGTGATTTCAACAAACTAAGAGTTGATAGTCAGAGCAAAAATATCCTTGCGTGGACGCCCGTTGTTGCCGAAATCTTGGACGGTTTTTGCCGATTCGATGGTAAAGATGTAAGTGTAGGACTGAGCTTTGCACAATCTCCAGCTCTAATCAGTGTTGATCAGTTTGCACAATATCTTTCGGTGACATATCCCTTAAGTACAGACCTCCTTTCACGAGATGTGGCTCCTGAGATTCGACAACACCTGAAAACATACTTTGAGAGGGTCGGTCACGTAAAACGCATCGTAGACGTTTCACCATGAATTTTTTTTTACGTATTGTAGCGACAGAGTGTCATATACTGTTCAGGAATTCAATATTATTATGTGAATATGACAAAATCTGAGGCATCTCAATGTTGATAACCTGTATAACCTTGATATGGTTGGCTCCACATTGGAGTCTGATCCTGCAGCCCTATGAAAAATTGTCAGTGCAAGGAAGACCATCTGGCAAGGAACATACCAGAATGAGGTCCGCGGTTATTGTCACTATCAGTTGCGAAGGTGCCCGACTTCATTTGAGCAAAGATATTTGCTGGTGAGGTATTGTTAGTGCCGTTAGGTGGCATGTGTGAAGTGGGGCCGTTGGCAGTGTTGAATAGAGATGAATTCGCGCTAGCATTAAATCCAGTGGGCTCTATAAACGTAAGTTATTCAGAAAGTAAGCTTTTAGCTTTAGGTGAGACTGACGAGTTTGAACCGGAGTGAAACCACCATTATTTCCCTGAAATGGGGAAATGGGGTTGATAGGATTGAAGATATTGCCGGTAGGTTGCAATAAAATTGGTTGAGGATTAGAGAAACCAGCAGGCTGCTGCGACAAGAATGGCGGTGGAGAAAGCGAGTTCAAGAAGGGGGAACTGATTGGTTTCGTAGGAATGAAGCCACCAAACCCTGTCTGAGTCGGTATCAAAGGCTGCAATAGACCTTGATTGGCCGGAACTGGCGCAAATGGACCTCGAGGACCATTATAAAGTTGTGAAGATTGCGGCAAAACGGGGGCCTGATTGACAAGGTGTTGGCCCATTGGTAAAGGAGAAAAACTCATACCCATTCCTGTTTGAAGCCCTGAAGGAGCCGGGAGGGTGACGGTGGGCGTTATTGCGTTGTTAGGCTGGGCGGGGGTTGAGGACTTCCGCAATTCACTCAATCTTGCTAGCTGCTCAAAGATATCTGATTCTGTCGTCTTAGAAAGAGTCGGGGCTGTCTGCGACGCAGGTGCATGGGGTACAGCTGTGGGAGTAGGTTGTGGTGGCGAAGGAACAGTAGTGGGAGTTGGCGTGGGTAATTTGGCAGTAGTAGCAATGGGCGGCACGGAAGGCACTCGAGGTGTAGAGGGAGACCCTGCCTTGGAAGGCTTTGTGGAACTTGGCCTATTTGTCCATGCATCGTCGTCAAAGCCGCTTTGCACAACGGAAGTAGAATTAGGTCGAGGGGAGGCCGTTATAGGACTTTGAGTAGTCGCTACACTTAGCATTTGTGGCGAACTTGTGCGCTGTGTTTGATCGGAAAGAGATGTTATGGCCTTGAGGTCAACATTTGAAGGAGGCAGGCTTTTGCTTGGCTGTGGACGGCCGCGTCTTGGCTTTAAAACGCCTCCCGGTCCGGTGAACAGATTAGGAGCCGCAACCTTCGAAGGCGATGAATTCTCTTGTGCTTGAAGCTGCCTTGCTAGTTCTTCGTCACGACGGAGCTGTTCTAGTACCTGGGGACTAGGATTCATCAAATTATCCGTTGGCTTTCGTTTCTCAATCGCCTTCGATACCCGAATGATATCGCCTTCACGCAGACCCAAAGAACGCATTGTCCCATCCGTGATGTCTCCCAGGATGGTCTCGTCAATCTTGTCCCTTTCAAAAGATGCCGCATATCGTGTACAATCGTCCAGATCGCAACCTGCTGATAAGAAGAAATCAAACCAATCGATCTTAGGCGCCTTGGGAGATGGTACATTGGGAGAAGGTACGTTAATGCGTGTATTGGTTGCAGCGGCTTTGGATATAGCAAGTGGTATATCGTCCTCTGAGACACGGGGTGCGCTGGTGGAACGATTCTTTTTATCTAATATTCGCTCCACGTAACGCATATCTTCAACAGACATTTTTTCCGAAGGGACCTCCACAATGACGCCGTTGACTTTATGCAGACGAAGCTTTCCGTTGTTAAAACCCAAGAAGGCTGCTTCAACACGAAATTGGCCACTTCGGTCATGCCAAAGCCGAGTCTTCTCTGGATCTGGAGGAGACCCTAGGGAAGAATTGATATGAAGCAAGTTTATAACAAAGAAGACTTACGCGGTGTATCAGATGAAGTTCTGGAACTTGAAGCGGTAGCAGTCGGGGATTCGCGAGCACGCGGTTGCCTGCAAAATAAATGATCAAATGAGATGCCCAAACTCTCAATAAACTAGCACAAACGTCGGTGGTGAAGAGGCCCGGGCAGCAAGTGCGTCCTTTCTCTTCTGACGCTCAGCCTCCGCAGCTGCAGCGGATTCTTTCGCCTTTCGCTGCGCTTCCAGTTTGCGCGCTGCTGTGGCTTCTCTTTGTTGTCGTTCTTGTTCTTCCTGTTCCTGTCGTAGAAGTGCTGCCTCACGTTCTTTTTCAAGTTCGTGGCTTGCCTTGGTCTCGGCTTCGTCCACCAAGGACACATCAGTAATAGTGTCAGCCACGGCCTGAGTTAGGGCAGATTCAATCTAATCCAGTTTGCAATAACATAGCGGAGAACACACCTCAAGATAAGACGCAGGTACAACGCCCTCCGATCCTTTTGAATTTTGACATTTCCACCACTCGTCGCCGTCCTTTTCGAGCACGGTTAAATTTTCACCCTCAGTAACAGAGAGTTCGTCCACTCCATCAGCATTGAAGTCATAGAGGGCGACAGCCACCATGATGCCTGAGGCAGGCTGAGGTTTATGTGAATCACGAAGTGGCTCTGAAAACTGCACTCTCTCCTCCTCCTCCTCCTCCTCGGCAGGCGCTAAGGGTATAATGACTGGAGATGCAAGTGAAAAATGTACAGATGGTTTTTTCATTCCGGAAGGCGCCGCATCCAAAGGCGGGGGTAAATTTCTAGCAATTGGCGCATCGGGTTCTTGTGAAGTAGATGAAAGAGCCTTGGATGAGTGCAATTTTGTGACTATGGCATCTGCATTCTCTTTAGAACCGGCGTGGAAATGAAGGCTTATCGGCGACAGTCCCTCGATGTCTATACGAACAAGTTTAGACTTCTCAGATACTACCGTTGCTATATCTTTGGTTTGCCATTTCTGAACCGGGGTCTAAATAATACGCGTGATATGAGGGTAAGGCTTGTCGCCATTTGACAACAATCTTACCTTGTCAGCTTCGCTAGCGAAGAATACAGCACCACTACCAATGCCTAAAGTTCCTTTCTTCTTCTTTCCTTTCTTATCAATCTCAGAAACGTGCCAGGTTTGTATGTCATCTTCCACAGAAACTTTTGTTGACGCAACTCTGTCAGCCGGATCAATGTAAGTGGCGACAGGACGGGGAGGCTGAAGAAATTGAGCAACGGCAGAACAGCGGAGGAATCATACTTACGGAATCAGGGACTATAATGCGAGACGGCGCTGGTGCTGGTGACTCATCTAGGACCTCAACGTAGTTACCAGGAACGTAGCCCGCCCCTCCTTCCTCTTTCGAGTTCTGCACGAGGATCCAATCATCCTCTGTATCAAAGACCATGAGGACATCATCTTCGTGGACAGAGAGTTCACCGTGGGCAGTTGCCTCGTAGTCGTACAAGGTTTTCACAATAGACGTATGTTCCGCCTGTGGCCGGAATTAGCAACATGTTTATACGAAAGTCTATAGGATTCAGGATTCACTTGTTCGACGTATGCAGCAGGAACCAATCCGATGGGACTATCTGTCTCTTGAGAGGTACCTTTGATCTTGACTTTCCACCATCTGAGTGACTTTAGTGTAATGGAAGTGAACTATACCAAGGAACGACTGACTCTTCGTCGACCCTCTCGATGAGGAGTAGCAGTTGGTTTTCTTTAATGGCGATCTCGTCTTCAGACTGAGGTTCATAATTGTACGATGCTTTGAGAATGGCTAGATACACCTCTGGGTCTTGAGTAGCCATTGTGGTCAATAGCAGATGTCACAAGCTTGTGATCTGCCAGGCCGTATACATAAGTAGGTGATCACCATGTACTAATACTAACTGCAATATTGATACTGATATAACTATAGATCTTCGATTGCAACTGAGTAAGATCTAAGTCAGCTGGTTTGGAGAAGCAGCGGCACCGATTCAAACAATTTTGAATCATGATTCGACTGATCAGATAACGACCTTTCTGTTACCAACCACCATGAGCAAACTCAATCCCGGAGCCTTTTCGTTCGTTCCAGGTCGAGGTTTTATAGCTCCTCAGCCTTCTCAAAGTCAACCACTACCACCGTCACTCGAAAGGCCAGAGCAGACTGAAGCTCCTCGTCCTGCTCCAACCATCTCTCTCAATATTGGAGGAACATCATCACCTACACCCGCACCCGCACCCGCACCCGCAACTTCTGCAACTCTGGTAGATCAACCTGCAAAAACGTCCTCACAAGGATCGGAAGTGCCTTCGAGCCTTCCCTCCCAGACAAAAAAGACGGACATCTCCGCCTCTACTAAACCTTCTAAAACTTTCACAACGGAGAGAGCGAAGACAGATACCAATGCAATCGCGCAGGAAGTAAAAGCTGTTGCAGATAGAGAAGTTTTAGAAGATCTTTTTGGTGCATGTAAGCATGATTCCGACTATTTTCAAAACTTTTGATTGAGAAACCTTATGAATATAGTGAAGGAGCATTTGAACATTGTCTTCGTCGGTCACGTTGACGCCGGGAAAAGTACGATGGGTGGTAACCTTCTCTTCATTACGGGGATGGTCGATAAGAGGACCATGGAAAAATTAGAACGCGAGGCAAAGGAAGCCGGACGAGAGTCGTGGTATTTGAGCTGGGCTCTGGATTCCACACCCCAAGAGCGAGCGAAAGGGAAAACTGTTGAAGTCGGCCGTGCTTTTTTCGAAACAAACCAGCGTCGGTACACTATCCTGGACGCTCCAGGTCACAAGACATTTGTCCCGTCTATGATCTCGGGTGCAGCCCAAGCAGATGTTGCCATCCTGGTCATTTCAGCTCGAAAAGGCGAATTCGAGACTGGATTTGAACGAGGTGGACAAACTCGTGAGCACATCATGCTGGTGAAGACCGCTGGCGTTTCCAAAGTTGTTGTAGCGATCAACAAAATGGACGACTCCACAGTGAATTGGGACAGGACTCGATATGATGAAATCAAGGATAAATTGACTCCATTCATTAAAGCTGCTGGTTTTAACCCCAAGACAGACGTGACTTTCATACCAGTCTCCGCTTATACTGGACTTAACCTCAAAGACAGGGTTACAAAATCCGTGTGCACCTGGTATGAGTGAGTGGACCCTCTGTTCCGTGTCTAAATTCAACTTCACCACTTTTCAAGTGGGCCTTCGTTTTTGGAACATCTTGATCACATGCCGATGGTGAATCGTCAAATAAACGCCCCCCTTATGATGCCCGTATCTGAGAAATACAAAGACATGGGTACCATCATTGTTGGAAAGATTGAATCGGGCCATATTCGAAAAGGCGACAGTCTCGTTCTTATGCCGAACAAGGATTCCGTTGAGGTCTCTGCCATATACACAGAGATGGAAGAAGAGGTACCTCAAGCCATGTGCGGTGATAATGTTAGGCTACGGCTCCGTGGTGTCGAAGACGAAGATGTTACCCCAGGCTTTGTGCTCACGAGCCCACTTAGACCCATTCATGCAGTGCGTCGATTTGAAGCTCAGCTGGCCATATTGGAACATAAAAGTATTATTTGCGCCGGGTATTCTGCCGTCATGCATATCCACACGCTTGCAGAGGAAGTGACTTTGCCAGTACGTCCAGCTATCTTGAACGGTGGCCAGCATTGAACATTGTGTCTAGGCTCTTCTTCACTACTTTGACAAAGCTACTGGACGGAAATCAAAGAAACCTCCTCAATTTGCCAAGAAAGGTTCGAAATCTTTATTTACTGCTCCGAACACTGGTCAGCTCATAAATGGCTAGGTCAAAAGATTGTTGCTCTTGTTGAAACGGCGGCGCCAGTCTGCGTCGAGAAATTCGTTGATTATCCCCAGCTTGGTCGGTTTACATTAAGAGATGAGGGTAAGTCGCATTTAACTATCTTTTCACAAAAATAAATATTAAATTTTGACAGGGAGAACTGTTGCCATTGGAAAGGTTTGTATAATGGGCTCGTAGCTTTGGTTTTATCTGCTCAGCATGTGTTACAGATTACCAAACTCATTGAGCAAAGTACAATCGATGAAATAGCCGAAGGCGTCTCAAATGTCTCGGTCAACAATTAAGTCATCTTTGACAAGGCTATCCTAGGCCCTACGAATACGAGCGATGACATGGAAAAGTTAGTAAGCATCAAGTGAACTATAGGGCTCAGGAGATAAAGTTATGAGACTGGGACGCGTCTCCGGCCTTCAAAGCCCAGTAACATCCTTCGCATCGATCCATCAAGTTATATAAGTACTTCACTGTATCCGAAATGTGTTATTTGACGTGTATATCTGTAGAGTTCACATACGCAAGATCCTGTAACTTGAGTTTATATTGTACTTGCCAATTAGTTAGTATATGTACTTTGTTGAGGACGCTTGTTTATGGGTGTATTTTTCGAAGATTGACCTGCTCATATCTCAGAATGTTCGACTCAGCAGCCCTTTTTCAGAAGGCTTAGGTAGCTAGATTTTACCCCCCCCTCCCCCCCCCAACACACACACTAAATGACCTGATCTGCAGACTTACTCTAGCCTACCATGATCACACCTGCTAAAGAGCTTGCATCAGCCCTTGCTGAGGGTGCTTGTCTTTTAGTAACTTCCTCGACTCCCAATAATTCTCCGGATTTGAAGTCGGTTCTGCGCAGCCGTTTGTTGAAATATTATGCTTGTTTGGGAAGCCAGGATGGCGTGACGGAGTTAAGAGAATCTTCAACATTGGAAGAGGTGCAACTTTTGACTGCCAAAGAGGCGCTTTCTGTGGTTCGGAAGGTACACAAAGTTTTGGACGTTGAGGATGCGAAAACCGATGGGACTCCTGATCAACTGCCCTCTATTGGAACCCGAGACCTTGCACAGTTGCGCACCTTACTTTCCCTCATATTTAAGTGGGGCATTGAACCACTGTTCAATGGGGTAGCTCTAGCATTGCCGGGTCCGCCGATCAACACTGCAAATGCTGGAGCAAATATAGTCGACGTCTCCCAAAACTCAGATGACTATCGATTCCTTGCTGAGTTCGTTACTTCCGTGTTTCTCCTGATATTTCCCCGAGGTGTACAAGGACAGATATCGCAAACGCTCATAACGACTACAATTTTGTCTCGTCATGTCTCGGACCTTCTCAACCCATCCATCGCGCTGGGATGGCTTCCAGAGCCTCTTTCGTCAAGTTCATTCCCAATCATACACGAGATGAGGTTCCTTGTAATCCACTTGTTGAAGTTGTACGTCTAGAATTATTTCTATTAAGCACATTAAATGATGTCCATCAGTCTATCGCCTGCGCAGACAATATCGGCCCTTGGGACCATCATAGCTGCCCCCTGCCCAGCACACGTTCGTAAAACTGGCTCTTTTTTCCTTACAAAACAACTTTTAAGACCCCATGGCGTTCAAGGACTGCTAGACGTTATGTTCGGTGAGGAAAACCCATTGGATGACGGGGTGAGACTTGAAAAGCAAGAGCATATTGCACGAATTTTGATGACGATTCCGGCGAACATGAAGGCGACGGTGAGCAACGCCTATCTTTCTTTTCATTTACTGCTTCAAATTCATCATGAAGTTAAAACGTTCAGGAGTATTATTCACTTATTTTCCCCCGGGTGATACACCTTCTTTCAAACAATATACCACCAAGCCATAGACAGGCCGCTTCGTTTACCATATATCGAGCCATCATCTCCGAGAAACAAGCCCAGTATCAAACCGCATCCTCGATCATTCTTGCCATGCTGCATGATCCTTTCTTAAAACTTGTGGATTCTTCTGAGCAAAGGCTCACAAACACAATAGAGCCTTCTGAAGCTTTGTCTTCAATCAGTACGTTGATTGCCAATACGGAACCTTCGCCCATCTTCATCTCTAAGTTACTGTCACCGATTCTGGCATCTTTGTATCTCTTGTCATACAACCTTGCTCAATACAAGACTGCGGACCCACAACTCAAGGTGTCCATCAACGGGCTTTTGTTGTCTTGGGGAAAAATTGTTGACCAACCAGAAGGAATAAATGTATTGTGGTCCATTCTAGAGGCAGGGCAGGGCAGTAAATGGAAATACAACACTGGTGGGCAGCTTTGGAGATTTCAATTGTGAGTCCGTGTTGTAGTCGCCCTCTGCTTCTGATACTAGAGACAGGACCAAGGGGCCTTCGTCATTGTCAATCCTGATGCCCAACGATATTCAACAAGATATTGACTCTGATATTGACACGAATCTATTTGACTTCTACCCTGATCCTGCTCATTTTGTAAACTTTTTGAAGACCATTGAGCGCGGGGACATAGTGTCTGAAATTTTTATTCAAATTCTGGAAAGTTACCGGAGCCTGAAAAGCGACGCTAACGAAGATTCCATGAGGTACACCCATTTCTATTTCATATTCAACGCAAGAGTAACATATTTCAAACAGAACTCTGCATAAGCTGCAAATCATTATACAGATGCAAAAACGGTTGTTGTCTGGAGACACTGCTTCTAACATTCTTCGCAATCCAGATCATTTACTCTCGTTTATATTACACGTCTTGGAATCCGCCACAATTCTTGTCAGAAACGATGCAGATGATGGTTTCAAGAACGAGCACTTTCTGCTCGACGTAGACGAAGACGAAGACAGCGACGATGAAACGCCGGGCTCCGAAGCACTTAGACCCGATGATGAGATGATCGAAACCGCTATCAGCTTACTCCTTGCTATTCTTGAAGGTAATGCATTACAACATCTTTCAGTCCATGGCCTTGCTCAAGAAAAAGCAATACCTAGCCAATGTTAAACCGTCAACGAGCGCTTATCTCATCTTCGACGAGATATTTTCCAAAATGGAAAATTTAGCTATCAATGGCTCACCATCTGTACGGCCGTTGGCAAGAGAAGCCAGATTGGTTATCACGGCGAGACTGGCAGATACACCGGAACTCCACAAATTATCCAACCATGAAGAGCAGGCACAGGAAACTTATCAAAAGGCATTGAAATTGTTACAAGATCCCATTCTCCCCGTCCGTGCCCATGGTCTTCTCCTTTTGCGCCACCTGGTTTCCACGCCAGTAAGTGAAGGAAAAAAGAGGTCTCAACCAATCAATCAATCACTGGTCCCTGCCATTCTCTCCATTTTTCTTCAAGCTGTTCAAGACGACGATTCCTACATCTTCTTAAATGCAGTCCAAGGTCTCGCAGCAATGGTTGACACATTTGGAAAAGATGTCCTCCAAAGCCTCATATATAATTATGCGGGCGGGCTGGACGGCCTAGGCGCAGGCAATCTTTCTCAGCAGGATGTCGATATTCGAACAAGAGTTGGAGAGGCATTGAATATAGTTATCAATCGTTGCGGAAGTGCCTTAGGCCTCTATGGTATGTATTTTTGTCCTTGTGATCCGTCAAACAAAAGCTAATCCCGGGCGCTAGTGGATATTCTAGTGCCCCGTTTGTTTGCGGTCGTCCGATCATCTGATATTCCGACCGCTTTGCGTACATCATCGCTTTCACTGTTATCAACTTGCGTCAACACATTCCCTTTAGCTACATTGCCATATGTGGAGGATCTTTCTAGTGCTATGATTGATCTTTTGCAGATTGAAAGTGTGCCTCTTGCCCATGATCACAGGCCAAAGACCAAAATACCCACCAATCTGACAGGGGAAAAATCCGAACTCTCTGAGGACAGTGAGCCGATTGACGCACCACAGACCATGGATTCAAAACCGACTTCAAAAAACTCCAAGTTTCCCCCTCTACGGCGAGCCGCCATCCACTTTTTATCGCTACTCATACAGGCAGCCACTAGGCAGCTATATGATCAGCTAGGGACTGATGTGTCCGTGATTTTTCCTCGGGTACTTTTCGACCAAGTAAGGGTTACACTGGGATATATCTCTTGTTCGGATGCAGACAATGTTGTCAGACTCATGGCAAGAGATACTATAGAGGGCTTAAAACAACTGCAACAGGCGATTTTGGGGATTTGATTTTTTTTTGTCCCTATAACTTGATATGATATGTCTACCCCGTATCTGTCCTAGTCGCAGTGATCTATAGCAAGGACTAGGTCAATAAAAGGGCAATATCAATATGGGTTCATAATATATGACAGCTTCAGTGAGGAACCCTGAAGTCATCGAACAAGTGCACTCGTGAGCACCGCTTAGAACCAAAGAAATCATTAAAGCGGAGTAACAGATGTGTTTGTGGAATTTATGCTTCCTACGAGCCGGCTAATCTCGTCGATGCGGCGTGTAAAGTTTTTCCACTTGGAACTCCCAACGCCCAACAATGAAGACTGTTCACCTCCATTTTCCCTTGAACCCTCTAGCTTTAAGAATGGATTGGAAACAGAGGAATAATATGCTATATGCAAGGCTTTGAATATCTGTAGCGCCTTGTGTCAAACTAGAATGATTAATATCAGAGGGAAATGGTTACTAATATGATCTCAGCGTCTCGGACGACCGAGTCGGTCAGCGGCAAAGCTATGACAATCTTGACTTTCAAAGGTGTGATATATCCATATACGGCGACATCCTCCATGGCAAACAACAGTCCCAGATAGCATTCGCAAGCCTTTCCCCCGGCAGTTACTATCCGCGAGGGTTAGTATACCTTTCTGTACCCAGAACGGAGTGAAGCCATGAACCTCTTTCCTCGATGATATCCAAGCTAGTGTGAGCGATATAATGATATTTGACAGGATCCTCTTGCTTAATGAAGGTCCTAATGAGCACGGGGTAGTTTTGTGAGGAAATAAAGGCCACCGCATTGAGCTTGAGATTGGGAGGCATGAAAAGCTCAAAAACAAACTTCAAAAAACAGGTGTACCTATCTATTTACTCACGGCCACGGCCCGGCCGTACCACCCTACATTTACGCAAAAAATATCTATATTTTAGTACTTTATCATATAACAAGTGGATGGACAGCCTTATAATATGTAAATATCAGAACATAATCACAAGAAAAGAAAATTTTGACTTACTTTCTTCGTAATTTCAAAAATCCTGCGTTGACTGGCGAAAAGAATGGCAGCAGTCAAAACACTCTGTACAATCTTGCTGCCGATACCCTTGTAAAGCCCTTCAACCCCCTCTTCTTGTAAGATGGTGAGTAAACCATCAAGTGACGATTTATATTTTAAAGCGTTAGCCGACCCTGCTTGTAGTCTGCTTTTCACAACACTGCCCGTAACTGCTCAGCCTGATCGTAAAAGATGGTAAAAATAAAACACACATATATGGATACGTGATGCTTGTAGCGACTCCAAAAATTGTTAGACAAGAAATTTTGAGCAATACTGAGCAGGCTTACCAAGTTTTGAGATGGCGCCAAGGAGGAAAAAATCCAGATCAGACAGTACCGCAACTGCCGTGGCAGCGCCAGCGGCTTGAAGCTTACTCGTACGTCTGGTGATCAGTGAGTTTTTCAGTTGCTCGAATGCTGTATATTGAATGATTGGGTTGATGACAAGAACTAAAGCGGGCCCAAGTCCTCGCCAAAACGCACTAACGAACATACTTAAACTCAGATCCTTTATTGAATTATTCATGAAACCTTACCCAAGCCCGTCTTTAGCAAGAATGCTTTGAACTGTCTCAAAAAATCCTAGCTTCTTGACAACGACTGGTTGATCTGCGGTGTTTCCCAAGGTACGAACAGCCTGAGATGTTTGAATCACCCAGATTGGATTGCTAATGATGGTCGTTGCAGATCCTGTATGCATAATGTGAGATTTTTTTTGAACAAGACGGGATTAAGGAGTCCACCTGCGATCAGCCCAGCAAGCATAGATTCCAAAGTGCTGAGGCCTTTGCCTCCGGCAGTCCTTGAGCGAAGGATTGTTTCCCTCGAACGTTCATAGAAATAATAGTACACGCTAATTTTTTCAATTGAGGTCGAAGCTGAGTACGTAGGCCATACCCATTTGTGATAGCAATGCCTAAAAGACTTGAGTTCAAGCCGCTGTACAGACCCAGAACTCCCTCTCGCTTGATTATGTCAATGATCGCTTGGTAGGTGGACTGACAGACAAATTGTCTAACAAAAGTCAAGGCAAAAAGGCTAGAGCGTACTTTTTTCTCGCTCTTGGTTTCTACTGCCGCTCGAGTAGAAAGAAAGGTCAAGGGACTGATAGAAGATTTAAATTTAAGGGTCAAATCCGGATGGAGGTTTAACTTGGGCTCACTAGGTCGCGGTCATTGCCAGAATGCCTCCCGCAGCACCGGCAATCGAATGGATAGCAGAATCGCTCATTTTATTGAGTAAAGTCAGTGGAAATAGCGACAAGGTGGTGCAAAAGATAGAAGGGGTGCGGAACGGCAGAAGCAGGTCATTTATGTTCGGGATTCGGTTGGGGAGGTTGGGGACCAATCAAATCACATGTTATTAATGGTCGTTAATCATTTCGGTAGTGTCGTGTTTATACATTATCAATTTTAAAGGTCAAACAAGTCCTCCTGCAACTTTTTCAAGATCGCTTTCAACTCTACGATGTCTTTCGAAAGACCGTTGGAGCTTCCCGAGCTGTCCAGCTTCGAGTTGACTCCTGCTGAATAGACCCCTCCATCAGGAGAAGTGACTTTACCATCATCCTTGCTCAACCAGTCGTCCAATTGACTAGAAATTGAACGAGCTTTCAATCGGAAATGTGTACGAATAACGTCGGCGAAGGGTTCCGGGGGGTTCTTCATATTTCCAAGCATCTTTGACGTTCAGTAGTTCAGCATGGTTTAGGAGCCCTGTTTTATTTCTGCCTACCGCCGTTTTCACGACCATTCTGCGCACATTAGCTGAATCTTAAAGTACCATTACATTAGCCAGTGAATTGTGCTCGAGTTACAACACGTACATGCCCGGGACTGTGGACTCCCACCGCTCGTGGACCAAGCTGGTTCATTCAAGTATGGCTCATCACAAAGAATCATCGATTGAATTGAGATGAGAACCTGTCAACATGTTAGATGAGTTTTACATCGGATACCAACAACCTACTTGCAGAAGTGTCGACTTTCCAGATACCCAGCCAGGTCCTTGCCAAGTCCCCAAGAGGGAGAGACAAACCTTGCCATCCTATTGATATGGTGTTCAGTATCAGTTTGCATAGTGTCGATAACTCAGCTCACTGCATATAGATTAGGATTAAAGCGGAATTTTCCACCATTGGTCTGGAAACGTTGAGTATGACTCAGGAATCGAAGGGCAATGGCTCACTGTCATATATTTCACGCTAGGCGGGGATTGGTTGTAACTAGGTCCAAGGAAAATATCAAACAAAAAGCTATCACAACACGGGATCAAAACGGACAGAAAGGTTTGACGACAATCACATACCATCCATTATGATAGCTGTAAAAAAGCAAAGGTAGGTCATAGTGGTTCTCAGGAACGAGCCACAGAACACTCACGGGGTGCCTTCTGGGCCAGTTATCAATGCCTTGATGACATCAACGCGAGTTTCATCAACTCTTAGAAAGATAGACGAGCCCCAAGAAATCGGCAAATTGGTAGTTAAGATAGCAAGCTATACGACTGTCAAACGATACCAGGGTAGGAGACACAATTGCACGCACTTCTTTTGCGATAGCCAGAGATCGTTTTGGTATATCCGAATTAGCCAGCATTCGAGCTTCATTGCTGTAAAAGAACTTGAAATGCGGTGTTGTGTCTGATTCATCCATTCTGTCTGAGGGGGGAAGGGTTAGATCACAATATTCGAACCTGGATCGAGTAGCCCAATCCATATAAGCATGTTGTGCGCTTTCCTCTGTGTCACCAGCTTCAAGACGATATTGGGAAGCAGATGAAGATGAAGATATGTTTGGGAAGGATGAGGTAAGTCGATCGACGAAAGCATCTCCTTTAGTATCTCGTAAAGACCTATCAATCGCCTTCACAGTTGAAAGAATGCGTCGACAAAAACGGAGTAGTTTTTGATTTTCATCCGAAACCGTCGCAACTATTTGTTCTTCCACTTTATCTCTCATTTCGACAGTCATACGCTTTTGTTCTTCAGTGAGCTCTTCGGGAAGGGCATCAGGTACTTTGTTTCCTTCTAAACCTTTCAGAGCGGCTTGCGCTTGCATAGCAATTCCTTCCAGTAGTTCCCTGGGACCTGAGCTTCCTTCGTATACAATGGTTCGTTCACGAATTTGGTTATTCTTAGCAGTTACTGCTTTAACCGAAGCAACGACCATAATTGGCATAGCCATCATGCTAGCCAGAGCCTCGTGGTTGGAGATGGTCTAGACATGACAGTCATTAGTGATTGTGTTGCAGGTACGAATATATACCAATAGGAATTTACCTCAAGCCATTCCAATAGTTCAAAATAGAGGACAGATCTCTCGGACATGTCCGCCAATGAATCATTCCTGAGTAGATTACTACAAACATAATTGAAGCGCCTTCGAAGGTGAGCCAATGCAGTCGGATGAACCAGATAGTCACTTGTTCGACCACCACCTTCTCGATTCAGGTTGGGAAGGTAAACACGTATTGCGCATAGGAGTTTACCAATCTTCTCATCTTTCACCCGTTGCGCAGCTAGAGCCCTTAGCTGTCCAGTGTTCTGACAAGAGGTTTTCGGAATGCATATAAAACTTAATAGTTCATCCACAAGACGTACATCTTCCGTGGCTTCGCCATCATATCCTGTACCACCCTTTGCCTTCTTACCTTGCATGCCGGCATAATATACAACATCTTCGTCCTCAGTTGGAGTTTCGGTCTTCCGCCGTTTGATGTTTCTGGTCGGAGGCTCAATGCTATTATCTAACTGCTCCTGGTTTTGTTCGTTGAATACCTGCTCGAGCATTGACAGACCAACTCCTAGTATGATTCCTTGTAGATTTGAGCAATGGAAGAGTGGATCATCGCGAGTAGTAACATGCTTCTCATGATCCGCTGAGACTGGTTCGCCACAGGCCAGACAAACTTTGGAATGACATCGTGGACATGTCTTGACCACAGTACTCCGCAACCTCGCAATATAACTAGAGAACTCGGACTAAAGGATTTAGGCGCTAGACTTCCGAAAGACGAGAAAGGCAACACACATGCAATGCGAAGAAATCGCCTTTGCTTCGAGATATGGAAGCCCCACATTCTTGAGGACACGAACAGTCTGACGAGCTCAATTGCGAATAGAGACTGAACAGAAAACTTTGTTCCCCCCCTTCCGGACATCCTTTCATCCATTGACCTTGAGTCAACAGATTAACAGCTTCAATTGTTCCAGGTACAACCACAGTTTCTGGATATTCTTCTATTTCAATCACCTCTTCTCTGCGATCCTTGGAAAAGAATATTCCTGGCAGGTATTGTCGAGTCAGTGCTCAAATGGTATCAGCCATATTATTTAGTCACTTACCAGAATATGGGTCGACATCAGCATTTCCACCACCAGCCATATTACTCTTGTTCATTTCCACAGAATCAGAGTCATAATCATAGTCTCCCGCATCTGACGGAATATGATCTCCCAGCCATTTAAACGATTGTAGAAGACCATACCGTCATCCCCATCATCTTGATCATCTGCAGAGCTCATGCCCTCATCTTCATCTGGTGTCTATGAAGTCTCTCAGTGATCTGGCCTCAAGTTCGTTGTATAGAAAATTCACTGAAGGTCGGAATGATCTAAGTTCGGAAGTGCACGAAGACATTTCAACATCCTCATCCTCATCTTTTATATGGTCGAATTTGCCTTCAAAGAATCTCTCAGCAGCCTGCATTACATCCTTATATTGCTTCAAGGCGGCGCGTGCTTGGGCGCGCGTAGCGCCCTGTCGAAATGAAATGTGAACAGCTGTTTTACATATCAAGAAGGTGAATTGCATACCATCTCTACGAGCTGCTGGATCTCGGCATCCATGTTCTACGTGCCAAAAGAACGATGCGTCGCTAGTGCTCAACCGCAAGTAATCGCGTGTTTGAGGAGAGTTTGAAGCTTTAGATGACCTCCAAGATCAAAGTGGAATGTTTATGTAATTCTCAAAACTTAGAAATTCAAACTCATCTCTCTTGTATTGCCAAATCAGGTATAGTAACTTAGATAACTCCCTAAGCTTTTCCAAACTCTGAAATGTAGCTAACTATAATCGACACCGAATATTCAATTCGCCAATAAGATAGCAACATATAGGTTTGACAGTACGGGTACACAAGCGATCCGAATGGTTATCAAGGAAAAACAATAAATGAAGGTAATAGAAAGAGCAGGTCACCAAATGAGTATGACATAAAAATAAAACCCATAGTGGGGAAATATCTGGAACAATTTAAAAACTTGTGACTTTCTATTCCCCTGATACTGTCAGAAAGTTTCCTTATTTCTTGTTTGGCGGATAAGCGTTTTTACGATCAAAACCAAGTGGATAAGATGACAGGGCAGTGGTGAGAGCAAGTGTGTCAAGACTGGCTCGCTGGCGGCCATTGAATGTAGATGGTCGGGTACCAACCTCAGAGCCGGACTCAGATTCAATCTGGAATGGGAATGAACTTAATCCTGACGACGCGGTGGATAGCTGCGAGCCTGTCGACAGGCCTAGAGTTCGCCTGTCAGGAGGGGCAGGAAGGTTTAGGGGGTTCTCTGTGGTTGGCAAAGGAGGCGCTGTCGTGTCAGGTTCCGCGCCGAACGATTGATGGCTCAATGGCGACGGGGGCGCCACAACAAAGGTATGTTGGTGAAGCGGAGACGACGACGATGAGTTGATAAATGATTGTTGAGCGAGAGGAGACACGGGAGGGGATCTTATTGGTCGGTCAGAGATAGGTGAAGGAGGCACAAATGGAAAAGACTCGAGGATAGAATCTGCCCGTGTGGAGGCTGCTGAAAGGACAGAAGAACCTGATATTCTTCTCGTGTCTAAACCCTGTGCTTGTGCTTGTGCATGGGCATGGGCAAGGGCACGCTGTTGTTGCTCTTGCAGAGTGCTAGCGTTGGCTGGAGGGGTTACTAGTCTTCCCATGGTGGTCCTAACACTGGTACCTGTGGATCTTGAACCAACCGCCACTTTAGTCGCACTGCTGATATTGATTATGGAGCCTGCTTGCGTAGCCATGCTTGAAGGACGGCTGTCAGCGTTAGGTTTTAGGTCAGTAGACTCATGATGTGCTTGAGTCGACGCGGTCGTCGACCGATTTGAGATACTTTCGTCACCAAAAGGATCGGCAGTATCTTGGGTTTCGTCTGCCTCGTCAACGATATCATCGGGACCAAAGGATGTTGCAGCTAGGGGCGACTTTGAAATAGTTTTTGCGGCGTACGCTGGGGGCTTTAAACCATCAGATGAAGAACCGAGAGAATCAGCGTTGATGACTTCGGCCTTGACGACACCCACAACTTGGCGAATTGAGCTTTTCATGGGTGTCATTATCATTGGTGCCTCGCTTAATAAATCGCTGGAATAGCTAGCATTGGACATGTACGAATTTCTTGATGAAATGCCAGATATGCCTGAACGAACGGATTTTGATCCGTTTGTTACTCGTAGATTGTCGTGGGAAACATTGACATGCTCAAGATTGAGATTCAGGTCAGGGGAACGAGTGGGGCGCATAGGGAACGATGAGTTAGTAGATGGTAGGCTTTCAGACTCAGAATTCTGCAGCGATGCACGATGAGACTGGGTGGGAACCAGCCCAATGGGTATAACGTTGGTGCCTTCCGTACCCGCCGTCTGGATGGAATTTGTATCGTCGAAGGGATTGGGACGGGGTTGAGAAGAATGATAACCAGTTGGAAGTAAAGAGGACGATTGAGCCTGAGGATCAATGTCGATTGAGGTAGCAGCATATAGCCTAGGGGCGTTGAGGACCGAAAGGGGTTTTTCCATAGGATCTGGTCTGTTAAGCACAGTTTCCGCAGATGCAGGAATATCCCTTTTGACTTCTCGTCCGTTGGCCAGGGCTTTGCGAAGGAGAGACTTCCTGCGGTAACGAAGGAACAGCAAGATGACGATGGCCAGAAAAACAAGGGCACCAACGATGGCACCAGCAAGAGCGCCCTTGCTAATTCCTGAACCTGAGCTGTCCGGAGTGTTTTGGCGTGCCACGCATTTATTCTGACTGCAAGTTTGGCAATCTCTGGCAAAAAAGGGATATTGGATATGATAAGTGAAATTTGAGTGTGTAAACAAACCTATTTATTCGAATGCACTCCTCATCGGGGCCACATGAACAGGGTGCGGGATCTGGACATGTCAATATGCAATTCGCGCTTTGTCGGGGGAAGAGAGGTTGGGCAATCTGTGACATGAATTGGGTTAAAAGAGTGTGGTTGTATAGGCAAAGGGGTTTTTGTAACGCTGACTGCTGGAGCCTCAGGAACCTGGCCATTACATAAGCAAGTCGTGAGAGAGAGAGCCTCACGACCGGTGTTGAAAGCACCGGATTCAATAAATAATATAAGAAATAGCGAAGTGTGCGAGAGAGAGATACTAGTATGTACTAAAATGTGTGGTATACCAGCAGTTAATATATTATCACTTTCGGACCACTTTGCCCTGCGACTTGCGGATCTGACGCTTCCGCTCTTTTTCCAGTTCCTATATTTGGAAGTAAGCAACGAGGATTGGCAGTATTGAGATTGGCAGTCACCTTTTTCTGATCCGCGGGACTGAGTTTAGAAATACGTTCCTCTTCAGCTTTGCGTTTAGCAGCAGCTTTGGCATCCGATGCCTGAAAGAAAAAAAGAAAAAAAACACACAAATTTGAACAAAAAGGGAGGAAAAACGATTCAGGACACAACATACCTCTTCTTTCTTCTCTTTCTCAGCTTCTTCTTTGATGTCCTTGTCTAGGTCTTCTCTGATCTTCTTGAGTTTGGTTTTAGTTTCGGGTCGAAGGCTGATTTTATTCAAGGAGTCGATAAACGAGAACATGGCTTCGACGAGGAGGATGGTATCTGCTGCATGAGAGGGAGATGGGGCGTTCAAGCTGAGAATGACGTGTTTTTCACGCTTTTCAGTGGGTATCGGCGTGTTGGGTCTGTCTCGACCTTGGTCGGTTATCTAAGGAGTTGGGCAAAGGCGTTCAATCTTTTTATTGATGATTGAAATTGGAATTTTCACGCACAGATAGAGATCGGAAGTAGGGCAAGACCTTAGAGTCTTGGAGTACTGTAATTAAAGCTGAGTTTCCGAAAAGTTTGAGAACATTTTCCGTCACGTCGGCAAATTCTTTCAAAAATTTAAGATTAATAATGGAGGCAATGTATACGCGTCACAATGGCGGATAGTCACCAGACATCACCGAAAGTGTAGGTGGAAGGACCGGGCTTTCAGTCGTCTTGGTGAATGTCTATGTTAAGGCAGGTTCAGAGAGTTTTATTAGATGGAATGGGGATGAAGATACGAACTAAATCCCAACGGCCATCTTTGACAGATAGTAGTTCGTCCTTGGCGACAATAGCAAAGACAAAGTTCTCATTGAGAGCACCAGATGACAATTTGAAATCAAGTTGAAGGTCGTCTCTGGGACGATATTGGAGGTCAACAAAAGTCCTGCCAGTTTGGAATGCCCATTGGCAGAAATCGTGACGTGGACGCAGAGTAAAGATCGTATGGAGGGAGGCAATATTGCGACGACCAGTCGAGAAGTTGAAGGCGTCAGAATAACCGTCTTCGGTCATGCCATCCTTTTGCTGGGGCTTAGAAAATTGTTGCCCGTATATTGAAAGGTGTTTTGCGAGCCTGAGTAAAATTTGAATTAGTATCAAATAAACTCAGGGTTTGATGAGTTCAAGGAGACTGTAAAGACGTGCCATTTTTTGGTTTTCTTGGAATTTATGGATGAACCCCAGAATGCAAACAAGCAGTAGAACAAAATAGCCCCGAGAAGATAAAGCTCGGTCTTCAACACTGTTATTGAGAGATAAAAAATTGGATTCAGTCATACGACACAATTGGAATAAAATTACATGCTGGTCTGAACACAAGGAATTTCCACCTATACTGCCAGCCATCATACTCCTCTGGAGTGGACACAGGGACAGGAGTGAGAACTGAGAGGAAGTGGTTGAGGGAGGCCATGCTCGTTGGCAAGAAAACCCAAATAACGGTTCTCTGAGGTCCCTGCCTGTCCGGCAAAATCCGAGCGATCATCATCCTCTTTCAGTCTTTCTCCAAGTTCCAGGCTGAGGCCAGACTTTACGAAGTGAGCTCACTGTTCACGTCCTCAAAGCCTAAAGTTGGCGTTAAATGGCCGATTATTTCCAATTATCTAACCACCGCCATGACCTCGGTCGTCGATGTACACCTCCCACTCGAAATCGACGCAGTCAGTCTTCTCATTAATATATATCATGGCTTTGCTTCCAGATAGATAACTCCTTCCTCAGTTGCCAGCTACAGATTTCGGTGCATTTGTCATTAATATTTTGGCGCGCACTTCCCCCAAATCAGAGACCATTGACCAGAAAGTTCTTCGTCGATGTATTCAATTAGCATCTTCCTTCCTTGTCACAGACACCACCACGAATCCAGAACGTGGCATATCTACCTGGTCGGTCGGTTTTTGTCGTTTGGTTGACTTGGTGGTAGTTCTTCATACGAGAAATGAACTTGAGTTGGAAACGGTCAGTGCAGCTTCAAAGGCATGTTCAGAATGTTGGACTGCTGCCGGTAACTGGCCTGGTTTGAACGAATGCAGAAATCGTGTGCGAGACATGGGTGGGAAGTTGAAAAAAGTTTTGGATAGCAATGAACGGACATATCGAGGTACGGAGTTTCTTTAACCTTTCCCCTCCACTCATAACTTTCTTTTTCCTTCTAGGTGAACGTGTATACGCTCCTTGAATCTCTCATCTTCTTGCCTACTAGTCTTTTCTTATATAAGAACTGTGAAATGGAACACAAAAATAATAGCATCTGTATTTGAGGGTACTATGTGTTTGAACTGCATGCAGATCTTGAGTTCTGACCTTGACCTTGATAATGACACCGTCCATGCCGCTATCCGGCTACTAGTACTAGTACAAGTTTATTCGTTCTTTACTTCCTTTATTTCGGCATTATAACGTATGTTGCTTGCAGCTTATAGAGCAGCCAGGTTCGTCACCGGCCAGGAACTGCAATGAAGATGTCATTACAAACTATGGAATATTTGTTGGCAAATAAACACATACTAGGCCTCAGCATTACGCTTGAATCCATACTTGGCGATAAAGGCATCCAATTCCTTGGGGCCCCTGGAACCGTAGGGATATTGAACAGGGTGGGGACGGGGCCCACTCTGGCCATCGATCCAATGCAAGATTGGAGTGAAGATCTGGGTGGAAGAAAAGAACTTCAGTTATATATGTGGACCAAGATGCAACAATATTCCAACCTTCCAGGCAACATCAAGCTCATCGTGACGGACGAAATTGGAATGGTCTCCACGCAGGGCATCGAGAATAAGAGCCTCATACGCTTCAGGGATCCTCGTCTCTGTGAAGCGTCTTTTGTACGTCAAATCCATTTCTGTCGGAATCGCTCGTGTGTAAAGACCAGGAGTCTTCGAATTCAATTTTAGGTAGACGGCTTCGGAAGGTTGAATGCGAATGACGAGTTCATTTCGAGCAATATCTTTGAAAATGCCCTGTGTAACGTCCTTGAACTGGATACGAACTTCAACTTTGCTTTCGTTGAGAGCTATTCATCAGGAGTATTAAGCGTTGTAATTTCCCACAATTGTAGTTAACAAACCTTTTCCAGCCTTCAAGATGAATGGAACCCCTTCCCATCGTGGGTTATGAATCCACAATGTTGTCGCAGCAAACGTTGGGCAGACAGAGTTAGCAGGAACGGTTGCATCGTCGAGGTAACCTGGTTTTCCATTCGCAGAAACATACTGCCCCAGAAGAGTGTCACTTCTCTCGATGGGCGGAATTGACCTTAGAACTTTTACCTGGTTTGGAAATAATAATGAGTCACTAGCATCAACGATAACGGATGCAGGGACTGACTTTTTCGTCTCGGATATCTTCTGCAGAGAAAGATACGGGCCGTTCCATGGTCAAGATACTCAGGACCTGCAAAAGATCTGGGTATGCTCCGATCAATGGCATTGGCGATCTTGGCGACCGAAACACACTTACGGTTTTGCAAGATGTCGCGAATGATGCCAAATTCATCAAAATAGCCTCCTCGACCTTCGGTACCAAAGGGCTCCTTGAATGTGATCTGAACATTGCTGATGGAATTTTTGTCCCATGCAGCACCCATCGTGATATTAGCGAAACGAAGGACAAGTAGATTCTTGACCATCTCTTTTCCCAGGTAATGATCGATACGGAAAGTTTCGTCTTCCGTCCAATATTGCTTAACCGCTGCGAGTAGTTCGCGAGCAGACTGGAGATCTTTGCCGAAAGGTTTCTCAATAATGAGACGGTTGACGCCGGGGTTGTGGTTGTAACAGCGCTCCTTGAGATTTTTGGCAACAGGGATGAAGACAGTCGGAGGGAGAGCTAGGTAAAAAATGCGGTTGAGTTCTTTTAATTGATAGGCTGACTCGATCTGCTCGAGATGGTTTCTCAGGGCGTCGAAAGCGTTACCATCCTCATAATCCCCGGCAACATACGAGAGAGCTTTCTTGAAAGCCTCAATAGACTTTACGATATCTGGGTTGTCATCTGGGTTTTTTATGTAGGAAACGGCGCGCTTTTCGAATTCAGCCTGATCCATCTTTGTTCTGGCGTAACCGACAATTTTGCAATCACGAGGAAGGAAACCTAGGCGATAAAGACCAAAAAGTGCAGGTAATGTCTAACGGGACTTTTCGGACCAGTTACTAGACGAAAAGAAAAGAGAGACGAGGACCTTTTTTTTGGCCAGGTCACCAGAGGCACCTAGGACTAAAGAGAGTAAAAGTATGAGATCTTTGGACTGGGGTGGTGGTAAGATTCTGTTAGATAATACGGACCTATTATGATTGTGTTGTCTTTGAGCTCGTCAAGGAAAGTTTCCATGGAAGGGATTGTGCCAGATAGTGAACGTTGACGAGCCATGGTTGGTAGATGGGAGAGAGTTGCGATGGCATCGTAGTCAGCAGCGGCAATTATCTTATCAATCTATTGCCGGGCCGACAAGCGACGGTTAATATGCCACAGGTTGTTCCGAGTCGTTCAAAGTCTGAATAATGCACAACGACTCACCCCCCTCAGATGAGGTCCTCGATAAACTCCGAGAACTCGTATCCCCTTCTCATTCTCAGCATGACTCTGCAGCCCTTCATATCCGTGCCATGTCCTTGATGGGTCGCCTAAAATCTCTCCACCGCGCATCCAACACAGCAACCAGACTGGCCAAGGAAAAAACAGCAGACGCTAGGCAAGAAATGGATCAGTCACATCTAAACCTCCAAAATCTACTATACGAAAAACGCCATCTCGAGAGAGAGATCGAAAAATGTAGACAGTTTGCGTGAGTTTCTCTTTCTTGCTTTCGTGGCAGAATGCTTTTTGAGACGCGAGATGCTCTATCAGCTCAATATATCAAGACGTGCCGTTATATAGTGTAGACGAGTTCAAGCGGCTTGCTCCACAGGAAGCTCGCACAGACCATGTTCTCTCAGACGACCACCAACTTATGCTGAATCGCTTGAGCTTCGAGCTCGCGGAACGCCAACGGTTGGCCTTCCCTTCTGATTACATGTCGACTCATCCCAACCTAACGACCATTACACCTAGTCTTGACCTAAAAAAGAAGGAACTCACGCAATGTAAGGAGGACCTTCTCAAAGAGAGCAAGTCCAAGCTGTCTACGATGGACAATGTCAAAACCCAGATTGAAACGCTCATGAAGGCAAGCTCTTTGTCTCATTCACTATTTATTTCTCCATTATTTATCCTCGGTGCATTTTTTTTTTTTTTACAGACAGCATCAGAGATTCAGAAAAAGGTCGACGAGCTGGTACAACCTATACCCGGCGAAACGGACGACACTCCAGGCTAACAGCTTCTTGCCTTCGTATGAATCCATCGCTTGTTCCGCGTTACAATTTTTATTTTATATATACACCATTGTACAACCTATAATGAATACGATCCTGACGAAGAAGAAAAGTTGACAAAAATAGCAAAAGTCATATGATATACGAAATGCAATTATACAGGGGGGATGGGCGTCCAAGGAATCTTCGGAGGTGATAGTTCAAATGATCAAAAAGTGTGTAAGTGGAGGAAAGAAATCTGGTGAACACATTAAATTATTCTCTGTCACTGATGCTGCCAACGTCGCTCATTATCTCCTCTTCCTCTTCCTCTTCATTACCATCTGTTGCAGCATCCGCAGCTTCTTTCGTGGCGTATCTCTGCACATACTCTGGCAAGACAATGAGAAAACGATAAGGCATTGATCAGCACTGGGGATACTCACCTTTCACCTTGACCTCATACTCTTTGGGGTGACGCATAAGAAGAGCAGCCGCCTCGCCATTTAAAGGATCGTTGGGGTTTGGGTAGCGTAGTAGCTGAGGTAGGAATACTTCAAAGATGTTGATCATATCTGTAACAAGCTTTGAATGGGAATAGGTTAAAATAATGGTGTACGATAATTGACCCACCAAACATAGGTGACCATGTCTGATTTATTACATCAAGACACACTGAGCCGCTCCTGTGCACCAAAATTTTAAGGTACAGTCACTCGGGGTAGCAACAAAGAGTCATACAGCTCGTCAATATTGGGATGAAAGATCTTATTCATGAATCCGATGCTAGGTGATTTGAAAGGGTATTGATCGGGAAGTTCAACATGAATCTTCCACACACCCCCTGCAAAGGGAGCTGATAGGGTTGAACAAACGCGTATCAGCACAGATTGGGCCAAAGATAAAAGTGGTGGCAAGGAAGCTGTGCCTACTTTCTGCTGGACCATAGAAACGCACGTAAAACTCCTGCATATTGTCATTAACGAGAGAAACCTCGTAGTCTGACATCATCCTGAAGAAAGTGGTATTAGCAGGGTATAATAAGAAAGAGTGAATGCTGGTGGGTGAACCGCTACATCTTCATAACGTCCGTTTCGATGCGGCGCCTGCTGGGATTAGCGTGAATCAGGAGAAAGGGTCAGCTGAAATGAATCGGATGATGATAAGTGAAGCATAGCACTTATCATAAAGAGCAAGAGACAGTGTTATCCGCTGGAAAGTTGTTATAGCTGGTGGTCGGGATACAAGGTGGTTCGCAAATCGGAAATGACCGAAAATCATATCACACACACAACTGTTACTCGCATTTGGGCGACCTCCTCAGATCTCTCAGAGGCCCTTGTTGTACTTAGAACAATGTATACTCTTCAAAAATGCAGTAGACACCTTCACCTAAACAAGGATCCCTGCTTGTCAACTTCCCTGATGTACTCATACTAGTACCTTGTTTGTTTACGAAAAATCGCCATGCCACAAGTAACACTAGGTATGTCATAACATTACTTTTTTCAACCTCACACTTCATTCTTTCAATGCAAGGTGCTCACCCATCCAGAACAACGCGAATATTCCAATCAGTGCCATCTCCTCCTGTGACTGGGTCATTAGCTGGCCATCCATTCTGTGGTGCATCATGATCCTAGACGACAGCTCTTCAAACCTGTATCTTCGCAGAACGGCACAAGCTCACATGAATAAAAGTGCCGAGATGGACACGATAGCGATTGATGTTTGTGTCAGCTGGAAAGCATCTATGAAATCGATCATCACTGCAAGTTCTTCACTCTGGGAATACTCGATACTCACGCAGAGACGACAGGAATTTCGTTCCATAATGCGCAATCGAAACAGCTATAGCGGCTATCGTATGCCTGTTTAGAATTCAAACAAGGTTTCTCTGCAAGAAGAGCAATACCTGTAGCAGCCGATCGCAAAGGGTTATTTCTGAAGAGCGCCATAGGCATGGAGGGGACTTAGATAGGTAACAGAATAAAGCGATTATCGATAGAAATATGCACAGTACACGAGGTTCAAGTCAGGCTACATGAGGTTTTGTTTTCAGACGTAAGGTAGTGGCAAGGCAAGTTTGCCTCACGCAGAACACAAGGCATACCATCTGCATTGTTAAATGGTTTCATCAATTCATAACTCCTCCAGCTGGGGGAGATGTGTGTGTGTGTGTATTTGGGGATTCCGGACTCTCAGTGAACTTGAGTTACTGTGGGTGGTGCGCCATTCATGCCCGGCTGGATCACAATGGAATGTCCAGCTGCTGACATAGGCACATTGTATGGATAGCCATAGCCCGGACCTACGGCAGGGTTAGGATATGGCATCGGTCCTCCACCCATTGCATGGGTATTGTAGTATCCTGGCATTTCTCCAAACCATGGTAGCTCTAACGGGGGATTAGTCTATCGCAAGGGGTTAAATTCAGACTTCGAACCTCGAATAGGTTCTGACCAAATGCGGTAGCGGCCAAAACGTTGTGCTTGATCAACAAGCTGGAAAAGAATGTAAAGAGCAAGTATACAGCCTATAAATAGTGCCCATGAGAAAGCTTGGATAACTTTCATCTCATAGCAGTATGCCTGGTAATTAGCTGGAAGAGCATCAATTATCGATGAAGGGTCGTTGTATTTGTTAATGGACTGACTGTCACCAGACTTTGCTGGAGTCCTCTGACCACCCAAGGCATCGCACTGTACGTTTCCAATAATGTCGCTGTAGCAAATGTAAGAATGCCGTCTCTCACAGACAATGCAACCAAAATTGAACTAACGTTGACCAAGCGCCCATGGCTGTAAAGATTTCGTATTAGCCAGAAGTTGGAGAAAGACGACAGAATCCAGACTCACTCAGCCATAGAATACTCAAAATAGCCAATGCAATTGCTTCCGTTTGTGGTTGAGCCCATTGTAGACTAGAAAAAGATGGGTCAGAATGATGTGAACCACCTCTTTCAGTGTGGGGCTTGACTGACGTCAGAAGAAAGGTGAGGATCGTAAGGGCTGGGGAGATGAGTGCAAAAATGATGAAGTCGTCTAGAAATATCCCGTCAAATTTGGGGTCCATCTAACCAGGCAAAATTTATGAGGACACGTACGGTGAAAGTTTGGAAAGAAGATGCTGGCAAAGTTAGCGGCTAGGCCGAGAACAACCCCTGATATAGTCCGTTCGAAAAACTTGACATTGTTATCTTCATCGTGAGACAGTACCTGATAACACAAGAACCCCAACTACATAAAATTCGAAATTTAAGTCTGATTGTAGCGGTGATTGAGCAGACGATGTTGGAGCTTACTGTAAAATCCCAATCTGTTGTTCCCAAAACGAATCGTCATGGCCAAGCTCGTGTCTACGGTCCAAACAGGTCAGTGATGCTGAAGGTGGGGGAAAAGTAGCTGTCAGATAATATCTTGTCAGGGTGATGGGGTATAAGATGGGTGTACACTGGAAACCGCGTTCAAGATAACCTTCTCTTTCTCGAGGACCTGGCACGTGTGACTCCCATCAACTTCAATAAATCTTCAAAGCTTCAGTGCCAAAGTCACTCCCAGTCAATTGTAGGCAAACTTCGTATATCCTATGTTTGTTATCATAATACTTATACATTGCGAGTTTCGTGGAAAACTGTCTACATCCTATCGTAATTATTTAAGGAGAAAAAAAAAGACGGTACAAACTTTATATTACATATTCAACTTCGACGGGTCGATTTCGGGTTCAGCATTCCACCCTTCTCGAGGTCAGTAATTGAAGAACCACTGTACGGGCTTCCAGAAGCCTGCCGCGTATATCTGGGCATACTTGTCGTGTACGGTTTAGATGGTGTTGGATATGGGTTGCGACTGTAGTATGGCCTTGTAGAATGGTCTCGCCTTGTAGCACTCGCTTTCCTTTCCGGTTCTTGTGTGTACACATTCTTCCGCATGTGCTCACTTGCAATGGGCAACGTGGCTGAGCTAATTTTTTCTGCTGTCGGTTGCTTTGTGTGCCCATATTGGTTGAACCAAGCACAAGATGTCACTGGCGCATACCACATTTGCTCATCGCCTTTGCGGTATTTTCGCATTGCCAGGTAGAGTAATGCAAGAAATGCGAGAAGGACTAGTTAATCAAAAGTTAACATCTGCTCCGAAGATAATTGGTGAACAAAAGTTTACCGAGGAAGGCATTGATCAATGAGAAAGTCATCAGCACCCGATACATTGCTTGATATTGATCGGTATGAACTAGGAAGAAAATGTTAGGAGGGTAACCCGAATTCGAGTACAAGAAAGAACTGACAGTCCGACATTTGATCAGTTAGCAAAGTATGACTGCCATCCGTTGAAAAACATTCAACATCTGCTGTTTGCGCTGCTGATGTTGTGAGGTATACGCCTAGGACTGTGAAAGAGTTGAGCACGAATATTCATTGTCTCCATAAGCAAACATACCCAGCCAGAAGATGCCCGCGAGACATAAGGATGCCAATTCTATTCTGGTAGAGATAGGATTCCTGTCCCGCAGGAAGAAACTGAAGACCAAGCTAATCGAGGAATCAGAGAATGGTTCGAAGATATCAAGATCTACTAACAGGACGAGAATAATAAACATGCTCGCTGAGCACACAAAGATGGCAAACGGAACAAAGCGAGCTACGGGCGAGACCGTCGATATTAGATGAGATTTCCAAAGAGGATACAAGGAACACTCACTGAGGTCCGAAGCGGCCAACACCGATTGGAAATGCCCCGCCATCGCTAGACAGATGACTGTAAAGAGAACAACAGAGGCTACCGGTCCTCGTTGAGTAAAGAAGGATCATGTAGACAAGGGAGTTACGCACCATATATTGAAGCCCGGACGGTGTTGAACAGCGATGACATTCTCTTTCTAGTGTGGCTAACAGGTTGATTGCGGAAGGGGCGAGAAGGCGTTGGGAGTACGATGAGCGACATGATAAGTACTAGGACACGAGGCAAACATGAAGGTCACCGCAAATGCCCAAAGTTTGTGATTTTGAGTCACCTCTGCGAAAATGCACAAGCAGCGAGGTCCGCTGCCGGCAAAGAAGAAAATAATGATCGGGACCATCATAGATGCCTCGAGGCCACCCATCAAATCCATCAACGGCCCATTGTGGGCCTTTCGGAGGTTGACGCCACTTACTACTACTACAGCAGTGTAGATGCCGAGTCTCCAATGTGCCTCAAACCCACAGTGTGTTCCAGGTTGACTTTGGGACCTTGTGCATTTTTTAGTGCACCACATCATTTGGCCTCCTATTTTGGGTAATTATTACAGGGAGTCGGATATTTTTTTCCATTGTACTGAGAGGGCCCACGCTGTGTATACTATACACTGCAGATACGAGGATCAAAATAATTAATTTCCCCCAGCTATTTCAGAGCTCCATCTAAATAAAAAAAATACACAAAGAGAATTGACAATAAGTTCACCATTACAGTACTCATTCATTGACTTCACGGCGCAAAACATTTCCGATTTCGGCATAGAATGATAAACATTCTGGATTTAACAATGTGGCAGGGTTGACGCTAGACAAAGGCGCCCCATTGATAACCTACATGTCGGGGTCATTTCTCAACCTCGCAGAAGACACGCGGTCATGAAACGTACCTTCTTGACAAGGACTTCTACCCGCTTTCCATTCAAGGTATAGGGAATATCTGATACTTTTATAATCTATGCAGACAAAGGTTTAGCATCTCGAAAGTTATGTCCATTAGAATAATAAAACGCGTACCCTCGCTGGAACGTGCCTAGGACTTCTCCGCGCGCGTATTTCGGATTTGATTCTTGCTTCAAAACCAGGAGAGAGATCTTGCCCTGGAGAAAGTTTGATAAACAACAAGACACGTTCATCTGTCCCTCCATCCGTTTTCTGTCCTACCGCCAAGTAGTCCAGGACAACATGTTCGGCATTACGGCTTGAAAAGCACAAGTCAAGAACCTCGTAGATCTCTGCAGACCCAAATCGAATGCCGCCGGGGTTTCTGTAGAAATCGTTAAATGACGGTTGCTACTGGCTCTCAAATAGAAGCATACAGCACACCGTCCGACCGCCCCAGCATAATCAAGCCACCTCCATTTCCACATTTGGAACTCGTGATAATGATATGGTCGCCATGATCTTCATGCCGTAATGAGGGTACTTAATAAATAAGAAGACGCTTGTACTTACACCAGACTCCTTCAAACTCAGCGAAATAGGATTGATGAAAACGCACTTGCGCTGCGCTGACTTCAGCCTGTGTACCAAATCCAGGTAGAGGCCAGAAACCAAGCGGCATGCAAGGGAAAGGCTTCACACAAACAAGTTCCCCGGGTTCATCAGGGGCATTGCAAATTCCCATGGGTGAGTAACTTTCAACCGACATTCCAAGCATCCTACATTGGATTTCCCCTCGAAATACGGGGAGTGCAGTACACATTCCGGCAAATAAGGAGCAAATGTCCGTTCCGCCTAAGTCAAGTCAGTTCGAAAATTTCCCGGGAAAAAAAGTTCAATTCACCGGTGATAGAGGCCAAAAGCACGTCTGGGTGGATATGTTCATAAACATAATCAAATAACGCAGGGGCGAGAGGAGATCCAGTCGAATGAATTTGTCGAAGGGTTTGAAGATTATGATGCTCACGTGGACGGTACCTTTTCTGTTGAAGGGTTACATTTGAAAAAGAAAATGAAATGGGCTAGAGCCAATCTTACCGAAAGCTGATCGAGATATTTTGCACTAGTTCCAAAAATAGTGATGCCAAGATCATCGACAAGCTTCCATAGCAGACTCACGTCCCACAGCGGGCTGCCATCATACAACACTAGAGTGCATCCGATGGTGAGACTGCTCACGAGGAAATTCCACATCATCCACCCTCTGGTCTGGAGATTCAGTCAAGATATCGCTGGATAGTTTACAGATAAAAGGCACGGACGTTGTGGTGTAGTAGAAAAAGACATCATCGGGGCGAAGGTCGCCACATATCGCAAATTCTTTCTTGGCCTGAAGTAGCATCCCACCTGCTCGGTGTACAATGGGCCTGCGGTGCCGGATTCTCAATAGGGTTCAGATAGAGCTTTGTAAGCAGCGTACTTTGGGCGACCGGTTGTGCCGCTACTGAAGAGAACCCAAAGAGGGGCATCGAACGATAGTCGGTGCCACGCTATTTCCCCATCTTTAGAACGGCCGAGCTTGTGCTGGGCGCCTTCATTCACGAAATCTTCCCAGCTTACCCAGTCACGTTCCCAAGAGTGGCAGGTCTCTTGAGAAATGGTATGTATGATAACAACTTTTGGAGAGGGGAATTTGTTGGACAGCCCTGAGAGCAATGCAGAGAGTTTTGGCAGATGTTCATGCACCTTGTGGTTATAGCTAGGCACGGACTTTACTTGGACGAAGTGACCAGGGCAACAATGATATTAACGTACATTACTGCATCAACTGAGAAGATGAATTTTGGTTGCACTTGCTCCAGTCTATCCATTACCATATGAGCAAGATGATAAGCCATACTTGATGATGACGATGACATACCGTTCCATTACACCTTCCGGCCCAAAATCAGCTGCTGCACTGACCCAAATACCGCCAATGGCGGTAGTCGCCAAACATGCAGCCACATTTGCCTGACGATACAGTCAACGCAAATTCATTCGCAAAAATGAAAAGCGCGCACGATGCAATTGGATGAATAAGATGCAACTCTGTCCCCAGGTCTCAGGCCGTGATAGAGCAGGGCCGAGGTAACATCTCGAACGATATCATATAAATTCGCGTACGTGATGTCACGCAATTGGATTGAATGTTCTGGGGTTGGTTCAACTGTCAAGGATAGATGTGGATTCGTTAATCGTTGGGAGTGAAATTTACTGAACTAGCTTCGATAAGGGCGATCTTCGATTCGGAACGACACTGCAACATGTTCTCAGCCCAATTTACGCGTGCGTCGGAAAACCTGTGAAGGTTAGAACAGATTTCGATGATGGGTTATCATAACTTGAATTCGATGCATACCATGAGGGATTTTGGGAAGGCAGTGCATTGATATCGGTGATCTTGGAGCCTTTCTCGCCAATGACATGGGTTTGATCCCATACTAAGCTCCAGAAAGTGTCAAAATGTGTGGTTGACCAATTGTATAAGTCGTGATAAGATTGGAGGTTAAGTGCGTAGCTTGAATTGATATGACGAAGAAGACGAATTGTGGGTGAAGACTCTATATTTTTTGGATTGTAGAGACTACTACAAGTCGTCAGGGATGGTTGAGGCATTAATTCGATCTAGAAACGCCAAGCGCCAAGGTGCGCACGTTCGCATGCGGTCAACTCCGGTCGAAGGCAGGATGTGAAGTTTACTAATTATAAAGTCAGTCGAGGAAGTCTTATTTAGAGGTACGTACGACCCTTATTTAATCAGGCTTTCCCCCACATCCACCCCATCTGCTATAAACGCCACTCCTTTGCACAGTGCTTTTTCATGGACAAATTGCTCGCACCCCATACCCCAGAAGCCACAGCCCATAATCATATAGCGTATGTTGCCTTTCATGACTATTTAATCATTATTCATCCGACTCATATTAGCGAGAACTCTTTCACTTGGCATACAGACCAACCATCGGTCGACGAGTCTCTTATCGCAGGATGTGCCTCTTATCGTGCCTTTGAACGCTACCTCAGTGGAACAGATTTATTCCTCTTGCCACGAACATGCGCTGAGTTGGAGAGCATTCTGTCAGTCCCATCACTTTATTTCTAACCATAAGTGTAACGTAATTTTAAATTTTCAGGAGGAGATATTCTTACGACGCCATTCATAACGCCATCGCCAGCAGCCGTTCGCCCCTGCAGACAGGTGGTTATAGTAGAGTCAGTTCTAATTGTGGACCCTTCGTCCCTGACTTCCGACTGAACTCCTCCGAAAATATAGATTTGTCATCTAGCCGAAAAGTCGATTCGGGACGTCTTGAATACCAGCGATAACGCGAATATTCTCCTCGCCCTTCACAATCCTCTTGTTCCAACCACAAATCACGAAGTTGAGGAATGTAATAAGCGTCCTCTCGTAAATGGCTAATATCCCTTTTTCTTTGTTTCTGTCTTTCAATCCGATTTTCTCTTTTTTTCTCGATTTCTATCTTTGTTGTCCTCTCACCAGTACCCAAACCCCAATTTACATCTGCCATCATGTACTACTTCAACAATATCAATATACAAAGTTCATCTAGATTTTGTCAGTTTTTTTTGGAGTCGGTCAAATGGAGATATCGATAGGATTTGGCTCCAGGCCAGTGACCCAAAAACCTTCACTTGAAACATTTAGGCCGTATGTCCATCACAAACGTGCGACGTCCTTCATTACTTTCGTCCTCGATCAACCAAGTTCGCTGTGGTCAAAAAGACATTGATGATTTGTCTCGCTTGAATCATGGTTCTATACGCTTGGCCATGGTTCGGTAGCGAGCTTTGTAGTAAGCCTTGTGATTTCTTTATTTCTCTAAGTTGCATTTGATGTGCAAAAATCCTAATATGTTTGACTTGAATAGGAAGCACAAAGGAGTCATCAATCAGAATAATCAAAAGGACCGAGGAAGTTGCATGGACAACTTTTTCATATTACAGACATGCATCCAGACCCATACTCTAGAACTTCGCTCTCTACTTCCTGTCACAGAAGAGATCGAAGAAGAAGAAAAATCTCTCTCTCTATTTTAGGACACCTTATTCGTGGGTCATTCTTTCCCATTTTGAACCCTCATACGAGTTGAATTCACCGTTCAGCGAATGTGACTCCCCTTGCGGCCCACAAATCTCACGCTAGAAATTTTGAACGATAACTGGGCCAAGAAATCGATTTGTTTTTCTTATCCTTCAACAAGACAACTTCCAAACTAATCGATGCTACAGGGATAACGCCAAGTAAATGGACATCCACATGTCAAAGTCATGCTAACCGTACTTGGAGGCATGATAGTGACACAGCGTTCCTCGAACCCCTTCGGAAGTTTGTCTGGAAAGCCGAAACGGCTTCAATTTTGTACGGAATCATACCTAATAGCAGTAGAACAAGGAAGTATTACATGATTTTTTAGATACTATTTTTTATAAAAGGGGGTGGAATACAGCTAATCAAGGATGGGAGCATCCCCGTCGCGCAAAACCCCTTTCCAATGCGGAAAATTGTTCCCTAGGGTCACGCCCGATTAGGCAGTTGCTTACCTCATGCACCGCGGTCCAAACATACCATTGCATGTCAATGTGAGATTGAAGACATCAGTCATTTGTGGAACGTAACAAATTAGGTGGAAAATAATCTTGTTTGCCGTTTCCTTCAATAGAAATTCCTGATTATCCCGAACTGCAAAAGAATAAATTGGTGTGATTTGAACATGATGCATGAGTCCTGACATCATAACGCTGAGCCACTGATACACTATACAATGTCTGGAACTCAGGCATTGATGCATGATGTCTGTGGAATTTTGGCCCTTTTCTGTCTATGATTGAACCGGTTTGCGTGTCAAATTTCGCAAAATTTGTCTGGATTCCGGAACGGCCTTTATCAGTATTATCCGGGGTCCTAATAGAGCAGCCACCAAAATGTGGAGCTATCTGACTCCCTGCCCTTTGTTAACCCTTCGGGTAACAATAACGTTTGGCGTGCGCTTACTGTCTTGTATGTTTTCCAGCGCACGTATGATTCACATTATCTATCTTCCATAGCATAAGTCAACTCTGGCCTCATTTCCGCTAGAACATATCAATGACTTACTATTGATTGTGGCGTCCTCCTTTTTTTTTTTTTTTGATTACCTTGCACAGGCCTTTAGAACCGTAAGTTCTATCCACGTGCCAACACGCGATGTCAGTACATGTCAATATCAATAAGGACTTCCCTATCTTTAGACATGGAGCCTACTACGCTGTTGACGCTATCTCAGACGAAATGGCCGTAATTAGTTTTAATACCATGTATTTCTATGAAGTCAATAAAGATTTAGAATAGCTTCTGCTAACTAGTATTGATATATCATGTTGTAATGATTGCTGGGTGTCTATACAAAGAACTAAATGACCCAGGAAACCTGCAATTTGATTGGCTGGAAGTTCAATTGAATATGTATCGCAAGCGAGGCACGCAGGCACAATTTTCCATGCACGATTTTCCATGTGAATTCCAAGTGCGCTGTCGTCTCATCTTTTTTCTTCCTCAGTTGTGGATGTCGGGTGGGTTGAATTCAACGGCGGATCATTTTGATTGCTAAGTGGACGGTGTATGTAAATTCAATGATCTCCAGCATTGAAATCGTTTTTTCACGAAATCATTGGCTGGATATAGTGTGTATATAGAGCTGGCGTTGAGATCTTTGAGATTTCAGGACACTTTCTTGGGACATCTCTTCTGAGTAAGGATACGTTTTCTGCGATCTCATCATCATAACGCTGATCTAATTGGTAGCATATGAATGGAACCATGTAAGTCGTTTATCCTCCCTTGTATTAAAACTGGGTCATGGATAGTTCTGATTGAGGATATAGGTACTTTTTAGAACTTTGCTAGAGGAATTCTCGGCAAAATCAGCCAAGGACACCAAATACGAGGATTATGTAGTGTCGATGTAGGGCCTTCTGTCATGCCGAACCCATACGTACCGACTTTCGGAAAAATATAACGGAAGTGAATGTGGGGTCGTGGGACGTAGCAAAGAAGCAATCAAAGTGTAGACATGGACATCATCGAGGACATCAAGTTAACAACACAGAGTAAAATAAAATAAAATCTTGACTGACATGATTCCGTTGGTATTTCCGCAATGAGCGTTAGATATTGGGATATGCTCAGAGGTAATATTGATATTTGAATGATGTATCCGTTCATCAGTCCCCGTCGAGAACTGTTTGGTCAGATTGAGGCTGTGACTGTATACATTGTTCTTTTTTGTTTTGGCAGAGGCATAACGTTGTTGTTGTCTTGACTACCTCCGCGTGCAAAGTATCAAAGTGATCTGGTAACCAACCCTGTCTTTCCGAACTCTACAGCCAAACGGCCATTCCGCTCAATTATCCTTGTTGGCGGGAGCCTTCTACCTACTTTCTTCCGTATTTTATCTGTGCAGTTCGTCCTCCTTTTTCAACTTCTGCACATCCCGCAGGGCTTGCAGTTCTTCTCCATACTCTCTTTTACTCCTTTTTTTCTTTTCTTTTTTTTTTTTGTTGTTTGTTCGGCTGGTCCGTCTTTTATCTCCAACTCGAGGAGGAACCCACCATCCTTTTGTCTTTTTTTTTTTCCATCTATAACTATGACCGCCGTGAACATGCAATTGATGCCGAGCAACATGTCCCTCGATTTTTTGCCGATACACTCTCATTCCAGATCCGGCTCTGTATCATCCAACTCTACCCATTCCACTCACTCCCGTCCTCAATCGTCTCAGGGCAGTTTACATCGTATGCAGTCAGGCATCTCGCCATCGGCGGAGGATCTTTATCGAGCCTCCTATAGTCTTGGTCATCACAATGTCATGCAAAACGATTCTGTATGTCTGTTCTTTTCTATCTGCACCCTGTAGTTAATGGACGGTCATCAGCTTCCACCAAATCATAACGTCGCTAATCCTTCACTAAAAGGGCCTCTTCGCCCCAGTCATATCAGGGCCCGAGTAGCCGCTTCACCATATCCGCGTGATACAGATAGTGTCCATTCCTCTTCCAGTGAAACAGAAGACATCACCATGTTCCTAGATAACGCAGCGTCTGAATATCAGTCAATGTATGGGGGCGGTCACTCTATGGGTCCTAGTCAGGAAGCCCTTCACACTACTGGTGCATTCGGCAGAATGTCCTTAACCCAGGATCATGCCCTGGAAAAACTTGCAGCTAACGTTCGTGCTGCTACCACTACAAGTGCTTCTGATAGGGCAAAACAAATTTTTGTACAAGCTTGGTACGTGTCCTTTCTCACAAGCGTATAACCAACAGGATATATTCATCTCTTTCAGGTTAACTGCAAACTATGCTCCATACCCTGATGGGAATGTCCCACGTCAGGGTTTGTATTTTTCTTACCGTCGGGTGTGCGACCAGTACGGGATCCCCCACATCAATACCGCTACGTTGGGGAAAGCAATTCGTCTCTGCTTCCCTACCATTAAAACCCGCCGTTTAGGCGTAAGAGGGAACAGTAAATACCATTGTAAGCAAACTTTTCTTTCGCGGGCAATCTGAACTCCATAAAAGCTGACCGACTTTCTCCAGACTGTGGCATCAGGCCGGCTACCGCAGCCGAGGTTGAATGGCTGCAGGATTATATCCAGAAATCTAACAATACTGCTGCGCAATCCTCCGTAAATGCTGCTCGTCTCAGTCACGATCAATCAGAGTCAGCAATCAGAAGCGAAGATCGTTCCGACGATGATGAGGAAGACGATTCTGAAGGAAACAACTCTATATCTGGGTCCAAACGTAATTCCCTCATCCTATCTGGGGAACACAAGCATGTCCCTTTTACCAATGATTTGAGCGACAAGACCCCGACGGCTGCTACTCTTCTCTCTCATGTCCAGTCTGCGCAACGGCCATCTGGCACTTTCCCATCTCATGCTTCGATTCGTCGTCATCCACAACAAGAAGCCAGCATGACCCTTCAGGCGCATTCTCCATCTACTTCAAATTCTGGATCTTATCTTGCTCCACAGCCTCATCTCTCCGTTCGTCAATTCCCACATTTCCCATCAATTGAGGACGCTGTTGCCACCAATTCGACATCCGCTCAAGGAGTTGCTGCACGAGAAGTGTGGGGTTGGTTCCAAGACCATCTTGATTCCCTTCTAGAAAGTGTTCGGTCTTTCCGTTTCGACCAGTTTGAGATGCATTTACGAACATTCTGGACGAATTTGAATGGCCATCACCGCGAGATCGTACATGCCCCTGCCATAGCGGGTCTAATGGGCAAGGCAGATGCAATTGTTTATGACGTGAGTTGTCTTGAGGTCGTTCAGCAGGCGAACCGAACTAACGCATATAAACACAGGAAGTTCTGGAGGTTTTGCGATCTCAAATGCTCTCGCCCATACCTCCTACTTCTCTTTCCAGCCTTCGTCAGTTAGCTGTTAAAATGGAGAAGATTCTTCTTATTGCTTTGGAAAATTATGGCAATACATTCGTCGAGCCGAAAGTAGAACTGGGCGCTCGTTTTGGCCATCTCGTCTGTAAGTTATCAGTTTCGATTCCGGTGGGAATCTTGTTAACGACGATCTTTATGTAAAGTGCGATTCCTTGACATCTATCAAGTCACCCAGGCACTAAATACCGTTTTGACTAACCAGAAACAGTTGGCTGAGATGCGTAGATCTTGGCAGAAAGTCGAATTCGAGTCCGTTCGCAACCAGTGCGCTTTGGTTTGTAATTGTCGCCATGAAGACTTGGTGCAGTTGCTCGAAGTTGAATTCGTTGCCGTATTGGATAGTCTTACGAAGAGCAACGAGCCTGTCCGTGAGGTCATGACGTGGGCGGATAAGTGCTGCGAGCGATTGATGGGAAGTAGCCGCGCAAACCATGGCGGACAAGAGGAAAGGGGCACTATGAGTTCCAGAAGTGTTCTAATTCGCTGGGGCTATGTTACAAGTCAAGTTATGAGAGATTTGGTGAGTTTTCCTTGCAATTTGAAATGGAATACCTCTGACTGTAGAGTAGACCATTCGCAGCGACCCAGCATTCGGTGCATTCCAGATCTTAAAGTTATTCCTTGAGTAAGTTTTAAATAACCGTCATTATACCAGTCCTTGAATTTTTTCCCCTTAGTGACTGGATCGCTGTCAATGTTCTGAGAAATGTTGCTCTTTCCACTAACTCTGTCGCTGCATCTGTGGAACCTGTCATGCAACAGCAATTCTTCTCTCTGTCGCCTATGGCGGGCCAAGAAAACTTTGGATCACTAGATGTGCGTCCACAGCATCTCATGGCTAATACGCCGACTACTTCAAGCATGCTTGCTGCCCTCCAGCACGATTCCTATGGGTCGGGGTCTTTGGACCCCAGTGCTTCCGCCTTCAATGCAGATGCTTATGGTCCAATGTCGTATATGGACACTTCGGCCACGCAGGATGATGGGCTTGGCTCTGGTCATCAACCAGGGTTGTCATTTTCTGACTTCGCTGGGGCCGGAAGCACTTTCGATGTGTCTAGTTTCACTTCTCAAGAACTAGGGATTAACTCCTCCGGTACCCCCTCAAGTGAAGCAGATAACGAACAAGAACCTGTCAAATCAGAACAACAGGGTGCCTAATCGATGGCTTTCCTCCTTTCTTGTCTTGAGGATTTTTTCCCCCCTTCTATATTTCTTGTTAAATCGTCTCGTTTCCCTTTTGTTTTATATATCATATTGTCCCACCTTTGTATCAAATCTGTCTCTATGCTTTCTTTTGTCCGTCTTTTTTCTAAACGCTGTAGAGAATCGCAGCGGATTCTGTTCCGATGTGCGTATTTTATATTCTCCATCTTTGTTTTATTTAATTTCGTATGAAAGAAACGGCTTCCATTGGGAGAACAAGTTCCGATAAGATATGTAAGTCAAGCTAGCAGTAAACAAGTCCCTAAATCCATAGTTTCCGAAGTATACCTTATATCAAATGATGGCCTCCTCTGTCTGAGCCTCCTCCTGCTGGTCAACAGTGGGCACAGGCTCAACTGCGTTTACATCCACTGTATCATCTACTTCGCTGACAGCTGATTTAGACGATGGATCACCCCTGTTACTGGTTAAGCGCTGAATATCAGCTTCAGCTTTTGTAATATTCTCAGCGGTCACACGAGCTTGATTCGCTTCAAACCAAGCCTTCTTGGTGTTGAGATCTTCGATGAGACGAGGTAAGTCGAGATTTGAGGCTGGAGGAGGGATGGAAAGCGACAAGAGAGCAGCAAGTGTAGGAAGTGGAACATTAAGCGATGCATTGCTTGGGGTGGTAGGCGTCGTCGTTCCAGAACCATTCGCCTTGGAAGAACCTTTCTTCGTCTTGTTTTTGTTTTTGCCACCTACAAAGTAAGCGTCTTCCTCGTCGCCCTTCTTTTTATGAACAACTAAACCTTCCGGCGTTTCCTCAACTTTTCGCAACTCCAGTTTAGGTACGCCCGCGACCTCAGGCCTTGCCGCCAAAGGCGTTGATTTATACGTGACATTACCGGTGGATTTGCCGGAAAAAAAGTCGATCAAAGTTTGACAGTCTTCAATTTGAGCCTGGAATGCCGGCAATTGGGCCTCCTCCCGGAGACGTTCGGCAATCTCTTGTCTTTTTTGCAACTCCTCCGCAGCACGTTGGGTTCGAGCCTTTTCAGCTCTCCTGGCACGATCATCATTGACTTTGGTCCAGTAACGATCGTTTGCCTCTCGGAAGAATTGTGAGGACTCCCGTTTCTTATTGAATGCTGCCTGCAGCTGGTTTTGGATATCATCACGTTCTTCAAAGAGCTTCGAACGACCTGCGTATGCTTCATCGCTCTCCTTCTTGAGCTCGTCGAGTTCAGCCTTGATAGAATCATAACGTTCGGAGACCTGTTTTGACGCAGGATCATCGAGTTCTGTCCGTAACTCCACAAGTTTTTGGCGTTCGGTTTCGATAAAATTTTGTTCTGCCTCAAAACCTTCGACTGTTCTGCGACTTCTTTTGCAGGAACTCATTTCGTGCAGTGCACGCTTTTCGTCGACAAGTTTCATGTTACCAGATTCCACCTGTTTCTCCAAATTTCTGAAAGTGGGTGTCAGTAAGCTGGTATCGGAGAGCCCGAAGATTAAAGAGACACCGACGTACTTGATGTGGGTATCAATTTCTGCGACACTTTTGAAGGGAATTTTTGACTTGGAGGCTTGCAAGTCTTTGTTCTGCACCAATTTATTTGTGAGAATGGAAAACTAGAGCCTCGATGGAAACATATATACCTTCTTTTGAATGCCATCTTGAATAGCCTTTATTTGGTCCAACAATTTCCCTCTAGAATGTTTGTTCGTGGACTGTTGATCACGAATACTATCCAGTTCAGCCCGTAGAACATTTCTTCGGTCACTCCCAGGACCAGATTTGGTTGCAAAACCGATTTTGTCACGGACGGTGCTCTGACGTCAATGAATGAGTATTCCCTGCTCGCTGAGAAATAAATAAATAAATTTCAGTCACCAATTGTGCCTGAAGACTATCAATTTCAGCCTTGATTTTTGCTTGCTCCTCTTCATATGCCTTTTTGTCTGGTTTCCCGCCAGCAAATGTTGTTAACGAGTCCGACGTGTCCTTCGATGTGACAGGAGTTGCTGTCCCGCTGGTTGAAGCGGTTATGGACTTGGCTTTTCCGTTAGCATTTGAGGAGGCTTTTGAATTAGGAGCAGGCATAGCGATCCACTGGTTATTAGGACACGTGGAAATGATAGAAATGAGAAAAGTCGTGGTTCCTCAAGGTCAAAAAAAATAAAAATAAGGAATGACCGTGAGAACAGGTCATATTAGTTACTACAAAGTCTAGAAAACAATTTTAGCATTCAATTTCGCCACCTCTTGAAAACACTCGTCATAGAGCTCGCCATAATCCTCGTCTTTTTCTTCCTTCTCGCCCTCCTTCCCTTTGGTTTTCCGTTTTTGATTTGGGCATACCATAACACAACTCGTTGGCCGTTTCGTCGAACTTGCATGACCCAGCTCTTCCTTGGAGCTGACAAAAGCATAAGGGATCTGAGCTTCTTCACTCAATATAGGAAGATGAGAAATAATGTCGATTGGGTTTATATCGGCAGCTAGGACCAGAAGGCTACAACATGAAAGTCTTAATACAAGAGGTGACTGGACATTCATAAAGACAGTAGAGACATACCCTTTTTCACCTTTACGTATTCCTTTTACTACTTCTTTAACACCCCGTTTAACTTGACGCGCTTTAGATGCTGTGATAAACTTTAATGATATAGTCTTTATGTCGTGAAGGAATTGTCCATGCCTTTCTTGATGACCTTGTGTAGTTTTTTCACCAACTTTTTCTGCGCTAAAGGATGCGCTAAGGGAGATAGATCTTCCACAAGAATGACTGTTTCCTCTTTCTCCCTTTTCGCTTTCTTAGGTGACTATAAATGAAAACCAGTAGTTCAACGACCATTATGCAAGGTTTTGGATTTAACACACTTTTTCAGTCGTGACATCTCCCATTTCAACATCTCCTGCGTCTTCAGTTGAAGCAGGAACCTCCTTTTTTTTGTCTGCTTTTATGGACTTCTCCTTGGCCATGATGGAGCAATTGAAACGTTGAGGATGTCCAACAGACAAAGTAAATCTGTGTGACGTGACTAATATTCCAATTTCCATATGCGGCAACGGGCAGCCTTCAAACTGGAGGACTTGAAGTTGAGATCGCGCAACGTGCTATTACGACTTTGGGGATAAAGATCACATAATTTTCGGTAGATAATAAATGGTTTTTAATTTTATAGACGATGGGTAGGTCACGGCGAGCCCTCAGGCCTGTTGCTAACCTGCTAGCAGCACCAGTGGGATTGTTTTCTCGAACCCCGAAACGCGTAATGCCCTTTCCTCTCTAGTCCTCATCATCGTGATTGGCGCGCAATACTTCCACAGGATTTCTTAGAAAGTTAAGCATAATCCATGACATACCCCGTAGTTCCGCGTCATACCACCAGTTCAATGCCACCGTAACGCCTGATTGCCTAACATAATGCCACCAGCCCACAGGAAGATAAAGTGTTTCACCGGGCATGAGAGTTACTCGTATTGGTAAGATTTCTGGTGGAAGTGCATGCGAATGCTCAGGGTTGGATATCGAGGACCAGCGAACATTGGGTATATCGCCTGAGGAAGGGTTAATTTCTAAAAGGCGCTCAGACGATGGCTGTCGAGTGTATGTTGCGTGCGGATAATAGCGTTCTGTTGAGAGTCCTCGAACATATGGGATCGGTCCAAGGAAGGTGGGGGGGGGATTCATTCACCTTTCAAACACCAACCATCCGTGGGGGGTAACAGAAAGAAGTGTTTCTTTCCACGAACAACTGTGTAGATGTTCTCGTAAGGATCTTGAGAAGCAATAAGTAATTTCAAGGAAAACAAAAAATCATCTCCTTTACCGCTATGAATGCTCGTTGTGCTCCTTCCGTCCCCAATCCATATGTTGACTGCCTCCGGCATGTGTCCTGGCGAAATTGAGTGACATGCTGGAACAAAGAACGTGATGAGATGGAACCTAACGCTTCACTACACCAAGGAATATCTTTCGGTACTTCACAGGTTAATGGTTCAAATTCTGAGATGTCAGTGTTATCCAGAGCGCCATTGAGTGATTCTGCCGAATATAAGTTCCCGTTCTGAGATTGAAGATAGCAGACTTCGGAGGTCTTATCATCAGAAGCACCTGCGAAAGCAAGAAGATAAGAGAGCCATTGAAAAGCCAATTAAGGATCTGATTTGAACCGAGTTTTGCAAAAAGTTCTTGCATGGTCATTTTTTCGACACAAGGCTCGACGAAATAAAGTTGACCGTCGGATCCACGAGCAATTGCATCTGCGCGACTTGAACAAAATTATTAGTAAACCACTTGCATATTACGATGGAGGTCGACGCAGTACCCAGTCGGAGTAACGGCGACGGATATTTGTCTCTCTCCCATTTTCTGGGTAAGATAACTATTTTTCCAGAGAGTCAACGCGGGGAAATCAAATCCTACCAGCGAGATCTTCAGGCTCTTTACTCTTAGATGGTAGTATAAAAAGAATATAGATGCCTTTGATAATAACCGGCCTAGAAATATGCACTAGTCTTGAGAATTCCAGTGGAGAAGGAGGCTTCTCCAAAACCTCGATTGTGGAACCGTTCAGATCTACAGTATGAGTAAAACGAAGTGTACAAAAGATATCGATAAGTACCTCGATATTCATTCGAAACCCATTTTATTGATTCAGTGTAGTCAGCGCCTGCAACACGCTGCATGATGACCACAGTAGTTCACGGCGTTTGATTTGCCAGTAATATGAGCAGTAAGTCACTAGAGATTGAATTTCAGTTGTGCATCCTTCTGTTGCCTGTACCGACTTACTAATGATGATTTGAGCAGTCACACTCACTTGAACGCGACCGTCACATCTCGTGAGCGCAATCAAATTTCAACGCGACAAAACTATATGTTTTTTGGAGTTTGAATATTATACACATTCAAGACGGCAAGTGTCGCCGGTATTTATCAATAGGCTTCATTGCACATAGATCCATCTCCCACAACACAAGTTCCTTGTGATGGCGGATGGAAAGAAACGGCGTAATGCGGGAAAGCCTTTGCCACCTGTAAGCAGTACGTCTCGGAAACTTGGGTCAAAATCCTGACCACTCTTAGGCAATTGCAAACTCCATGAAGCAAAAGACGCTATTTGATTCCTTTCCTCTGAAAAATCCTGCCAACATTGCAATAGAGCACCTTTCCGAAAGCCGTGATCTAACCCATTCAGGAACGACCGTCAAAAGTGCAGAACACATTAGAAATGCTTCCAGCCTATCAAATATTGTTGATCTCACGAAGGCTAGGACGAAAAGCCCATCTCCATTGATTGAAGTTATTGAAGATAGTAAGTGTGCCCACACTTTTTGTCCATCACTTATCCGTTACTCAAGCTATTCACGAAGACCCGGCCGAGCAGTCTCGTGAGGAGAAGGAAAACACTAACGGTTCACGTATTGTAATTGTCGTGGATGAGGATGACGCTGGTGTATCTGTTGCCACGGGATCACTTAAACTCAACGATGCCTTTCGGTCCTCGGTTGCATATGAAGGGAAGAGCGCAGATCAACCCATCATAATCCCATCTTCGCCTCTGAAAGCATCCTCTACATCGATTAGTTCTCTAGGGAGAGCAGGTAAACCCGCGCACCCGTTTTTCTTGTCAAAGCCCAAAACTTCTACACAACCATTTCCGTCAAGAACGTCAGCTCCAAAGCATGTCGCCAAAGCCGCTCCATATCCAGGCCGCTCGTCCCAACATGTCAAGGGCTTTCAAACCCCTTTGCAAACTTCATCACCTTCGGTATTTCCCTGTCGAGAACAAAGAGCATTTGAGCAAAGTTTAGAAGAGTCTAGGAGCTATTCTTTCTTGAAGCAGAAGGCTACCCGTGACTATCTACCCGCCACTTTACCTTCTTTCCCCGTAGTGCAGAGCCGACCGCCAGAGCCCAATCGTGTTACGGACGAGCATGTACTCAATCACCCGGGCGTGACGCGTTTCAAGAACAAGACACCCGAGAATCGGCAGTCGCGAAGGCCTTGGTCGGAGAAATGGCGACCATCATGTGCCCAAGAGGTTTTGGGCAACGAAAAGAGCGCAATGTACCTCAGAGATTGGCTTCGTGCGCTTGAACTACAACTGGAAGATGGAAGGACAACTATTCCTCCGGAGGCGAAGGATGTCGTTCCTAAAGGAACAACAGAGGTTCCTAGTCGGGGAGTTAAGCGCCCTCGCGTGGTTCGTGCTGTTGAGAAGACACGTGGGAGGAAGAAATCGAGACATAACTCTGACGACGAGGACGACTGGATTGTCTACACCGATGAGGAATCGGATGATGATGTCTCAACACACCCCGAGGTCGATATATATGGAGACCTGATTCTTGAGCCTCCTGCTTCGCTGGAGTGTTCACAGAGTAGCGACATATCACCCTTGACGATTGGTAACATTGGACAAGACTTGGGCCAGTTGCACAATACTATTTTATTAACCGGTCCTCATGGGAATGGTAAAACGGCCGCTGTCTATGCCTGTGCAGAAGAACTTGACTGGGATGTCTTTGAGGTGTATCCTGGAATAGGAAAGCGCAACGGGGCCAGCCTCGATAATTACATTGGCGAGGTGGGCAAAAATCACCTAGTTCATCAGACCCATCGAAACTCCGGCGATTTTTTGAGATCACTTTTTCGCCAAAGGGAGGATATAGATGCGGCCAATGCATCTCCGAGTGGTGATGAAACCGACACTGAGATTCAAGACCAGAATGCAAAACCAGTGAAACCCATTCGCCAATCCCTTATTCTACTGGAAGAAGTAGATATTCTATTTAAAGAAGACAACAATTTTTGGAATACCGTTACTGGCATCATCAAGGAGTGCAAACGACCTGTGGTTTGCACGTGTAATGGTAAGTTTTTGAAGTCTGATGCTGCTTCATATGATCAGATGGAAAACAGATATATCGCTTGTGCCGGTGCACGATTTGCCCCTGCAGGCTGTTTTGGAGTTTAGACCTTGCCCTACTAACGTCGCTGCGTCATATCTTCAGAATCTTTGCTTGGCTGAAGGATACTTTGTCGAGCCCAATATTCTATCGCAATTGTATACTAGGTCTGCGCTATCAAGTGAAGCATTGCAAAGCGCACCCGATCTCCGGAGAACAATACACACGCTTCAAGTGATATGCTTACCTACTAAGGAAACGAGATGTCATGAAATCATACCATCTGCGGCTGCAAAGACAAGCCTAGTTGGTATTGAATTTCTGTCGTACATGGACAGTTACCTCTCGGAAGATCCTTCTCGGGTATTTGCGGTACGGGTTTATCTATTCAGGCACTGTTCCCTGTGCTTACGAAGATTGTTAGATTGAAGAATTCGCTAGCTATATACCGTCGAACGATGATGAAATTGGACATTGTATATTATATGATCCGGACGTGAGGGACACGAGCCAGGGTGGACGGCAGGAGGAGATAAGCTCGTTCGCCCGACAAGTTTCGGGTGTTGACGTTACGAGAGAAGGATATGGGAAACGAGACTGTGAGTTGAGAAGGATGGTGGAGGACGTGTGCCCGATGTGGGTATGGTCAAGAGGGGATGGGTCTGTTTATGTGGACTATGTTCCATTGATCCGACAAATAGTGGAAGCAGATGATGCTCAAGAAGAAGCTGAGATGAAGGGACGAAGGGGTAGAGCTACGCGAAACAGCACGCGAGCGCTCAGACATGTTCGCACAGTGGTGTTAACGGCGGAAGGACGAGCAGGACTAAAATGGAAAACTTACGTATGCTAATAGTCCAATATAACCTGATTTGGAAGGAGATACATAACATTTAATAATATTTTTTGTGCTTATTTACTACTACTACTACTGACTATGATGACTTCAAGAGACCCTTCTAGATCTACAAAACAGTCTCCCGTGGCTTCCCTAGCTTCTCTCGAATATCTACAAAATCAAAGGAGAGGCTCTATCACTGACCCTTCTCGTCATGCAGTCAAACTGAACACAAACCATCGTGACCAGTCCTCAGGTTCATCTTCAGTTTACCAGGAATCATCCACTTCCAGATCTCATATATCGGATCCTCGTCCCTCATCTCCTTATATCTTTGGTGATGCAACCACAAGTCAACAGGAACATAGTTCTCAGCTACGCAAACTCTTGCATTCACCCTCCTCAGAACATGTTTCACACCGCCCAACCCCCCATCAGTCCTCTCGCAACTACTCAGGTACACGAAAATAATAATCCACCCAGCACACTTGACCTATGTGATTTCATCCAGGTTCGGACCAGATGAATATAGACCGTGATAATGATAGACATCCCTTCCCAAATCGACGTAACATTCGTGAACCGAATTTCGACTTCAGTATGAGGAGACATTCGATTGCTGTCGGTCAAAACTCAATAACTTTACCTCATCTTGCCTCTACACTCCATGGTACTAAGAGAAAGATGTCGGGAGATCGAGGAGTCTTTTCCCCAGTCGGAGAAGATTTAGACCCGCAGTTAGTGGGTCCAGGTGTTCCAAGTACAATGGATATCGATGCACAAGCACCAGCACCAAAGCGCCGTGGTTCAACCATAGACACCCAGCGTATAGCCCAGTTGAGCTTAAATGACCGTCGGAACTCCGTCGATTCTCGGGGAGGCCAATGGGTGCCAAACGATCGAAGAGATTCTGCCCCTTCACTCTTTCACTCTGTTCCCGGTATTGACTCCTTTGTTAGCTCCAATTTCGAATCGACAAACTCTCAACAAAATCGGGTACCGTCAAGCATGGCGACATTCGCTTGGCCAGTTAGCTCTCAATCTGATGTCGCCAATCATTCTACTAGCCAAAACGATCCAATCCACTCTGCCCGGCAGTTTGAATCCCCTAGCCAGCTGAACATGGTACCCCCTTTGAATTATACTACGGACCGAAGGATGTCTGTCCCAGACAATCTTATAAATCCTACCCCTCCAAGACCTATTCGCTCCCGGTCCCGGTCCCCGTCCCGCCAGAATACAGACCCACAGTCGGGGCCTTCCTCTGGACAGGAAGAGCCGTCGAGTGCCTCGTCGCCAAACGCTTCCGGAAAATTTAAAGAAGGTGGTATCACACCATATTCTCGTTCACCCGAGTTACGGGTTTCTCATAAACTTGCTGAGAGAAAAAGGAGGAAAGAAATGAAAGATCTTTTCGATGAATTACGTGATCAACTGCCTGCAGATCGAGGCATGAAAGCCAGTAAATGGGAGATCTTAAGCAAAGGTAGTTATCACGCCCGTGCTTATGATATTGTGACTAACATTCATGAAATTTCCGACTCCCTCAGCGATTGATTTCGTGATACAACTGAAAAGATCGCACCAAGAAATGGCGCAAGAGCTGGAAATGTTGAGACAACAAGCCAATGGTTCACGACTGGAAAATATTAGCGGTTTCCCGCCTGGTGGTCCTCCGCTTGGGCATACTTCTTATTGCCCACCTATCGTTGGACCATATCCACCATCTATCATGCACCCTCACCCACCTCCCAGCCACTCTGACTCTCGGTCCAATTCAACTCAAGATATGTTTTCACCGCCGCTCAATTCATCGTTACAAAATGGTCATCCTAGTCGAATCGAAGGACCGCCAACTTGATTATAAATTTTTGTTTATCAGGACCATTTTTTTTATCTAAAGTCCTTGCTTTGCATCGCTATCACACTTTAGACATGCCTTTTTCTTATGAGAGAATTTGTTGTGAATATACTTGCAACATCTTTTTGTTTTTTTATGGTTGACAAATCTGGTGGTTTACATTGTTTACATGTGTTAATCCGCCTTCGTTACTCAGCAGCGCTTCAGCCTTCTGAACGACAAATCAACGCCACTACAGCTTGCAGATCCAAGACAACGACCATCTGTTTGCGACCAACAACCCATTAATCCCAACTGTAGCTTTCCTGTCTTTTCTTGACAACACCTCACCGAGACAAATGGCGCCTAAACCATCACCTTCTTTGTTGTTCCACCCAAAGAAATTAGCCAAGCAAGAAGCGCAAGCGTCACCAACGAAAGCACCAACTCCAAATTCACGACCAAAGCCAACAAAGCCGAAAGACGACGATGAAGAGGAACTCAAACTTCCTGAAGGTCCTTATCAAGAATTCAGGCTCTTGTCTTCTGCGCTTAATGGTTGGAAATATGATGTGATGAAATTTGACTCTCGACGTCCTGTTGATATCTTCCGATGGACTCGACCTATAAAGCTGAATAGGAAGGATCTGCGGAGAGATGAAGCTGCCAACAATGTTACCCCTGAGGCTGTGGCGCCCATGCTTGGACCCGATGGAAAACCGGTCATTGGCGCGGATGGGAGGACAGTCATGGTCGATGCTGAAGGACGTCCTATACACACAGCAAATGGGGCTGCTGGGTCGAGCAAGGATAAAGGGGGAAAGGCTACTAAAGACAAAAAGCGATTTACAAAGAAAACCCGACAAGTTTATTTTGTCCCAGAAGAAGTCCGTCAACTAAGGAGAGAAGAAAGATACCCATGGGTCATGGAAGACTCATCTCCGGTTCAAAACGAAGTGTGGATTGGACAAATGGAGGATGCGTCCAAGTCGGAAACTCATGCATTTTTCATGCCTGCCGCAAATGATGTTTTCAAATTCGTACCTGCTCATCGATGGTATAAATTTCAAAAACGTCTCAAACATGATCTGCCTACAGATAGCGCCAGCATGGAATCATTGGTATTCACAACACCATGTAATATACACGAACTGCTCATAAATTTTGTCATTAGTTTAATCTTACTCAGAAGCGAGATCCACAAGCGTGGCTGGCTACTCGGAATGGAGGGAAAGGACCTTCTGCTGCGACGTCAGCTATGTTTAAGGCAGAAGCTGAAGGACGAACGATATCGATTGGTAGCTCGTTAGTGCACAGTAGTGGCCAAAGTTTAGGTCCTGGCGGTCGTAAATTGAAGGCTGTGGATAGCGGTGCAAACCTCTTTGACGAAGAAGACGAAGAAGGCGACGGGAAGAAACGTCGAGCAAGAGATCTTGGTGAGGAGGGAGATTTGGACGAGCAGGTCTATGAAGAGGACTTTGCTGATGATGAAGAAAAGATAGAAATGGATGATAATGATGAGGAAGCTAAAGAGCTTGAGGTTTGTGATTTTTTTCACGACATTGCCTATTTTCTAATTCCACCGCTAATCTTAGGAACGGCTGAAAAAGGAATATAAGAGCGCCAACAAACAGCGTGATACAGGCATTGATGAATCTGATGAAGAAGAGGAGCTCCCTGGCACCAGCAAGCAAGCAAAAGCCATTCAGAAATTGATACGCAATAGAGAAGGCAATGATGCATATGAATCAGATGAAGAGAAGAACCCTTATGCCAGTTCCGTAAGTACAGAATTGACTTGCCCATCTCCCTTCTAAGCCCTTTCCAGGAAGAAGAGCAGGAAGAAGAACCAACCGTTGTGTTGACCGCAGGCCCTGCCATCCAGCAGCAGCAGCAGCAAATAGAGTCTAGATCACAAACTCCAAAAACTGTACCCCCGCGTCCAGCAGTCTCTTCTACTGTCGGATCTCAGGCTACTTTGCCCACGCTTTCTCCAGGACATGGTGGACATTCTGTGGTTGCAAAGCGAGCTACGAGTCCCAAGATGCCTAAACCAAAGGCGGCAAATACGAGTCGAGGCAATAGCCCTCTAGGCGGTCAGCCGTCTCCACTGGCGGGCAGCAGAGCCACTAGTCCTGTTGCGTCCGATATGACGAATGGAACTGGGACTAATCAAAAATCGGCTCTCAAGCGTAAAGCTGATGATGCTGTGGCTGGGGGCACTGAAAATGCGGGCGCTAATGCTATTAATGATCAACACAAGACCAAAAAGCGAAAGGCGCCGGCGACTGACGTTACTCCAATCGAGGTCAGCTCTGAAGAATTGGAAAGATTGCTGGTTGAATGGTTGAAGAATACGACGGGTGCCACAACGAAAGATTGTATTAAGCATTTTGGGCCCTATATCGCGGAGAAACGAGTGGAATTTGCCAGCATGGTTCGGAAAGTTGCTCAGTTAAAAAATGGTGTTCTCATTTGTAAACCGAGAGGTTCTGCACCGTCACCACCTGCCACTATAGTGTAGCTTGAAGCTTACATCATCCACTGCTTTCAATACTATTTACTCAGATTTTCCTGATTAATTGATGTCTTCGACTGTTGGTTGAGGTTGATGTTACACAGATATTCCGGACGTGTCCTCGTATTTTTGTAGGTTCCAACTAGGTTCGTTCGTGCATGTAACAAGGTGCAATGTTTCACCTGCGAAGGTCTATGGAGCGGGTCACCCATTTCTGTACAATGGAAACTCGGCTAGCCCTTTTGCTTGCTTGAAGTTGGCAGATTTCCATATTAGGGAATATAATTATATAATATATAATGTTACTAAGCATCAGCGACGATGGGGGACTTGTAAAGAGCTTCGAACTAAACGGAGCTCCTTTACCCCAAGACCCGAGCGGCGAGTAAGCATCCATCCAATGAATCATCAGACTCTCCTCGGAAGAATAAATGATGCCAGGATGTTTTTGTTGTCCAGTTTTGCCAGCACGAGCTCGTTCTGCTGCTGCCTTGTGCGCACTGGTCCCCATGAATAGAGAAAACTTTTTGTTAAGCTAATCCCTTCAATGTCTTCACCACTCCTCACCGACATCCCTAACGCCACCATATAAACTAACTGTTTTAAGGTGAAAAATATATCAAGAATGAGTCAAGAGGGGTAGATATTTTCTTGATAAGACTCTTTTTTCCTCCTTCTAAATAAGGTATGTTTTTCCCACGCTCATAGACTCTTGACCTTATTAATAGTCGTTGGTTATTGACGGCTCCAATGGCCGGCTTCTGAACACTGTGGACACGACTGGACATAAATAGATTTTGGAATACTTATCATCTCGCCACCCTAATTATGGATGGTCTGCGTGCTGCCTCTTCCTCCTTCCCACCCACTGCTAGCCCATCTCCCTGGCGGCTGTTTGGCTCTAGGAATTCCATCATTTCATCGACATCTACCTTCACCTCGAAAGCCCGCAGCAACGCTTCCTTCCACACTCAGTCATGTTATCGTCTAATCTTATCCTTATCGCCCTGCCCGTCATCCACGCCTTGGTACTCCAGAAACCGCACGAATCTAATGATTATGACCGCTCGCATAGTAATGTTCGCCCCAGTCAGACTTGGTATCATCCAAGCGATCACCCAGTCCACGCCCTGTTCAAGCGTGCTAGTGAAGAAAACGGTACAACCTACGTGCCAGTAGGTTCCCCTGGTACGTCAAATTTAGGTTAGACATGTCAAAAGGGTATTTATCTTTTTACAGGATGGTCAGCTGGTTTCCCACTCCCCGGGCTCACCCTTCCGGATCCAAAAACACTCCCCGCGGCCTGGGTCAACGCTCTGAATTCCGCTATGGCAGCTGGCAACATTCCTAATATTTCTGTATCTTCTAATACTCCCGGGACAAATCCTGTCTACCCAGTTGGAGTCAACCCCAACAGCCCTCAGGTTTGTTCAGCAACGTACAAGTGTAGAATTCCCGGCGATATATGGGATTCTCCTGATGGAGTCTTTGCTAGCGCCTTTGACGACGGACCCTGTCCAGTGGGTTCTTTCCATTTTAATTTTTTTTTTGGATCTGTCAGATACTCAGCGATAAACCAGCCTACCATACAGCTCGTGCAATTTTTGGCTTCAAAAAATGAGACAACAACCCATTTCATGATCGGTAGCAACATTATTTATTACCCATCTCAATTCATGGCCGCGTTCCAGAGTAATCATGACATCGCTGTTCATACTTGGACTCACCCATATATGACTACTCTAAATAACCTTGATGTCTTGGGTCAGGTAAGTCTTTTTTATCCCACTACAATAAATCTGTTGGGAGGAAAGGCAGTTCAATTTACAAATATATTAGCTTGGATGGACAATGCAACTGATCGCCAATTCTACCGGAGGCCGTCTCCCCAAATTTTGGAGACCACCTTATGGTGATTCAGATGCCAGGGTTAGTGCCATCGCCAGAGAGGTCCGCGTTATTTTCTCATTCGACATCGTACATATATTGAACTATTTATGGTTAGGTATTCGGCCTGAAAACTGTAGTTTGGAATCAGGAGTAAGCTTTCTTAAGCTTTATATGATCCACAAAATTCTAAAAGAAATAATTAGTACGGCAGATTGGGGTCAAAACATGACTGCTCCGATCCAGAAGAACTTGCAGCAATTTTTAACAGGTATGTGATTGAGTCTGTGCGGAACGGCGTCACTCACCGATGTTTATCTAGGTCCAAAGCATCCTGGGCTCGTAATTCTGGAGCATGAGATCAAAGACGTCACTGTGGGCGGGTTCATCGCCTCCTATGATATGATCAAGTCAAATGGATGGACCTTTGGGTCACTTGCTCAAGTTATCGGGGGAGGCCGTTCATATCTAAATGCCCAAAGCTCCTCGTCAAACGACGTTGTACCGGCGCCCATTGTCTCGTCATCGCCCTCCACTATTTCAACCAGTACAACCACGTCAAATATTGAAACTTCAACAGCAGCAACAGCCGTTGTTACCACTACATCTCCAAGTCCAAAGCAAGGCTCGGCTGCGACGAATTTATGGACGAGCTGTCCTTCCACGACGTTGTTACTTGTGACTCTTCTCAGCGTGGCCGTCCTGTGTTCATAATCTTGGATCTTCCACTACATCATAATTTAAAGCGGATATTCCGTCGGGACTTTTTTTTTTCCCTCTAGTAACGTCGTTTCACTACATGGACATTTCTGCAAAGTGGAGCTCTTCGTTCACACATATCATATGGACAAATTGCAATCCGGACTCCTCATCTCATTCTTTAACATACTTTCATTTGGAAGGCCACTTTATTTTAGTGATTTCATGTTGCGGGTAATTGGTTATAATGGACTCTCATTTGTGTAGAGGTATTTTTATGGTAACTACTATGAGCAAACTTTGGAAAACATCGTTATCATTTGTGATTGTCATCCATTGGGTAAACATCTCTTGGGTCGGTCGTAAATATCGTTAGGGTATATGTGGCGACAGAAACTTCAGGAAACTGGATCAGTGCAAGTGAGACGTTCAAAAATTTGTGTAGGTAATGGGCAATGAAAAACTGTGGAACGTTAATAAATAAAATTAGATGGCGAACCAGGCGAGATGAAAAGATGAGAGAAACACGTCGAGAGGATCAATAACTTAAAATGAAAGGGATCAAGGGCCGCATTACGACGACAATATGCTGGGCCATTTGAGTCTCAGGCCCTCCAGCCAGCGCATGTACAGAAGTTCGGCAATTGGGGACTTTCTTGTTGAAGACGATGTTGGCGAATCAGGCGTCGGAGCTACTGGAGAAGACGTAATCGAGTTGGCGTGACTGGAAGTAATAGGTAAGCCAGATATCTCTTCCTGCTCTTCCGTGACGACGAGGCCTTTGGATGTCATTTCACTCTTTCGTATTATCCGTTTATGAGGGAATAAACCACGCGATGTCTGAACATGCTGCTTTACAGAAGAATTGCTGAAGCAAGCTCACGAGTCAGAAAAGGATATCGGAAGGGAATGAAAGAAACGTACTCATTGATGCCCTGCAATATATCAAGGATAACGCTATATGCCAGTTGAGGGTTTGCGTCCTTGAGCTCAGCAAATCCTCTTTGTAGCATACTCAAAGATTCAATTTCTCGTGCATCCATGTCATCCCTGATAGTCTAGAAAGGTAGGTGAGAAATCTGTAAGAGAAAGTTGTAGAGAACACACTTTGCTCAAGATGGGCAAAATAACTTCATCCACCATTAACCCTCCGGCTCTCGCAGTCTCATTCGAGACATGCCGAGAAGTGGTAGGCGAAGTAGGGCTACCTTCTTTACGCAGACTCCCGACAAATTCAGATGACAGCCTGAGTGAACCGACGGGATCGACCTTTTTCACTGGACGTATGGTATCCACCCCGGTGCCGAGATCAGCAGGTCTCAATACCGTTCCCGTTCCGTCGACAGACGTACGAGCAGCGTATGATGCCCGACGCGCAGAGCGTACCGATCCAGAGTACGCTGGCGGCGCACCTAGAAAAGATTGATCAGGGAGGACAGGACGTTAAATATAGGAATTACCTGATAGGTCCTCATCTGGCGTGTCGACAGGTTCGGGAGAGCGGGGTGGCTTTATAATAACAGTTGAATGAGCTGCGTCTGAATTCAAGCCAATACCTATAATGGGATCGCTGCCTCTGGTTGCGCCTTCGGAATCTATCGACTCGTGCTCCTCGCTATCGTCAAACGGCTCATTATCTTCAGCAACCATAGCTGAAGGTAAAAGGTCGTTCACGGTACCCCGATAGGTCCCTAGGGCAGACATCGTCTTGACTGTATCGAAATTCCAATCACTTCGCATCGTGTTGTTAGCATCCCATGCTGCATGACTCCTCACAGAAGCATGGGCAACGGTGCTTTTGGGAGGTGAACGAGCACGATAGTCTTGATATCGCGCGATGAGTTCTGTAAGATATGATGTTTTCTTGGCTGTCTTAATGAATCGATGTTGGAGTAACTCGTTGGCAGTCGGCCGCTATTGATTCTTTGGTAAGTTAAATCAATGCAGCCGGGAAAGAGTCGACGTACTGCTTTGGGGTCCTTGGTCAGACATTGGGAAACGAAATCCTTAAATGTATCGGAAAAGGCCCCCTCAAGCACAGGGGGCTTAGCTTTGGGTATCAGGAAGAGAACTCGCATGGGATGGTATTCGGCCAGTGGAGGCTCTCCCATTGCCATCTCAATGGCGGTGATTCCCAAGCTCCACATGTCCGCTTTTGCATCGTAACCAGCCTGTCTGATGACTTCCGGAGCCATCCAGAATGGAGTTCCTACAAAAGTATGGCGAAGGGTATTTGTGAGCTGAGCTGCAACCCCGAAGTCTGCGAGCTTTACTTTGCCGGAGGACGAGAGGAGAACGTTGGCAGCTTTAATGTCTCGATGAATAGTGCCTTCTGTGTGCAAGTAATCGAGGCCAAGAAGAAGTTCACGACAGATGACGGCAATATGGGCTTCTGAGAAAACGCCAGGCTTTAAAAGATCCAGACAAGACCCGCCCGCAAGATACTCCATGATGATCCATAACTTGTAGGCTACGACGAATGAGCCATAGTATCGAGTAACATATTCTGAATCGCACTGTGCGAGACTTGCTATCTCTTGTTGGATCTCTGAGATGTCGTCATCCGAATCTTCCAAGTCTGTAGGAACGCTAGCGTGAGTTTTCAGAGAAAAAGGGTAAGACAAGGAATTTCCCATGCCTATCTGCTTGACGGCTACTACTCTTTTCGTCTCATTATGCATTGCCTTGTACACAGTGCCAAAACTGCCAGTGCCCAACTTCTCAAGGAGAGTATACTGATTTGCAGGATTTGAGCTTGGAATTGGATATGGTTCCCTTGGGGGAGTGTTCTGCTCCGCGCGGGGAGATGCTGGGGGTGAACGAGTGACCTGGGGCTGTAAATAAGAATGGTCAGAATTCGGTTGTTTCTTCCATCGCATGACTGGAGACATAGTGAAGGGAAAAGCGATAGAGCGGAAGCATTCGACCTCATGAGGTCAAACAGAAAACGTAACTACACGTGCAGACGGGAACTGACCATTTTATCATACAGTGAAAAGAGAGAGAGACTGGGTACAAATAAGTATCGGCCAAATAAACAAAGGTGGGTCTGCTGACATACAGTGTGAAGTAACTAGTTCATCATGGGAAGGGGGTGGCCACACATGCTAGTCAGTTCTTGATGTGCTCAAGGTCCTCAACGTCTCAAATTGAAGTGGACATTAGAGTATACAACTAGCATGATATTAAGCCATATCATTCCCAGGCTGCTCAGTTATCATGGGAAGGTGGTAGTAGGACGAAGCAAGCAGGAAATGTTGAAATAAAATTAGCCCAGCATCGTCGCGTATTGACGATCACTGTACCCTCTCTGTGTATATTAGACCCTGTCAGAAAAAAATCAGCTTGGAAACGGTTATGCAAAGCACTGTAACTGTGTAACATATATTTGCCGAGTAATTCCCCAAGGTTGTCATTTTGTATTCTCATTTTTCTTGCTCTTTCCCTTTTGGAGAGACTGGGTGGTATGGGCAGGCATGGGCATGCATCATATTGGTAGAGGAAATAAAACATAAAACAGGAGGTAGGAAGCGACCGCAAAGACTAATCTCCCACACCACTCATATCATCTTCAGGCCTTAACCGCGTACTTCCTGATAGGGAAGTTCTGATCCTTCTTGCGTTGCTTGAGGGTCTTCAGCGATGCCTCATGCTACAAGTGGTTTGAATCAGAAGTCTTGGATGAACAACGCATGGAACATGACACACCTTGGTCAACCGCCGTCTGATCGCCCTCGTCCTCTTCGGTCGCAAGTCCAAAGGAGCATATTTCTTGGTCTTGTAAAAATCTCGGAGATTTTGGCGCGCTTTCTGATTCATCACGGTCAAGACCCGAGCAATTGATTTTCGGACGGCAGAACTATAAGTCATTGTCAGCGGCCAGATACTCCAGCGTAGACAGATCGAAAACACATTTTGGTCAGTTTTGACGCTGACCCCCCCGCGATTTTCTGCACTCGCAGGGCGAGCAGCTCGTTCTTTAGCTCCAGTAGTTGCTTGGACAAATCATTTTTGGATCTAAGAGAGAATGAATCCAATGGTTTATCTTTGCGTTTGCCTGTACGCACTTGGATTGGAGCTCGTAGGCCTTGACTTTAGCCATTTTAGTGTCTGAAATATAATAGGACCAATACTTCCAAGAGTATAGAAATGATACTGACTTTGAGAGCGTCGTACTTTGTGATCACCAAATTACAGGCTAACAGTGCCAGACGTGTGTCATGAACCTTATTTGCTCAACTGTAAAGCTGTTCCCACGCCCCATTTTTATTCATCTTATCTTATCTTTGCTCTACCACTTCCTCTTAATGACAGCCCGCTCTAGTCTGTTCAGACCATGCATTGACTTGCACGACGGTCAGGTTAAACAAATCGTGGGAGGAACACTTTCCGAGAACTTGCCTGAGTCTTTGAAAACCAACTTCGTCGCAACGTATGTCAATACCAGAAATTACGAATTACGATCTCATTGACTTATATCGGACACAGACAGAGCGCTGGGGTGTATGCTTGTCTATATGAGCAACGTGGCCTCGAAGGAGGTCATGTCATAAAACTCGGTCCCGGAAACGACGAAGCGGCACTGGAAGCGTTATCGTCATGGCCAGGTTCGACGACGTTACCTCCCTTGTTCCTGAATTCTTAGTTTGAAACCACTGCTCAGATGGTCTTCAAGTAGGCGGTGGGATAAACGAGACAAATGCAAAGTTCTGGATTGATGCAGGTGCCAGTAAAGTTGAATGAAATGTTTCTACATCTGCGATTGAATTTCATTAACCTCCGTTGTAGGTAATTGTCACTTCATACCTCTTTCCTGGTGGAAGCTTTTCTCTACAAAGATTGAAAGCAATATCTTTGGCAATTGGAAAGGAAAACCTTGTCGTTGACGTTAGGTAAATTCTTATACTGGCGTCTACATCGTGCTAATATAGATCTACTTTCAGTTGCCGCCGTCTAGGAAACCGGTGGTTTGTAGCGATGAACAAATGGCAGGATATCACGGACATGGAAGTTTCGCAAGGTGTGTTCCTTCTTTATTAGTTCTTTTAGATAGCTCATGTCCGTTAGAATCTGTACACATGCTCTCCGAATACTGCAGGTTTGCCTACGGCCATCTATTTGATATATATCGTTCAACCTAAGACAGAACGTAGCGAATTTCTCATCCACGCCGCTGACGTGGAGGGACTATGTCAAGGGATCGATGAAGACCTTGTTTCGAGTCAGTCACATTGTCGATTTCCTTGATGTTTGATATTCTCAAAGGTAGGATTGGTCAGAACTTGGTCAATGGGTAACGATTCCAACAACATATGCTGGAGGCGCCAAAGGTAAATTGCCCCAAACTCTTACTCCGGTAGCTTCATTTAGTGAACTTGTATATAGACCTTTCGGACCTGGCTTTAGTCGATCAACTCTCTGGAGGTCGGGTTGACCTGACCTACGGGAGGTAAGTTGTGGTTCGCGAAATTAGCTCATTTATGACACCCAGCATTGTTTTATAGTGCATTGGATATATTCGGCGGCGTGCAGGTCAAATTTGATGATCTGGTCAAGAGTAATGCCATTCGACAAGAAAAAAACAAGTTACTCGGTTTACGTTGACAATGTTGGGTTGCACGACGGAGAAGGATAACAAACACCCCTATCCACTTTCAACAACCAAGGACCAGCCGCAGAGCATTTTCGATGACAATTTGCCAGATCCGAGTCTGGCACGACGTTTCTACTAGATTTTTATGTTAAGAGTCTCAATGTCGAAAGATTTAGTTATCAATAGATGTATAGAAACCAGGTACTGCTGGGCATCAGAACAAAACCTGCGAGCCATGCTCGATAAAGGCCTTTAGTCGGTCGACAGTAGTACAGAAATGCGAGTTTCCGAAAATCTGAAAAAGAAGGAAAGAGATCTAAAGAATTTGCCTTGATTTAGCACATCACGGAATCCTTGGCTGGAGAGTTCTTCCGGTGACAATAGGACCATCAGAAAGGCTTTACGAGCCTCAGTCCAGAGGTTTATACCCCTTGATTGAAGCGTCGGCGGAGGTCAAGCGGAGGTATCGGAATTTATAACGATGCAAAAGACTTTCGCTCCCTAGAAAGCAAGACAAGTGACAGTCCGGATCGGTATGAAATAAACCTGACTACTAATCCAGAGCTTGAATTTTCGACTTTTCAGGCTTTCAAGCTAGCATCATCTCATGTCCATGAATAGTAAATAACGAAGTATAGTTTTGACGTTCAGGTTGAAATTTCAACATACTTCTGACATAAAAATTACGAGGATTCATCTCGCCAGTGGCGGTATTTAACATCTGACTCCATCGAAACTATGTTCTTTCATGGATGACGTGCAATGGCGTACTATTCCCACTCAAATTTCCTGGTGCTGGTAGAAGTTTTGCATAATGTGGGGTTTGAATGAGGTTACGCGAATGAAGCGCAATTATGATGACTTACTGTGAGATACCTGACCTTCTTGCGCTACAAAGCACGGACTACACGATCCTACCCATGAATTTTTAAGGCAAATCCACAGAAGGATATATTCATGAGCCTGAAATTATATCATGCTAGTAAGTATCAGCGAACTTGTGACGTGATGCTTATCACTCAAACTGTGCTCAAACCATTTAGATAGTAGATACAGTTTCATGCATTGTATGAGTCTGAGGCTGTGTTAAAAACGAAAGATTTTAAGTCTTTTAACGATATTAACCGAAGCCTTACTGTTATCAAATGGGGTCCGATTTTAGAGAGGAAACAGATTTTAGAAATACTGTTACTTTCTACAGGACCCCTGAAAGCTCCTTATAATGCCGTTCCCGGATCCGGATAGAAATTGTTGAAATCCCATAGCCACTGTCCGGATAAATATTTCGGTAAGAAGGTTCTTCAAGCTTTGAAAACTCTCACCGGAAAAAGCCTGCAGAAGATGAGGAGTAGGCGCCTAGGCCTTAACATCATCAAAATTTGATGAATATGATATATATTGTACATTCTCTTGCTCTAAATGTGCTTTTATTTCACTTCCGAGACATCCAAAGTGTGCGTATGGGTGCTCCAGAGAGCCTGCCGGGCGAAAATTCAGCATTTTAGAGTGAAAATTAAATAAATAGTGATTTTTAGTATGCTTGGATCCGGCGTCCGGATAGAATTTGCCCAAGTCGGAGGCCGAAACCGCCATCCGGATAAAAATTGGGCAAAACTGTCCGGATAAAAATCGAGGCATTTTTCGATTTTTCGGGAACGGCATTCTGAGGGTACTTTCAGGGGTCCTCTTTTTACTACATTTAGATCGCCGGGCCGGCGTTGCTTCATTTATTGAAGTCACCTCGGATCCCTGATTCTTTCACGACAAGTTACAACCCCAGATTGACTTGGAGATTGTGAGCTATGCCTGAAACATATGACCATGTTGGAATTATTCGACGTCGGATCCTTCGCTCTTAGTACTGCTTGTACGGAAAAGAGTTCTCGAAGAGAGGAAATCATATGAGCATTCGACCAGAGTGACACAGACACTTGGGCTAGTAGAAAGGTATATAAGTTCTTCATCTAGCCCTCTATCTCTCCAGCTTTCTAGGCTTTCAACCTCGTTCAACTCTATACATCGTCTCACATCACCATGACTCACACATACCGCTTCAAAAGCAAGAATACGAACTATTACCTCGTCAGTACGAAAGAGGACAAAAAAGGCCAGGTCGTCAAAACTGTAAACGGCAAGGATTCCGTTCCAGAGCAATCCGTGCGTGCCCAACTTTCCGCTCTAGTAGATCCAGCTCATGCCATTCTCTTTTTCTTCTTTTATGGGTCAGATTTTAACCGTTGATCCTGCTATTACTGGAGACATCATGGAGGTTACAATTACTGGAGTCAATAACTTATACGTCTCGCTCCAGGTCAGTCTACATCTTGCATCCTTCATAACAACTGTGGGGGATCTTGTCTTACCAAAATCGGTCTTATATAGGGAGATGCCGAGAACACTAAGCTCACTTGGTCTGACAAGGAATACAAGTGGATAATCAGAGCGACTGAGCAGGGTACCAGCTAGTAAGCCACTCCGTGGACTGAATAAAAAATGGACCTTGGTTGATTGCTGCTCCAAGCGTTAATCCTGCCAACGGTGATGATCTTTACTGGTTTGATGAGTTTGGCATTGGAGCAGTCGTGAGTGACTCAAAATTTCCGTCAGGCAGCTTTATGATGTTCGCCTGCGTCCTAGGTTATTGTCAAGGCTGGAAAGAATATTCGGGCCCCCCAGAACGAGTGGGTTGTGATGAAAGCCTGATTTGCCGTCCACCTCAGCTTCGGAATTGAGGCAAAGTTCTTTGACGACCTAAAGATCTGTAGCTTCCAGTTGATCAATCATCGATCATCTATGATTAGTTTGTGTTATTATGTTGAAAAAAAATCAGAGTTATCATGCAGTTTTCAAGAATGAAGTAAAAATGAGGGGTCGATCCTGAATCCTCTTTTCCCAACACCGCCTGATAATGGTTTTCTTCTACTATCCAGCCGCTTGAACACGCCTCAGTTAAGCTCAATGGCACTCATATTTTCTTGAAGTGCTTTTGTTGGGCAAAGAGTGACCATCGCAGGATCCTTCGGGAATGAGTGTGTACTGATCCCATTGACTCATTGAGGGTGGAATCTTTGGAGAAAAGTGAAGAATCCAGTCTTCCCAGAGCCTGTCGCCATGTGGACACGACATCATGACTGTCATATTCCTTCAAGTTGGTAGTCGTGTTGTATTAGAGAGATGACCCAGATGGGGTGATTGGCGGCGGGAATGCTTCGTATGATGGAGTTATAGGAACTGTATTTGAGAGGTTTCGGTGGTTGATTCGATTTGAGATGGGTTTAGGGTAATATTTTATAGATATTACATAGATATTATTTAAGACTCAGAGGTGGAGTATTTGCGTTACTATTGATGCCGAATATCTGTCTTTTCGCAACCAAAGATAGATTAGCTTTTCACTATAGCTCGCAGTGACACGAGTACATCGTTCCCTGGTCTCATCGCCTGTTTTTCTCTGTACCCAGTTGTACGATATTTTGCTCAAATTTCGGGTAGAGTGGATGCCTTCGAAACACATAGAAAATATACGTTCCCATCGATAATCCTCCATCTCCATCCCGTTGTAAATTCGCCCGTTTTTCGGTTGTACACATATAGATCCTCATGGCATGTATACTTCAGGATCAGTATTCCATAGAACTTTCCATGATCCTAGTTAGATGCTCCTTTCCGTCGGAACCAATCACGTCTCCAATGCCCGGCGCTAAATCAAGCACACGCCTTTGGGGCATAGTTCCTTCAACCAACATCTCAATATCGCTGTTCTTGTATCTATAGTCTTGTTAGATACATTTCTTTCCAAAGTACAAATCACCTTGAAGACTTACCCCACAGCCTTCAAACCGCGTGGTACCCCGAGGTTATCCAGGAAGCGAGCAATCGCCTCGTATAGATGAGCTCCGAGGTCCCTGTCTGGAATTTTCGTAATGGATGGGTCGGAAATTGTCGTATAGTTAAAGATGGCAAGTGCTTGACGATGACGATCGGGTGACGAGGGCGCCGTGAATTGGAATACTTTTGAAAATCAAAATCATCGACAAGTTATCAGAAAAGTGTGGGTCAACTAACCTGCAGGTCCTGTTAAAGCGACGCTGGGTAGCATTGATCAGTTTGAGCCTTACAACTTATTAATTTTGAAATTTATACCTAATACCATGGGGTATAATGGGAAGATCCGTAACATAACCGGGATGCTTATACTTGGGACCTTTCTTGTTCAAACCAGAAATCTGATAGAAAATGGATGAGTGCCTGAACATGCGAGGTATAACGTTGAAGACTTGCCGGGTAGCTCATGCCATGACATAGATGGACACCAGCATTTCCGAAACCAATGCCAGCGAAAGAAGATGCTAGCCTGCAGCACCGAAATTTTAGATATGCCAGCTCAAAAACGTTAAGCGCAATTCTACACACAGCATTTGCTTACGAGCTTCAGCATCATCAGGGTTCTTTGCTATTTTTGGGAGATTCACGACGGTGGTTTGGAGTGCCCAGGAAGAAAAAATATCTGCAACTGGGTTGCTTCCCTGATATGCAGGCCGGAGAATTGGGTTGGCAGGTCGAGGTGTACGTTCAGTGTACCTGTCATCAAGAGTTAGATGTCATTATAGTAATCAAATTTATGAGAATCTACAAACGGAATTGCAGTGTAACTTTCCATGCTATGGAATAAAACATCGAGGCCTGCGCTTATTTGTATGGCTGTTGGACATGACTCGGTGTTGAGCGTGTCCTATGATCACAAATTTCAATTCCGTGGTGTACATGGGATTTTTCGAGGCGAGATAAATACCACGATACCCAGAACCGGTTTCAATGCGCGATTGGCGATACCAGTTTTGAAGGATCGCGAAGTAATGTCAAGGATGGCTGTTCCTGTAGTTTCCGAGCCTGTTCCAGCTGTCGTAGGAATTGCAATAAGAGGCGATAAAGTCTTAGTGATTGGAAAACCTCTTCCAATGGGTGCATTGATGAAGTCCATGAGGTCGGAATCCTTGTACACTGAGAATCTTGAAGAGTTATCGTTGAATGTCGTTAGGTAGAGGGAGAGAAGGCTAAAGCTTACAGGTTCGCAGCTTTGGCAGTGTCAATGACACTTCCACCTCCGACACTGAAGGTGCATCGGTTTAAAAGGATAGAATCGCAAAAGGTTCGCAACGCACGCCAAGAAATGACTGAAGTCATGCTGACGAGCCCAGGCTATCGCCTTACGCCAGCTGTCTTCCGTTGGTTCAGCCACAACTTGATCAAATATTTCGAAGGGAAGATCAGTTTGCGCTTCCAAGGCGGCAATGGCCTATTATTATTGATGATTAATTCACGGAGTTGTTTTGATGGATTCAAAACTTACTGTTTTCATTGGCCTCAGTTTGGCGACATTAGGATCAGTGAAAACTCCAACCTGAAAGGTTTATTGATAAGGTGGAAGTATATCGCAACTAAGTAACATTCACCTTCCGTGCTTTCATATTTTTAAGATCCATTCCAACCTCTGCAGTAACGCCATCCCCGAACCTCAAATTAGATGCAGCAACCTAAATGATTCAAAAGACGGAGATACATGTCATCCTACTAATCTGTACGACTTATCGAGGAAGGTGCACCTCAAAGGCATACTCCTTCTCGATTGTGTGAACTGGGGTAGCAAAGTTCCTCAATTGGTTTATGGTCTGAAGTTGACTGGTTGGATGCATGGATGGCCGGCAGCCATGGCAAGGACATGTGGACTGCTGAGATGCATTAATGAGGCGCAAGATTGAGTTCCTTGAAGGTGCAGCCATGTGGAACGAGAAGTATAGTGCTAGCAACTGCTATAGCAAGCGGATCTTGGCATCATTAAAGCTTCCTTATTGGGTCATGCCGCTTAGCTACCAATGCCGGTTTGAGGATCCAGAATCTTGGGCCGATCCAAGTTGACGTACAACTGTAGTTGGTCCTCTAGTAGTATCTACTATGCATTGAATTTGAAGCTATCATGACATCTGTAACTCAACTGTCCTAGATAATTTGAATCGCCTGGTATATGATAGACATTCATGTGCAAATTTCAGGAAGCATCAGAGGTTTACATGTACTTATGTAATAAATAGAACATCAGCCCTACATCGCTCCTCCTCTGGGGCTTTTGAGTCAGGCTCCTCCTCTCTGCCGCTCCCTCATCACATTCATTACCCCCGTCTTCGGTCTTTACCTCATGAGACTTCTCCTATCCATCTCATTGGCGCTCATAGTCGTCGTGTCATCAGCTCTTGAATTTACGGTCACACAGGTCAAACGACAAGACCTGCAGAAGAGAGCGTCATCCGACTCAGCATCAAACCAAACTACAGTGAATGCAACGACTAACGCAAAAAATGGACTGGATCTCAAGTGGGTCGTATCCACTTTTTACTCGTTGTATGCGCGCTAAGCAAGGCTCAAGTTCTATACACGATTTGATTTACTTGACTAATGTAAGTTCTGCCTAACTTCTCAATTATTTAAATTCATAAATCGAGCGCCAATGATTGTCTAGATTACTGTCGGAGGCCTCAGTTCGTACTCTACCCCCGTCTCTCGTCTCGTTCACAGTTACTAAATACACCAACAGACTATTCCGTGCAGCTGGACACAGGGTCTTCAGATTTATTTATTAAAGGAGACACATACCCAATACCCAATACCAATGAGACTGTCAGTATATCTTCATTTATGACATCGCAAATCGCTGACCCTGTAATGACAGTCCCTCATGCACAATCTGACTGTAAGTAGGGGTGTATACCTTACAGACTTCCCTCTCATAACTTAACTCCAGTACGCACTTGGTTGGGCATATGGCCATATTGCCTATGCTCCAGTCAAGTTTTTTGAGTACGTAGCCAAAACTGGTAAATTCGTCCAAAACTCATCTTCACTCTGTAGTATCCCTGTTCCCTCACAAGCCTTCCTTGACGCAGTATCCGTAGATAACCCTGCGTTGAGCTATGGCGCACAAGGAATTGTTGGTTTAGGATTCACTCGTCTCTCATCCATAGATGCGCTCCTCAACAGTACCCGACAATCAACGGGACGAAACTTGTTACAGAGCATGTTCTTGGCCAATGCTTCCCAGCCCAACTTCATTGCTTTTGCCCTACAAAGAAGTACGGATGTTCATAGCAATGTGCAAGGCAGCTTTTCAATCGGTATACATCATACATCATGCATACCCCAAGCTTGATTTAATCTTCGTTCAGGTGAAGTTGAGCCTCAGTTTGCGAACATCTCCAACAATGCACCGATCCCGACGTGGCCTGTTCATTCGCCTTTTCGGTGGAACATACTCATAGATGCGGTGATTGTGAACAATAACGTTACGGTACCTACGTCGTGGGTTGTAGGGGCGCCGAATAATAAAGCTGTGGCCTTGATCGACAGTGGTGCTTCATATTCGTGCGTGTTCTCAGTTGATTTTAAGGTGCTGAACTTAGACTTTCATCATTAAGATATGTTTCCAAGGAAATCTGTGATGCCATATACAGCAAGATCCCTGGTGCGGCGTTTAATACTTCTACCGGATATTGGATACTTCCCTGCAATGCTGAAGTCGACATGGCATTCCAAATTGGGTTAGTTTTTTTTCCCCTTAGACCCTTAGACATATACTTCATTAACTTTTTGTTCTAGTGGGCAAGTGTTTCCCCTGCACCCTTTGGATGTTAACCCAGCAACGGCGCTTGATCCATCCACGTGCATTGGTTCCTTCGTTCCTCGATCAATTCCTGCTGGAAGTGATATGTACGTGTCAATCCTAGGCAAATACGAGATTCAGTAACTAACATGTACAATAGTGACTGGTTGGTCGGCGACAACTTCCTACGATCAGTCTATTCTGTCTACGACTTTGGAGATTTCGACGCGTCTGGAAAAATGGGCGACCCCTACATGAAGTTTTTGTCCCTCGTCGAACCAAACTCTGCCTCTGCCGACTTCCACAAGATCCGTGGAGGGACGCCCAACACAAATATTACCTATACGGGCCTTTCAGCAGCCGCCATTGCACCGAGGTTCGACCTCTCAGTCGACACTTCGCATGCACTTGAAACGATTGCCAAATTCGTTCCAGCAATACTCGCAGTGGTCGCTCTCAACGCTCTTGTCTTGATCATTTGCGGCATCGTATGGCTCGTGTCAATCTGTCGCAAGCGCAAAGCACGAGCTACCCCCAGGATACCTCGTAGCCGATCAACAAGGACTATGCCTCAGAATGATGCCAACTCTTACGTTGCTGGGATCCCGATGTCTCCATCTACTCCGCACGTTTATGAACCCGTTTCAATGGCTCTGACAGAGGATACCTTTGTACCACCCTCACCGGCATTCCTCAATTCCGGAGATGGTAATTTCCGACCTGGAGACCGACCAAAATCATACAGTGGTTGAATGGGCTGCGTGTTACCGAGCCCCTAGTATTGCCATCTACGCTAAACAATATAAGGAACATCATTTTTTGTATATTTATTAATTACTGTGCCCTTCAACATATTCTGCCTTGCTTTTTTCAAGCATATATCCAAGGACCGTAAGGTACTGCATGATATATAAATTAAGGCTAAGGTCACTCTAGCAAAAGTCTAGTAAGGCACCCTAAAAGATCTGGGGTTCCCAGATGAAAAGTCACCCAGTATTGCTAGGTTGCCTATTGTCCCGGTCTACTTGCATCCTGAGCTTGGCTGTCGAGCCTTTTCCATTTTTCCGCCTCACTTTGCCTTGCGTAGTGTGCCTTTTTGTCCAATACAAACGAGACTGCTTCAGCGACAGCAGATGCGAATTTCGAGCCAAAAAAGGCTCTGTTTTTGAGGACCTTGTTCGTTGTGTTCATCAATTCTTCGGCCCCTTGGCCTCTAAGTATGGTTTCGAAACCTAGATATTCTACCATGCGTAACGATTGACGTATATTCGCGGGATTTCTGGTAGTAAGAGCCGTTCGCATCATCCATGACATGAATTCGGCATTAGGGGGAAAGCTTCTTCCAGGGCCTCGTTTATCTCGCCTAGGTGCATCTGCCACTGAACCGTCCATAAAGTCATGAGAGTGATAGCCCGTCATTAAATCAAAAGTTCGGGTGGCAGACTTCCAGTCTGCGTCACGCCGACAAGCCTGTATGACGATATTATATGTGGACAAAGCGGGTCGGATTTTGGGGCCATTTGAACCTATTATTTCCTGACGCAGCATCCACTCTAATGTTTCAAGGGCATGGTACGCCACGTCAGATCCTCCCGAAGTCAATTCACCCCTCAGCCCCTCTTCCACGTGCAGCCGATCGATAATGGACACACCGCCTGTTTCCTCTTGACGTCTCCTCACTTGCTGTAAGAATTGGGCGCAGAGTTCATATCTTTTTGTTTGATTACATAGCTTCAGGATCGCAGCGAATGATTCTGGTTGGAGAGGAAGAATACTGAGTGATGATTTTGGCTTATCAGGTACTAGGCCGAAATATTTAGCCGTGATTTGGAAAGCCAAGTCGTGGTCTACTTGGTTACCACCAGAGAGAGCATTGAGGGCAGCCACGATAGAGAACGAGTCAATCGCGAAACCAGGCGACCTTGTCGATGCCTTCATCATTTGATTCCACAGCAGTCTAGCATCTGCAGCAACCTTTGCGCTTCCTTCAGAGACATTATTCTTCGCCGCAACAATGGCGTGAAACATGGCTGTAAAAATAAATTGGTTGGGGGATAATGGTCCTTCTTGATCTATAGCATAGTAAATGTCAAATACTTCTTGATATCGACCGGCGTTTCCTAATATTCGTATATACTCTGCGAGGGGGTTGATGAGGAGTTCTGGGCTGTCGGAGTCATGCCTTTTTATTGATGATATGTGACGCTGGTAGGCCTCGTATAATGAACGTGCGTTTGTAAGTTGTTTGGTGTGGATCGACCAGTCTTCTATTCGGGACAAACCATTGAAGAAGGTTTGAAAGGTTCTTGTCGTGGGACTGAAACCTCGCCGTTTCATCTATTCATTCTAATACATCAGTTTGCCTAATAAAAACCTTATAAAATACCCACATCGACGAACAGCTGGTAGCTGAGCTGAAAGCGTTTCACTTTCAAAGCTTCCCATATGAGCGTATTCCACACTGGAGTATTCTGAGCATCTAATGGTGCATTTTTGAGCATGTAGACAGCATCATCAACTTTGTTAGAGTCGCAGAGCTTCTTCAGTCTCCCAGAAAGGACATGGGGCTCAAGCAGGCGTATATCTGCCTTGGGTGCTTCATTGGAAGGGTCATAATGCCGTGATCGGTGCGTTGGCGGTACCCTGGGAGAGAGAGATGGGGATTGAGTTTTGGTCTTACTAGGGGCATGCTTCTTAGACGAGTCTTCCTGAAGATGTTGTCGACGTATAAAACGAGGGAGTTTTGGTTCGTCTGCAGTATCATGTGGCGGCAAAGATCGCGTCGAGGCAAAACGACTTGTTCCGGAGCCCCCTAAAGAGTGTAGGCTCAGCCAGAAAGGATAATATTTTGAAAAGGAAAAGACTGAATTTTGTCGAATCATATGTGCATTGTTTGGGCGGTAAATTTTCGGCGTTGAATATCAGGTGATCCAAATGGAGATAAGCCGGTGCTCCGTACTTAATTCATTTAGATTTTGACAGATCTATGATTGCCAACTCATGGTTTTAGCCATGATTTAAAAGGTCTTGGCCATTAATGTAATATATAGTACGTCTACCTATGACAGCTTTTTCTTTTGATGAATCGTAAGGTTGACTCTTCTTGCGAACATACCCAGCGTGAAAAGACTAAAGAATGCAGCTGCTACCGCGATTGGTTTTTTGAGGTGAGCAGACAAGGATACTTTGTATGACACCTTGATCATTAAACGTCAGAATGGCATGGAGCAATAATGTACGTCGTCAAATACGCACCAAGATGCTTTCAGCGTGTTTAACGGTCAGGTCTTTGTACTGAAATGTCAGTACTGGGCGACCAGTTGTATCAAGGTATGTGATATGGTCAACCGTTGAGTTCGAAATGGCAGGGAATGGAGCGGCGAATTGGACGTCCCTGGGATATGCAAATTAGACCATACGGAAGCCAGCCCACACAGAAATAAAAATTGAACCCACGTTGCTCCTTCAGGTAGAATGACCTTAAGAACTTCCTCATTGATCACGGCACCAACCACAGGGGTCATGATGGGGACTTCGACGATGTATCGATCAGTGGACTTGTCATAGCTGGCGGAATTTTCTAAAGGCGAATCCCATCCAAGCGTGAAAGAATAATTCCATCCACCCAGAAGTGGGTAACGTGGTCTCAGCTCTAGGATGCTAAATTGTGTACCTTGCCTATTCTTAGGCACAGGGGGTGCGGTCCTCAGTTTCGAAGTGGACACATTGCCGATAAGGTCGTAATAGTAAGTATCTCTGATACCGGAAGGAAGGTAGAGAGTCAACGCAGATAGAACATGAGGTGCACGGCGGTTAAAGTATGCTTGTGACTGATGCTCAAGACGTGAAAAGTGTCCTCTCAACCTGCGTAGGAGACTAGTCAGTGATTGCTACAATCAAATACGAAATGGTACTTACACGGGTCCAGCATTGTGCAAGACAATCTCGTCCTGAGTATTAAGGTTAGCACCCCAGTGACTGATCTCAACAGAGCGTTTAAGCTCGAGAACTTCCAGCACTGGCTGGTCATGATGATAATGCACCGCAACGGGTTGTTGGTACTTGTGGATGAAATCATCGGAAGCACTCGATGGAATGTCGTTGTAAGGTCCATATACCACCGTTGCACCGGACTTGGAGGCGGGCGCTTCGTCAGTGAAAGCCTCGATGCCCTTGGGCGTTGTGTACGAAATCACATTAGGAGTGCGGGCCCTTCCATAATCAAAGGAGGATAAGACTCGCCGATGCCAAATTAGAAGAGAAAACTAACTTGATCTTTGTACGTTGTATGGTTGTAGGATAAGGGCTGAGGACGAACAAGTCTGTGGTGTACTTGAGCGCTTGTTCCTCCTTTTGTCCAGCACTCTTAGGGTATGGTCGAGTTGCATGAGTTTGAATAGACTCAAGAACAATATTTAAGGTTTTGTTATGAGATAGGACTTTGGGTAATACAATGTCCACGGAATGATAATCTCTTTTTTGACAAAGTATTGAAAGATCAGAATGGTAGGAGACAACGGAAAAGGCATACTTGTTCGAGTCAAAAGCGCGTTCCTTGACTGGTAGTGTTGTTTTCTGTCCCTTGACCGTTGCTTCAAACCAGCTCGTCTTCGCTTTTTCATCGCGTCCCAAAGTAACTGTATACGTGTTCAATCCATCTTCGAGAGCCTTGATAGCATAAGTTGTGGTGACGTGTACGACGGAGCCACCAAGTTCAACAGTGCGAACGATGGCAGTATTCTCAAATGATTGACTAGATGCAAGAACTGATGTTACAGAGAGAAAAAGGAGGAAACTGGGCCAGCATTTTGGCATTGTGGTGTGCATGCAAAAATGAAATAAGGTGAACGTGTCCTAATACAGCACAGTAAATCTATTTTTAGCCAACGTCACCATCCCCAAGTCGGTGAAGGATTTCGAATAGGCTTGTCTTCCCGGGTAATTGCAGCAGATACAATGCGTTTAAGTTTCCGCTTCTTAGCCTCCGCCTTCTGCTGCTCAATGGTTTTACCTTCCTTTAGAACTACCGACAGCTTCGAGTGAGGATGTGTTCGAGTGCCATAGTGCCCCCGTCCTCGCGGTTCCATTCTCGTTGGGGGTCGAGGTCCTTTGGTAACCCAAGCTTCGGCTGTGAAGAGCACTACGTTAAAATGCCCAAATAAATTGACCGAGAATAAAAACACTTACCAACAACCAATTTTCCTTCCTGCAATCGCTTGTACCGGCTAGCATGGTCCCTTGCTGTCGCCAACATATTCATGATACGAGTACTGGCCCTTTTCTCGCTGAACTGCATCTGAAGAATAGCATAATCTATAGGCTTTCCCGATATTTGTCGTCCTAGCATATTGAGTTTGCGATGCGACATTTTGAAATTGGCTGTCGAATATTTATGCTAGATAGCCACTTAGAATCTCGTTTCACTAGAGACGCAGGTACGAACCGAGTCTGGCTTCTTCTTGGGTGATCCAGTTGCTCTTTTTTGAACTATGTCTTTAGGTGTAAGTTTCGGTGGCGTCACTGTTTCGACCTCTTCGAACAGGTTTGCAGTTCCCTCCTTCTTTGCTTGGTCTTTGGCGGCCTGGATCTCCTCTTGTGATTGCGTCTCTTTAATTGTAGGCCCCAATTTCTCTTTCACCCAAGACACAGGGTTGAAGAAACTAGCACTGAGAAACAGGGGGTGAATGCAATGCATCAATAAGAACAGTCGTCACTTACTTGCGCCGGAGTGCGGGTGTCAGTGAAGCGTTGACTTCCAGTACACTTCGGCGAAGAAGACGTGAACCTAGTCATCGTCTGAGAATTCGCGAATACTGGTAATTTAGTAGAAAATATATACCGCTACTCCGGTAAAGTTGCATAAATGAACGACTTGAGGAGAAATTTGGTGGTCACGTTCATGGCTCACGTCACAGAACATGGTTGTCCGCCCGCAGTGTCAACGACACGTATTAATACCACTGGCGAGCTTATAATTGACAATACCTTTCATCATCATAGGTACACTCGTACTCTTACGACACGCTTTCCCTTCTTTTAATAAGACCGACGACACCTCAATACATAAATGGCGATCTTTAAGCTGATGATTCAAGTTCCCCTACTCATCATCAATGCAATTGCAATATTGAACGAGGAACGTTTTCTCGCAAAAAGTAGGCTTTCTTATGCAAATTTCATTTGCTACAGTCGAGCTGATCGTTTCAAGTTGGATGGCTTTCGGCGTCACGCCCGGTTCGTGATGTTCAAAACGCAGGCTTTCAACAATCATACGACCAAACTGCCTATGGTGCTGTTCCAGGGGGGGACATTGGCATGAAAGCGAGGCTGGTCGATCTTATTAGCGCTGTCCGCACTCTAATGCGCAGTGAGTAACATTTATTCTTGGGCAATTAGTTGACTTTTAACTTACTCTTTTTCTAGTACCTCTCATTATTGCCAATATCTTAGTTATTCTCTATGAATTAGTATGGGGTTGAATTGATCTAGAAATTTGTTTCCTATGCACGGCAGATCGCAACACCGCTGGAACTGCAAGAAATCGTGATTGCACAAAAGTACCAGTTTCGCTCGGGTCGTCAACTTTACAATGGATACAGTGGATTGGAAATATTCGTTAATTTGGCTCCTCACTTCTCATTTAAACGTTCATACTCTTCATTAATTTGCTTCACGAAATCATTGACGCTATGCCCCTTCTAACGACTCCATCGTTAGCACATCTCAAGGAACTTGCTGGGCGTAACTAACCTCGCAGGCCTTCCATGTCCCATCGTGGACACAGACCGCACGACCGCCGATGAGTATGGTGCAGCTTTTCCTGTTTATTGCTTGTGACTGCAACCGTCAAGAAACAACACAAACAATACGCACTTGACATTCATTCTTTCGCTGAGAAGTACGCTTTCCTTCAACAAAGCCACTCCTTCTGACCCTTTCCCACTACCGTCAAGACCTGCACATTGACCAGCGCCACTCGTTTCCCAATCAATACCCGCTGTATCGGCACACTTGAGTGCAACACCTGGTCCTCCAATGTTCTCTTTTCCTTGATAATTTTGGCACTGCACAAACTCCCACCAGTTTTTGAGGGGCGCATATTTGTGAACACATAGTTGTTGTACATTTCCTGCACATTCCTCTGGACCATGCATACACAAGATGCCAAAGTCAGGATGAGAGCCGTTGATTCTACAATACAAACGTCTGTTAGCTTGATAAGAAAATAGCAGTAGCCTTCACCTACTTTGCTATGTAGACGAGTGAAAGGTCGACTTTGTCGATTGCTTTGTTCAGAACCTCATTGAATACGCTTTCGCATATCAGGGCGTCGGGACAACGGCTCATAACGCCGAGCTGAATGGGAACTTTGGTATCGGGAACAGGTCGTAATTCATCTTGATATTGGACACGAAACGGTACGAAACGGGCTGCAATGACGGTCGAAAACAATGTAGAGAAGAAAATGAAGATTGACTTCATGGTAAGCAAGTAAGTTGTGTTATATATATGATGTGAAATCGTTACGGTATTGCGTCACAGCTCGATTATAGACATCCTGCCATCAATATGCTCATCAGTTGTAAGTATCCTTGACTTTACTTAGGATTTCCCTAACTCCTCAATTCGGTGATGGTATCGCATAATATGACACCGCATGTCATAAATCCAGTGGCGCCATGGTCTGTGTCAAGCGATAGGTTCAAGATCGTCAATTTTGCACACTGTCCCACATTCGGCGGGCTTGAACGTCGGTAAGCGGTGGAGTAAAGTACTGACAACGAGAGCGGAACGCTTGTTTAATGACATGAGCTGCTACTCCATATATATTAGAGTGCAACGATTCATCATACCTTCTATCGAACGCTTCCTAATGATGTCTTCTACGATCAGTTCGTTACGCACTTGGTTTCGCTAAGAATGTAGAGGATGAATAAATATTCGTAGTTGATGTATTATATCCAGGGGCACCTTTACTTCATCCTCAAACACAGCCCCTTGAATCTCTGTTCTGCTGGTGGGATTTTGTGCTTGACCTTCCAAAGTTCCTCGTTTTTCAACCAGTGCTTGGTCAACTATCGCCGTACAATATTCCAACAGTTCAGAACGTCGTTTCCAGTTACCTATTTACAAGGATAAATATTTAAATTTCGGCCATCGGTGAAGACGTACCAACCAATTCTCGCCACAGAGACGCACATGCCTGGTCCTGTATTGTACCTCTGCCAGTCCCTCTATGGCTTCTCTCGTGATCGCGAACGGTCGCATTGGCTCTATTGAGCCGCATTACTATTGTGTCATCAAGCCGCCTGTACTCTTTTAAGATATCTATGGAGGCATAAGTCTCTCAAGGCTAGGAAAGGAAAGCAAGAACATACCTTTGAAAACCGATAAGTTATGACACGTTGAAGGCGATACACGGATGGTTTGAGGTGAAGGTGTGGCTTGGATAGCTAGACTCCCTAATGGTGGTTGACTCGTGGGCATCGAGTTGGGTTCACGAGCAAAGTTTAGTACTAAGTCATCTATCGGTCAAGGGCCGGTCACATGGCATTTGCCGGCTGACTTGGGCCGTTCGAGGACACCCGAAAGTACCAGTATACGATGCCTGATCCCAATCCGGATAGAATTTTGGCTCATTTTTGGAGGTATGCCCCAGAAGTGTCCGGATAGAAATTGAGAATAAAGCGTGAAATGCCTGAGGGGTCTATCCGGATAGAAACTATCTCCGGAACAACATGCCTGAGCCAAGTCCGGATAGAGATTTGTAACAAAAATTGACAAAACGGGGATTCGAAATATATTATTACTACACCGCCAAGCAGTCACGTTTTGTAGTTTCGATGGGAAACCGTGTTAATCCACATGTATCTACCGTATCCGGACAAATTTTCAAAAAAAAATGGAACCCAGGTGCAATCCGGACAAAAACGACCATGGCTTATCCGGACAAAAATCTCATTTCAGTATCAGGGTGCACCTGCTATTGCCCGGGGTCCTGCTGTACCCCACCCGCCAACAGGACACCGGGCAATAGCAGAGGATCCCTCTAAAGGCCCCAAATCCGGATAAAAATGGGATTTTGAAAAACCTTTTTGAAGCGCAATGACCTGAAATGTTCAAATCCGAGGTCAACAAGCGTGGGAACGATTTTTTTGTCCGGACAAAAACCCCATTTTCGGGATCAGGGCTCTTCTGCTGTTGCCCGGGGTCCTCCGCGGCGCAACCCGTGCGGGTTCAAAAACCCTTGACAATCACCAGTTTTATGGCTTCCGGCTTTAAAGCCGAGCTTTCACATCACTAAAGATGCCTTCGAGTCTCCTGAATCACGCTCTCTCCCACCATCCCCGTCCTATACTCATTTTATGTTTTCACATAGTTCCTTACATTTCACACTTTGTAGCTGGCGAGGTTGAGTTGCTTATGTGACGTAGTTGTTATGTAGCATGCTGAATAAAAAACAAAGTCTGTTGAACAAAACCATGCATGAAGCTTCGAAGACCGAACAATCACACGGGCATACCCGGGAAAAAAGGTGGCGGCAGATAATAGATATTATTGATATTATCAGTGCTAAGTCTACTTTGAGGATTAAATCGGCAGAATAAATAGATTTTATAAAGTATTAGGTAATGCGTTTTAAATATGTAGTTGATCCAGTGTATCCAAAGATGGAAAAACTATCACCATGGATGCCTGGGGCTGTGCAAGGTTTGTGTGAAACCCCTAAGCCAGCCTAAGCCCCACTCACGTTTCTATTTGAGCCTAGAACAAAAGGGGCTTTTCTTCGCCTTTTTGTTGGTTTGTCCGAGTGGACACGAGCAACGTGCTTATGCCGCCGAGCTGGATCTGCGAATTTGTCAGGACAGTAAGGGCATTTGATAGGTTTGTCGCCAGTACTGTAGCCCATCGTTGTTAGTGATATGCAATGCGTGAGGTTGAACTAGACCCACTGTAGACTATTGGTGTGTATCTGGAGAGAGGATTTCTGAAACGCAAGTTAGATCTGTTACGAATTGCAGTGGGAATTTTTGTCACCTGAGGGAATCGTTTAGGGCAAAAATCGCAAGCCCACGGCCTGTTTGTTGTGCAAAGATGTAGTTAGTTACTTTTGATATATAACGGGAATGTTAATGGTTACCGTTTCTTTAAGTGGACCGAATTAACATGTCTCTTGACCATTTGCTTGAGACCACGATAATTGCAAAGTTGTCCTCGATCATCTTCATACCGACACTGATAAATTGACTGTCCCCTCCCTTCTTCTTCATCATCGTCTTGTTGTTCGTCCTCTTTCTCAAGTTTGACAACATATCGTAGCCAGTCATCTTGCTGTTTCTCAAGCGCACTACCATCAGGATGTGGCACAACTAGAACCTCCACCCCTGAGCTACTTTGATTGTCCGATTCAATATAGGTTTTGTGATAGTCACTGTTGAGGGTGACAGATCCTTTGCGAGAGCAAGGAAATTCCTCAACATTGCTGTAATTCTTGAAATCGGGGGGTTCTTGAAAAGGGAGATGCGGGACATATCGCCTGTATCAAGAATTTAAATCCGTAGGGGAATTACCAGCATCAATCGCAAGAACTTACCGTCGTGAAGGGGAGAGCTGATAAGGGCAAGTGTCGGGGTCGCGTTCTCGAAGCTTTTCAATGCTTGGTTGGGGTCTTATTTTAGTAAGCTGTGGCGTCTGATCGCTGGCCCAAAAATCAGCAACTGCTGTCAGACGATTGAAGAATGAGAGAGATCGAGGTGGAGGAACGGGGTTGATTCTGCGCTCAAGTGCCTGGAGGGATGGGCTTAAAGTCGAGGTCGAATCACTTGACAGGCACAAATTAGAGGTTGGAATAGTGGTGAGGTGCGATCAAGAACTTACAAGGAAGGCAGAATTCCTTTACACAGCTGAGCCACGGACGGTAGAGTTCTCTGATTGCAGCGATGATGATCAGAGGTACATCGTGGAACCTGAAATGAGGCGTCTGTGTGGGGTTTACAACTATATGCGGCGTCAGTAAAACATCCACAATCGCTTCACAAAGATACTCCTTTACAGGAGTAGCACGCACTTAGGCCGATGAAGTGATTCCCTAAGATCAATTGTTTCGAAGAGCGGTGAGGGAGAACAACCTTGAGGCATGATGATGATGAGTTATCTATCGAGGAGAGAATTTAAAAAGACAGCACTTTAAATACAGTATCGAAACAACAAGACGGGATCAAAATCATCTATGCCATAAAGATTCGTCAACCAAGTTGAAGAAGAAACATATGGACTCAATGGAGCATTGTTGGATGTCCTATCTTAGCATGAGAATGACCGGTCGTCCCCGTGTACAGTTCGTACTCGGTACGAAAGCTCAAGCATAATTGAAGCTTTCTGATCCACACTGTACTAGGCTGTACCGTGTTACTTACGGAACAAGTTATGGCATCTGTGGGCGCGTGGCTTGCCAACCAAAGAGGAAGCCCATACATAGTATGTAGGCATCCCATCAATATCATTGCAGGTTGCCAAAATAGGCTAGTGCCCCAGGTAGGAGTCCTTTTCAAGTTTGAACATTGCATTATTGTCGGAGATCAGGAGCGGCTCCAGGTCTGTGACCAGATTGAGAATTAAAAAGTGTTTTATTAGCATCTTAACTAATGTCCCGAGATTTTCTCTATAAAGCATGGATGAATTGCAATACCTCGTGATTGGCAAAAGGTATATGCCGTTGTTTACCGTCGTTTGGCAACGGACTAAGGATTTACAGATTAGGGTTAGGAAACAAGCTTGATCCCGCTTTAAAGCATTATCAGCAATAACTCTGCTACTTATATGGGAAAAAACTTGGATAAATTGAATTAATTTTTTCAACAGCATTTAACTTAGGGCGCCTGCCTCATTATGGTAGATCCCCTTGGACGAAACCCCTGTCCCCGGGGACGATCGGACAGCGCTCTAATAATCATTTTATATCATGATGTATCGTGTTATCTAATGATGTATCCGTGTTATCTAATGATCGTAGAGCTGTCGGAATGAAACACATGAATTTGATTCTTTTTTTCACGACTACTTATACAATTGGGGATGTCCTTTGTCCATGGGTGCAAACACAGAAATCTTTGCGAAGCATTTATCTTTTAGCTGCTCAAATGAAGCAACGAAGACCCTGGAATCACCTTTGCAGGTTTGTTACAGGACCATAGGCTCAAAAGGGTGTTCAAAGTCCTCATCAGCCTTCTGGTTACTCCAATCATCTTCTTCATCAATTGTTTTTGTCGCAGTATGGTTGGATGTGTGATCCGTGTTGCCAAAGAGTAACGGGCCATTCGGCAAAGAACGTGTCTCTAAGAGAGAATGTCGGGATCTTCTGAGAGGTTTTATTGGTCTTGAGGGTTTGATTGCCTCAACCAGCGATATACTGCTCTGATCGTTGTCATCCGACGACATATCCGCATCTAGAGGGATCAATGGGGAGAGAGAGCGAGATCTCTTTCTGGTTGTGGACTGGTTGATATTATCCACTGGCATGTTGGAGTAGACATCCCGATAAATGTCGTTCATAGAACGAAATATTGATCCCGTTGACTGGGCTTTGGCAAAGGATGAAGGAGGGGTCTTGTAACCTTCCGAAACATCTAGAAAGATGTATTACTACTAGGTGTGACCTTGGATGATGCGCGGTGTGTACTACACACCTTTCCTGACGCGTGAACCGAGGCTTCGAAGGCGGTTAGCAAGGTGTGGATCAATGTTAGATTGCTGGGGGGTGGGCAGAGAAGCGAGTGATGATTCGCAGAGCCGTTTATTACTCTCCGAGTCTAACGTTGTGGTCATTGACCAAGATCATTACAGTCATGTGATGTGAGGTACTAACAACCATGGGCACTGACAGGCATCTCTCTCGCAACACTACAGCGAATGGCCTTTTTCTTTTTCTTTATTTTTCTCTTTTCCTTCTCAGTACTAGCCCAGATAATTTCTACAAACAGCCCTGTCCCACCTCTGCAATGGATTAACCTCTCAAATATTCTAAAAGGCTCTTCACGACCGCCTCCGTTAAGAGATGCCGCTATGGGCTATGATGACACCAGGTTAGCTTTCCATCCTTCAAATCATCCTTTTTTTTCCTTTTTTTCTATTCTCACACTTCACAGTCGTTCCCTGATCATTTTTGGAGGCTTGTCCGAAAGTGGCTTTCCCCAGTCACAAACTTTTCTGTAAGTCTTACAACCTGAGATCAAAAATTTATACTTATAATCCCAGCTTAAATCTTGATACCCTTATTTGGTCCATTCCTTCGCCTCCGGCCACACTCCAGCACAATCCACCCGCGAGGAGCGCCGCTGTTTGTGGCGGCGATTTTGCTGCGAGCAAGTGAGTGCCTTGTAAAATATTTCTTCAAAAGTGATTGGAATTCGCTTGCAGTCGCAACGGTTTTGTCGTTATAGGTGGCAAAGGTTTAGAAGGCAATCCTTTGTCGGATGTCTGGGTGAGCGATCAACCGTCAATTATCCAAGTGGATCTGATTGATATACTTGCAGGAATACGACTTCACTAATCAATTCTGGTCTCAAGTTTTCGTTACGCCCGGAGGCCCATCGGCTCGGTGGGGTGCATCTGGCGGTATTGATACACGAACAACCACTATTCAAGACCCCATCATACCCGGGCCAAATAATTCCTTTTATCTTGCTGGAGGATTCGATGGTACTAGCACAGACCCTCTCTCTGATGTATGGAGGTTAAATATTTCAGGAACACTCTCGTCCAATCTTCCTAATAATGTAAATGGGACTTGGGATCATTTGACTATTGGCAAGCTATCGGGTCGAATTGATCAAGCAGGGACTGTGATTGCGCAACAAATCGTTGTATCTAGTGGCTGCAATCTGACGACATCCCCCAAAAATGTGGACACCTCATGCCCGACCCAGGATTCATTTGTTCTTGATGTCCAACATTCACATGCTATTTCTCCAGGTTTATGTCCTGCTCCCAGAGTGGGTGCAGTCCTAGTCCCGAATGAGAACCGCTTTTCTTCGGCATTTTCATCACAGGTGTTTTACTTGCTTGGAAGATTTAACACTTCGCTATGGCAGGATAATGACGGCTTAGCCCGAGGAGAAGTCGTAAGTGTTTATTCTCAAGCAATAAATATTTATTAATCTTGTTCAGGCTATACTTGATACAAACACGGGGACATGGGCTAGAATCCTACCCTCGGGTGATCCCGATGCCTCTGGAAACGTCCACTTCCCTAGACCACGAGAAGGCGCATCTGCATTGTCTTTTGAGGAAGGCCTGGTTGGATCCAATCGTAATTCTTCTGCGGATACAATTGTACGTTGAATCCAATTAATTATACTCACAAAACTCACCGTGATCAATTGTTCAGGTTTTTGGAGGACAAGATGCCAATGGAACCTTTCTGTCTGAGTTGTGGCTTTTAAGGGGTTATGCTGGTTCAATAACTTCTACGAATTCGAAATGGACTGGGTTCGGTAATGGTCAACTCCAAACTGGCGTCAACGCAGACGGATCCGGTGTTCATGTCAGTTACATAACTGAATGTGCCTCGCTTCTTTCTGGCTCTAGTACAGTGTCTAATCCTCCGGAACCTACTTCCGGGTCTGGGTCGACCAATTCGGCCACCTCGAGCACCTACAATGCCTCACTTCTCCACAAGCTTCTAACACCTTTATCTCTGGTTATTTTGCTCCCAATTCTTTTATTCTTCCGTTCAACAAAAACGACTGGGGAAGTAGGATTGACACCTGAGCGACGTGTCTTCATGGTCATTTCTGTAATCTTAGCATTCGGCGCTTATGGAGTAGGCGTTGCAGGATTCGTTCTATCCTTCACGACCATCTCCACTACGTCGTTCGCACAGAACCCTCACTTGAAGACGGCCCATGGAATTGTAGGACTCGCCTTATTCCTCGTCCTTTATGGGCTTGTTCCTTTTATCTATCTAGCCTCTGCCTTGCTTGGCTATCACCCTAGCGTTTCAGGTCGAGGCCAGTCTAGCGAGGTTGTCCCGATCTCAATGGGAACAAATGAGAAATCTGATGCGCTCCCTCCACAAGGTCGTCTATCACCTAGTGTTCATAACACCTCTCCACCTTCGTCCCCTCGACAAAGAACACAGTCTTGGGATGCGTTCAACGCGCTAAGGCCAAGTACAGATGAAGGATTATCAAATGACTCAACTGCCTCTGCAACACCCCAGCGAGGCTTCGAGGTCCTTAATCGTCCAAACAGAAGTCGCAAAGCGAGCGGAACTTGGCCGACGTCGGACAATACCCCAGGATTATCTCAAACACTTCCAACCACGAGAGCTCTCGGTGAAATCGACTGGTTACTTCGAAGGAGAGCTGTACACGCAGTGGTAACGTGACGTTCTCTTATTTTTGCTCGTAGCTGCTAACACAAATTATAGGGCGAACTTGACTACGTCATTACGCAAGCTCATAATGCTCAGTTCGCTTCTTCCGACTTTGGTAACCGTACGGCGAAACCTCTTCACCTCAAACCAATGGCCCAATACCCGAAATTTTTAGCGACGACTCTCCATATTCTCGTTCAAGTTTCGATATTAGGCCTATCCATAATTACGCTCATGATTCTGTGGTCAAGGGCTTCTCGGGCCCTTTTTGCCGTATTTCTCATATGGATAGTCGCGTTCTATGTCGTGATGGTAGTTCTGGCCTGGAACCATTATCCAACTACATCACTTTTGACTGCGTCTCTTCAGTCTCTTCGGGGTCATGACAACAATGTGGATCCCCAAGACAATCTTGCTAACAATACCCCTCCAACGAATGGCGAAGGTCCCTATACCTATCACCGACCTCCCTACCGACTTTCAACACATGCGGATGAAATGTCCTATGCTCATGCAGCTCCCCTGAGTGTTGAGACTGATGGCAATGACGACGACGTCGACGAAGATACACGCCAGAGGGTCATCGAAGAAGAAATGGAGAGACGAGATGTATCTATCGTCACAGTACCACGTCGCAAGCTGTGGATTGCAAACCCATCATGAATTATTCTTATCAAAAGTTTTCTTATTGCTCTCTCCTTGTTTTGTTATTCATACTGCACATTCTGTATCATCCAAGCATTACAATACCCTCTTCCTTTGTGTCAACATGTGGACATTTTTATTACTGGAATCTATTCAACTGCATAATCCTGCAATAGTGTTTGATTTGTTGTTCAGTCCAAAGATATCACGAAAGTTACGTCATTCATCAACGACGATATCCCTTCTCCAGCGATCTACCCTGCCAAACTTGGCTTCATCATGTATCGGGGGAGGGGATGGTATAGGCATAGGGACCTGCATCATTCCCATCGGGTGTACTAAAGGGGCGAAGTATCCTGGGCCCATCATGGAAGCACTCATGAGCATGTTGCTTTGCATTTGCGCTTGCATCATCATTTGCTGATGTTGCTGTTGAGCCAACATTTGGTATTGAGTCCTGCGCTGTTGTTCTGGATGGAAAGCCAAAGGCAGATCGTCTTCGTCATCGTCATTTGGACGGCTCTGAACAAACCGCGATGTTCTGAGGCCGAGAGGCTGATCGTCATCATCGTCAGCAAGTTGATTCTTTGCGTAGAAGGTGGACCTTGGAGGTGACAACTTTGCCTTGGCTTGTCTCACAATGCGTGATAAAGGCTGATCTTCATCCTCGGAATCTCGTCCCGCTTGCGTTCCACCTAGTGCTGCCCGCGCAACAGCTTTGTGGATAGTGGCGGCTAGAGGTAAGTCTTCTTCGCTGTCGTTATCGTATGTGAGAGAAAGCTTGTGGGAGTGTTTCGGATACCGTAGTCCAACGCCTGTTATACGTCGAGGTCCAGCATTCTCATCATCTGAGGAATTTTCATGCCAGGCAGGTGTAATTGCACTGGGTTGAGGTTGTTCACCCTCCTCTTCACTCTCAGAAGTAGAATCTGAGTCGTTAGCCTTTGGTGGAACGTTGCGTGTGGCACGTTGAATATCCGGCAAGGTAGGTGGCTCCACGGATACTCGAGCATCCGCAGATACCTGCTGCACGTCTTCAACGGCCTTTTGATGTCTACCCTTCCTCTTACGCTTGAGCTTCTTTTCCATATTCTTCAGTTCTCTCTCTTCCTCCCCCTTCAATCTCTCCTCTTTTTCCCGTGCCTCTCGGGCTTCAATTTCTTTCAACTTTACCATTTCGCGTTCCCAAAGAGTATCTACGCCAAACACAGACCGAGTTGGTGGCAGCCGGCCAGCGACTGGCGGTGGCTGGAGAGTTTTACCATCTTCATCCTCAAAGTTGAGAAGGGGTTTCATGGTCAGAGAATTTTGACGGCCGAGAGCCTGCTGAGATTTCGAGGAACCATACGAACTTAATCGTTTCGACATCGGCCGTGTCTGTAATGATGCTGGGTCAATTAAGGTACTTGCACGTTGTTCTCGTGCCATCATGGACGGTCGTTCGTCACCTGTAAAAACACTGTATACAACGATGATTAATTTTGAGTCCACAAAAGGGCAAAATTAAAATACCGCTGCTTGCTCCGCATTTGGACTTTACGGCTCTCGAGGTCATCTATAAGACTTTTGCCGTATAGTTTACCTGCCGGGCGTAAGGCCTTGGAGTGTTCTTCCGAAAAACTTGTCAAGGGTAATATATCCTCCTTTGGCGCATCTTCGAGCTGTATTTGTTGACCATCCTCAGTAGCCTGAGGCAAGCCTTCCTCTGCATCAAGATAGGCTCCACTTCGTCCACCAACAACTAAAGTATCACGGAAAGTCTTCTGCGACAATGACAGGTCAATATGAGGATTAGGAAGGAATGGATTCGATGGTAATGGAACGACTTCCGTCTCCATGTTCGATGTAGAAAATCTTCGCGACGAACGAGCGCCAGGTGGTAAGGGAGGGCCATCTGTTGAAAGCTCAAAGCCGTCTCTGACTGTATGGGTAGGTTGTTCCGGCACGCTGAGTGATACAGCTTGCAGAGGACTAGGCATTACTAACACTTTGGGACGCAAAAGGTCCATTGTAGTAGAGTAACGAGGTTCTCGGGAATAGGCATCCCTGGTCCCTGTCATGACTGAGCCATTATCATTCTCCAAAATCATTCTCGAGCCCATTGAGATACTTGACTGAGTCCGCGTGCGCGCAAGAACCTTGGGGTCGAATCGTGAGATGTGGGAAGGATGGTGTATAGCAAATGGATTGTCCTCTGCAACATTCTGCAATCCCATGCCACCCAAGGTAATTGGTTCCGGTTGTATATATTCTTGTTTCACGTCGTTATATATCAGGCGAGAGCCCATGCTAGCCATGGAATGTGTCCTTTCATGCGGTCGAGATCTGGGTTCTCCATATAGCTGGTCAACTCCGGGAGAAGGTGAACGTACAGAAGAACTTGGAAAGGGTATCGCCATTGAGTGTGAGGGACTAGAGGCTTGTGAAATCACACGACGACGTTCAAGGAGAGGCGGACCAATCGGCTCCATTCCAACAAGGTCCAATGGTGACCCAAACGAGCGACGTCGATCTGGTGGGTGTACGGGTGTGTGCTCAGTAGGAAAGTCTAAGTTCCCACCGGCGCTTAACGGTCTAGAAGTAACTACCCCGCTCCGTGGTAGGGGAGCAGCAGCGTCATGATTGGTAGATGGTCGATGTGAACGGGTGGAAGTGATGGGCGGCGGAAGTGGTTGCTTGCCCTTAGATTTTGCAGACTTGGACTTTTCTTTGGGAATGAATGCATCTAAACCCCATGAAGCAAGGTCAACCTCTATTGCTTGCTCGTCTTTATCGTCTTCGTCGGATTCAGAATTGTGGTCCGCCCCGAAAGGATTTCTCAAGGCATCCATAGAACCCCTTGAGCCCCTGGAGCGACGTGCCTCCAAAGCAGACTCTCTTCCCCCGAGACTGCCCGCATCACTTGGAACTGAGACCCCAAGGTAATCAGTCTTGTGCAACTCTGGGCGAGCTGCTGGGTTGCGCCGAAAATGTGCAAAGATTGCGCTGTCCTGGGCAGATCGATAGGGAGCGTTTGGATCGTCAGGGTCATTATCGTATTCTGCGGGGAGATAATACTATAGGCAACATCCTCAATGGCCAATACTAATGAAGAGATTGCGCACCTAGTAATGCGGCTGCTAATTGGAGACGGGAAAAGGCTGCAGAGCCAGACATACCAAGGTGCTACGGAGAGGTAGACGAATTTGGAAAGACTTAGATGGTCCCGTTGAAGACTTAGTTATGACCAAAGTATGAGAGCCATTGACAATTCAATCTTCGGTAAGAGTATATATATTGGCTTATGTAAACACCCTACAGCTCATCATGCTGAGGCACAGGATTGTTCTCTTCATCTATTTCCTCCATTTCAATCTGGACCTACCCATATATCATTTATTAGTCAAACTTGTAGAAAGAAATAATTTATACCTTGTCTTTCATATGGTCTGGTAGAATAATGCCAGGTTTGTCACTCTCGACAACTTGAGCTGGTACTTCTGTTTCCACGGGCGGAGCAGGCTTGACAAACTCGTCAGTTTTAGCCGTTTCTGATACACCAAGAGACCTTCTCAAAACACGATCTACTCTTGAGAAGAATCTGTTTGAAGCATTCTCAACATCAGGATGATTGTCAAGCAGTCAGGAATATCATACCTGTTACTATCAGGTACGTCAAAGCCTGAGCGAACAAGTGCTCCGTCGATAAGGATAGAAGTCGCCTCCTTCAACTCCTCTTCCGCTTCGATATCTCTATCTTCTTCAGATGGTAGCTGATTCACACGGCGAAGAATACCCTCGATCAATGGTGAACGGGGATTTATCTCAAGACGTTTCGCCTTCATCGCATACTCATGCATCATACCTTGATTGCTCCTGGAGTTTGAAGCACCTACAGAGTTGTCAATAGACGCTACCTTGTCATACTAACATGCCTCACTCATCATTTTTTGCACATTGGCAGTATATCCATGAGCATCCGCAACAATGGCACAAGGGCTTTTGACAAGGCGGTTGGAAATCACAACTTTGATATCATACATTGAGTAAAGGGTCGTAAAAGCTTCAAAACCCATACCATCAAGAACAGAATCTTTAGCCTCTTCTTTGAGCCATTTAATGAGTGGCTGGAATTTCTCTTCAAGGGCCTGTTGCTCTTCCTTCTCTTGTTCCGCGTCCGAATCTAATGTGATACAGGGATTAGAAGGAAAAAAATTCCAACTTTGGGATGTACCTTCGTCGCCAAACTTAAGCCCCGCCTTTGCTACATCTTGGAAGGGAATACCTCTGGAAAGCGGGGCAGATCAGTGAAATTCCTAATACTTCCGCGATGAAACAACTCACTTCCGTTCACGCAGATTGCTAATAAGAATTTCATCCAGCGGTTCATTGAGAAGTAGAACTTCGTAACCACGAGCATCTAACTTCTCTATGAATATGCTCTGGGCTAAGTCTTCTGGTTTCTTCCCCATCTCGGCTAGATAAAAGATCTGGAAAAATGTGAATCATGCTGCCTGAGGTAGCAAATGTAATCTGCACACCTGCTTCTGTCCTTTTTTTCTCGTTTCCAAATACTTGAAGAGAATAATTAGTTGAAGTATAGAGAATAGACATTCGTGATGAGAGGCATACTTGATCAAATGAGGTATTGTTCCGTTGATTTGTGGTAAAGCGGGTCAAGCCAGCGAGCTTGTCGCGATTCTTTATGTCCTCAACAGCACCCAGCTTCAGTACCGAGCCGTATGTCTCTTGCATCTTGTCGATTTTTTCTTGATCTTGACCTTCAGAAATTTCGGTGAAGAGCCGTATGATGCGTTTGAGAATGATCTGTCTCAACTGCTTGAGGAAACGATTAGACTGAAGGCTTTCACGAGAAACATTCAATGATAGATCCTCGGCTGTAAAGACTGGTCACAAATGAATGAGAATGGATTGGGAAAGGCCGCACCGTCTACCACAACTTTCACCCAACTTGCCCACTTAGGTAACCCTTCGTCACCGATATCAGATGTAATAAAAACGCGCTTAACCATCAGCTTGAAATCTTTAGACTTGTACTCCAGGGGCTTTTGCCAGTAATCTTCACCTCTGTACATTGAATTGTTATCAAGGTGGATTTCATGGAAAGCACAGGAGAAATTCACAATTTGGATGGGAAAAAAAGTAGGGCCTTGAATGCAACTCCAGAACCTGCATCAGCAGCGAAATGATGCCAGGCCAGGGGCTTCGAATAGTCCTTGAAAAATGTCGTGTAGAACAGGTGGTACTCGTCTTGATACTTAGGAATGACCCTTTAAGTTCGACAATAAGTAACAACCTACCATCTGTGATATTCTTGGATTCCCTATGCGTCCAGGTGTCAGAATGTTATTCATTACTTGTCTGTAAAAAAAAATAACTTACCTGGCCCATAAAGGAGGTTGGGAGTTCAGTCGACTCCATTGTTCTTTGGTAACATTCACCATTTTGGGAGGTGGCGGTATCTCCGATTCGCCTTCATCAGCATTGGTAACAACTTCAAGTGTTGCTTCATCTGCGTCAGAAGATATGGGCTCCGGGGAAGGTTCTGGTATTTCCTTCTGTTCCAGCGAAGATGGTTCCCTGCTCTCGTCGGGAACTACCTCAGCCCATCTTTCAAAGAGATATATGGGAAATGTCGACGAAAAGGCAGAGTGTTTGTTCCTTTGAACAGAACATCAACAAATGAACGTCGAAAGAGAGGCAGCCTTACACAAGCGCTGAAAGGGTAGACTCTTGAAGATACTCTGATGCCTCCGGCTTGAGGAAAAGCGTGATCTCTGTCCCTCGTCCTAGTGTATTTCCTCGTGGATCAGGATAGACATCAAAAGTGCTATCATCAGTGGATGAACTGAAGACGTGTTGGACGGGGTTAGGGTTTAGAGAAGACTTTGGAGGTATGGAGGCTACATGAACACGATCAGCAACGAGGAAGCTGCTGTAAAAGCCAAGACCAAAAGCGCCAATAAAATTTCCAGTTGCTGTACCGTCCTGACCTTCAGCCTTAGCAAGGAAGTCAGACGTCCCCGATTTTGCCAAAGTGCCCTGAAATAATTTGATTTAGAAATATTTGAACCAAGGAGGATGCCAATATAATCGCACAAGATTAGTCTGAAGTTCCTCGGGAGACATCCCAATTCCAGTGTCTGCATTGTAACCTGTCAGTGTAGAAATGAGTAGCGGTGATGGAACGTGCATTACCTGCGATAACAATGCGACCGCTCTTTCCATCTTCGTCTTTCTCAACTTTAATGGTGATATTGAGAGGACTCGATCCATCCCATATGCTCCTGTCAGTCAGAGCTGTGAGTCGCAACTTCTCTAATGCATCATTAGCATTTGAGATGAGTTCGCGCAGAAAGATCTCCCTGGCATTAGTTGAGTTCTTGGCTTTATAATGGATACTCTAAAAGACTGACTGATGAGAGTAGAGACTGAAGATAGCAGATATTAATTCCCGGCACCACTCATTCTAGTTTCGATTTAGGTCCTCACCTGTTGATGACGATTTTACGCAGACGCGCTACATCGCTCTGTATAAAATGGAGATTTAGCCTGACTCAATGCTCTAAGATCTCAGTAGAGAAACTTGCCTGATAATTGTGTTTTACCGGCGACACAACAGGTTCTGTTGTATCAACGTCATGTGTAAGAGCAGTAGATGCCAAGAAGGTCAATAAGAAAAACAGTGGGCGAGCTAGGCGCATTTTAGCTCAAGGAACGCGCAAACCAAGAATGAATGGGTAGCGAGGCTTGGTAAATTTTGCAAGTATGGAGTATTTCCAATAAGTAGTAAGGGCAACTATATAAAAAGATGTCGACGTGTCAGAGTCGTGTCCTTGGCGGCCTCGTGATCGCGAGACCACTGGCCAACCTTGGCCATGCATTCAAGCTTACAAGTAGCATGTATTCTATGAAAGTAATGCCGTTTGCATTCAATGCCATTAAGAGCTCGACGTTGAGATATTTACATCCAGGTCCATTGCTCAATCAGCTTAGCCATGGTTGTAGGAACTGAAAATTAAACAAATTGAAAATACTTCCTCAACCGTCGACGTGAACGGAGAGCTTGGGGGCAGATAAATTCGAAAGATAATTCTTCAATTATAGTCAGTTCAATGGGTCATCTCCGTGAAATTGAGATTGGACCCACCCTTAGCCATCGTTCCCTTTGTTCTGGTACATGATCGAAGACGCTATACCGGCTATCTCTCTTAAAGAGCAAATGTCAAATAAAAACGAGGGCTTCATTTACGCTGGAAGACGGACCTTCAAGACGTTCTCCATCTCTCGGATATCCACATTTTTTGCCAGTGCTTTCATGTCAACTTTTTCCTCGCCGTCACCTTCCCCGATATCATCGCCGTCTATCTTGACACTTGAGTTTACACCTTCTCCGCCGATCTTCCCAAGGCGACCCCAGAACTCCACAAAGGAATTTTCACCCAGCATTTCATCGAACGCAACGCGTGATGAACTCGTTCGCTCTCGCTGCCATTTATTATATTCATCTTCGACTTGTTCAACTTGAAAGCCAAGTTTGATTATAGGGGGTGACGACAGAATTGTTTCCAGTGGCAAAGTACTAAAGAGAGTCGCAAGTGTTGCGGCATGCGAGTGGAACAGAGCATGCAAACTGCTGATGTACTTTGACCTTAGGTGAGAAGTGTGGGTATGAAATAATTGTAGTTGGTGATTCAAAGGAAGAGGCGAATTGGTAAACCGAGGATCTGTCTTCAATTGGGGTAGGACACCTTCCCAACTTACCTACAGATGGAAAGTCGGTCAGTAATGCGTCGAAACAAAAAAGAAGATGAGTACCTGGGGGTCACGGATAGCGTCAGTCAGAAGGGTCCTATACGAAAATAAGTAAACCATGAGTGCCGTAGTATATGGGTTCAACGTTGAGGAGATTGATGGCGCACAAAAAACTTCTTTCCCCCTCTTCTTTATTTATCCCTGATTTGGACCTTTGAATTGCAGCGTCGAGTCGTCTACGTTCATCTTTGATCTTGTCCTCTCGTTCCTTAACAGCTCTATTTCTTCTCTCCTGGCGATCGGAAGCCGCATCCTTCACATTTTCGACATTATTTTGATTTGAGTTGTCCACTACACTTTGATCCACAACTCTTCCCTTCATAAATGTGTTGTAAAGTTCTTCTCGCAAGGAGGATGAGCCAACAGCTTCGTAACGGGGATCTTGGTGTAATGTCTTTTTGGCCTGGAATAAATGAATTTGATGTCCAAGAACAAATATGGATGGTCATACCTCTTTCCATGATAAGCCTTCTGTGAATAGATGTTCTTTCAGAAGGGCAAAAAAGTTGGTTTCAGCCTTTTGTGCAGAAGCGCGTTTTTCTGGGAAAAAAAGATTAACAACGGAGCAAACCAAATGTACAAAACTGAACATACGCTCCCCTAGATCTTTCAAGAACTCCCTAAATCTCTTCTCTCTTTCTCGATCGTCTCTTCCCCACCCGTAGAAGCGGCGATCTTTCTTCCAAGCTCTCCTGAAATCAGTCCAACTTGCTCGTGTACTTTTAACCTCGCCTTTCAAAAGTAGATCATACTCGTCTTTAGGATCCACCTCCTTGGCCTTCTTGACAGAAGACTGGCGTAGTTCTCGTGCACGTTCCTTGCAATATTCATCGAAAGCTTCGCGTCGCGCTGCCACGGATGGCAAGAGTACGTAGCGCGGGTCTGAGACAAATTTCGGGAGAGAAGTATCCCAAGGATGCACCGGATTGATGTCCTTTTCTCTCAATAGAGTCTAAACCTTGATCAGATTTCTGCAAGTCGATGAACGAAGAAAGCAAGACTTACTTTGAATAGTGCCTTCCCTTCCTCAATGGAAAGGTCTACTCTCTGGGGCATGATGATCTCAGCTGCAGCTCGCGTGCGCTGAGCCTCCAGTTCCCTTTCCTTCGCAGTCTCTGCTTCCACCCGTTTACGTTCTTCTTCAGCCTCAGCGGCCAGTTGTTCTGCTGCTTGCCGCTGCCAATCTTCGTCCTCACTGGTTTCTTCTTCTTCATCGTCGTCTTCGACTTTCGCTCTTTTGGTGGCTACATCTTCGTCGCCAGCTAGCGGAATCTCTGCCTTTCTTTTAGAGTTTACCGAAATCGTGCCTTGTGTCGGTTCCTCTGATTTAGAATTAGCAATGTCTTGCTGTCGACGCTCCTCAATCTGAAGCCCTTCAACCGCAGACCTTATTTCTTCTGGAATAACCCATACACTCTCTTTCCTGACCTTATGGGAATAAAAGGTATTTCCTTCAGTCGTTATGATTCGCAACCACTCAGTACCTGGAATAGGGGTTTTGACAAGCGGTTTTTCTTTTTTCTTTGTGATAGTTTGAACGGGGTTAGGCCGAATATAAGTTGACTCTCCAGACTGGGTATTGTAATAATATGGTTGACCCCCTGATATTGGTAGGTAAATAAAAAATATACTGGAATGGTGTGCGACAACAGACCAAGGTGTTCCGTCCAACCTGGTGGAAGAATATTGGTTGAAGGAATCATTTAGTGAGGTGCACCAGACTTAGTCACCACTACTTTTGGACAGCGGCCAATTTGGCCGTTAAAAAATAATATTGCTCTCTTTTGAGCTAAAATTTGTTCTCCATGTTGTAATTTTGCCCCAAAGATGTGTTTTATGTACAGTCGCGGACAAGCAAAGTCAACAAATCCAGTATCTCGGCTCCCAGGCAATATTTGGGCAATATTTTTTCAGAATCTTGCTCAGATTGTGGAAATACGTCGAAAAACACATCTCCGAAGTTTTTCCCACGAGCCGTTTAAATCGGCCAAATTATGGCCTAAATCAATGACATTTTAGGTACCTAAGTTTGGTTGATAATGGCGTCCAGGTGCATCATCGCACCTGGGAAATTGTGTGATGACACTTTTGCTTGCAAACTGCCCACAAGGCAGCTTTTCCAGAGAGCAGAATCCAATATGCGTCTATAAACCGCCAGGAGCAATTAAGTAATGGATTTTCGAATGACGTAAACCAGGCACGAGTCAAGCACTGCCATCGCAGCATCCTCAAAGGTCTTCTTTTGAACTTGACGATATTGGTACTTGGCACATCCCCACTACTGGAGTGTTGTGTTAGCATTGGAGGTGCACAATTCTCGGTAAGTGTGATGACCGGTCACACATGGTCTCACGGTGTGACATGGCTGATTTCTTGAGACATCGTGTTTTATGCCTTCCACAATTCAGACAAGCCACGAACCCGTGCCTACGGCACGGCTCCGCTCCGCTTCGCCTGCCTACAGCACGGATTCGGGGCTTGCTGGGGGCTCCCCCCCCAGACCCCTGGCTGCATCACAACAGTGGAAACAGTCTCCACTCCCAATAATTAACACAGTCTCTAATCCCAATAGTCCACACAGTCTCCAGTCCTAATAGTCAAAAATCCTAATAGTAGACATACCACAATATCCCAACTGTTGAGATACAATTATTTTGTGATGATTTGTGATCATGTGTGATGACGTGTGATCCTTGACAGGATATGTGATAATTGAGATGCAAATGTATGAGGATGTAAGCAATAAAATAAGTAGTAAGAATTTAGATATTTTGTGGGGACAATATTGGGTGAAGGCA